>Ga0209470_1003799_pt1 | contig 10260 bp, 10 predicted proteins | sample GraSoiAngelo_125_FD_185882 | JGI IMG/M metagenome (GOLD analysis project Ga0209470, IMG submission 185882) | Grasslands soil microbial communities from the Angelo Coastal Reserve, California, USA - 14_0927_05_40cm (SPAdes) (version 2) | ecosystem: Environmental > Terrestrial > Soil > Grasslands ... | reverse complement strand
CCTCGTCCTTCCTCTAATGAATCGTTGCAACACCCCGCGCGGCCCCACTGCCCGCAGCTCATGCGGCGTCGTTCCCGCCACGCGGCGCGCGGCTCCGGCGAGGTGGCTCGGCGAGGCGTAGCCGAGGATCCGGACGACCGACCGCACGGTATACCCGGGATTGCCCAGCAAGTCGGCCGCCCACGCCGTACGGGCCAGATCGATCACCCGCTTCAGGTTGGGCGCTCCGCCGGCGGCGAACTCACGCGACAGATACTCCCGAGTCACCCGTAGAGCTGCGGCGACCTGGCGCGTCTGGGTGGGGACGTCGGCGCGGCGCAGCACTTCGTCCCAGGCCGCGAGCTGCAGTCGATCGGTGAGCCGGAGGAGCCGCGGCGCGTCGGCGAGGGCTTCGCGCCGCGCCACCTGGGCGGTGCGCGCAGCGATCCACTCGCCGGCCACCGCGTTGTCCACGCCTTCGATGAGCAGCCCGGCAAATCCGGCCTCGTGGCACGCGGCGAGCAGCGGGCCGTCGTCGGGCCGGAGGGCGGACAGAACGAACATGGGGATGCGTGGGAAGCGCGCGGGCAGCGCCAGAGCGTGGGCCGGCGCGGCCTTCACGTCCAGTACGACCGCGTCCACCAGTCGCTGATACAGCATGCGCTCGACGGCCGCGAAACTGCGACACAGCCGAACGCTTCCCGCCCCCCCCCCCGCCCCTGTTCCCGCCCCTTCCCCCCGGGGGTAGCCGCGCTTCACCGCACGACGTGGCTCGGCGCGCGGGTGGAATACCGCTACGACGGGGGTCACCGCGCGGCTGCGGAAGGGGGAACAGGAGGGGTGGGAGCGAGAGCCCGGACCATCGCCGCGGCCTGCTCGAGGACGGCGCGGGCGTTGTCGTAGGAGATCGTGCGACTCGCGGCCTCCGTCGCGTACCACGCGCAGTCGGTGATGCCTTCCTCCGTCTGGGGCACGCAGTCGCCCTGCTTCGACTCGAACAGGAAAAAGTGGCAGAACTTGTGGATCGTCTTGCCACGGAATCGAAAGTACCAGTCGATTACCCGGATCGGCCCGTGCACGACGAGATCCTGGAGCCCGGTCTCCTCTGCCACCTCCCGCTGCGCCGCGTCAGCCGGAGGCTCGCCGGCTTTCAGGTGGCCCTTGGGGAAGCCCCAGTTGCGATAGGAGTCGCGGATCAGGAGAAAGCGTGGCTCGACGCCGGATGAGTTGCGGCGGAACACGACGCCGCCCGCAGAGGTCTCGCGCTGAGCGCGGCGTTGCTTCCGCTTCATAACGAACGCGGAACGCGGAACGCGGAACGCGGAACAGATGGACCGACGTTCGCGCTGATGTTTCGCGTTCCCACTTCCGACTTCCGCGTTGGTCTAGAATACACTGAAGGAGAAGTATTTCCGCGGGTTCGCCTGGATGTCGGACAGGAGTTGCCGGAGCTGGATCATGGTGAGCGTGGTTTCACGGTACAACGTCGAGTCCGACACGAGGAGGCCCAGCGTACCGCTGCGATTCGCGATGCGCGACATCACGCTGTCCGCCGAGACCAGCACGCGCACGAAGCTTTCCTGGTTCTTGTGGGCGGCGTCGAGCAGATCGCGAACGTCCTGCGACGCCGCGCGCATGTTCGCGCTCGCTTCCGCCGAGTTGTTGAGAATGGAGGCTAACTGGCCCTGATTGGTCGCGGTGTCCACGCGGCCGAGCGTGGCCTGCACCTGCGTCGCCGCCTTGGCGAGAACGTCGGAGCCCTGACGCAGGTTGGTCCCCACCGACCCGATCACGTCGGCCTGTTCGTTCGTGACCTGAACCAGCCGGTCCGCGATGCGACCGAAATCCTTGATCGAGCGACGGAGCTCGTTCACCGCCTCGGAGTCGAAGGCGGTCTGGATGCGGCTCGACACGGTCGCGATGTCGGTCGCAATGCGGCTCGCCTGGGCGGTGAGCTGGCCGATGTCGGGGAGGGTGGCGCCGGGCCACGTTCGGCCACCCGCGGCCTGGGCTTCCGCGATCGCCTGCCTGATGTTGGGATCGTTGGGGAGCTGTTCGAGGGGCACGAGTGATGCCGCCCATTCACCGAACAGGGACGCCGACGCGGCGATCACGGCAGGCCTGGGGGGCGGCTGGGTGCCGGCGTAGATCTTGAGGTCGGCCTCGACCCAGTTCCCGCTGGCGAGCCGGATACCCTCCACCCGGCCGACGCGCACGCCGCGCAGCACCACCGGATCGCCCACGCCTAAGCCCCCCACGGTGCGGAAGCGGGCGGTGTAGACCGCCTCCGTTCGGCCGAGGTGCGCGCCCGACAGCCACAGGGCGCCGGCGACGACGACGACGAAGGCCGCGATCACCACCACGCCGACCGCGAACTCGTTCTCGCGCTTCACGCAGGGCGCCCCTCGATGAACTGCCGGACCACGGGATCCTCCGTCTGCTGGATCTGCTCCACCGTGCCTACCTGCCGTACCTTTCCCTCGTACAACATGGCGATGCGATCGCCGACGGTATAGGCGCTCCGCATGTCATGCGTCACCACCAGGCCGGTCACGCCGAGGTGCTGGCGGGTCCGCACCATGAGCTGATCGATCACGGCCGAGGTCACCGGGTCGAGCCCGGTCGTGGGCTCGTCGTACAGCAGGTAGCGGGGCCGCAAGGCGATGGCGCGAGCGATGCCGACGCGCTTGCGCATGCCGCCCGACAGCTCCGCCGGGTACTTCGCTTCCGCACCCGTCAGGTCCACGACCGCCAGCGCCTCGCCCACACGCTCGGTGATCTCGTCGTCCGCGAGGTCGCGCCGCCGGAGCCCCAGCGCCACGTTGTCGAACACGGTCATCGAGTCGAACAGCGCGGCGAACTGGAACACGAACCCGATGTCGCGTCGCAGCCCCATCAGGGCGTCGCGCTCGAGGGCCGACACCGCGCGGCCGTCTACGATGACGTCCCCGGCATCGGGCTGCAACAACCCCACGACGTGCTTCAACGCCACGCTCTTGCCCGTGCCCGAATAGCCGATGATGACGACGGTCTCCCCATCCGGCACGGTGAGCGTGAAGCCGGTGAGTACGGCCTTTGAACCGAAGCTCTTGCGGAGGTCCTGGAATTGGATCACCGCAGCAACACCAGCGCCCAGAACGCGTCGAGCACCAGCAGCAGCACGGCCGAATAGACTACCGCGCGCGTCGTGCTGAGGCCCACTCCCTCGGCGCCGCCGCGCGTGCCGAGTCCCACCACACATCCGACGAGCGTGATGGTGAACCCGAAGGTGGCGCTCTTGAAGAGGCCGAACCAGGTATCCTTGAACCGGTAGAACAGCTTGAGGCCCTTGATGAATTCCTGGGTCGAGAGGTCGAGCAGCACCAGGCTCGCGATCCATCCCGTGACGATCCCCGTCAGGATCGCCAGGGAGACGATGACGGGAAACATGGCCGTGCCGGCGAGGACGCGAGGCAGGACCAGGAAGCTCTGCGGGTCGTAGGCGAGCGTCTCGAGCGCGTCCACCTGCTCGGTGACCTTCATGGTGCCGAGCTCGGCCGCCATGCTCGCGCCGACGCGTCCCGCCAGCGCTAGCCCGGCGAGAACGGGGCCCAGCTCGAGCATCATCGTCTTGCCGACGAGGGTACCCACGAAATAGAGCGGGACCGTGTTGCGGAACGTGTAGGACGCCTGGAGCGCCAGCACGACGCCGGTGAAGGCGGCGATGAAGAGCGCCACCGGAAGGGAGTCGACGCCGACGCGTCGCAGCTGGATCACCGTAAGCCGCCCCCATACGGCGACGTCGGGAACGGCGCGGGCCAGGTCCCCCATGAAATGGCCGAAGCGGCCGACGGCCCGGATGCCGGCTACGGCTCTTCGGCCGACCGATTCGATCACGGGGCTAACTTAACGTTGCATGTTACACGTTGCACGTTCCACCACGGCGCCGACAACGAAGAAGGCCGGCAGTTCGCGCCGGCCCTCGTGCAACATGTAACGTGGAACGTGTAACGCCTTACGCAGCAAAGCTCGCGAGAGCCTTCCCCACGTCGCCATCGCGCAGCCGCTTCAACGCCCGGTCCCGCAACTGCCGCACCCGCTCACGCGTCACGCCGAGCATACCGCCGATTTCCTCGAGGGTGTGCTCCCGGCCGCCATCCAGGCCGAAGTACAGCCGCAACACCTTGGCGTCGCGCCGCTGCAACGTGTTGAGCGCCTGCTCAATCTCGTCCGACAGGAACCGATCCATCGCCTGATCTTCCGTGTCGGGCAGATCTTCGGCGATGAACCGCTCGATCAACGAGCGGTCGCCGTCGGGATCGAGCGGGGCATCGAGCCGCACGTCGCCCGTGTTGAGCGCGGCGAGCGACTGCACCACCTCGAGCGACAGCTTGGTGGCGTCGGAGATCTCCTCGGGCGTGGGCTCGCGCCGCAACGTCTGCCGCAGGAACTCGGCCGTCCGCACGATGCGCGACAGATCGGCCGTGCGGTTCAACGGCACCCGCACGGTGCGGCCCTGGCGGGCCAGCGCCGCGAGGATCGCCTGCCGGATCCACCACACCGCATAGGAGATGAACTTCACGCCCTGGTCCGGGTCGAACTTCCGGGCGGCGGTGAGCAGCCCGACGTTCCCCTCGCCGATCAGGTCGGTGAGCGGCAGCCCACGGTTCTGGTACTTCTTGGCGACCGAGATCACGAACCGCAGGTTGCGCTTCACGAGCTCCTGCATCGACTCCTGATCGCCGGCGCGAACCTTGCGAGCGAGCGCGATCTCCTCCTTCTGCGTGAGGAGCGGCGTCTTCGACACCTCGTGCAGATACTGATCGAGGATGTCGCGCTCGTGCTCGTGCGTCGCCAGGCCGGACAGCAGACCCCGCCGCCGCCCGCGCTTCTTGGCGGGCTTCGCCTTAGGCTCGGCGGTCGCGACCGCGCTTGCCGGCGCGGGCCGCGCCGCCTCGCGGGGCTTCGCCCTGGCGGGGGAGATGGTCTTCTTCCGTCGGATGTGCTTTGCCATGACTATCGTCCCGGATCACCGTTTGATACCGGATACAGGTCGAAAAGTTCGCGTGAGGGCGTAAAAACGCTTGACACCGCTACAACGTCCCGATAAGATGCCGTGTTCCCGCCGGAACGCGTTTTGCGGAGCCCATAACAACGGGGGCCCAATATAACGGGGGCGTAGCTCAGTTGGGAGAGCGCGTGAATGGCATTCACGAGGTCAGGGGTTCGATCCCCCTCGCCTCCATCGGAAAGCAGGACGGGAAGGTTAGGGAGGTTGGGGGAGGGTCGGGGAGGTCGGGGAGGTCGGGGAGATTGGGCGGGATGGTGGGCGGGCCCACTGAGCGGTTAAATTGCAGCGCACGCGCGGGAATAGCTCAGTTGGTAGAGCACAACCTTGCCAAGGTTGGGGTCGCGGGTTCGAGTCCCGTTTCCCGCTCTGGGGACGGAAAAGACGAATAACCGACGCGGGGTGGAGCAGTCTGGTAGCTCGCCGGGCTCATAACCCGGAGGTCGTGGGTTCAAATCCCACCCCCGCTACTTGAAACGCGGAACGCGGAATGCGGAACAGGCGTCACACATTCCCCTGTTCCGCGTTCCCACTTCCGCGTTCCGCGTTCTACACGGGCGGTTAGCTCAGTTGGTTAGAGCGCCACGTTGACATCGTGGAGGTCACTAGTTCGAGTCTAGTACCGCCCATCGCGCCCATAGCTCAACTGGATAGAGCGCTTGACTACGGATCAAGAGGCTGGGGGTTCGAGTCCTCCTGGGCGCACTCGGGGCGTAGCGCAGCCCGGTTAGCGCGCCTGGTTCGGGACCAGGAGGTCGGTGGTTCAAATCCACTCGCCCCGACTGATTCAAAGGCAGGTGCCAGGTGCCGGGTGCTAGGTGCCAGGGAGAGCGATGGCGCTGCCCTGACACCCGGCACCTAACACCCAGCACCTGCAGTTCGCGCCAGTAGCTCAGCTGGATAGAGCGTCGGCCTCCGGAGCCGAAGGTCCCGCGTTCGAATCGCGGCTGGCGCATTCCCTACGGCTTGGGCAGCCACTTCCCCAGCACGCCACCGATGAAGTCTGCGCCCGCCTCCCCTTCTTGAGCCCGACCAGGGCACGCACGCCCTGCCCGACCGCGCGGAATCCCAGCGTATCGATGGAACTCATGAGCCGCGCTCCGGTGTTCAAAGCGATTTCAGGAACTCGATGATCGCCTGCTGCTCGCCCGCGCTGAGTCGGAGAAACCGATCGGTGACGGCCTTTGCCTCCCCGCGATGCCGCACGACTGCGTCCCGCAGCGTCAGCGACGCCGCGTCGTGCATCAGGCGAGGTCGCAACCGCACGCCCCAGAGCGGGGCCGTCCGCATCTTGTTCTGCGTGTTGCCGTATTCGGTACGAGAAAAGTTTCTCCACGTGACCTGCATGGCCCGCCTTCCGTAGTGCTCCTGCAGCGTCATGACGATGCCGTCGCCGGTGCCCACATTGTGCAGCAGGAAGTCCCCGAAAGGATGAAATGTCTTCGCGCCGAGCGCGGGCGGGACCGTATCCGTGCCGCCATTGATCACCGTGCCGGCCGGGGCGGTGACCAGGGTGCGCACATGGCAGATCGCGCATCCGATCGACTCGAACAGGCCGGAGCCGCGGACCGCCCGGGGAGACTTGGCGAGAATGGTGTCGCGCCCCGGCGCCTTGGTGGCGCGCATGAACCGGGCGAAGCGAGCGATGTCGTCCAGACCGGTGGAATCGGCCTCGTCGTTCGGCTCGCTCGCGGTGTTGCAGATGGCGGTCACCTCATCCGGGAACAGCCGACTGGTGATCCCCATCTCGTTCAGATAGGCATCGCCCGAGAACGACAACAGGCTGGCGTGCTGGTTCTTCCAGCCGAAGCGTCCGACCCGCGTCGCGCCGGGCGCCTCCACGATCGGGACCCGGAGGGCCTGGCCGCAGATCTTGCCGTTGGTGCGGCGACATTGCGCGCGGCCGATCCGCTCGAGGGTCGTATCGTCCACGGCTTCGACGAATCCGTCGCCCAGCAGGTTGAGCGAGATCCGGGTCGTGCGGATCCTCTCCCCGTCTGGGACCCGCTCCTGGATCTCGGAGTCCGGGAACTGCGCATTCGGGCAGATCGCGCGGTCGTTCACGAGGGTCCGGTCGTTGACCACCGTCGTGCCGCGGCCGATCGGGATGTCGGGATTCACGAATCGACCCCCGGGACCGTTGTGTCCTACCCGCAGCTCCGTGACCTGGCTGGGACCGCCGGAAACGGGGTGCTGGTGGCACTCGCGGCACGATTGCGCGTTGTAGAGCGGACCCAAACCGTCGGCGATTTGCTCGACGTCGTCAAACGCCGCCAAATCCTCTCGATGTGTCGCGTCGGTCACGACGCCGTTGCTCAGGTTGTCGAAGCCCGTTGCGGCGTTGGGGCCGCCCGGATCGACCGGAGGTTTCGATGGCGGCGTGGGTGGGCGCTGGCGACACGCGCCGCAGAGCGCCACGAGCAAGGCGAGACACGTCACGCGAAGGGAGCGGGAAGCGAATGCCATAAGAACGCTCCTGCGACGAAGGAATCAATAGAAGACGAGGGAATCAGACGAGGGAATCAATAGAAAAGGAATCAATAGAAATGGAAAGCCCGATCGCCGGTCCGCGCCGCGGTCGGGCTGTGATGCGTCAGCGCGGCACCGCGCCAGTCGCGAAGCTCAGGGCGCGCTGTACTCGGGCTGAGGCTCGAACTCGAACACGCCGCTGCACCGCGCGCAGCGCATCCGCTCCGGCGGCGTGCCCAGGGCTACACGCTGGGCGCAGTTGGGACAGACGGCGTAGCGCTCCGCCGAGATCACCGTCCACTTGTCCGGGCGGGTGGTGACGATATCGAGGTAGACCTGGGGCAAGATCACCGACTCGTGCCGTACGACGACGACCGCCTCGTCCGCCCCGAGGCTCAGCACGGGATACCACGCCCCGCGGCGCAAGCGGCACCGCCGCATATCATCGCGCAGGCGCGCCCACCGTCCTGCGGCCAGTCTGTCGAGACGCTCCAGCATTGCCCCTACCTCCGTTAGGGTATCGCGCCGCGTGCGCTGCGCACACGCAACAGGATTGTGCGAGGCGGTGCGGATGCTGTCAAGGCGAATTGGCTGGCAGGCTTGTCGCTGCGGCGACACTACGCGGTCGGGCCCGACCGGCGTGCACTAGAACGCGAGACTCACGCCCACGCGCGCGACGGTCTCCTGGATCGGCGCGTCGACGTCCCCGGTGCCGCCGGGGTTCGTCCTCCGGTCGATTCGCTGAAAGGTGTACGCGGCAGTCCCGTGCACGCGGCCCGCCAGCCGCACGTCGAGGCCAAGCCCTAGATCGAGCGAGAACGAGGCGTGACCACCGCCTGAGAACTGCGGCGCGGCGAGGTAGTTCGCGCGGAACAGGACGGTCGCGCCCGGCCCCAGCTCGTGAAACGACCGCGCGCCCACGCGCACCGCCCCCATGGACTGCCCATCGAGCTCGGGATCGGCACTGCGGTGGGCGAGGCCGACCTCGACGCTCGCGTAACTGGCGAGGTCATACCCGACCCAGGCGTCCACCTCCGTAGAGGTGAAGCCCGCCGTGGCCGTACTCCCCGATGTCGGATCGAGCTGCACCCGCACCACCGTCCCCTCTGCGGAGAACCTCCCGTACCGTCCGGCGACCACGCCGCCGAACCCGGTCCCCTGATAGCTGAGACCGGACGCGGTTTCGTCATAGCTCGCGAGCGCGACCTGTGGTCCGATACTCAGCGTGGCCGTTTGCGCCGCGGCGACCTGCGTGGCGGCCACGAGCAGCACGACGCCGACGCCCTTCGCTCTCACCGGGTCCCCCCGGTACCGGGCTTTGGCAGCGGGACCAGGGTGATCTGGACCTGCTGGCGCCGGGTCACGTTCTCCTTCGCGATATCCTGGTTACGGCGCGCGATCTGGTCACGCAACAGCCGGTTGTACAGGATGTTCGCCGCGGCCGGCCGGGGTGCGGGCTTGCGCAACGTCATCACCAGCCCGGTGACCAGTGTCGCGCCCCCCACGACGGCGAGCTCACGCTTGGAACTCGAGCCGAGGGTCGAGCTCTCGAGCCCCACCGTCCCCACGAGCGCGCCACCGGTATAAAGGAAAGCGAGCCCCAAGGGACGCCAGCTCTGCGGTGGGACTTCCGTCTCGGGGAGGTACTGGTAGCCAGGCAGGCTCATGAGGAACGGGAGCGTGTCAACGGTCCCGTGACTCACGCGCACGGGCTGCGATGCTGAGAACGTGTTCTGCCCCAGCCGCGCGTCGACGACCACCGTGTACGACCCCGCCGGCACCGGATCGCCGTTGGGCATGCGAGCGGGCCAACTCAGGTTCACCTGACCGCTCCACGCGCCGGAGTCGACCAGGAAGCTTCCGGCGCCGGAGCCTCCGATCGCCCGCGTGACTACGCGCGCCGGCTGCGTTACCGTGAACCGGATCGACACGGCACCTCGTCCACCCACGAAGCTGCTGCTGTCCACCCGGAGCTGGCGTACCAAGAGCACCTGACGCAGCGCCACGTCGAATGCGCTGTATGCCTTGGGTGAGACCCGGTTGGGATCGAGCTGTCGCTCGGGGTCGAGCAGAACGACCTGCTTGAAGGCGTCGACTGCCTTGAGGATCGAGTCCAGGGCGGCGTAGGAGAATCCCAGCAGCTCGTACGCTCGCGCGCGCTCGACGCCCGTCAGCCGCTCGCGCAGCGCTCCCTGCGCGAGCGACAGCACCTGGCGGTACTCGAGGTTGTCGTAGGCCTGCTGCGCGCGTCGCAACGTCGCGTTCTGAACACCCTGCGCGTCCGCGACCGCCGGCATCGCAAGGGCCGCGAGCACCGCGAGGGCGTCGAGACGGCGGCTCGGGCGGCTCACTCGGGAAGCAGCGTGTAGCGCTTGCGAACCGTGTTGCTCCCGTCCACCTGCACCGTTTCGGCCACTGTCTTGAACCCGGCGTGCTCGATCCGGATCGTGTGACGGCCGGGCCTGACGGGGTACTCGACCACCGGGGTCTGCCCGGCGTCGACGCCGTCGATGTACACCTGACCGAAAGGGTCGGACGCGATCGTGAGAAAGCCTCGAACCTCCGCCGCGGGCGTTGCCTGGCGCGGCTTGGCCCGTTCCGTGCGCCGGTTCGACTGCGCGGTCGCCTGGACCGGGACTCGCACGGTATCCTGAATCCGAACCGTATCGACCGATGGAGCAGGGGGCCTCACGGAGGGAACCGCTCCCTGCTCCCCGCTCCGTTCGGGCCTCAACAGGACGTATCCCCCGACGCCTGCGGCAAGG
>Ga0209470_1003796_pt1 | contig 10267 bp, 11 predicted proteins | sample GraSoiAngelo_125_FD_185882 | JGI IMG/M metagenome (GOLD analysis project Ga0209470, IMG submission 185882) | Grasslands soil microbial communities from the Angelo Coastal Reserve, California, USA - 14_0927_05_40cm (SPAdes) (version 2) | ecosystem: Environmental > Terrestrial > Soil > Grasslands ... | reverse complement strand
CCCGAAGCGCTGGAGGGCTGGTACGCCGAGTACCCGTTCGATGTACGGCCCGTGACGGATGATGCACCCTTCTTCTGGCACTTCGTGCCCTTCCGCCGGGCGGCGGCTCCCATCGCGAGGTATGGGGAGCGATGGTTCGAGGAGGGGACGGGCGAGCGGTTGCTACTCGGCCTGCTGGTGATCGTGACCGCGTTCGCCACTCTAGTCCTGCTCGCGCCGATGGTGGCGCTGCGTGGGGCCTGGCGCGCCATGCCCCACAAGCTCCCAGCCGGCGTGTTCTTCGGCGCGATCGGCACGGGCTTCATGTTTCTCGAGGTGAGCCTCATCCAGCGGTTCACGCTCTTCCTCGGCTTCCCCACCTATTCGCTGACGGTCACGCTCTGCGCGCTCCTCGTCTCGACGGGGATCGGGAGTCTGTGGTGGCAACGCCGCGCGAGCGAGTTCTCCGCAGCGATACGTCCCCTGTCGGTGGTGCTCGCCGCGCTCGTGACGTTCTACGCCTTCGGCCTCTCACCGATCCTCGGCCGCGCCGCCGGCTGGCCCCTCCCGGCCAGAGTAGCCCTCGCCGCCGGATGTCTTTTCCCCCTAGGCGTCTGTCTCGGCGCGTTCATGCCGATCGGCCTCCGCAAGCTTCCCCGAACGACCCCTCACCACGAGGAGCTCGTAGCCTGGAGCTGGGCCGTCAACTGCTTCTTCTCGGTCGTGAGCTCCGTCCTCGCCACCATCCTCGCCATGGTCATGGGCTTCACCGCCGTCATGTTGACCGCCCTAGCCATCTACCTGATCGGCATAGCCTCCCTGCTGCAAATCCCGGAAGCGTAGGTTCCTCCGTCAAGTCTGCCCCGAGCGCGCGAAGCGCGCGAGCAACGCCAGGGGAGCCGCAAGCGTCAGCGCGCGGCGACGGGGGTCCGGGGGCATCGGAGGAGCGGAGCCCGCGAAGCGGGCGAGCACCGCACGGGCCCCCAGAGTCAATCAATCGTTCCAGCATCGGGGTTTGGGGGGAACCCATCATGATGCGGGTCGAGTACGGGAAGGTCCGCGAGTTCGCGCGCGCCATCAAGGACGCGAATCCCGCGTACGCCGGGGACGGCGCGCTCGCGCCGCCCACCTTCCTCATGACCATCGCGCACTGGATCGAGGGCGGCATGGGTGGCACGCGGAGCCTCAAGCTCGACTACCGCCGGCTGCTGCACGGCGAGCAGGAGTTCGAGTACCTGAAGCCGATCCGCCCGGGCGACGTGCTCACGGCCCGCGGGCGCACCAAGGACGTCTTCGAGAAGGAGGGCAAGCGGGGCGGGAAGATGCTCTTCGTCATCACCGAGACCGAGTTCACCAACCAGCGCGGCGAGGTGGCCGCCTACAGCCGGAGCACCCTCATCCAGACCGAGGGCGCCGTGCAGGGGTGAGCATGGCGCGCTTCTTCCAGGACGTGAACGAGGGCGACGAGCTGCCGCCCGTCGTGGTCGAGAACCTGAGCCGGACGGATCTCGTCCGCTATGCGGGCGCCTCCGGCGACTTCAACCCGATCCATCACGACGAGGAGTTCGCCCACATGGCCGGCCAGCCGAGCGTGTTCGGCCACGGCATGCTGACCGCCGCATTCGTCGGCCGCTGCGTGACCGACTTCGTCGGGCCGGAGAACCTCCGCCGCTTCAAGGTCCGCTTCGCCACGCGCGTCTGGCCGGGCGACACGATCGTCTCGATGGGGAAGGTGACGCGGATGTACGACGCCGACGGCGAGCGGCGGATCGACGGCGAGGTGCAGGCCGTCAACCAGAAGGGCGACGTCGCGGTGAGCGGCAGCTTCACGGCGGCGCTGCCGAGCCGCGGGTAGCGGCGTGAACTCCGTCGCGCTCGTCACCGGCGCGGGGCGCGGCATCGGCCGGGCCATCGCGCTGCGGCTCGCGCGCGACCGCCTCGCCGTCGGGGTCCTCGACCTCGACGGCGCGGGCGCCGAAGCGGTCGCGGCAGAGGTCCGGGCGGCCGGGGGGCGCGCTTCGGCCGCGGCCGCCGACGTCGCCGACCGCGAGGCCGTCGGCCGCGCGGTCGCGACGCTCGAGGACGCGCTCGGGCCGATCGACGTCCTCGTCAACAACGCCGGATGGGAGCGGCTGCACTTCTTCGTCGACAGCGACCCGGCGCTCTGGGATCGCCTGATCGCCGTCAACCTGAAGGGGGTCCTCAACACGACGCACACCGTGCTCCAGGGCATGGCGGCGCGCGGCGGCGGGCGCATCGTGAGCATCGCGTCCGACGCGGGACGCGTCGGCAGCAGCGGGGAGTCGGTCTACTCCGCCTGCAAGGCGGGCGTCATCGGTTTCTCGAAGGCACTCGCGCGCGAGGTGGCCCGTCACGCGATCACCGTGAACGTCGTCTGCCCCGGCCCGACGGAGACGCAGCTCCTCACCGACGTGATGCGGGGCGAGGGCGGCGCGAAGATCCTCGAGGGGATGCGACGGGGCATTCCCCTCCGCCGGCTCGGCCGGCCGGAGGACGTGGCAGGCGCCGTCGCCTACCTCGCCTCCGACGAGGCGGCGTACGTGACCGGGCAGGTGCTGAGCGTCTCGGGCGGCCTCACGATGGTGGGGTGAACAAGCCCGGCGGGCGGCCGGCCGTCACCGGATCGGCCGCTATGTGGGGTGTCATGGTTGAGAAGGATCTACCGCCAGAGTGGCTGCGGCCACCGTGGATGGTCAGCGGCACCACGAGGCAGGTCGCAGTCCGGTGCGCGGGCGTTCATCGATCCCGATGAGCCCGTGCATCCGCCAACCCACCGCCGCCAGCCACGTGCGTGCCCTGACAACGGGTGAAAGCTCCGTGGAGGACGGCACGGGTCCGTCGCGCCAGCCGGTGAACCAGCGCGCCGACGAGCACGCATCGAGCCCCTGTTCGCAATGGGCGTGTTTCCTCCGGTTCATGAGTATGTAAACGATCGCGTTGCGGACGGCGCGCGGCGTGGTGGCGGCCCGGGCGTGGAATCGGTCGGACCACACGGCCCCGCGGCGTCCAAGGGCACGGTTCACGGTGCGGGCGACGCGGATCGCGAGCCCTGCGATGCCGCGCGACAGGCACGTTCCGTCTTCGGCCTCGACCAAGAGGTGAAGATGGTCGTCCTGGGCGGAGAACTCGATGATCCGGAACCCCTCGTGGGAGGCGGCGGCGAGCGCGCGGCGGACGGCCGGGAAGACCCGGTCGGCACGGAGGCAGCGAACGGCGGCCGTGGCGCGCAACGTGACGTGGATCGGATGCGCGGTCTTGTGCGGCGGCCGCGCACGATGGGGCACACTGGGACGCCCGCCAGGTGTGGGTTTGCGGCCGGCGCCCCGCCTGTCACTTGACACGCATCCGCCGTGCGCTATTTGAGAACGCATTCAGGCGTGAGGCATCTCGCCCACGCGTCCAGCCCCGCCGGGAGCGACAAGCCCCCGCGAGAGGAGAACGACATGCATCCAGGAATGATGCACTGGTGGCGATCCCGCCACGCCGCCCGCGAGTACGCCGTGCATGCGGGCTGCGGATCGATGGCGCACGGCGCCCGCTGGGCGGCCCCGCCCGACCACGGCGACCTGGGCGCCGGCGCCTTCGGCGTCAGGCGGCCGCTTCGCTTCCTCGCCTACAAGCTCCAGCTCGACGAGCAGCAGGTGGCCGAGCTGGCCCGCATCCTGAACGAGCTCAAGACCGAGCGCGCGCAGGCCGAGGTCGACGGGCGCCGGGCTGTCGCCGCGCTCGCCGACGCGATCGCGGGCGAGACCTTCGATCAGCAAAAGGCGACCGATGGAGCGACGCTCCGCGTGCGGAGCGCCGAGCGGCTCCGCGACGTGCTCATCCAGTCGCTCGGCCGCATCCACGCGGTCCTCAAGCCCGAGCAGCGAGCGCGGCTCGCGTATCTGATCCGGACCGGGACGCTGTCGCTCTGAGGATACCGGCGCGCCGGGCTCGTCGCCCGGCGCGCCCGCGTTTGGGGCGCGCTCCATTGCTTCATGTCAGTCGTCGTTGTAGCGGCCTGATTCAATGGAACGGAACGACGTCGTCGTGCTCCACCCGGCGATCGCCATCGCCGGGCGGGTGATGTTCGCGCTCATCTTCTTCCTCTCCGGCGTCGCCCATTTCACGGATCTGAACAGGTTCGTGGCCCTGATGCCTGCCGCCATTCCGTTCCGCACGTTCTGGGTGATGACCTCCGCCGTCGTCGAGCTCGTGGGCGCGACCTTGATCGCGACGAATCGTTACCCGTGTCTCGGAGCGTGGCTGATCGTCGTCTTCCTCGTCCCCGTGACGATCACGGTGCACGGCGTCGCCATGCTCACCGCGCCGGACGAGCAGATGCAGCGGATCCAGACGTCCTTCTTCTTGAAGGGCGTGGCGATGACGGGCGCGGCGCTCCTCATCACGCAGCTCGGCGTGAGGCGAACGGAGCGATCGCTCGAAGCAGAGTCGCGCGGGCGCGCGACGCCTCAGTCCGTGTAGTACACCCCCGGCAGGATGCACATCTCGTCGTCGGTGGTGACGCCGAACCGGAGGTGCGTGGGCTTGCCGAAGGCGTCGAGCTTCACGGGGCGCGTCACGCCGTTGTCGTGCAGGCATTCGTAGTCGATCCAGTCGCCGGGCGCGAGCACGAGAGGCGGGTCGTAGAGGACGACGAGCGGGTGCGCCCAGTCGAAGTTCTCGTAGAGCTTCGCGCCGTTCGACCGCCAGGCCGTGAACCGGAGCCCGCGCTTGTGCATGTGGCCGCTCAGGTTGACGAACGACATCGGCTTGCCGAGGTCGTTAACGAACCGGCCGTGCTGCGCCTTCTGCGTGAAGGGCGCGACGTCGATCGTGAAGGTTGTGTCGAGTGAGGTCAGGGTCTGCGCGACGTGCTGCGGCGTGCCGGGGTACGGGTAGATGTTGGTCCACACCTTGATCTGGATCGGGACGTCGAAGCTGTTGTGGTAGTGGGCGTTGAGCCCGATGAAGCTGCCGGCGCGCAGCACGCGGGCGACGCCCGCCGGATACGCGTCGACGAAGTAGGGTGCCTGCGGCGCCCCGCTCAGGTTGGCGCCGTAGTTGGCCTCGCGGAAGCAGCCGAAGTCGTTCAGCAGCCACTGCCGGCTGGGCGGCAACGGCACATCGTCGCGGTTCGTGTAGACGGCGAAGTGATGCGTCCCGGGATTCAGCACGAACTCCCACTTGCCGGTGTAGAAATCGGTCGAGCTCGGTACCGGGATCCAGAAGCAGCCCTCCTGCTCCTGACCGGGCTGGAGCCAGGGCCCGTCGAGCACCATCTGGTAGCCCCCGGCCGGCGGCGCCGGGGCCTCCGCGGGGACGTACTCGAGCGGCGGCAGGCAGGGCACCTGGGGGACGATCCCCGTCTGCGCCGCGCCGGCGGTGATCCAGGCGTCCACGAAGGCCAGCTCCGCCGGCGTGAGTGATGTGCCGACGTACGGCATCCGAGCGCCCTCGCCGGTCGCGAGCGTGCCGTGCAGCTTCTGCGAGAGGAAGCTCGCGGCCGCATTCCCGGGCGCGACCCTCAGCTTGCCGGCGCGGGCCGCAACGGGATTGACGGCCGGCACCCCGACCAGACTCCCGTAGGCGGCGCCGTCGCGCAGATCCAGGTTGCCCTGAGCGAGCGGCCCATGGCACGAGCTCACGGCGCAGCCATGGTAGCCGAAGATGCGCTGCTGGATCGTATCGAAGGTGTCCTCGGCCGCGCTCGCGCAGCTCACCGGCAGGGTCGTTGTGGTGGTCGTCGTGTGGCTGCTGCAGCCGCCCGCACCGCACGCGTCGCAGCAGCTCGCCGTCCGGCCGACGCAGGCGGAACCGTGTCGTGGCCGCGTGCAGTGGGCGGCGTCCCGCGTCACCCGACACTTCGTCACGCCCGCGGCCGTCGTGCGGCAGCAGGTCACGAGGCCGAACTTGCCGCAGGTGGACCGGGCGGCGCACTTGACGAGCGCCCGCTTGCACTGCGGATGAAGCACGTGGGCTGCGGTGCGCTGCGCGGCCTCGGTGGCGACACAGCCCACGTAGGCGGCATGGTCCGCGTACTCGACGCAGGGGCAGGCCAGGTCGCCCGCCGCACGGGCCGCCGTCATCTCCGCCGCGTCGAGCGGGTGATCACCGCATGCGGCGGCGGCAAGCCGGGCGAGCCCGAGGAGGAGCGAGATGGCGAGCAGCCGGGTCGGAGACCGCATCGAAAGCTCGTGGCCCGGCTATACCCCCGTCGCCTGCTAGCTGGCAAGCACTTTGTTGCACAAACCGTCTCCCCTAGAAGAGACTCGTCACGATGGTTCCGAGCACCGAGATCGCCGCCTGGTCCTCCACCGACTGCGTCGCCCGGTTCATGCTGCGCAGCGCGTCGACGCCCGTCGAGTAGAGCGTGTCGTCGGTCAGCGCCTTGCCGATCGTGCCCTGGCCATCGCGCAGGCTCGCGGTGATCTCCTCGGCGTTTCGCGCCGACTCGTTCAGGTGGTCGACCGTCTCGCGCACCTGCGCGTAGAGGCCCCCGTCCTCGCGGATGAGCTTGCCGAGCGTGCCGCGGCCCTCGGACAGGTCGTGCGTCACCTGGCCGATGTCCTGAACCGCCTGACGCACGTCGCCGAGCGCCGCGCTGGCGCGGTCGTAGAGGCTCGAGTCGTTCAGCAGGAGCCCGAGCGTCCCGGTGCCGCGGTCGAGCTTGCCGGTGATCGAGGCGACGTTCTCGGCGATCTGGTCGAGCTCGCTCCGGTTCTGCTCGATCAGGTCGGCGAGGTTGGTGAGGAGCCGCTGCGAGTTGGCGTTGAGGCTCGTGACCAGCTCGTTCACGTTCTGGGCGACGCCCGAGAGCTGGTCGACGACGTCGGAGAAGCTCGCCGGCGTCTCGCCCTCGAGGGTGTCGCCCGGCTCGGCGGGCTTGGCGGTCGGCGTGCCGAGCGTGAGGGAGACGAAGCGCTCGCCACTGAGGGCCCGGAAGTCTAGACGCGCCAGCGAATCCTTCTTCACGACGAGGCCGCCGTTGATCAGCAGCGTGACGCGGACGTGGCCCTGCTCGATCTGCATCCCGTCCACCCGGCCCGCCTTGATGCCGGCCAGGCGGACGTCGGCGCCGCTGTCGAGCCCCTGCACGTCGCGGAAAGTGGCATAGAGGGGGTAGCGCCGCCGGAGGAGCCCGAGCCCGAGCGTCAGCTCGATGGCGACGAAGAGCAGGACGATGCCGACCACGAAGAAGGCCCCGATCCGCTGTTCTCTCGTGAGCATGGCGATCTCCTAGAGGCCGAGCGCGGCGGCCCGCAGGAACTCGCGCGTGAGCGGCTGGCGGCTCTCGGCGAGCTCGGCTGGCGTGCTGCACTCGACGATGCGCCCCCGGTCGAGGACGGCGATGCGGTCCGCGATCGCGCGCGCCAGGGGCAGGTTGTGCGTGACGATGATCTGCGTCGAGCCGCGGGTGGTCCGGATGCGGCGGATGAGCTCGCCGATCTGCTGGGTCAGGATCGGGTCGAGGTCGGCGGTCGGCTCGTCGTAGAGGATCAGCTCGGGGTCGATCGCCAGCGCGCGCGCGATCGCGACGCGCTTGCGCATCCCGCCCGAGAGCTCGCTCGGCAGCTTGTCCTCGGTGCCCTCGAGCTCCACGTCGGCGAGGACTCGGCGCGTGATCGCCTCGATCTCCGCCGCGGAGTGGCGCCGGCGCTCGCGCAGCCTGAGGCCCACGTTCTCGGCCACGGTGAGGGAGGCGAGCAGCGCCGCGCTCTGGAAGACCATGGCGATGCGGAAGGGCTTCTCCTCGGGCGCGATCGCGAGGTAGCGCGGGAGCTCGAGACCGCCGATAACGATGCGGCCCGCGTCGGGACGTTCGAGCCCGATGATCTGGCGGAGCAGCACGGATTTCCCCGTGCCGCTCTGGCCGACGATGGCGAGCAGCTCGCCGGCCCGCACGGAGAGATCGACGCCGCGCAGGACGTCGAAGCCGTCGTACGACCGGCGCAGGCCCTGGAGCTCCACGGCGACGCCCCGCTGCGGCGTCTCTCGCGCCCCCGCGCCCATCAGCCGGCGGCGAAGCTCCCGCGCACGATCAGGAAGTCGAAGACGAGGATCAGGATGAAGCTCCACACCACGGCCGCCGTGGTGGCGGTGGCGATCCCCTCGGTGCCGCCGCGTGTCCGGAGGCCGAAGGTGCAGGGCAGGATCGAGGCGATCATGCCGAAGATCAGGCCCTTCACGAGCCCGATCAGGATGTCGCTCAGGTGCACCCACTCGAGCATGCGCGCGAAGTACTCGTTCACCGTGAGCTTGATCGCCGGGTCGATGGCGACCACCACCGCACCGCCCCACACCCCGATGAAATCCGAGTAGAGGATCAGGAGGGGAAGGGCGAGCGTGGCGGCGACGAAGCGCGGCATGACCAGGAAGCGAACCGGGTCGATGTCCATGGTGCGCAGCGCGTTGATCTCGTCGTACACGGTCATCGAGCCGAGCTCCGCCGCCATCGCCGAGCCGGCGCGCCCGGCGAGCAGGAAGGCCATCATCACGGGGCCGAGCTCCTTGGTCATCGCCAGGCCGACGATCGGCCCGAGCACGCTCTCGTTGACGTCGCGCAGCTGATCGGCGGCCTGCACGACCAGCACCATGCCGACGAAGATCGAGAGGAGGGCGCCGATCGACAGGGTGTCCGTCCCGACGCGGACCATCTGCACGACCACCCGCTGCCGGTCGATCGGCGCGAAGGCCGAGGCGCGCACGGTCGCCGCGAAGAGCGAGGCCGCCTCGCCCAGCACCTGGAGGAGGTCGAGGAGGCCAGCGCCCAGGCGCCCGAGCGGACCGGGGCGTCGGGGGACGCGGCCGACGGCTTCAACCGCCATGGTCGTGGCTCCATTCGAGATGCCAGGGGCCGACCAGCCGGTCCCGCTCGCGCGCGACGAGCCCCCAGGCCACGTTCCACACGCGGGCGCCATCCGGCTCGGTGTCCCAGCGGTAGAGTCCGTAGAGCGGCGCCCACAGGGCGAGCACCCCGCGGTTCTTCGGCAACACGCTGTCGAAGAGCGCCGGCATCTGTCCGGACCGCCGCCCGTCAACCTCGACGCTCCGGCGCACGGGGAAGAGCGTCGAGAGGCGCTCGCGGTGCCCGGAGGTCTCGTTCGACTGCCGCTGCCGCCGCCACAGGACCAGCATGGCGTCGTCGCGCTCGTAGTGGAAGTCCTCCACGTCCTGGCGGCGGACGCGGTAGGCCGGCCACGCGTAGAAGCGCGACGAGACGGGCGGGCGGTCGGCACGTCCATAGAACGGGGCGAAACGCCAGATGCGATATGCGGTCTCGCCGAGGGCGCGCTCGCGATAGACGAACGGGAACGGGCTGCCGATCCCCTCGTACGCCTGCCGCTCGTCCACGGTGTGCGTGTAGAGGAAGATGCCATAGAAGCGGCTCCGGCGGCCGGCGCCGTCGATGGCGGCGACGAACGGGAAGTCGACCCGCGTGCGCTCCCAGCCGTAGCCCGGCACGAGCCGCTCGCGCCGGATGTGAAACGGCCACAGGATGTAGCTCGTCCGCTCGGTGCCGAGCGTCTCCTTGCGCCCGTAAACGGGCCAGAGCCGGAAGCCGCGCCCGGCAGGTCCGCCGACGGTCGAGACGAACGGGAAAGGGAAGAAGCGGCGCTCGAGCCGCGGCTCGGTGAGCCGGAGGTACGCGGGGAACAGGACCACGCGGACGCGCTCGAAGCCGTAAAAGTCGGGCATGTCGAGGTAGAAGGGCAGGACGCCGAAGTAGGTCCCGAGCGCGGGGCTGGAGCGGTAGAAGACGAAGGGGAAGAGCTCGAAGCGGGTCGCCCACGTGGGCGCGCGGGTCTCCGGCTTGGGCGCCGGGCGGTTGCTGTACGTGAAGAGGAGGAAGCGGAAGGTCTGGTAGCCGTTCTGCCAGCGGGTCGAGATGAGCGGGAAGAGGATGTCGGCCTGGTCGTCGCGCTCCCCGCCGCGCTGCTGGCGGAGCCAGAGCAGCGGGCGGATGCGGAGGTCACGCGCCTCGGGCGTGCGGGTGAACTCCAGGATCGGGCCGAACGCGCTCCAGCGGACGACGTCGTTTGCCTCGTCGTGCGCGTAGCGAAAGAGCGGCCAGAGCTTCACGTCGAGGGCGCTCGCGGGACGCGCGAGCGTCAGGAGACACGCGACGAGGAGGGCCGCGCGTCTAGGAGCGCGACCCAAGACATCTTGGGTCGCGAACCGGACGCGAGGGTGTTCCGTCGGGATCACGCCCGACTGTCCTGCCGCGGCTGGCGAAGCCAGCGCGGCAGACGAACACGCGCGTTTCCACGGCCGCCGCAGACCG
>Ga0209470_1003792_pt1 | contig 10274 bp, 10 predicted proteins | sample GraSoiAngelo_125_FD_185882 | JGI IMG/M metagenome (GOLD analysis project Ga0209470, IMG submission 185882) | Grasslands soil microbial communities from the Angelo Coastal Reserve, California, USA - 14_0927_05_40cm (SPAdes) (version 2) | ecosystem: Environmental > Terrestrial > Soil > Grasslands ... | reverse complement strand
CTAGACGCCCAGGTAGTACTTCTTCACCAGCTCGTGGTCCCGCAGCTGCTGCGTGCTCTGGCCTTCGAACTCGATCCTGCCGTGGACGATGATGTAGCCCCGGTCGGCGATCTTGGTTGCCTGATTGAAGTTCTGCTCGGCCATCAGCACCGTCAGGTCGTGGCGGTCCTTCAATTCCTTGATCTTCGCGATCACCCGGCTCACGAGGATGGGCGCCAGCCCTACCGAGGGCTCGTCGACGAGGAGGATGCGGGGCGAGGACATCAGCGCGCGGGCCACGGCCAGCATCTGCTGCTCGCCCCCGCTCATGTTGCCCGCGAGCTGCCGTCGGCGCTCACGGAGCACCGGGAAGGCCTCGAAGCCGAAGGCGAGGTTGCGCTCGATGTCGCCGCGCGCGGCCGTTCGGTAGGCGCCGAGGAGCAGGTTCTCCTCGACGGTCAGCTTGGGAAAGAGCCGGCGCCCCTCCGGCACCAGGGCGATGCCGAGGCCCACGATCTCTTCCGTGGATTTCGTCGTGAGGTCGATCCGCGTGCCGTCGGAGTCGAGGAAGATCTCGCCGGCCGCCGGTCGCACGATGCCCATGATGCACTTGATCAGCGTGCTCTTGCCGTTGCCGTTCGTGCCCAGCAGGGCGACGGTCTCGCCCTGGCGGATTTCGATGGACACGCCGTGCAGCACACGGACGGCCCCGTAGCCGGCGTCCACGTCACGGACCACGATTCTACTCACCAAGGTAGGCCTTCTCGACGGCCGGGTTCCTCACGATCTCGGCCGGCGTCCCCTCGGCGATGCGCTCGCCGGCGTCGAGCACGACGACGCGCTCGGAGAAGCGCATCACGGCCCGCATGATGTGCTCGATCATGACGATCGTGATGCCCTGTTCGTTCAGGCGGAAGAGCAGTGCCAGGATATCGTCCACCTCGACGCTCGAGAGCCCGGCCATCGCCTCGTCGGAGATGAGCAGCGTCGGCCGGGCCGCCATCGCGCGCGCTAGCTCGAGCTTCCGCATCTCGATCTGTGTGAGCTCGGCCGGCCGCAGATGCGCCTTCGCCTCGAGGCCGATGGTCCGGAGGATCTCCGCGGCCTCGGCGTCGGCGTCGCCGGCCTGGGATCGCGCGTGCGCCGCGTACTCCAGCGGGATGCCCAGATTTTCGCGGACCGTCATGCTGGTGAACGGCTTCGGGATCTGGAAGCTTCGCACGATGCCGAGCCGGGTCCTCCGGTGGGCCGCCAGCGTGGTGATGTCACGACCCTCGAAGAGGATCCGGCCGCCGTCCGCGGCGAGCGCGCCGGACACGCAATTGATGAGCGTCGTCTTGCCGGATCCGTTCGGTCCGATGAGGCCGAACCGCTCGCCTGCCCTCACGGACAGGCTCACCCGATGGAGCGCGGTGAAGCCGCCGAAGCGCTTGGTGAGCCCGTCCACCTCGAGCAGGGTCCCCGCCATGGCCCGCCTCAGCGGCCTCGCAGGCGCCGCACCAGCCCGAGGATGCCCTCGGGTGCCAGCACGACGAAGGCGACGAGCACCACGCCGACGATGAACAGATTCATCTCAGAAGAGATCGTCACCGTTGCCAGCTGCTGCGCCGTCCCTAGCAGTACGGCCCCGATCACCGGCCCGACCCAGCTCGTCGTCCCGCCGATCATCGGCATCGCGAGCGCGTTCACGGCGTAGTCGAGATTGAATGCCGAGTTCGGCTCGACGAAGGTCACGTAGTAGGGAAACGGCGCGCCGGCGACGCCGAGCAAGAACCCGCTCACGGTGGTCGCGAAGAGCTTGAGGCGCAGGGTGGGCACGCCCATGCACTCGGCCGCCTCCTCGTTGTCCCGCAGCGCGGCGAGCCCGCGACCGATCCACGACCGCTCGATGAACCGCGCCACCGTCACCGCAACGACGGAGAGCAGGACCATCACCGTGAAGAGGAACGTGACGTAGCTGCCGAACGGAGGACCGCTCGGGCGGATGACGCTCAGGCCCCGGGATCCGCCGACGTACTCCCAGTTGATTATCATCGTCTGCAGCACGATGGACAGTGCCAGCGTCGCGATGGAGAAGAAGACGCCTCGGAGGCGCAGCGTGAGGTAGCCGATGCCGAGCCCGAGCAGGGCGGAGACGAGCCCGCCCGCGAGGATCAGCACCGGGAGCGGCGCTCGCGTCGACTGGATGAGGAAGACGGCGGTGTAGGCCCCGAGCGCGAAGAAGGCCGGCGTGCCGAAGTTGACGTAGCCGGCGTAGCCGCCGAGGATGTTCCACGCGGTGGCGATGACGACATACTGGAGCACAACGTACCCCGCGAAGTAGACGTACTGGTTCACGCGGAGCGCGGCGACGACGATCCCGGCCCCGACGACGGCCAGGCCGACGAGGAGCGCGCGGGCGGGCCGCGCCATCATCTGCCGAAGAGCCCGGCCGGCCGCACCGCGAGCACGACCAGGAGAATGCCGAACGACACGGCGAGCGACCAGGAGGGGCCGAAGAACGTCGCCATCAGGCTCTCGGCCACGCCGAGGATGACGGCGGCCACGAGCGTCCCCGCGACGCTGCCCATGCCGCCCAGGACCGTGATCGCGAACATGCGGCCGATGTAATCGCGGTCGGTTGACGGCACCACCGGCGCGATCGTGATGAGGAGCGCGCCGGCGAGGCTCGCGGCCGCGATGCCTACGCCGAAGGCGATGGTCTTGATCTGGACGGGATCGGCGCCCATCAACCGCAGCGCCAGGCGATCCTGGGACACCGCCATGACAGCGCGCCCGTAGAACGTTCTCGACAGGAAGAGGTGCAATGCCAGCGTCATGGCGAGCCCCACGAGGCACGGCACCAGCAGGCGGAACGCGATCCCGACGCCGCCGAGGTCGATCGACTTGCCGATGTAGGCCGCGTCCACGAGGCGATAGTCGACGCCGTACTTGAGGCTCAGACTCACTTCGATGATGAAGAGGACGCCGAAGAAGAAGACGAGCCCCCGGAGCGACTCATCGCCTCGGCGCTCGAAGCTCCCATAGTAGAGGCGATAGACGACGGCGCCGAGGAAGTAGAACACCGGCGTGAAGAGGAGCCCGGTGAGGATCGGATCGAGACCGAAGGAGCTGTTCATCACGTAGGCCGCGTACGAGCCGAGGATGACGAAGGCGGGCTGGGCGATGTTGGCGATGTCGAGCAGGCCGAAGATGAGCGAGACGCCCAGGCTGACGGCGGCGTAGAAGCCGCCGAGCAGCAGTCCGGCGACCACCGCGTTGGCGAGCAGATCCCAGGAGAACAGGGAGCGCCCGCTAGTTCTTCGCCGCGGAGTACGGGTAGATGATGGCGCCGGATTTGAGCTCCTCGGGGTAGAGCACCACCTTCTTGCCCGGCCCGCGGAACTGCTCGATGCCCGTGCCGTGGACCTTCTGGTACTGGACCATGAGGGTGCGCCCCTTGGCCCACTCGCCGTTCTTCCCGAACTTCACCCGGCCGACGATCGTGTTGAACTCCGTGGCGCGGATGTAGTCGGCCAGCTTCTGCTGGTCGAGGCTCTTCGTGGCGTCGACCGCCTGGCCGAGCACCTGGACCAGGGCGTACGAGTAGGGCGGGAGGTAATACCCGAGCGGATCGACGCCCGCCTTCGCCGCCCGCGCCTGGTACTCGTTCAAGAACTCCTTGATGCCCGGGAACGCCAGCATCGTCGGCTCCGGCGCCCAGAAGTCGTAGTTCACGACGCCGTTCAGCATCGACCCCATGCTCGTCATGACGCTGGTGAACTGCAGGCCGACCATGCCGCCGCCGAAGATCTTGGGCTGCAGACCGACCTCGTGGGCTGCGCGCAGCATGCCGACCGAGTCCGGTGGGTACGACGCCACGAACACGATGTCGGCGTTGGTGGCCTTGATGGCCCGGACGATGGGCGTGTAGTCGACGGTGCTCGGCGGATAGGTCTTATCGTAGACGGTCTTGAAGCCGAACTTCTTGATCAGCTCGCGCGCGCCGACCAGCGCGTTCTGCGGGTACTCGGCGTCGGCGCCGACGATCGCGACGGTCTGCGGTCGTGGGGTTTGTGTCGCCGCCAGCTCGAAGAAGCCGATGGCCGTGCTGGTCTGTGGATCGGGCCCTGCCGGCTGGATCTGGAAGAAGTTCGGGTATCGGTACTTCTCGTTGTTGGCGAGCCCGAACATCCCCAGGATGGTGAGCTTGCGCTCCATCGCGATGGGCATGAGCGGAGCGATGAGGTTGGTGCCGTAGCCGGAGATGATGAGATCGACCTTGTCCACATCGAGGAGCTTCGTGTAGATGCCGGGCACGGTGGCCGGGTTGGTTTGGTCGTCGTAGTAGACGAGCTCCACCGGTCGGCCGAGCAAGCCGCCCCGCTTGTTCACGTCGTCCTTCCAGATCTGCACGGCCAGCAGCGCCGGCTTGCCGTTGGCGGAGAGTCCGCCGGTCAGCGCCATGCCGAAGCCGATCTTGATCGGGTCGGCGCCCCGGGCGACGAATACGCCACCGCTCGCGAGCACGAGCGCGCCGACCGTGGCCCCGATCAGGGCCCAGTTGAGAAGCCCCCACGTCCCAGACCGTTTCATCGGTTCCCTCTCTCTGCGCGCGTCTCACGGGGCGCGCCCGTCGCTCTCGGAGGCGAGTCGTCGCCACGTATATGGGAAACCGACGGGAAACGCAACCACGAATCGGTCGAGGGTCACGGCGAGCTGCAGTAGCACGTCGTTGAGTGGAGCGTAGCCGATGCTGGCCAGGTCGAGGAAGACGATGTCCGCCCGGTAGCCCGGGGCCAATCCAGCACCTTCGTCTCAAGTCTCGCGCGGCCGGGGGGCAACGTCACCGGCGTAACGTGCGTGACGACAGAGCTGAGCCCGAAGCGGGTCGCCCTGCCGCGGGAGGCAGTGCCCGGGGTGTCCCGTGTGGGCCTCTTGTTCAACCCGGCGAACGTGAGCAAGCCCTTTGACGCGGACCGGACGCGGATGGCGGCACAGGGAATGGGGCTGAAGATCCAAACGCAGGAGGTCCTGGAGCCCGCTGACATCGAGCGGGCGTTCTCCGCGTTCGTGCTCTCGGGTCGCGCCCCGGATGTCTCGCTGACATCGCCCGAACCCTTCCCGACACGGGATCCGATTGGGCTGACCGCCGAACGTCCGCCAGCAAGCGAGCTTACAAGACACCGGCCTCTGGCACGGTTGCTGCTGCCTTGCCGTCTGGTTCGCACCGCAAGGAACAGGCGCGCGGGACTCCGGGTCAAGGCCCGGTAGCGAAGCCGAGTCATGATGCGAAAAGTGGAGGGAAACCATGGCATACCAGGCCGAAATCAGTCGTAAGAACCCGGGTTGTTTCTTGTTTTTGATCGACCAGTCAGAGTCGATGGAAGACCCTTTTGGCGGCGGAGAGGATGGCAGAAGGAAGGCTGAGGAGCTGGCGACGATACTCAACAAGCTTATTCATAATCTGTGCATCCGTTGCGCCAAATCGGACTCTATTTACGACTACTTTCATGTCGGTGTGCTGGGCTACAGCGAAGAGAGCTGTCAACCAGCGCTCGGCGGTGAACTGAGCGGGCGCTCTTTGGTACCAATCGGTGAATTGGCCAGTAAACCGTTGCGCATCGAAGAGCGAATAAAGAAATCGGATGATGGCGCCGGCGGAGTGATGGACCAAACTGTGAAATTTCCAGTCTGGTTCGACCCCTATTGGAAAGGGGGCACTCCGATGTGCGCCGCGCTCAAGGAGGCAACGCGGATCGTCGAGACTTGGTGTCAGGAGCATCCGAAGGGATTTCCGCCGATCATCATTAACATCACCGACGGCGAGGCGACGGATGGAGATCTCGTTGCCGAGGCGCGTAAATTAACGGCGGTCGGTTCCGATGACGGTTCGGTGTTGCTCTTGAACATCCATCTTTCGTCGACGGCCGGACCATCGGTCGAATTACCGACCAACGCCAACAAACTCCCGGATCAACATGCCAAACAGCTCTTTGAAGCCTCATCGACGCTCACACCGTTCATGGTGGCACGCGCGAAAGAGCTGGGTATGCCGGCCGCGGAAAACTCGCGAGGATTCATCTTTAACGCGCAACCGTTGCACGTAATCCATTTTCTCGATATCGGCACGCGGCCGGCTAATGTGCATCTGCGCTGAGTGCCACTGCAGAGGCACCTCCTGCGGTGAAGCACGCCAAGGCGGCCAACGAGTGTGACATAAAGGTCTTCTCCTGCCCAAAGTCGGGCAATAGTCTTGAGGAGTACGAGGATGCCTGGGCGCATCGGCAAACTCGCACCCCAGTCGGCATCCGTGTGGCGGTGGCGGACGGCGCCACCGAAAGCAGTTTTGCCAAGTTGTGGGCAGTGCTTTTGGCCGAAAGCTATGTGCGAAGTGAGGTCACCGGGGCCGAGTTTTTTGCGCGGTTGAAGCCGGCGCGCCGCCTCTGGCGGCGAAGATTAGCGGGCCGACCTCTCCCCTGGTTCGCTAGCGAAAAGGCCGAGCAGGGTGCCTTTGCGGCTTTTCTCGGTGTCCAGATTGACGCTCACAAGAACCATTGGACGGCGCTGGCCGTTGGTGACTGTTGTCTTATGCAGGTCGATAACGTCGGCAAAGAAATGCGAGTGGTCGAAATGTTTCCCTTACAGAAATCTTCGCAATTCACGATGAGCCCTTATCTGATCGGCTCCAGGTCGAACGGCGAATCACTGAACGAACGGATACAAATCAGCAAGGGCAGCCTACGCGATGGAGACATGCTTCTGCTCGCCACCGATGCGGTGGCCGCCTGGCTGCTGAAACAGCATGAAGAGGGGCGACCATTATGGAAGTGGCTTTACCGGAAGCTGAGTACGCCAGAGAGCTTTGCCGCAATGGTCGCCTACGGCCGCAAAAATGGATTGCGCAACGACGACTTTACCCTAGTCCGTGTTATTCATCACGATGTACCGGTTGAAGCGAAGGAGAGCTAGCGATGGGGGCATGGCCAGACCTGACCGAATACCATGAGGCGGTTCAGCACCCGCCAAGGGCTTTTGCTGACCCAGGATTAAAAGTGGTCGCCCTCGAGCTCGATCGGTTCGGCATGCCCAAACCGGCCACCGGCGGCAACGCCGTGGTCTACAAAGCCAAGGAACCGGGCGGGTTTTTATCATTCAAGAAGACCTGGGCGATTCGCTGCTTCCTGCGCCCGATCAGCGATCATGCCGAACGTTATGAGGCGATCTCCAAACATCTTCGCAAGGTCCGCCTGCCCTATGATGTTGATTTTCAGTTTCTCAAGCAGGGCATTCAAATTCGCTCCAGCTGGTTCCCTATCGTCAAAATGCAATGGGCGGATGGCGACCTTCTGCACAGTCATATTGAGAAGCATCTACGCAATCCGGCCTCACTGGAGGCATTGCGAGCAAAATGGGTCACACTTGTTCGCCACCTCGAAGCCGCTCAGGTGGCGCACGGCGATTTACAGCACGGTAATATCCTGGTGCGCGGCGGATCGATCCAGTTGGTGGACTACGACGGCATGTGGGTGCCGGCCTTAAGGGGCCGCAACGCCACGGAAATCGGCCACCGTGCCTACCAACATCCCGAACGTAGCGAGCAAGACTATGGCCAAGAGATTGATCGTTTTTCAGCTCTCGTCATTTATCTATCGCTGGCGGCGCTGGAGAGGGATGCCACCCTATGGGAACGTTTTCATACCGGCGACAATCTGATCTTCGTGCGAGAAGATTTCCACCAGTTGGGTCGATCGGCGATTTGGCAACAATTACGTCGTATCGGATCGGGGCAAATCGATCAACTCGCCGCTGCCGTGGCGGCCATGGTGCAGCAGCATCCGATGAAGGTCAGCAATCTCGATAGCGTTCTCAAAAATCTGGCGAGCTTTAAGTTCCCTACCTCGAATCCGGCGTCGCCGCCCGCGCCCAAACCAGCGGCTGTGCAAGGCGCCAGGTCGGCGGGTGCCATGCCGAGCTGGATGAAAAAGAGCGGTTATCGTGAACATTCGGATGACTGAGGAGCCGACGCACGATTCACGTTCTCCGTTCGCGTCTCGTCTCTTCCCGCAATTCTCCCCAGCCCCTTTTTGCGGGTAACCGTGCCACGTCTCCCTGAGCTTCTAGCGTCGTCACCGTCGCGTCGGGTCCTCGGGCTGAGTCATGACCACGTCTGGCCGAATCTGACCGCCCTGGCCACCGGCGACCTCGGACAGCTCGTCGCCGTCGCTGGAGCCCGAAGAGAACAGCCGCACAGCGGTCACCTACGCTGACATAACTAACGCTTCAAACGGCAGTACAGGAAACACGTCCACTGCCAAATCCCGTTGGGGCCGCGAACCCGTGTGCGCTTGAAGCGGGATACGCTGTCGCCCAGACTTGACCCAGGAATTACCCAGGAAGTTGTTCCCAAGGAGTCCCAAAGAGGGCCAAAGTCACCGCCCCAGAAGAGACGGGAAGCCCTTTTAGCGTTGTCTAAGTGGCTGGCGCATCGGCGATCGCGCCGCGGCCGTCCAGACGGCATCATTACCGCGGGCGCCACAGACGCTGCGATGGGACTCGAAGAATTGGACTTGCTTGAGGCGTTCTCTCAAACCGCGACCCTGGCCGAACTGCGGCGGTACGCGGAACCTGTCAGTAGGAATGAGACAGCGGGTTCGCGAGATTAGCGTTGAGACGCCTCCTCTGAGCGCCGCGGCGGCGAACACGCTGAATAGTGCCCCCAAAGCCGTAGGCTTCACACCGTCTCCATCTCCGTAGTACATCGCCGTCACGGTCGTGAGATGTTCGTGCAATGGCGCCGCGTGTGGCCGACGGCGACGCTCACGACGTCCTCCCGTAGATGATGCGCCCGTCCCGCATGGTGACGCGCACCTTCGCGAAGGCGCGCACGTCCAGCGCGGGGTCGCCGTCGAGCACGACGACGTCGGCCGAGAAGCCGGGCGCGAGGCGTCCGGTTCGGTTCGCGCGTCCGAAGCGCGCCGCCGGCGCCGTGGTCAGCATCGCGAGGATCTGCACTGGCGCAGGCCTGGCGCGCTGCAGGTACACGAACTCCTCGGTGGGGTCGTAATCGATCATGTAGCCGACGTCGGTCCCGAAGAGGAGCTGCCCATGCAGCTCTGCGAAGGCGCGTGTCTGCGCCACCCCGTTGCCGAGGACGAGCTCGACAAGCTCGGCCGGAAGCCCCTCCCGCTTCAGCTCGTACGGCCAGAGCTTGAGGGTGGGGATCAGCGCCATGCCGCGCTCCTTCATCATCGCGGGTAGCGCGCGGTCCCAACGACTGCCGTCGAGCGAAGTCGGGAAGGTGTGGGCGAGGACGTCGACGCCGCCTTCGATGGCGGCCCGGGCGCCCGGGCTGTTCGAGGGATGCGCGAACACGAGCTTACGGCGGCGATGACCGACCTCGACGGCCGCGCGCACAACGTCGACCGGCATGACCACGATTGAGCTCGGTGTGGCCCAAGAGCCGGTGAAGAGCTTGACAATGTCGCCACCGCGCGAGAGCTCGGCCTCGACGAGGCCGGCGTCCTCCGGCCGTGTCAGCTCCGGGATCTTCGCGGGAAGGATGTAGTAGGGGCTCCCCCCGGCCGGCGCGAAGCCGGAGCCCGCCGTGAGGATCGACGGCCCCGGCACTTCGCCGCTTTCGATGCGGCGCCGGAGCGCCAGGGTGTTGGGGAGATAGGAGCCGGTGTCGACGACGTGGACGACGCCGTACGACGTGAGCATGGCGCGGAGCGCGGCGGCGAGCGACTCCGCGGGCGCGGTGTCCGCTGCGCGGAAGTCGGCGCCCGTGAAGTGGACGTGACTGTTCCAGAAGCCGGCTGTTACCGTCCCGCCCGAGCAGTCGATGATTCTGGCGCCGGGGGGCACACGGACTGCCCCACGGGCGCCGACGGCCGTGATGGTGGCATCCTCTATGAGAACGACGCCGTCTGGGATCACCGCCACCTCCGGCGACGGCATCACGCGGCCGCCCACCAGTGCCGTCACGCGCCCACCCGCCGCGGTCGCCGCCGGCGGCGCTGTACCACATACCGCCGGGAGCACGGCAGCGGTGGCCAGCGCCGCGGCGCCGCGGGAGAGTCGAAGCAGGTGGAGCAAGTGGAGCAAGAGGGTGATCATCGAGCCGAGATTCTCTCCGGATCAGCACCGACAGATCAACGACTTGCCGGCAGCCGAGGTTTTGGCGAAAGACAAGTCGCTTTTGACAGTCACGGCGAAGCGTGTTATATGGGCTCCACTTTACAGAACAAGTGTAGAGTCATGTCCGACGTCTACCTGAACATCCATCGGGCGGCGCAAGCGGCGGGCGTGAGTCC
>Ga0209470_1003789_pt1 | contig 10279 bp, 6 predicted proteins | sample GraSoiAngelo_125_FD_185882 | JGI IMG/M metagenome (GOLD analysis project Ga0209470, IMG submission 185882) | Grasslands soil microbial communities from the Angelo Coastal Reserve, California, USA - 14_0927_05_40cm (SPAdes) (version 2) | ecosystem: Environmental > Terrestrial > Soil > Grasslands ... | reverse complement strand
ACATCAGCCCACAGGTACTGTTTGTAGTTGGCATTGCCTCTGAAGTAGCCCGAATTGGCAGGAGTCAGACCTGAACCATACCGTTGCAGAGTGATGGTGCCGGTCGTGACAGCGCCAGTACCGGAACTCGTGCAGCCTCCACCCAATCCTGGTGTAAGAGGACCCGTGTAGGGTCCGGGGGCACAGACGAAAGCGCTGCTGCCGATCAGACGGTTGTTTGTCACTGGATCCGCTCCAGCGCCAGCAAGGAAGTTCGGGTCCACGTTGCACGGGGCCGTACCCTTGCCGCTACCGGGCGTTGCTGCAGACGTGTCTCTGCATGGGCCACTGGATGCACTAGTCTTCCAGAGGTGCTGCGGTACAATGGGAACGCCGACGATGTCGAGTAGAGCAAAAGCATTGGATGACTGGAGCGCGATGTAGAGGGTCTCAGAAGCACCCGGAGCCTCCGTTCCACCGAGAGAGGTGGGCAGGACTGCAGGGTTGTAGACCACGTCAACGGTGTTCAGGGTTGCTGGCGAGACGATTCCGCCCGTAGCGTTGAAGTTCTCAAAGGAGAACTTGACATCGCTCGCGGTCAGCTGGATGCCGTCCTGCCAGAATATGTCTCCCCGAAGGCTTAGCTTCACGCATCCCCCTACTGGGAATGTGCCGCCTGTTGACGGAGACGCGCTTGCGGGACAGTTGGGATCCGTGGCATGGGTCACGAGACTGTAGCTGTTGGCCAAGTATCCGACGACCTGGGTTCCCGTAGACGGAATGTATGGAGTGAAGGCGAGCAGCCCGTCATAGATTTCCTGCAGTATGTTGAACTCAAAGACGGTGGTGAAGGTGAACGGGTTGAGACTCGAAGTTCCCTGCTTCATACCCCACCGGATAGTGGGACCTGAGACCGCAGGGTTCGGGTTCCAAGCGTTCAAGAGACTCCAGAAGTTGCCCGTGGCAGTACCGATGCCTGTCGCGTCGCTGACACCCTGCCAACCCTTCAGATAAGCGAACTGTTGAGTCCGGCTTACAGTCGGGTTGTTGATGGTGTGGTTGCCAAAGATCTCCATGGCCACCTGCAGAGCCTGGGAGGCACCGCTGATGGTGCCGTTGAACTCTACAAGCTCCTGGTAGTGGTCAAGCTTGCGGTTGCAAGAGTAGACATCGTTGGGTAGCGGAAAGTCGCCTGTTGGACTCGCTGGTACCGCGCTCGAGCCTCCACAGATGGTCGAGGCTAGATTGCTGTCATACAGTGCCCATTGCTGGTTGAAGGCTGGACCGCCGCTGTTGGCGCCAGTGTAAAGGTGCCAGTCAAGGTTTGGAGTGTTCGTTGTAACTCCATCAGTGGAGCTTCCAGAGAAGACGAAGGTGAAAGCATCAGTGATGGTCAGCCCGTGGTCGACAAGCCTCAATGTTCCGCCGCCGCTAGTAGCCCGGCTGCACTGGCCGGCACTTATGGGCGCGTTGAGAAGGTCGCAGAAGCGGTTGAACTCTGCAGTGCCCGAAGCGAGCCTGTTAGGGCTGTCAGTCCGGATTGCGAACACGACATCACCGCCAGGACCCAGAAGCGTTGTCAGACGACATGTGGTGGCGTCTTTACCGCTGGCGATTCCCGCTTGGATGAAGTGGTCCGCAGCATCACAGAAGTTCACCGTACCGGCATCCCATGTGATACCGTCAGTCGAAGCACTGGCTCCAAAGTTCCACGCGGTCGAGCAATTATTGAATGCGCCGTTGGTGTGGAGAGAATCCCAGGAGCAGACACCCTTCTGGTTATAGTTGGCCGGAGCACCTGAGCTGTAGGATCCAACACAGACCGCTGGAGACCCAGCGCAGGTAGAGCCAACACTGGCCCCATCAGCGGGCAGACCAGAGTGGGATATTCCCTGAGCAGGGACAGTGCCGAGATTGTCAAGGGGCTGAGCAGCGCCGCCGAATACGGTCGTTACTAGGCCCTGCTTGTTCAATAGTGCGGAGAAGCCCTGCCGCCACTGGATACCCGCATATGTACAATCATTGGTGTGAGGAGCGGGCACGTTGGCGCAGGTGGCTGTTGGGTACGGGTAGCCGGGGACGGAGACAGCACCGTTCCTAGGGGTGCACGCACCGCCGGCCGAGATCCCGTCCTGGGCGAAACAGAAGGTTATGCCCCAGAAATTGTTAGCCAGGTTAATGTCGTCATGCTGGAAGCCAAACTCGCCGTCAGGCGCGTTCGGCGTTACACCAGTACACCAGAAGCTACTGCCGGAGGGACAGAAGGTGCTGACATCACCCGGATTGAGCGGAGTGTCAGTAAGATCTATCTGGCCCGACTGTAGAGCGTTGAACTCGCCCGTCTCATCAGCAAAGATATTGTAAATGATCTTGTCAGAGTTGGGACCGGACACCGTGAACTGCGTAGGGAATGTTCCGGGGGGTGGAATTGAGTCGGCTTTGGCTGGAAGCACCATGAGCGTGAGAGTCATTGTAAGAACTGCTAGTACTCCTATCGCTGTACGCGTATTCATTTTTCTCAGAGGGCTATCGCACTTCTCGACCTTAAAAGATTATCCCCCCAGAAGCGACCCGCTCAATCCATGGATATTCACCGCTACCCATGAATGTCGATCAGTTGCTCCAAGTTGACACGTACTCCCGCAACGAGCCGGACTATAGTGCTAGGATAATGTCTCTGCACGGAGCTGTCTTCTAGACTGCGACCGGCCAAAGAACATCATCACCAGTCCAACTGCTACGAGGACCGCAATGACAACCCCAGCGAACTCGGGCATTGTGAAGGGGATGAGAGCACCTTGGTAGGGGGCGATAATTCTTATCGTTAGAAACGCGTTTGTACTCGAGTCGTTCGAGGGCTCTATCGTCCCAACAAGCTCGTACGTGTCCGGCTGCCAGCCCGTAGTGTCCAGCGGAAAAGACTTGTAGTCTTCAAATCCCCGACGGATCGTGTCGGTAGAATTGTAGGTCTTGACCACTTGTCCCTCAAGAAATATCGCGACATCGAAACCGGTCTCCGACTGCGTTCCTTTGTTAATGACCGTCACGGTAATATTGACAGCCGTGCCGGCCAGAATATTGTCCTGGGGAGAAGCACTCATCGCACTGACCGCGAGTCTGTGGAGCGCCTTTTCCATGACGGTCAATAGTACGATCTTCTGTGTCGGACAGCCCGTACAAGAGGATAGCCCAAGACTATCAGTGACAACAAGCGTCACCTCAAAGACAGCCTGCTGAATCCCGAATGTCTGGAACACGTGAATCATGATGGGGAGAGACGTAACGTTTTCGCAAGCTCCCGTGGCAGGACAACCTGACACTGGAATGAAGGTCCAATCATAACTAACGATCGTGGCTCCCGGGTTCGGGTCAGTACTGTTTGTTGCATTGAAGGTAACATGGTCTCCCTGAATTGGATCAGCGGGCGAGAAGCCAAAGTCGGCAACAGGCAGATTCGTCGGAGGCGTACCGTAGACCGCCGAAGAAGTAGCATGGGGAACCGGATTCCCAGAGTTGATTATTTGGTTTGAAGATATTGTGAGAGGAATAGAGAGGTAGCTGTATCCGTCACCCACTACCTGGTAGGTTATTCTGAAGAGAAGGCCGCTCCCACTCCTCGGAAAACCACTGCTGCTGCTTGCTCCAGAGTGGGCCGTATAGGCAGTATCACTGATAGTGCAACCCGTCCCTACTCCGTTGACACAGTTGATGACCTCAATAACAGAGCCAAGAATGTTTCCGGCCACAGAGATACTGATCGGCAGGATAACGCTAGAATTGGTGTGGACCGTGATGTCCCATGTGTCGAACAGCTCTATTGAACCAACATCGACCTGCACGGTGAATGTCGACCCCACCGGCAGAGTGGGCTGACTCGCGGGGGAGATGAAAAGCTGCCCGGCAGCGTGGACAGGTCGAATCAGCGCGGGGATGGTGGAGAGTGATAACATGACGACGGAGACGAGGAATAGAACGAGTAGACGTGACCGCCTCTTACTGTCCAAGCCTGCCCCCACGATCCTTCGATGTTTCGACAGAGCCAATGATACCGTTTTAGAAAAGCTTATCCCTGCACTGAAACGTTTCGCATCGCAGTATGAATCAACGCCCGAGCTGCCACCCCCACCAAAAGGTGTCGAGATGAAAATGTCGTTTCGCGTAGACCTGTTTGGGCCGTTCTTTTCGACCGTAGACGGCTGGCTACGCCGAGGCGGGCGTTGAGCGGGCCAGTGCGTGTCGGATCGATGCATGGGATAGGTCCATCTCTTACTGTTCTCACACACGAGTCCCCTCTTCTACCTCTTCAGCCCTGTTCCAGGGCGCCTCAGCCGCAGAAATACTCAACGTCGACTGTGAGAATCCGATCGGGTCAACAAAAGAAGGATGCGACGAATCTTGTGTTATGCGATTTCGCCTTTAGACTAGTATGAAAAACCATACAAAGTTGTCCTTATGGGCTTCGGTGAAAGGTAGACGTGAAATGATTGTCTTGAATCGATTTCAGGATGTTTGGATGTGGTTTTTCTGAAGGCTGAGCACTTCAAGAGCAAGAAAGCTTGGAGTCAGGCTGTTCGGGCCGTTCGAGGCTGGCGGACACTTCTGTGAGTCAAGCCAGAGTGACGACGTCCAAGGGGAAAGAGATACAAGATTAGCCTCACCCCTTTCTGAAGGCCTTGGTTGAGAATGAAAGATGTGGAAGAGAATCTGACAGACATTCTGATCGGAGTTGCGATCTTGGTGGGAGGGGTTTCGCTGTTTCTTTGGGGACTAACTCAGCCTGGGGTCTCTGTTTGCTGCGACCGATATGGCGCAGTGGGAGGCAACCTTCCAGAAATCCTGGGTATAATCCTCACGCTTGCTGGGGTGGCGACAGTTAGCGGAACCCTTAGCATTGCGATCCGGAAATGGGAAGGTGGCGATGACGGATTACCGGACGATTGAGTTCAAAGGTTCAATCCCTAATTCGACTTGTCACCCAGCAGAGTAGAGTCATTCTCAAGAGTTTCCATCGGGAGAGCGAGAGCTGAACGGCGCTAAATGTTGAGCAGTGCAAGTACCAGAATATTTCCTATTACGAATAATCCCTTCTGTCTCCATGGGTAGCAGCGATTCAAGACGCCGCTTTGTATTTGCGGAGGATTAATGCCGGTTTCTGATCTTCTTCCGAGATTTTCGCAACTGCGGAGTTCTCTATCGAGCACAGTCCTCAATCTATGACTCTTGAACTTCGTCGCTTCGAGATGTCTGCTCACGTTCTCTAATAGTTAAGCGTCCTACACGAGCCTGATTCTTTCTCTGTCAGTGCCTCTGACAACCCTATGACCTATCATTCGGGGTCGGACCCGGACCCTCCTAACCTTCCCAAGAATCTCACAAGACTTGGACCCACAAGGAATATTGCGCCTAACGATGCAACGACTGTTCCTGCAAAGAACCCAAAGGCTCCCAATGCGTATCGGTTGTTCCATGGAATCGGATTCCAACAAAGATAGCCATAGCCTTGGGATACTATGGCAAGGCATGCTGAAACCGTCCCGAAGGATATCGCCATCGTGAGCCCTCCGAGAACGATCATGAGGCTACCGAAACCCGAAGCCAACCCTAATTCGATACAGACAGAACTCGGCTTTAAGCTATTATACCGCAACACTTAGTCCTCGAACAAAAAGCGATTTCGATCACATGAACCAATAGTTGAATTGTGACAGGTGATTTCTACCGCTCTAAGCCCTCTCCTTTGGGGCACTTTTGTCCGGCAATTGACTTTGAGATCGAAGATGTTAAGTCTTGACACCAACAAAATCTGAAGAATGGTGGGGATCAATTCAAATGGTGCGTCTGCCAATTGTCACCGTACTCATACTCTCCCTTTCCTCTATCCTTCCAGTAATACCAGCTCGAGCTAATATCGCTCCGAATCCCGGCGATCTAGGTACCCAATGGGTTTCCACGGGTCCCTTCGCAGACAGGCTACTGTTCCAAATCTATGTTGTGGGTCTGGCCTCGATGTGCCTGATGCGCTGGTACGATCGTCTCTGGTTGACACTTTCCGGTCAGACCCGAGATACCTCGTAACTGGTCCCGTGAGGCAGTACAACTTGTACGGGATCGACTTCAACATGACCAACACATTCTGGGGCGTGCCGTTCAGTCACGGTGTCGACCCGACAGGGCGTAGTCAGAACATCCGTCAGGGTATAGCCCACCTGATAGGCAGGAGCGGTTTCATATCGCAATACCTGGCCGGAGCTGGGGACAGGGCGGATTGTTTCGCGCCCAGGCTTCAAATCATACAGGGCAGAATACTCTGCCCTGGTCCTTGGGACCCGTCGGTGCCTGCTAATGGTGATATCCCATCATGGAACGTTTGCAGTTGGGAGCAAGCGTTTATCGCTAGCCATCCCGAGCTGGGGGGTTGCCAAGGTGCCTACGATCTTGGGTCCCAGATCGATGCGCATGGTGCGGTTCTGGTGGGCTCCCCTGACTTCTGTGCCGCCGCCGACCATTTCATAGCCGCCGGCCTGGCAACCGGCAAAGACGGCAGTTGCGTTCTTACCGGGCTTAGTAGCGCGGCGAACGGCCAAACGATCACTCTTGAGGTACCACAATCGGAGTCGGGAAAGATGCTCAAGGGACTGGGCGATACCTTGACCTACGCGATCAACGAGCTAATGGCAAACGCTCAGTCGCCAGCTGTAGTAGAGTGTGGTTGGAGCTCAACGGGATGGTCAGACTCGATCTCGACGGACTTTACAGGGGCCGTCAGAGGCGGCACAGAGGACCTAGCTCATCCTACGAGTCCAGGGGGCGTGTTAGCCCAGGACTTCCTTGACGCTATTAGCGGGCTCGTCGGCGCATGCGCATCGGAATCAAACTGGGGTATGGCCGTATCAGGCTGGAAACTCTCGCAAAACATTGACCAGCTCTATTCGGTCTACAACAGCGAGTTTTCCTTCAATGCTTACTCAAACCCGTTATTTGATCACTGGACCAACATGCTTGAGTTCAACAGCACTCTCAGCGGGGCTCAGCAGTCAGCCCAGGCAGCTGAATACATTATGGGGAGTGACGCGGTTGAAATACCCATCTGGAGCGACGCGGGAGACTATGCTTATCTTAACGGTTGGAGAAATGTTGTGAATCAGCAGGGCGTGGGAATCTCCAACTATTGGACCGCGCTAAACGGATGGAACACTAACCCACCTGCATGGGGTCCCACAATTCGGTGGGGGTTTCAGGAGGGTACAGAGACACTTAACGTCTTCAGGGCACTTAGCCATTGGGACGTATTCGTCCTTAGAGAAGTATATGACACTCTTTTTGCTTCGAATCCTTACAACCCTGATCAACTGTTTGGCTGGATGGCGTACGGCTACAGCTTTGTAACAGCCAGCTCGGATCACAACTGCCCGATGGCCGTTGCGGGATGCTTGAAGATCAATCTTCGAGGCGACATCTTCTTTCAAGATGGGCTTCAGGCTACCGCAAGTGACGTCAAATTCTCTATCCTAAACTTCCACCCCAGCGGCGTCGTCGATGTCCTCTACAGCCAGACGATACTGCCCACGAGCCTCGGCGGGAACGGAACTCCGGGTACGTCGGAAACAATGTACATCACTTTAAGCCAGAACAGCCCCTTGATTCTGGACAAGATAGCCAAGATATCCATAGTACCACAGCATGTCTGGCATTGCAAAGTCTTCGCCAGTTCGGGGCCTGAACCCTGCTACCAGAGTGGAACAGAAGCTGGATCTTCCGTGACCGGCCCATGCTTGACCAAGGGTACCCCACAGTGCAGTGTTGACCCTTCATACTTGACAGGTCCCACATCAGACCCTGTGGCCAATAACATGCTGATAGGGTCAGGGCCATTCGTCTGTGCTCCTGGACCCTATACTGGTCCCTCCACTCCAGGATTGGGTGGAGGCTGCACGAGCAGCGGCACTGGCTCTGTCACGACCGGCACCATCACTCTGCAACGGTATGGTTCAGGTCTGACTCCCGCCAATTCGGGCTACTTCAGAGGCAATGCCAACTACAAACAGTACCTGTGGGCTGATGTGAACGGCGACGGACAGGTAAACGCAATAGACATATCTCTCACATCCGGTTGTCAAGCCAACTTCGGCAGCAACCCCACAGCGTGCAACCATCTCGACGGCGCCTCAACGACATTGTCGTGCACAAGCGCAGGACCATGTATAGGGGCTAGCAGCGGCGGCGACAATGATGGAGCGGTCACAGGCTTCGAAAAAAGCCAGGTGTTGAGATGGTACAACACCTTCTGGAACTCTCCCTTCAGCTACAGTAGCCTGCAGGGAGTACTACCAGCACCACCAGCACTCCAAGACGACGGATCAACATACTCGTAGAAGTCTGGAGAAGCCCGAATAGCCCTAGAATCGGCAGGCAATTTCTCTGGATGGATCCCCATGTCTCAACAAGCATAAGAAACAATTCGCCGGCTCTGGCGACTCCGCGCTCCAATCTGGTTAACCGTCAGTTGAGCGGGCAGCTTGTGAAAATATCTTCCGCGTTGAAACCGGATTACCTTAGCTTTCCCAAGAATCTCGCGAGACTTGGACCCGCGACGATGATTGTGCCCAGTAGTGCGACGACTGCACCTGTGTAAAGACCGAAGGCTCCGCCATCCGTACCGCGAATAAACGGGTCCCAACAATTAATGTTGATAAACATGACCCGGCAGTTGGAAACCAACCCGTATCCTATGGCCATTACTAACAGCCCGAAGAGGACGAGAACGATCCCGATACCAGACGCCAAAGCTAGCTCATCCCAAACGGAACTCCGTTATAAAATGCCAGCCTGAAAGCTCCATTGAACAATTAGATCCCAGCGAGAGCAAAAGCCGATCGAAAGTCGCCCGAGCCATCGATAGAACATCACAATTCCATGATGACTCCAGCTACGTGCTTTACATGATCAGTTTCAGAGGAAAAATAACCGACACGGTTGCAAGCTTCCACTCCAAATTTCCAGAACCGTTGGGTCTTGGCAGGTATACTCATGGGAGGACCCATAGTCGGGGTCATAAATGCCCTAAGAACCATGGTCGACGCATACATAGAACAAGAATGACATGTCGATTCACCTAGCGACCTCGGCCTCTCGGCCCTAGGCGCATCCGACTGGAGAGTATACTAGGTCGATGATCTCACCATCCCTCAGCACGTGGCTTCCCCATTCAAAGGAAACATACTCAGATCCCAATGACGCACCAGGGTTTACAAGGCACATGTCCCAGAAGAAATCCTTGATGAATAGAGCCCCTTGGCTTGTGCCATTCTGCTTAAGGGTAAGCGTCTGGGTGGGCCCCAGAGGCTGCCCCCAGACCTCGAAGAAATCACCGAGAGTATAGCTCCTTACCACCCTAGACTCCACATGAATCAGCCCAGACCTATCATTGGTGTAGAGGGGATAGAGACCGTTCGCCCCATCCTGAAGATACCTAGTGGAGGCCAGCACACCACCAGGCATCCCAATACCGGAGACAGGGCCAATCGCGGACACCGTTGTAGGCTGACCAGATACTATCGATACTATCCGTATGGAAAGCCTAGGGTAAATGCTGATGGCCAGCTGTTGCCTGCTGGTCAGGACATAGAATGTAAGACCAGAAAGCATGATTGCCAGCAAGAGGATGCCAACAGACACGAACCGATCAGCCATGAGACTATCAGCCTGGCACTAGTGGTCTCCCCTAACTAACTTTTGCGCCATCGTGCGACTGACGAATTCGTGGCTTGCGTGTGAGACGTGGCTTGAACCCAAGAAAGAAGATCATGACATGATGGAGCATCGGAAATCCCAAGAGTGACATTATCGGGAACCGCGCAGACTCCTCAGCCGATCCTGAAAATGTAGAGGCGGCTAGGGCGCAGGCATAGTCCTACGACGCCTGAGAAATAGGAATAGTGACAGCAAGGCCACGGCCGCTGCGACACCTCCGATAACCGCCAGGGTCTCAGTGTTAAAGAAAGTCGCACCAGCGGGCGACAGAGTATAGCTGGGACCCGTACTGGAATTGCTCCAGGCGCCGTCTTGGAAGATCACAGCTGATATGGTGTCCGTTGCCGCTCCGGTTCCCGTCGTATCCCAAGAAAGCGGGTATGACTGCTGGCCTGGCGGGAGGGTCTCGTTCTGCTCAACCACGGTCACGGACCCCCACTTCACCCGCAGAGTAAAGTTGGCCGTAACGCTCCCACTATTCACCACCGTCACCGTAACGGTGACCTTCTGGCCTACTGTCGCTGTCCCTGTGGGAGAGACGGCGATGGCG
>Ga0209470_1003788_pt1 | contig 10281 bp, 12 predicted proteins | sample GraSoiAngelo_125_FD_185882 | JGI IMG/M metagenome (GOLD analysis project Ga0209470, IMG submission 185882) | Grasslands soil microbial communities from the Angelo Coastal Reserve, California, USA - 14_0927_05_40cm (SPAdes) (version 2) | ecosystem: Environmental > Terrestrial > Soil > Grasslands ... | reverse complement strand
CGTTCAGGAAATTATTGGCGATCCAGCTGGCGATCGTCTGTCCTTGGTCGAACAAGGAGATGGAGATCGCGTTGCGGTTCCCAATCGTCATCGTGACGGCCATCGTCTCGCCGACCGCCCGTCCGAGGCCGAGGATGACCGCGCCGAAAATCCCTGCGCGCGCGTACCTTAGGACGGCCAGACGGGTCGTTTCCCAGCGGGTCGCGCCCAGGCTCAACGCGGCCTCTCGCTGGTTGTCTGGGACCGCGAGGAGGGCCTCCCGCGAAACGGCCGAGATGGTCGGGATGATCATGATCGCGAGGATGACACCCGCCGTGAACTTGTCCGTCCCGATTGCGTTCCCCTGGAAGATGGGCAGGAATCCGAAGATGTCCTGGACCACGGGCTCGACGGACACCCGCATGACTGGACCGAGTACGAAGATCCCCCACAGGCCGTAGACGACGGAGGGGACCGCCGCGAGCAGTTCGACGATGTACGTGAGCGGGATTCGCAGCCATGGCGGCGAGAGCTCGGAGAGGAAGATCGCGATGCCCAGGCTGATCGGGACTCCGAACAGGAGGGCGAGCGCGGATGTGACCAGAGTGCCGTACACGAACGGGACAGACCCGAAGACCAAGGGCGGGACAGGGTTCCATACGTTGCCGCTCAAGAACCCGAGGCCGAAGGTCCGGATGGACTCCTGCGCCGCCAGAGAGAGGATGACCGTGATCAGGATGAGGAGTCCGATCACACCAAACGCGACAACCGTCGAAAACCACTGAAACAAAGGGTCTCCCAGGGTCTCCGCCGACATGGGTCGGCCGAAGTCCTGGGATTTTCGGAACGGGTGCATTCCTCGGTCACGCGCGAACCGTTCCTCAGCTATGAAGCGTTTGCCCATTGAACGTGATGCTACGGATCGCCTGCTCGTCGAGAGTCACCACCGTCGGGGGCAGAGGCGGATAGACCAAGCCCGCAGCGTACTGCTGCCCGCCTGGATCGTGGACACACCACCACAGGAAGTCGACCAGCGCCTGCGCCTTCGCCTGGGTCATCGACGTCCCGATCGTGTTCAACTCCTGGTAGACCAACAGGTACGTGAAACTGGCAATCGGGTAGCTGTTCGCGCCCGCCGCGTCGAGGATCGAGACGTTGTTCCAGTCACCGCTCGGAGTCGGGAAGGTCGGAACCGAGGCCGCCGCTGCGGCCGTGCTTGCCAGGCTCGGCAAGACGAAGTTGCCCGCTGGGTTTCGGATTTTCCCGACCTTCATCGAGGACTGGACCGTGTAGGCAAGCTCCACGTAGCCGATGGAGTCCGGGATCGTCTGAATCTTGCCCGCCACTCCCGCGTTGCCGGAGGCACCGATTCCAACCGGCCAGTTGATCGCCTTGCCGACCAGGGTCGAGTTCCACCCAGGGTTCTCCAGGTGGAGATAGCTCGTCCACACGAATGTCGTCCCGCTGCTGTCCGACCGGTGCACGACCGTGATCGTGGAACTCGGCAGGACCAGTCCCGGGTTCAGGGCGGAAATGTTCACGTGGTCCCAGGTCGTGATTTTTCCGAGGAAGATCTCACCGAGGACATGACCGGTCAGGTTGAGGCCCGACGAGAGGCCCGCGACGTTGTACGCCGCGGTCACCGCTCCGATCGTTTCCGGGATGTGTAGCAATCCGGGTGCCGCAGCCCGTTCGCTCGGCTTGAGCGGCGCGTCCGACCCGGCGAAATCGACCGTCTTCGCGGTGATCGCCTGGATTCCAGCGCCGCTTCCGCCTCCTTGGTAGTTCACCTGCACCCGTCCGCCGGTCTCGTTTCCGTACACGCTCGACCATTTCGTGATCAATGGGTACGGGAAGGTCGCCCCCGACCCCAGGAGCGTTACCCGCTGCGCGGGCGCCGGGTTGAGCAATCCCGCCAAGACGGCGACCGCAACGAGGACCAGTGCGATGACGATGACCGCCACCACGATACCGACGTGGCGGCGAGAACCCCGTCGCAGCCGCTCCTTGTCTTCTGGTGTTGCTGCCATTCGACTCAGCGACTCCTCCGAATTACCACGATCGCTTTCCTCAATCCGACGGAGACCCCGGCGCTCTATGACGGTTCCCGACGAAATATTCCCTGTCAAACGGTGTCGAAGGCAAATCTATATAGACTATGGAAGGAATCCTTTTGACTCTATAGCATCTTCGTAGCCGAGGGAGTGAGGGGAATGGAGGGAAGGAAACTCCAATTGACTGGAGGTTCGACCTACGTCGTGTCGTTGCCGAAGCGCTGGGTCGTCGAGGCGGGCCTCAAGGCCGGCGACACGGTTTTCCTGGAGACGGAAGGAGATGGCGCCGTCTCGGTTCGCCCGAGGCCGGCCGAAAAGGGGCCGATGCGACGCCGACTGTTCGAGGAGAAGGGGGAGGAGCGTCGAGACCACCTGCTGCGCAAGCTCATCGGCGCGTACATTGGGGGCTTCAGCTTCATCGAGATTCGATTCCCATCTGAGATGGCCCCGTTCGTGCGAAAGGTTGCGCGGGATTTCAGCCACATGGTGATCGGCCCGGAGGTCATCGAGGAATCGAGGAACGCGGTCGTCATCCAAGACTTGTCGGATACCGCCGAGCTGAGCGCGGAGAAGTGTCTGCGCCGCATGCACTTGATCGTGCGGGCGATGCATGAGGATGCGTTGGACGCACTCCGGACGCGCGATGAAGCGCTCGCCCGCGATGTGGCCCAGCGGGACCAAGACGTCGACCGGCTCTACTGGATGGTCGCGAAGCAGTACAACATTGCCCACACGCTCGGTGCGCCACCTCAGAGCACCGCTGCGAAGATCGAACTGCACAATTCGCGGCTCATCGCAAAACTGCTCGAGCGAATCGGAGACCATGCGGAGCGGATCGCGCGGACGTATCCCGCGTTCGCGGCGGGTCGCCTCGAGCCAAAGTTGATCAAGGAGATGGACGCCGCACGGGAATCCGCGATGGCCATCTTGGACAAGGCATTCACGGCTCTGCTCACCGCCGACATCGACGCCGCGAACGAAGCCGTCGACGACCTCGCGAGGCACCAAAAGCTCATCGATGGGCTCTCCCATCACGTCGCCACGAGGAAAGGAGAGGAACTCCTCGCCCTGGCGGCAATCGTGGACAGCCTCGGCCGGACCGCCAACTACGCCACGGACATTGCGGAGATCGCGATCGACCACGCCGTCTACCTAGGCACGTAATCTCCATAGGCCTACGGAGAATACGAGCGAAGACTTTGTCCCCAACGGATGAGTGGTATCGAACAATGGGTTCGAAAGGGGAAACCGCCCCACTCCGGGCGGAAGAAGTCGTGCGACGTTTCTACGATTTCCTGGCACACGGTCGCCTGGTTGACGCCCTCAACCTGTTCACGACGGATGCGAGGCTTCGAGACGCCTCGGGGCGAGAGTCGGCCGGGATCCGGGCGATCACGTCCTCGCTGCTGTCGTATCGAGTGCCGCAGGACATCGCGGTCGAACGGATGGAGCCGGAAGACGGAGAGATCCGGGCCACGGTCCGGTCGCCGAGCGGGCGATCCGTCGGCCGTTTCTCCGTCGCGCGGGGCCGAATCAAGTCGCTTCGTTTAGAACGGGCGTAGATCCTCAGGCCGACTCGAAGGAATCCGACGCTCAGGCTTTCAGGACCTTTTCAAAACACTCGTCGATGCCCGCGAATTCGGATACGTCCCCGTTCCACGTCGGCAGGATGCCGGCGTATCGGTCCTCGAAGTCCTGCAAGGCGTCGCTCACAGCGTACTTTACGTGCTCGGCGTCCAAGTCCTTCGCGACCGCCGCGGCAATCGTGTGGAGGCCGCGGACGAAATGGACCGTGTAGGTCCCGTACCGAAGCGCGTCGAGATTGCCCGCCTTGGACGAGAGAGTCTGTTTGACGAAATCCTGGACGGCGACGAGCATCCCACTAAGGATGTCCCGATCGAGGTCGGTCCGGAGTGTGTCAGAGTAGTGGCGGATCAGGATTCCAGATTTGGTGATGATGAACAGTTCAGAAATCCCGGAGGAAGTGCCAAACGCAATGCCGAGCGCCTCCGCGATTTTGGCGGCGGTGCGTTTCATTTCAATCTTGAGGACTCCCAGGTTGGCGCTCCGGTCGACGAGTGTGAGCAAGCTCACATCCCCGGCCGCGAACTGCACGACCGCGACATTCGCTTGATCGCCATCCATGATGATGAAGCTCGGCCCGGTCATCTGGATGTTCTCGAAGACCCGGGCTCCGGACTGGGCGATCAGCGTGCTCATCGCCGAGAGAACGGCGGGGCTGACCGCACCCTGGATGTCGCTCGCCACCGTCAACCCATTGCCATCGGCGATGACGGAGCCGCGGATGCCGGTCGTCTTCCGTCGGAATTCGCCCAGGATCTTCCCGAGTTGTCCTTCGATGCCTTCGTCCGAGAAATTGGAGAGGGCCGCTTTCCGACGCGACTCACTTCGCTGCATCCCTGTCCCTCCCGGACCGGTTTAGGATGGCGGCTTTCTCGAGGAGGACCGATCGGCCGGTGTTCGACTTCTTCACGAGCCGGAGCAGCGTGCCTTTCGGGGGTCGGACGATCAGGAAGAGTTCGTAGGTCCCGTAGCCCATGCCGCCCAGCCAGAGGATTAACAGACCGGTTCCGATCGCCACAGGGAGGCCCACGGAGATCATGGATGCGCAAATGAGCGCCGTCAGCGCGATGAACGCCATGGTGAATGCACCGAGGAACCGCTGGATTCGTTTTTCCATGATGAACATCCGTGCTCGCCGGACGTCCTTGTCCATTCGCGTGAACGCGAGGAACGTGACCGCGAGGAGACCCGTGATTGTCCCGAAGAATGCGAGGAATCCGACGATGACCCAGAGGTCTGCCATGGACGGTCGATCGCTCGGCTTCCCATTGCCGTCTTCGGGCCAATATAACTATCGCTCCGAATGTTCTCTTTTGTGAATAGCCTCGGGGAAGGGTGATTGTCGCCTTGGACTCGAACAGACCTCAGACATTCGGCGGACGGATGTCACAACCGCGAACGCCCTATCCACGCTAGAGCATTTCCGGCAAAACGCCGCGTCTTCCAATTCCCGGTTCCCGCAGTTTCGGCCTTTGAAGAGGTGTCTCGCGCTGCGCTCATCCGGGTTCCTGGGATATGGGTTGTCGCTACCGAAAGTAACCGCCTGTGAAGGAGTGTAAACATACGTCTCATACACGTCCATCCGCGCTGGGGCACCCGACGGTGGCCACGAATGACGGCTCTTCGCCTTCCACGAACTTGGATCTCGTCGGCGATGGTTCTCGCCCTTGCTGCATCGCTGGTCCTCTTGAGCAGCGTGAGTTCGTCCGCTCCCGATCAGACCGCGGTAGCAGCTTCCGCGACGCTGACATCCTGGAATCCCAACGTTTCTTGCTCGCCATCCTTGGTCACGGTAGCGGACATCCTCGGCTCGGCGTACCCCGCCCAGGCCCTCGCCGGCAGTCAGTACCAGGTGAACTCCACCGATGGCGGCATCCCGGACAAGCGCGCGCTCGCCCCGCCGTGCACGATCACGAACATTCACAACCAAGTCGTGTCGACGTTCGTCCAGGTGAACGGAGTGTATCTCTACACGTACACGTTCAACAGCGGCGACTGTTCGAAGGGATTCAAGGCGGTGAACGGCGGCGGCCGCTACCCGAACAACCAGACGTTCTGCGACAACGTCGGGGACATTCACGCCGTCGGGACGACGAACGGCTATATTCATGTCGAGTTCGATCAGGATTGGCTCGCAAAGGGCTTTTGCGGATCCACGGTCTCCTACTGCAACAACGTCACGATTGCGAATGAAGTGTCGACAGGCAGCATCTCGCTCGATCTCCAAGGATTCGTCTACTGGGACGAGAATCACTGGGAGCTCCATCCCTTGGCCGCGTGGAGGCTGACGCCTCCGCCTCCTCCCGCCGATTTCAGCATCGGCGCCTCACCCAGTTCCCTGACGGTCACCGTCTCAGGGTCCGTTGTGTCCACGATTACGCTCACCAGCCTGAACGGTTTGGCGGGAGCGGGGAGCCTGAGCGCCTCGATCTCTTCGTCCGATCTGGTCCTGGTGTGGCCAACCGTCGCGGTGAACCCGAGCAGCGTAGCGCTGACGGCCAACGGAACCGCGACGTCAACGCTGACCGTTTCGACCTCGTTGCTCACGACCCCGGCCACGTACACCGTCACGGTAACCGCGACGGTCGGTTCGATCACTCACTCGACGACGGTCACGGTCGTGGTCAAGGTTCTCTAGTGAGATTCCCCGCGTCACGCACGGGGGAAGCGGGCTCCGCGCAGCATCTGCCGGACGGAGCCTGCGTCGTGGTATGCCTGGGCGAGTCGCGCCGCCTGCTCCCTCGACATTCCTGCGGAGATGAGTTCGCGGCGGAAGCGTCGCACGCTTCGCTTCCGTTCCGTCTGGAAGCGCACGAAGCCGACGCCGATCTGCATCGCCAGGATCGGGACGGCCGCCAAGATGACGAGCGGGAGGCCGTCGTGGTCGCGGGCCATCATTCCCTGCCCGCGCCGCGATTGCCCATGGCCTTCGAGAAGATCCCGGCCAGGTTCAGGGACGACATGTACTGCTCCGACAACTTGAACGCCTGCTCGTCCGTCATCCCGCTGTCCTTCAGCGTCCGGTAGAAGTTCGCGACCGCGGTCCCGAACTTGGCCGACGCGTCCTTGCCGTAGATCGCGTCCGTCAGGCTGTTCAGGAGGGTCGGTATCTTCTCCCCGAAAACGTTCAGGATCTCCTTGAAGTCTTCCGGTCTCAAGTCATGCCGCTTTCCGTCATCCGTCATCGTGACCACCTCGTTCTCCCTGTGGCGTCCCAGGGTGGTCCCCGTATTTGGACAAACCGAGCACTTGTGACCACTTCTCGGCTACTCCCTCGGAAACGCGGTAGGTGTGCCCTCGCGTGCCGCCCGAAGCGACGACCACCCCGTCGTCGACCAGGGTCCGCAGGCGCTCCCGCACGATCCGCCGCGAGGAGGTGCCACGCTTCGCCTTGACCGCATCCGCGATCTGGGAGATGTTCCGGTCCGCCTTCTCGAAGAGCGCCATGAGGATGGCCTTGGAGATGTCGTCCTTGAGGCCCGGCACGACGACGTCCGGGGAGACGGCCCCGTGCTTCGCGTAGAGGTCGAGGAGGCGGAAGTAGCCGCGGGCGATCGTCTGTAGCTGCTCCATGTACCCGGAGATCTCGCGGTACGGTTCGGCGACGGTCGCGAGGGCTTCGCGCAGCGCCTCCACCTGCTTGCGGAGTTCCCGCACGTCATCCTGGAGGTCGCCATCGGCCATGCGCGCTCCCCATGCCAGGAGGCCCCTTAAAATAGAGTGCTCGCGATACGACTCGCATGAAAGCGGCTCGGCTTTTTTCGTACGACAAGCCCCTCAAAGTCGTCGATGTGGACGCCCCGCGAATCAAGAGCCCAACCGAGGTTTTGGTGCGGGTGACCGGGGCCGGCGTTTGCCACACCGACTTGCATATCGTGGAAGGCGTGTGGCGGGAGAAGGTCCAGGTGACCCTGCCGTACACCTTGGGCCATGAGAACGCCGGCATCGTGCAGGAGATCGGCGACGCCGTCAGCTCGTTCAAGAAGGGCGAGAAGGTCATCGTGCATCCCGTCATGACGGACGGCACCTGCAGGCCTTGCAGGATCGGAGAGGACATGCACTGCGAGAACCTCACGTTCCCGGGCATCACCGCAGACGGAGGCTTCGCGGAGGTCCTCCGCACTTCTGAGCGGTCGCTCGTGCGAATCCATGACCTCGCGCCGGACGACGTCGCCCCGTTGGCCGATGCGGGGCTCACGGCCATTCGGGCGGTCAAGAAGGCCGCAAGCCGGACCACGAGCGGGAGTCACATCGTGGTCATGGGCGTCGGCGGCTTGGGTCACATCGCGCTTCAGCTGCTGCGTTGCATGACGAACGCCGTGATCATCGCCGCCGACGTCGTGGAAAGCAAGCTTCGGCTGGCCGAAAAAATGGGGGCCCATCAGGTCGTCGACGCCCGCCGGGATCCGGTGAAGCAGATCATGGACATCACCGAGAATCGCGGAGCCGATGTCGTGATCGACCTCGTGGGGAACGACCTGTCCCTTGCGAACGGGATGAAGATGCTTCACAAGGGCGGGACCTTGATCATCGTCGGATATGGCGGGACGCTGAGCGTGAAGGCGATTGATGTCATCTTCTCGGAGTTCTCCGTCCTCGGGAGCCTCGTGGGCAATTGGGATGAGCTCCGGGAACTCATGGAGCTGACGCGCCAAGGGAAGATCCGGGTGATCACTCAGAAAGGCAAACTCGACGAAGTCAACGACATCCTCGATCAGCTCAAGAAGGGGACCCTCGAGGGCCGTGGCGTCGTCATCCCGTGACGAGTCCGCCCAGAGAATCGTCTACGGCGACACGGGCTTCGGTCCGCGGCGCAGCGGGATCTTCGGCAAGAACATCGGGGTCTTGTTCGCGTACTCCTGGAACCGCTCCCCGAATTTTTCGGAGAGGATGGTCTCTTCGCGCTTCGCTTGCCGATAGTACAGGACTGCGAGCAACGGCCAAAGGATCGCCGTGGCGATCGTCGGCCACACGAGAAATTGACCCAGCGTCATGAGCATGAAGCCTAAGTACTGGGGATGCCGGACCACGGTGTAGATCCCGGCCGTGACGAGGACGTCTCCCCGCTGGAACACAATCTCCTTCCATCCTTTGTAGATCAGGAAGAGGCCCGCGATGACGACGGGGGAGCCGACCAATTGACCGATGGCCCACACGTAGCCGACGAAGAGAGGCGAGTACGGATAGGCCGTGCCCGACAGGAGATAGATCGTCAAGGGGAAACCGTACATCTCGGAAAAGAGCGAGATCATGAAGCCCATGTACGCGCCGTGGGCCTTCCAGGATTCCTTGATCCGGACCGGCGAAAGGGCCAGGAAAAGCGCCACGAGAAAGATATTCAGGAGAGCAACGGTCCAGCGGCCCGAAGGAACGGGAGAGCTCGAGATGAATCCGAGGCGATTGTAAAAATACGCGTAGACGCTGGCCACGATCTGATCGAACTGGTAGAGCCCGATGATGATCGCGGAAACGATCGCCGCGAGGGCGGCAATGATCCGAATGTTGAAGGCGGAGCGTGGCGGCGCCGGCAGAGACGTAGTCATGGCTTCGGAGGTTCCGATTCGGGGACGGACCGCCTAGCCCTCCTTTCCCGCCTCCTCGAGGTAGTACTTCGGAATTGGGGTCATCGTCGTCTCCAGGACCTCAGGATATCGGCGTTTCCGCTCCGGGAGCCACGAGATGACGAGGAGGACCGAGCCAAAGAAGATCAGCGGGAGCCCGATCGCCTCGGCCGCGATGGGTCCACCCGGGGCGGGCATGTTCAACGCCACGATGAACCACTGCGGCAGGCTTGCAATCACGGCGCCCGCGACGCACAGGAGCCACGCGAAGAACCCCAGCGGGAGCAGATTCATCTCGTCCCCTCCCGTGAGCCTCACGCTTTCACCCCCCGTTTGCGTTCCCATCGGGCGTACCAATACATGATCCCGATGAACGCGAACCCGAGGATGATCTGGCCGAAGACGCTGGCGACTGCCCAAGGCCATGGCGCGATGAGCTCCAGGTTTTTGCCGAACGGCGCGACGTCGACCCCCTTGAGAGGCTCGACGACGGGTCCGTGCGCGTCCGTGAAGAGTCCGTACAAGATCGGCCCGCCTGCCGGGATCGGTAGGGTCGTGGGTGCGGCCGGGATGTTCCCGACGTTTTGCACCGAGACGCCGACGTGGAGGTGACGGAATGTGGGCTGGATAGAGCGGATAATCAACGTCGCAGTGTATTGGGTGTTCGGCACGAGTTCGAACGAGGACGCCCCGATCCACTGGTAGTTGATGTATCGTCCTACGGTTCCAAAGTCGAGGCCGAGCCGGGTGATCCAGAACAGATCCCCGCGCACGGTGTTGCCCGCAACATACCGGAACGACCACGTAATGTTAATGTAATCTCCGGTTGCCAAACCGGGGTCCGGCAGCAACGGAATCGTCGGATATCCATTGGATCCAATCTGGCCTATGTAAGTGAACCGGGTGCCGCCCAGCGGAAGGGCCTGTGTTGTGTAGTGGGTGTACACGGGCGGTCCAAGGACCCGGATGTTCGCATATGCAACCTCCCAGTCCACCGAGGTCTCTTGCTCATGCGCGCGGGCGCCGGTCGCGAATAGGAGGACTCCGGTCATCATCAACCCGATTGCGACGGCGATCGCGATGGATGGATGCTTCATCGCCTC
>Ga0209470_1003786_pt1 | contig 10286 bp, 9 predicted proteins | sample GraSoiAngelo_125_FD_185882 | JGI IMG/M metagenome (GOLD analysis project Ga0209470, IMG submission 185882) | Grasslands soil microbial communities from the Angelo Coastal Reserve, California, USA - 14_0927_05_40cm (SPAdes) (version 2) | ecosystem: Environmental > Terrestrial > Soil > Grasslands ... | reverse complement strand
CGACCTGCCGCTCACTCCCTTCTTCTTCGACCTCCTGTATATCGACGGTCAACCGCTGCTCGACGAGCCGGAGGAGCGCCGCTTTGCGGCGCTCAGCGAGGTAACGTCGGGCGGGTTGCTGGTACCGCGTACGGTGACGGCCTCGGCCGAGGAGGCCCAGGCTTTCCTCGATCAGGCACTCGCCCGCGGGCACGAGGGGATCATGGCCAAGGCGCTGGACGCGCCGTACGAGGCCGGCGGGCGGGGCCAGCGGTGGCTCAAGGTGAAGCCTGCACACACGCTCGACCTCGTGGTGCTCGCGGCGGAGTGGGGGCATGGACGACGCCGGGGATGGCTCTCGAATGTGCATCTCGGCGCGCGCGACCCGGAGACCGGCGGCTTCGTCATGCTGGGCAAGACGTTCAAGGGCATGACCGACGAGATGCTCGAGTGGCAGACCAAGCGGCTGCTCGAGCTCGAGATCGGTCGCGACGCGTATACCGTCCATGTCCGCCCGGAGCTCGTGGTGGAAGTGGCCTTCAACGACGTACAGGCGAGCCCGCACTACGCGGGCGGCCTGGCGCTGCGCTTCGCGCGGGTCAAGCGCTATCGCACGGACAAGACCGCCGAGCAGGCGGACACCGTCGCGACGGTACGACAGATCCTGCGGCGCAGTCACGACCCGGCCGCTGCCGATTGATTCGACCGGCGCCGCGTGCCAAGTTGAGCCCCATGTGCCCGCGGCGTGCGGTTCCTCCGATCATCTTCTGCGGCATGCTCGCCGCGGCGTGCACGCCGTCGGCGGCGCCGGGGACGCCGCATCCGGCGGGAGATCCGGCCAACGGCCGGTCGGCGTCAGAAACGGTGACGGTCCGGGACCCGCAGCTCGAGCAGCGGATCGCGCGGCTCGAGCTGCGGCTGCTCGAGCGCGATGCGCAGCTCGAGGAGCTACAGGCCCGGCTGGACGAGGCGAGACGGGAGGTCGTGCGGGCGATGGCGAAACTGCAGACGCTCGCCAGCCGGGCCGAGGCCGCCTCCGCCATGGCCGAGGCGGAGATCGCGCTGCAGTCGCTCAAGACCGCCGCCGCACCGCTGGCGGCGCAGGAGACCGGCCAGGCCACGCAGCTGCTGCGGCAGAGCAGCGTGGAATTCAACAAGCAGAATTATGGCGGCGCCCTGTACCTCGCCAACCAGGCGAAGAGCGTCGTCGGGGCGAGCCGGAGCGGCGCGAGTGGCGTGCGCGGACCCCTGCGGCCCGGGGAAGTGCTGTTCGCGCTGCCGCTCCGTCTCGAGACGGTGAACCGGAGCAACGTGCGGGAGGGACCAGGCGCGGGCTACGCCGTGGCGTTCACACTCGAAACGGGGGCGCCGGTCGTCGGCTATTCATACGCCGACCAGTGGGTGCACATCGGCGACGAGGCCGGGCGGAGCGGCTGGATGTTCCAGACGCTGGTGGGCCGGCGGCAGACACGGTAACACGCCCTTCAAGGTGGGGAGGCGCTCTTTGCCGCTCCGCTGGCGCGCACCACGCGGTCGCGCCCTTCCCGCTTGGCGCGGTATAGAGCTCCGTCGGCGGCGGCGATCATGGACTCCGGCGAATCGCCGTGCGTCGGGAACTCGGCGACGCCGACGCTGAGCGTGATCGTGCCGGCGGCCAGACCTTCCGCTGCCACGCGGGCGCGAATGCGCTCCGCCGTCTCGGCCGCTTCTTCCCCGCCGGTCTCGGGCAACAGCACGACGAACTCTTCGCCTCCGTAACGAACCACACAATCTACCTCGCGCGTCGAGTCGCGCAGCGCCCGGGCCACCTTGATGAGCATCTCGTCTCCCGCAAGGTGACCGAACGCGTCGTTGTAGTCCTTGAAGTGATCGATGTCCGCCATCAGCAGCGCGCAGCGGTGCTCCAGGCGCCGCGAACGGCGGATCTCGTTGGCGAGCGTCTCCATCAGATACCGCCGGTTGTAGAGCCCGGTCAGGTCGTCGGTGACCGACAGACGCTCGAGCTCGCGGCGTCCGTCCCGCAGCCGGGCGACCATGTCGTTGAACACCTCGGTGAGCGAGCCGACCTCGCCGCCACTCACGACCGGGAGATCGACGGCGAGATCGCCGGCGGCCACCTTCGCTGCCCCGGTCGTCAGCCGATCGAGCGGGCGCACGATCAGCACGCCCAAGAGGTACGCCAGCAGGCCGACGCCAAGCAACAGCGCCGCGACGATCAGGACCGTCAGATTGCGAAGGCGCGTGGCCTGACGGTACGCCGTCTCCCCCGGGATCGTCGCCACCACCGCCCACGAGAGGCGCGGCACCGGCTCCAGCGTCCCCACGGTCTCCTCTCCCTCGAACCCGCGGTACCGGACCGCGCTGCCCGCCCGGTCGAACAGCAACCTGACGCTTTCCGGCGGCAGCCTGGCGGCCATGGGCGCCGCGCCGCCTGATCCGGAACCCGCGCGGAGGTTGAGTTTCGCGGTCAGCGCCCCGATGAGGCGTCCGCTGGACGGGTAGATCGGGACGGCCACGATCATCACGGGCTGGCGCGTAGCGGGGTTGCGATACGGCTCGCCGACGACGGCGTTGTCGATCTTCAAGACGCGCAGCCAGTCCGGCGGCAGCGCGACGGTGTCCGCTCCAGCTGCGCTCGCGCTCGTGGCCACCACCCGGGCGCCCGGGTCGACGACTACGAGCTCTTCGTAGTCGGCGAAGCGATCACGCACCGAGTTGAGATAGTCGCGCAGCCGGCCGTACGCCGGACCCTGCCGCACCGGCTCTCCCCCCTTTGGGGTCCGTGGGATGCGCTCGAGGTTCTCCGACACTTCGTAGGAGCTGGCGAACACCCGAAGATCGTATAGCCGCTCCTTGAGCCACAGATCCAGCTCGCGAGACGCCTGGGCGGAGAGGCTGTGCTGCTCGCCCGTGATCTTCTCGGTGAGCGAGCGCTGACTGTGGACGTAGGAGACCCAGACTGTGGCGAGCGACGGAATGAGCGTGGCCAGGACCGCGAACGCGAGCAGCTTGTTGCGGATGCTCTCGAGCCCCAGGGCACGCAGGCCCTTCGAGACGGTCCGCTCCCAGGTGCGCACGCTAGGGCCGGAACCCTTGCTCGTCGGCGGACGGCCCGTAGATCGCCGGCACCGGCACGTCGTTCATCCGCAAATACACCGTCAGCTGCCCGCGGTGGTGCACCAGATGGTTCAGCACGTTGCGGTAGACGTCGCGCTTCGTCTTGGTCCACATGGTGCGTCCGCCGTACTTGAACGTCCACGGCTTGACGAACTCGGCGTCGCTCGTGGCCGTCAGGGCCTTGCGGGTGGCCTGCACGTTGCGATCGAGCAGGTCCAGGATCTCCTTGCCGGTCTCTAGGATTACGGGCTGGAACGGCGGTCCCCCGGGCGGGGCGATATCGAGCTCGTCCAGGGTCACGGCGTTCAGCGCCCAGCTGGGCAGCTCGGCGAGCAGCGTCGCGAGCCGACCGAGCGGCATCGACTTCGGGTGCGGCTTCCAGGCCGCCTTGCCGGTGGGCACACGCTCGAGCGCGCGGCGGGTCGACGCCATCTCTTCGTCGAACTCGGGGATCAGCGTTTGGGCAATGGGCACGGCTCGCCTCCGTCAGACCGAGCCGCCAAGCTTAGCGCCGCGCCGCCCCCTGTTGCAAGGCAACCACAGCGGCGTCCGCGACGTACCTTTCAGCGTACCCACGGAGTGAGGCTTATGTTGCAAAACGCCTTGGTGCTGTTCGGTCTCGCCGGTTTCGGGCTGGCGGGCGCGCTCCACGCCCAGACTCGGGAGGCGACGCCCCGATTGACCGGCAAGCCGAGCGACGCCGCACTACGCCGCGCCCTGACCCCACTGCAGTACGACGTCACACAGAACGCCGCCACCGAGCCGGCGTTCCATAACGAGTACTGGGACAACCACCGTCCCGGCATCTACGTGGACGTCGTTTCGGGTGAGCCCTTGTTCAGCTCGCTCGACAAATTCGATTCGGGCACCGGATGGCCGAGCTTTACACGGCCGCTGGAGCAGGCGAGCGTCCGCCAGCACACCGACCGGTCGCTCTTCATGGTGCGGATCGAGGTCCGCTCCGCGGGCGCCGATTCCCACTTGGGGCACGTGTTCGACGACGGCCCGCCGCCCACCGGCTTGCGTTACTGTATCAACTCGGCGGCGCTCCGGTTCATTCCGGTCGAGCGGCTCAAGGCGGAAGGGTACGAGAAATACCTGGCCCTGTTCGCGCGGTCTGGTCCCGCCGATTCGACCCGCCGGCCGTAACGGCGGCACTCTTCCCCTCGAGGCGTGGCATGTCGCCTGTCACCGAACGGATCACGCGTCGTGAGTTCCTGGAGCTGGGTGCCGGGGCGGGGCTCGCCTGCATGGCGGGCGCGGCGTGCCGTACCGCCGGGCCGGTCGGCCCGGCGCGCGGTTTGGCCGGTCCGGCGATCCCTCCGTTCGCGCTTCAGGAGGCGACTCTTGCGGATCTCGCGCGGGGGATAGAGAGCGGCAAGTACACCGCCCACTCCCTGTGCGAATACTATCTGGCCCGCATCGACGACCTGGACCGCCGGGGCCCGACGCTGCGCTCCGTCATCGAGACCAATCCCGACGCACTCCGCATCGCCCGAGAGCTCGATGCCGAGCGGAAGACGAAGGGCCCCCGTGGCCCCCTGCACGGAATACCGATTCTGGTCAAGGACAACATCGCCACGGCCGACCGGATGGCCACCACCGCGGGCTCGCTGGCGCTCGTCGGCGCGAGGCCGCGGGCGGACGCCGCTATCGCCGCCCGGCTGCGCGCCGCGGGAGCCGTCATGCTCGGGAAGGCGAACCTCTCCGAATGGGCCAACTTCCGATCCAACAGCTCGTCCAGCGGGTGGAGCGCGCGGGGAGGCCAATGCAAGAATCCGTACGTACTGGACCGCAGCCCCTGCGGCTCGAGCTCGGGCACCGCGGCCGCGATCGCCGTCGGGATCAAGCCGACGTTGGGCCTGGTCTCGCGCGCGGGCATCGTGCCGATCGCCCACAGTCAGGACACCGCGGGGCCGATGGCCCGCACGGTGCGCGACGCCGCCATCCTGCTCGGCGCCCTGGCCGGTCCGGATCCCAGAGACTCGGCGACCGCCGCGGCGCCCGCCCAAGTTCCCGACTACACCCGATTCCTCGACGCCAACGGGCTCGCCGGGGCGCGGCTCGGGGTCGCGCGCACCAAGCTGTTCGGCTACCACGCGGCGACCGATGCGCTCGTCACTCAGGCGATCGACGTGCTGCGCCGGGCCGGCGCCGTGATCGTCGATCCTGCGGAAATTCCCCACCTCGGCGAGTACGACGACGCCGAGCTCACGGTGCTGCTGTACGAGTTCAAGGCGGATGTGAATCGCTATCTCGCCGAGTTCGCTCCGGGTGCGCCAGTGAAGACGCTGCAGGACGTCATTGAGTTCAACGAGCGGAATAAAGAGCGGGAGATGCCCTACTTCGGGCAGGAGCTGTTCCTCAAGGCGCAGGACAAAGGATCGCTCAGCGATCAGGCCTACCGCGATGCGCTCGACAAGTGCCGCAAGCTCGCGCGCGAGGACGGGCTCCAGGCGATCCTAGACCGGGAGAAGCTGGACGCTCTCGTAGCGCCCACCGGGAATCCGCCGTGGCCGATCGACCTGATCAACGGCGACCACTTTCTGGGAGGGAGCTCCACTCCGGCCGCGGTCGCGGGCTTTCCCCACGTGACCGTGCCGGCGGGCTACGTCTCCGGGTTGCCGGTAGGCGTGTCGTTCATCGGCGCGCCGTGGAGCGAGGGCACGCTGGTCAGGCTGGCTTACGCGTACGAGCAGGCGACAACGCTGCGCCGCCCGCCGCGCTTTCTACCTACGATGACTGTGTCGACGAGCGGTTGAGCCGGGCCCTCACCACACGTGTGACAGTTGCAGCTTCAGCGCGACAGTGCGAAGCAACGACCACTCCCCGACCGGACGGATGTCGTCGTCCGAATCGAGTGCGAGACCGATGTCGTACGGCGCGCCGTACACCGTCGCCTGGGCGAAGCGCCACAGCTGTCGCTGGTGGGCGATCCAGATCGCATTCTCCCCGACCGTCGGGATCCGGTTGCCGTGCGGTGCGAAGAACGTGATGTACAGCCGCTTCGGCTGGCCGCCGCCCACGAGCACCGAATCGACGGCGATCTTCGCTTCGTAGGCATCGGGGGGTCCCTCGTCACGGAACAGCGCTCGCATGAGCCACCCGCCGCGCTGCTCGTACAGATTGGCCCGCTCCACTTTCTCGAGCCTTCCCGCCACCACGTAGTGGGCGTCGATCAGCCGCTCGCCCAGGATGCGATCGCGCGACGCGGGCAGCAGCGTGAGCCGGTCGTGCGCCCACTGCGACGATCCGGTCGCGCAGGAGGCGAGCAGTGCAGCGAGCGCCGCGCGGGCGCCGACGTTGGTGCGGACTCTGATCATGGCGGAGACAGTCCATCGCATAACCCTTGCCATCGTGGAACGTGGCTGACGCGGCGCGGGCTCCGGACCGACTGTTGCGTGGCTGCAGCAGGTCGAATTTCGCCCGCTGCGCTTGGGTTTCCACGCCAGTAGCGGAGGAGACACAACCCATTAGGCTTGGCCCCGACGCCTTAGCTCAAGGGGGAGCCCGTGTGGTACCGCTGGGCCGATGTGCCGAAGGAGCAGTTGTCCGAGCGGCTGTCGCGCCGCCTGATCACCGGGGACCGCGTGATGCTGGCGCATGTGTACCTGAAGCGGGGGTGTGTCGTGCCCAAGCACGCGCACGAGAACGAGCAGTTTACCTACATCCTCGAAGGCGCGCTGCGGTTTCTCATTGGGGAAGACGGCAGTCAGGAAGTCGTCGTGCGGGCGGGCGAAGTGCTGCATCTCGCGTCAAACGTGCCGCACGAAGCCCACGCCCTCGAGGACACGCTCGACATGGACGTGTTCTCGCCGCCACGCGAAGACTGGCTCAAGGGGACCGACGCCTATTTGCGGGGGACGTGACCGAGCGCTTGCAGGAACTCGCGGTCCCAGGCCGCGGCGATTCCCTCACGTGTCGAGTAAGGCCCCGGCACGTACGCCCGCGAGGTGATACCGGCGTGGCTTTGCTCGCAGATGTGCCAGTCCTGGCGGTTGGTCTCGTCCCAGAACCGCACCGCATCGTCGGGATCGAACCCTGGTGCGGCGAACGAGTCGGGGTGGAACAGCCAGTCGCACGTGATGCGCGTCCGCCCCGGGCCGTCGGGCCAGAGGGTGTGGAACATCACGTAGTCCGGGTGGAGGGAGAGCAGCAGGTTCGGGAAGATCGAGTAGAAGTAGACGCGGTTCAGATCCTCGGCGGGAAGCCGGCCGACCGGCGCCCCGCAGGCGCGCCCGCTCAGCGTGAGGCTGCCGCCCTCCTTCGTAATCACCATATAGCCGCCCAGGAACGGCCCATCGATCAGGTCGTTCTCACCGCTGGTGTAGGGGGTAAGCTTCGCGAGCCCGGGGTGGATGACGGGGCAGTGCAGGCATTCGGAGTAATTCTGGAAGATCAGCTTCCAGTTGGCCGCGACGTCGTAGTCGACCCGGCGCGCGGCCCTCAGGGCGGAGAGGTTGAAGCGGCTGAACCGCCCGGCGACCGGCGCGAAGGCCTGTGCGAACGGCTCGGGGGCCCCCGCGAGGTTGACGAAAACGAAGCCCTCCCAGGTCTCGAGCGGTACGGCATGGAGCGGGTAATCGCGCTTGTCGAACCCCTGGACCTCGCTCATGTGGGGCGCGCCGATCAGCTGCCCGTCGATGGTGTAGGTCCAGGCGTGATAGGGGCACTGGATCGTTTCCGAGAACCGACCGCGCGGCTCCTCGCACAGCCGGGTGCCGCGGTGGCGGCATACGTTGTAGAACGCCCGTAGGGCGCCGTCACGCCCCCGGACCACGATCACGCTCTCGCCGGCGATGGTGCGCAGCAGGTAGTCGCCGGCCGCGGGGATCTCGGCCGCGCGCCCCACGCAGATCCAGCGCGCGGTGAAGATGCGCTCCCGCTCCTCGGCGTAGATCTCGGCCAACGTGTAATAACGGCCCGGGAGCGTGCGCTGGCCCTGCTGGTAGGCTTGGGTGGCTTTGACGAAGTTGGACATCAGGTCAAGTCATCGACGGTATGGTAGTGTACCTCCGAGATTATGAGGGACTCAAGTCCCAACTCGGCGCCAGCGCGTCCTGAAGGACGCAGGAAGGCCAGCGTCCTTTAGGACGCCCCACGGGCCGAGCAGGGACTTCAGTCCCTCATACTCCCGAGGACGCGTGGCCCCTGCCGAACGCCACCCCCCGGCGCTCCCGGCCGAGCAGCGCGACGACGGCGCCGAGCGCGAACACGGTCGCGGCCGAGAACGCCATCGACCGCGCGTAGCTCGAGCCGACGGCGAAGAGCGCCTGCACGTGCGGCAGCTTGCTGGCGATTGCCACGCCGCACTGGTACGCGAAACCCGGGAGGAAGCCACGCACGGCATCGGGGGACAGCTCGGTGATGTGGGCCGGGATGACGCCCCACGCTCCCTGCACGAAGAACTGCATAATGAAGGCGCCCGCGACGAGCAGAGGCAAGGACGGCGCAAACGCCCAGATGGGGATCGCCAGCACGGCGCCGAGCAGGGCGAGCGCGATGGTGCGCCGGCGGCCCAGGCGGTCGGAGTACAGGCCGCACAGGATCCCGCCGGTGAGCGCGCCGACTTGCGAGAACGCGGTCAGCGCGGCGCGCTTGGTCGGGCTGAAGCCCCAGTCGCGCTGCAGGAAGGTCGGGTACATGTCCTGGGTGCCGTGCGACACCATGTTCATCATCGCCATCAGGACGGTCAGATAAAGGAACACCTTCCAGTTCGCGGCGATGGCGCGGCCGAGCCCGAGCCAGTTGTCGTGCCGGGTCTGTTGCCACACCTCGGACTCCCGCACGCGGGCCCGCACGAACAGAGCGAGCAAGGCCGGCAGACCGCCGATGAAGAAGAGCGGCCGCCAGCCCCAATGGGGGTATACGAAGAAGTAGCACAGCGCCGCGAGCAGATAGCCCAGCGCGTAGCCCTGCTGCAGCAGCCCGGAGATCACGCCGCGATAGCGGGGCGAGACTTTCTCCATGACGAGCGATGCCCCCACGCCCCACTCTGCTCCCATCCCGATCCCGAACAGCGCGCGCAATACGAGGAACGTCGTATAGCTCTGGGCGAGCCCGGAGAACACCTCGATCACGGAGTAGAACACCAGGTCCGCCATCAACGGGATCTTGCGGCCGTAGCGGTCGGCGATCAGCCCAAAGATGAACGCGCCGACCGGTCGGAACACGAGCGTGAGGGTGAGTGTGAACGCGATGTCCGCGTCCGAGCGCCCGAAATCCTTCGCGATGGCCGTGAGCGTCATCACGACCAGGAAGAAATCGAACGCGTCGAGCGTCCAGCCGAGGAAGCCGGCGACGACGGCCGCGCGCTGGTCGTCGCGCGCCGGGGCGGTCACGGTTTCGCGATCCGGTCCAGCCAGAACTGGACGGCCAGATCGGTCAGGCTCCACAACTGGACGTCCGAGCTCGTCCCGTACCGCACCGGCAGGAGCCTGCCGTTCTCGATGCGGTAGCTCCACAGCTCGGCGTGCCGCAGTCCGGAACGATCCACCGCCGTGACGGTGCGCTGCAGCGCGTCACGTAATGGCGCCACGTCGGCGCGGGACGAGGCGGTCGCCGCCGCGATCTGCTTCGCGAGGCCGGCGAGTAGCGCATTGACGTCCCGCCCCCACACGACGGTCGGCGAATGATAGGGGTCCCGACGAAACCGCTCCCACACGTCGCGCGACGCGTAGGTGTCGTTGGCCACCAGGGGACCCAGATCGTCGACGAACAACCCCCACGGGTACGGCTGCATGATCGGGCCCGCGAGCTCGAGCGTCCGATCCAGCCCGACCGGCTCGAGCAGGAGCAGCATGGCGGGGTCGGTGTTGGCGATCGGGATCGGCCGACCGTTCTCGTCGAGCGAGAGGGCGAGAAACCGCAGCGTATCCGCGAGGAATCCGGTCCGCTGGATGACGGCCTCCCAGTACTCCCGCTCCGCCCGCGGCAGCCAGCGCAGCCGGTCCGCGACCGGACGGCCGACGTCTCCGACGGCGACCCGGAAGTGGCGCTCGGCGCCGCGCCACACGGCAATCGCGCGCTCGAGCGCCGCGCGATCGCGTAGGAAGCCGGCCAGCGGCGCGTCGCGAATGGCCGGCGTCATGCCGAGCTGCTGCAGGACATCCAGGATCGTTCCCACGGCCTCGAGCGCGTGCGGCACCCAGATGACGTTCACATCCATGGCGAACCGACCGCCGCCGTAC
>Ga0209470_1003784_pt1 | contig 10288 bp, 6 predicted proteins | sample GraSoiAngelo_125_FD_185882 | JGI IMG/M metagenome (GOLD analysis project Ga0209470, IMG submission 185882) | Grasslands soil microbial communities from the Angelo Coastal Reserve, California, USA - 14_0927_05_40cm (SPAdes) (version 2) | ecosystem: Environmental > Terrestrial > Soil > Grasslands ... | reverse complement strand
AACCCATCGATGGCGCGCCGCCGTGCCAGTGTAACCATCCATCCGAGAGGTTTGCCCTTTTGGGCAGAGAAATTTTTAGCCTGATTCCATATCTCCATAAAAATTTCTTGCAAGAGATCATCTGCCTCAGCTTCGTTGTGAACCACGTGCAGAATAAGCGCTTTCAAAATGCCATTGTATCGATCGTAGAGCTGAGAAAGTGCATCAGCATCGCTGGCTTGGATCGCCTGCATTAAATTCAGATCACTTGGCGCTCCCGGTTCGAGCTGGGGAGGAGCAGAGAACTGTCGCCTTTTCGGTTTTGCTGCCCCCGCCTGCCTCATTGTTTTCAGTTTGGCCGCGCGCTCTCGCTTCTTTGTCTTCGGTTTTGCGGCGCGCACTGGCTTTTTTGCTTTGCGATGCATGCGAGAAATCAGGTGGATCGCCCCAGGGAAAGTCATGAAATTGCAAGGAACAGGCGCGGAGTCACCATTTGGTCTCTTAATCTGCGCAGCCGACTTCGTCCACCGGTTTCCAAGCGCATCCTGCCGACTGCAAATGAAGAGCCTGACGCATTCGATTCTCCCCTGCCATGAATCTTGACCCGCATACAAAAATCCTAATACACTCTGGCAAAAAGAACGCGGATTGAATGCAACTTGCGCTCGCTGGCCGCCGCCAGAATGAGAGACTAGGTCCTGCGCGATCCTGCGTTTTCACGAAGATCACGAAGGGCAAATCATATGAAACTGATTACATCATTGATCGGAATCACTGCTTTAAGCTTCATCACGTCGGCGCTCGCCCAGGAAGAGGAAACAGCATCCGCTACACCGGAGGAGAAACCATCCACTACCATCGAAGAAACTCCAACGCCTGCGCCCGAGGCGAAGACCACTGCAACGCCCATAGAGCAACCAGCCGCTCAGGAAAAAGAAAAGCCCGCAGCGCCTGCGCCCGGGAAACCTACCTCGACCGCCCCAGCGGGGGGGAAGAAAATGAGCGTGCCCGGCGCCCTGAAGGATAACGAAAACCGCTGGTCAGCCGCTCTCGCCAAACATGACACTGCGACGATCGAATCAATGGTGGCCGCTGATTTCATTGGTGTAAATTCCACGGGCAAGGTTCAAAATCGCCGTGCGATGCTGGCGGAGGTGAAGAGTGACAAAGACACCTACACATCGGCAAAGGCAGAGAAACTCGATGTGCATATGTACGGCAGCAGCGTCGCAGTTGTCGTCGGGATGGCCAATGAAAAAGGCACAGGTAAAAATGGCAAGGCGTTTGATCGCACGTATCGCTTTACCGACACTTGGATGGATCGAGGGGGCAACTAGCAATGCGTCGCCAGCCAGGTCACGTTGGTAGGCAAGCGTTAAACATTTCAGCGCTCGAATTCAGCAGGTTGGATTTGAGTTGATGCCGTAGCCGTCGCGCCATATTCGGCAAATTTTGTTTATTCGGGAGCCAGGAGCCTGGCGCGAGTAGCATAGATAAACTGGCCAAGAGGAGAAATTCGCTGGTTTTCCAGAAACCCTTCAATTGCGCGGTTCGGTTTGTACGGCAAAGGTTAGCTGCATGGCGGCAAATGGGGACGAAACAACTGTCGACCCGCTCTGGTACAAGGATGCGGTCATCTACGAGGTGCACGTCAAGACCTTCTGCGATAGCGACGGCGACGGAATGGGCGACCTCCGCGGTCTGATTGAAAAGTTGGATTATCTCCAGGAGCTCGGCATCACCGCCATCTGGCTCCTGCCATTCTATCCCTCGCCGCTCCGCGACGACGGGTACGACATTGCCGATTATTTCGACGTCAACCCGAACTTCGGCACGCTCGATGATTTTCGCGCATTTCTTGATGCGGCGCATCAGCGGAATCTGCGCGTAATCACCGAACTCGTGATCAATCATACATCCGACCAAAATCCGTGGTTCCAAAAATCACGCCGCGCCATAGCCTTAGCCGGGGTCGATGGCCCGGGCGGCGCAAGATCGACATCGGGCGCCGCAGTGAGCACCCACGGTGACAACGACGATCTTGCCTACAAAGACTTCTATGTCTGGAGCGATACGCCGGAAAGATTCAAGGATGCGCGGGTCATCTTCAAAGATTTCGAGACATCGAACTGGGCGTGGGACCCGGTGGCAAAAGCTTACTATTGGCATCGCTTTTATTCGCATCAGCCGGAGTTGAATTTCGATAACCCGGCTGTTCACGAAGCGGTAGAGAAGGTGTGTGATTTTTGGTTGGCACTCGGCGTCGACGGACTCCGTCTCGATGCCGTCCCATACCTTTACGAACGGGAGGACACCAGCTGCGAGAATTTGCCGGAGACTCATGACTACCTCCGTCAGCTGCGCGCTCATGTCGATGTAAAATTTCCAAATCGAATGCTGCTTGCGGAGGCTAATCAATGGCCGGAGGACGCGGCGGCTTACTTTGGCAAAGGCGACGAATCGCACATGAACTTTCACTTTCCGCTCATGCCGCGCATGTTCATGGCGCTGCAGATGGAAGATCGGTTTCCGATCATCGACATCCTCGAGCAAACTCCGACGATTCCCGACAATTGTCAGTGGGCGATGTTCCTGCGCAATCATGACGAGCTAACGCTGGAAATGGTGACGGACGAAGAGCGCGATTACATGTATCGAGTTTATGCGAGCGATCCTCACGCTCGCATTAATCTCGGCATCCGCAGGCGGCTTGCGCCGTTACTCGCAAACAGCCGTCGAAAAATCGAATTACTTAACACGCTGCTGTTCTCCATGCCCGGCACCCCCATCATCTATTACGGAGATGAGATTGGCATGGGGGACAATTTCTATCTTGGCGATCGCAATGGTTGCCGCACGCCGATGCAGTGGAGTCCAGATCGCAATGCCGGATTTTCCAAAGCTAATCCGCAGCAGCTTTATCTTCCGATCACGATCGACCCGGAATATCACTACGAGGCTGTCAACGTTGAAAACCAGCAGAAAAATCTCTCCTCTCTGCTCTGGTGGATGCGTCGAGTCATTGCGATGCGCAAAAACTTCAAGGCGTTTTCCCGCGGCTCTCTTGAATTTCTTTACCCGGATAACGCGAAAGTTCTCGCCTTTCTCCGCCGGCATGAGAACCAAACAATTCTTGTGGTAGTGAATCTCTCGCGGTTCGCGCAGTCGGTGGAATTGGATCTGTCGCGTTTCGCCGGCTCTGTCCCGATGGAGGTTTTCAGCCGCAATTTGTTTCGCCCGATTAAAAAATCGCGCTACGTCATCACGCTCGGTCCACATGCCTACTACTGGTTCGCGCTGCAAGCGCCAACCGACGGCCGCCGCGCGTTGAAGAAGCGCATAGCGCCGACGATCAATGCTCCAGTCGAGCTGGATGCGTTGCTTACAGATGGTCAGCGTTGGCAACTCGAGCGCGAAATTCTGCCCAGTTACATCCAGACTTGTCGGTGGTTTGGCTCCAAAGCGCGCACCTTTCGCCATCTTAAAGTGGTGGACCAAGCGACTATCTCATCGGATGCAGACGCTTCACGTTTTTGGTTTGTCGAGGTAAACTATTTAGATGGGCCCTCCGAAACTTATACGGTTCCGGTAAAGATTGCTTCGGGGGACGCTGCACGCGCTGTTTCTCAAAGCGCCTCGCACGCGGTCATCGCGCGTTTTGCGGGTTCCGAGGAAACGATTCTGTTCGATGCGATCTGGGATGCGAAGTTTCGCTCCCAATTGTTCGAGACGATCGTACAACATCAGATCATGAAAGGGCATGCCGGCGACTTGGTCGGAACCGCTGGCAAGATGCTCGAAGCGAATCATCAAGTGACCTCCGGCAAATCGCAGGTTTTGGCCGGGGAGCAGAGCAACTCTTCGATGCTTTTTGACAACAAATTCTTCCTTAAAATCTATCGCAAGCTCGAGGACGGCGTAAACCCCGATGTCGAAATTACGCGGTTTCTCACTGAGCGCGCTAATTTCCCCAATGTGCCGGCTTTTGTCGGCGCACTCGAATATCGTCGCGAAAAATCCGAGCCGACGGTTGTCTGTCTCTTGCAAACCGCTGTCGCAAATGAGGGTGACGGTTGGGCATTAACTCTCGACGCCGTTGGCCGCTATTACGAGCGTGTGCTTGGTCGCAAAGCCGATCTCCAAAATCAAACGACGCCACCCGGCCCGCTTCTCGATGAATTGATTGGCGGTGTTTATCCTGAAAAAGCAAAGCTGCTTGGCCAACGCACTGGAGAACTGCATCTTGCGGTTGCCTCGCGCGTAGATGATCGCGCGTTTGTCCCCGAGCCGTTCAACGCCATGGCCCAACGTTCAGTCTATCAAACCATGCGCGCATCACTCCGGCGCGCGTTTACTCTTCTTGGAAAAAAATTATCAGATCTGTCCGTGGCATTTCGAGACGAAGCCAAAGAAGTCCTCACTGCAGAACAAGAAATACTCACCCGCGAAAAACGGCTTCTTGATCGTCGCACGAATGCCGCCAAGATCCGGATTCACGGCGACTATCATCTCGGTCAGGCGCTCTATACCGGAAAGGATTTCGTTATCCTCGATTTCGAAGGCGAACCGGCGCGGGCGCTCAGCGAACGCAAACTGAAGCGGTCGGCCCTGCGCGATGTCGCTGGAATGATGCGCTCATTTCAGTACGCCGCCTACAGCGCGCTCTGGCAACCCGCCATGCGGAGCGAAGACGTGCCGTTCCTCGAACGCTGGGCCGATCTTTGGTATCGACAGATGGGCAACGTCTTTTTGCAAAGCTATTTGAAGACAACCGCCAGCGCGATCTTTATCCCACAAAATCCCGACGACCTCCAAATCATGCTCGAAGCCTATCTGCTCGATAAAGCCGTGTACGAAATCGGCTATGAACTAAACAACCGCCCCGACTGGGTCGTCATCCCCATCCGCGGCATCAAACACATTTTGAGATCGGCGTGATGGGTATCGAGCTTCAGCAAGACAAACAAGTCGCCACAGTTGAACATAAATAGAATAATTCTGTTTCCTTATCTGTGAAAATCTGTGTCAATTTGTGGCCTGTAGGAAAATGGCCTTGGAGGATCATAATGAATCGATATCTCAACAAAATCGACAATGACATCGCGGAGAAACATCTCTTAAAGCATCCGTTTTATCTCGCGTGGACGCGCGGTGAGCTGAGCAACGAGGCGCTCGCAGATTACGCGCGACAGTACTATCACCATGTCGCGGCGTTTCCGACGTATCTCTCGGCCGTGCACGCAAGATGCGACAATCCAGCGACGCGGAAACAGTTACTCAATAATCTGATCGACGAAGAAGCCGGGTCACCAAATCATCCCGAGCTTTGGCTCAAATTCGCCGAAGGTCTTGGCGTTTCCGATGTCGATGTACGCAATGCGGCGAAAGAACCGGAGACTAAAAATTTAATCGACACCTTCCGATCAGTGTGCCGTGACGGGTCGACAGCGGAAGGTCTCGCCGCGCTTTACGCTTACGAGAGTCAGATTCCGGCGATCTGCGAATCCAAGATTGAGGGACTGAAAAAACATTACGGCTTCAGTGATCCGGAACGTTATCGCTATTTCAGCGTTCACATCGAGGCAGATCGTGAACATTCTGCCGCCGAGCGCAAAATGCTAAGCGCATACATCGATAAGCACGACTTCGAGACCGTGAAAGCTTCAGTGAATTGCGTTCTTGATGCGCTCCGGGAAATGCTTTCCGGCGTTTGTCGTCGTCACGCGATCGCTTGATTCTTATTCGATTCTTCAGAGGACCACTTTAGCGGGGTCGCAAGACGAGAAACGAACGCATCCGATGCCGGCAAACCGATAAGACTTGCGGTTGGCTGGAATCAAGCGAAGCGGCGATTTTGTTGTAATCCGAAACCGACGTTATCGGTTGCTGGTTGATCTCCTCTATGACGTCGCCTTTTTGCAATTCGGCCGCACCGCTATCAGGGTCGACACTGGTGACTACAACTCCTTGTACGTTGTTTGGCAAATCAAGCTGCCGCGCCATCTCAGGAGTTAGATCCCCAACATGAAGTGAGCCGAGCGCGCCTGTCGCCTCGCCTCGATTGTTTGGTCCTTGCGACGTCTGCGGCTGGCCTCGTCGAGGCAAAACGCCTGTGGTTTGATAATCGATCGGCTGCTCCTTGATTTGCGTCGTAACGTTGAGCGGTTTGCCGTTGCGCACGATCTCCAGCTCCACGTTTTTATTCAGTTCAGTCTGCGCCACCAGGCTTCGGAGCGCGGGAAAATTCTTGACGTCGTGGCTGCCGAACTTGCGAATGATATCGCCCTTTTGTAGCTGCGCTTGAGCTGCCGGTGACCCAGGCACTACTTCATCGATAATAACGCCTTCGCCCTCCGTTCCGTTCTGGCCGGGCTGTAATGCGCGGGACAGAATCCCGAGGTAACCGCGAATGATTCGCCCCTGTTTCAACAAGCTCTCGAGGGCGGTACGAATCGTGTTCGACGGAATAGCGAAGCCGATTCCCTGCGAACCACCGCTGCGTGAAACGATTGCCGTATTGATCCCAACGACTTCGCCGCGAAGATTAATCAATGGACCTCCGCTGTTGCCGGGATTAATTGCTGCGTTTGTTTGCAGGAGATCCCCGAAAGCGTCGGTGCGGTTTGGCCGCATTTTCGAACTGATGATGCCGTCGGTCACCGTTTCCTCGAATCCGAATGGATTACCGATGGCCAGAACAAAATCGCCAGCCTGCACGGTATCGGAATCAGCTAGCTTAAGCGGTTTAACGCCGGGATCGTCGATCTTCAGCACGGCCAGGTCGACCTGAGAATCAGCGCCCACGAGGCGCGCCTTTTTCGTTCGCCCATCGCTCAATTGCACTTCGATCTCGTCGACCTGATCGACAACGTGATTGTTTGTGATGATGTGTCCTTCATTCGTCACAACTACGCCAGAACCGAGCGAATTTTGCACCAAAGCCTGGTCATTTGGATTCCGAAATTGTCGCTGGTTGCCGTAGAAAAACTCGAAGAGATCGAGCCCGCGTTCTCGCGGTATGAGAATCTTCTTGGATGTTTTCACGGCTACGACGGACGGGATCACGCTACTGACGAGCGCGCGACGCTCCCGGTTCAATGCCTCAAGCGATGCGACTTGTTTTGGATCCACGTTCGGGGATGAGGCCAGCGTGTACTTTTCCGGCGTTCGAGCCGAAGGCAGATTCAATCCTCCGTGTTTGAGGCGGTAGTCATAGAGCAGGGAAATTCCTGCGCTGACAAGCAGGACAAAAAGCAAGAATTTCGCTAGATTCTTCATTAGCTAACGTTGGAAAAAGTTCGTCCCTGTTGTTCGACAACCAAACGCCGGAAACGTTGATTTTCAGGCAATTCCAGGCGTCGGTCAGCATCGAAGATCGACATGGCCGCGCCGCGCGCGCGTCGCATCAAGTCCGCATCCGACTTCAAATTGCCGATCTTAAGCACCGGCAGGCCGCTCTGCGCCGTACCAAGCAAATCGCCCGGTCCACGCAAGTCCCAGTCTGCTTCAGCCACTTCGAAGCCGTTACTTGTTCTCTCCAAGACGGTGAGTTTTGCTGAACTCTCCCTGGACTGGTCGGACGTTAGAAAAATGCAATACGATTTATGTTCACCACGGCCGATCCGCCCGCGAAGTTGATGAAGCTGCGCCAAGCCAAAACGTTCAGAGTTTTCAACCAGCAACACGCTGGCGTTAGGAACATCGATACCGACCTCGATCACTGTAGTGCTGATCAATACGTTGGTCTCGCCGCGACGGAATCGTTCCATGGTTTCCTGCTTCTCCGCCGCCGGAATACGGCCATGCAGTAATTCACAGCGATACGGATGCAACCGTTCCCGCCATAACTCGTACTCGGCCGACGCCGCTTTCACGTCCAACTTTTCGCTCTCATCGATTAGCGGATAAATCACGTAGAGTTGCCGTCCCGCTTCCAATTGTGCTCGCAAAAAGCTGAGGACCTCTTCGAGTTTCGATTCATCACGCACCGCGGTAACTATTTTTCCCCGGTTACGCGGCATCTCATCGATGACTGAAACATCGAGATCGCCGTAAACAGTCATCGTCAGCGTGCGCGGGATCGGTGTAGCTGTCATCACCAGCACATCGGGCGCTGGTTCGCGGGTGGTCAGTCTGGCGCGTTGAGCGACACCGAATTTATGCTGCTCATCAATAACGACGAGCCCCAAATTCGAGAACCACACCGTGTCGTAAAGAAGCGCATGCGTCCCGACGATTACGTCCGGATTCTCATTACCAACAATCAACGCGATAAAACTTTCCTCCTGGCGCGCTGCGGTTCGCAGTGCCATGCGCACGCCGAGTGGTTCGAGCCAGCGCCGCAAGACAGCGTAATGCTGCTCAGCCAGAATTTGTGTCGGCGCCATGAATGCGGCCTGATATCCCGCTTCAACCGCGAGTAACATCGCCGCGATCGCCACGACAGTTTTGCCTGAACCCACATCGCCTTGCAGCAAACGGTTCATCGGATGGTGCGCTGCCAGATCGCGGCGGATTTCCGCGATCACTTTCGACTGCGCGCCAGTCAACGCGAATGGTAATGCACGCAGAAATTTGTCGAGCAGCGCGCCAATTCCGTGGTGCGCCCGACCAATGCGAATTGATGCGTCGGAGCGTCGTGATGCGATAAGCATTTGCATCGCGAAGAATTCGGAAAGAACCAAATGTTCCCTGGCGGCGTCACGCGCTTCCCAGGTTTCTGGAAAATGAATCGCACGAATCGCGTCGCTTCTTTCCCCTTGAACCAGACCGCTCGGTACCAGCGTTTCTAATGACTCATTGGAAATTTCGTTCAAGAGCCGGTAAATGATGCTGCGCAGAGCGCGCTGGGAAAGACCTTCCGTCGCGGGGTAGATCGGTGTGATACGCCGAAAATGGATGGAAATCTCTTCGTCATTCTCGATGACCTCGAACTCCGGGTGATCCATGCAAATCCTCTTTCCACGCAGACGCGGTTTGCCAAACACGACCATGCGCTGCCCGGTCGCGATCATCTTCTGCACGTAATGCAAGTTGAACCAGCGGCACACCAGCGGCTCGCTCAAGGCGTTCGGGCTCGACTCCTCCAGCGTGGCCTCAAAAATTTTCTTCCATCCGCCAAATCTGCGCATTGACGTTTTGACCACGTCGCCACAAAGACAAATCGGGACGTCGCTTTCCTCGCGCGGAAAATGCGGAAACTGATATCGATCTTCGTGACGCCGCGGAAAATGCGTGAGCAAATCTTCCGCCGTCGCGATCCCAAGCCGGCGCAGCGCTAGTAAACGCGGCCGCGGGATCCAATCCAGATCGGCGAGCGGTTGCGAAATTTCCATCAGTCGATCGCCGTCGCTTGCCGCACCGCCTGAATCTGCATGTCCAAACGCGTTTCGCCTTCGTATTCATCCGCTCGAATCCGAAACGCAATGTCCCACGGCGTCGGCGGAAGCGGCGATGCGTTTGCGGCGTCAAAGTAAACGGCGCGCCGATGATAATTGCCCTGACGGAGGCGCAAGACGAGATGCTTGTCGTTCACGACGCGCGGCACCGCGACGGATTGCACTTCACGCGCGAAAAAAAGCGGCGCGGGATTCCCGTTGCCGAATGGCTGGAGCATCTCGTGCCACTGAAGAAAATTTCCATTGAGGTCGGAAAACGTCAGTTCGTGATCAAGGCGCAAACAAGGCTGCAGCGCTTCATCCGACAAAAGCTCACGTGCCACGCAACGAAACGCCTCCGAGAAAGGATCGATATCTTTTTCAAGAATCGTTAGGCCCGCTGCCATCTCGTGCCCGCCGTACTTTTGCAAACTGCCGCTGCAGCGGTTCAACGCTTCAACCAAATTCAGGCCTTCGATGCTGCGGCCGCTTCCTTTGCCAATACCCTTTTCCTCGAACCCGATCACAATCGCCGGCCGATGATATTTGCGCGCAATTCGCGAGGCAACAATTCCCAGTACCCCCGGATGCCAGCCGCGCGCGTGAACGACGATCGCCGCATCGCGCCTCGGATCGAACTCCCGGGTAATTTGCTCGTCCGCGGCGAGGTAAATTTCCTTTTCGACTTCCTGTCGCTCGCGGTTCTGTTTGTCAAGCAATTCAGCGAGCGACGCCCCCTCGGCTTCGCCCTGTGTTAGCAAAAGTTGCAGCGACCTTTGTGCGTTGCTCAGCCGCCCGGACGCATTGAGTCGAGGACCGAGGCGGAAGCCGATGTGTTCCGTTAAAATCGGCGGCCGCACGCCGCTCACCTCGATCAGTTTTTTCAAGCCAGGTCGAGTCGACTTTGCAATTTCGAGCGCACCACGCTGCAC
>Ga0209470_1003783_pt1 | contig 10295 bp, 9 predicted proteins | sample GraSoiAngelo_125_FD_185882 | JGI IMG/M metagenome (GOLD analysis project Ga0209470, IMG submission 185882) | Grasslands soil microbial communities from the Angelo Coastal Reserve, California, USA - 14_0927_05_40cm (SPAdes) (version 2) | ecosystem: Environmental > Terrestrial > Soil > Grasslands ... | reverse complement strand
CCGCGCGCGAGCGCGCGTTCGCCGCGAAGTTCACGCCAAAGCAGGGAAAGCTCTCGACGCTGATGGGACGACTCCCGACGGCCGCGGCCGCGACGGCCGGCGTCGGGCCGGGGCCGCGCGAGCAGGTCTTCGCGCTGCTCGACGAGATCTGCGATCTCTACGCGCGCTCCGACACGTCCCGCTGCGCGATCATCCGTGGCCTCGTGCACCAGCACGAAGCCCATCTCCTGCTCGGCGAGTACATGGGGAACGCCGCGCGGATGCTCGGGAGCGGCGGACGGAGCGTGTGGCTCGAGCGCGGGATCGCCGCCTTATCGATTGACGACCAGCGCCGCGATTACCGTGACTGGCTGCTGAGTCTTGGCGACCTGTACCTCGCGGGCATCAAGGCGAAGCTCGATCCGGCGCCCGTGCTACTGCGGATCGCGGAGCGGTCCAATCGCGAACGGCACCGCGCCGCCCCGACGGCCACACGTGACGTGCTCGAGGGTTTCGAGCAGAGCGCCTATTTCGGCACCACGATCCTTCCGCACTTCAAGCAATGATGCCGCGTGAGAGCGTGGCCTTCGTGTCGCGGCGCCTAGCGCGGATCGAGCGACCAGGCCACGAGCTCGAAGAGGCTCGGCTGCGCTCCGTAATAGCCGAACGCGAGACCGCGAGCGCGATCCGCATTCCGTTCCTCAGTGCGTTGACGACGTCCGCATCAGCGTTATCGGGTCATAACTCGTACGCTGCGGCCCGTGCCGGTGGATTGGGTCACGTTCGACTGCTACGGCACGCTCATCGACTGGGAGCGCGGGATCACCGACGCGCTCTTGCCACTCCTTCCGCCCGGCACCGACCGGCAGGCCCTCGCCGAGTGGTACATCGCGATGGAGGCGCAGTTCGAGGCCGAGGGCTACCACCTCTATAAGGACGTCCTCGACCGTGTCGGCCGGCGTGTGCTCCGGTCGCTCGATGTCCCGATCGGCGAGGATCAGCCCTCCCCACTGCCTTCGTCGCTCGCCGAGTGGCGGCCGTTTCCAGAGGTGCCCGCTGCCCTGCGCGCGCTTCGCGACCGCCGACGAAAGCTCGCGATCCTCTCCAATGTCGATCGCGACCTGCTGGAGTCCTCGATTGCCCAGCTCGGCGTGCGACCCGACCTCGCGATCACGGCCGAGGACTGCGGCAGCTACAAGCCCGTTTCGGGCCACTGGCGGTTCTTCCTCGCGCGATCCGGCGCGACCCGAGAGCGAACGGTGCACGTCGGCGCGAGCCAGTACCACGACATGCGCCCGGCGGCGGCGCTCGGATTCCGCACCGTCTTCGTCGATCGCCACGACGAGGCGCTCGAGACGTCCCCGACGCGGGTCATCGGCGACCTGCGGACGCTTCCCGATCTGATCGACGAGCTCGCCACCCAGGAGTAGTCGTCTCCGCGAGCTGGAATGAATCGTGCGAGATACCAGGCCGCGGTACGATTGAGCGAACGCCGGGACCGGCCCGTAGCCGGCCTGGACGGAGGTCAAGAGTGAGCGAACAGTACGGCGGCGCCAGCACGCCGGCTCCCAGGAAAGTCACCGTTCCCGATCTCGTCGCGATGAAGCGCGACGGCAAGCGCATAACGATGATGACCGCGTACGACGCGGCGTTCGCGCGCCTTGTCGATCAGGCGGGCATCGATGTGATCCTCGTCGGCGACTCGCTCGGCATGGTCGTGCTCGGGTATCCGACGACCGTGCCGGTGACGATGGACGACATGGTCCGTCACGCCGCCGCCGTCTCGCGCGGCGCGACGCGGCCGCTGCTCATCGGCGATATGCCGTTCGGCAGCTACCAGACCGGCCCCGCCGATGCGCTCCGCAACGCGGCCCGGTTCCTCAAGGAAGCCGGCATGGACGCGATCAAGGTCGAGGGCGGCGCGGAGGTCGTCGAGACGGTCCGCGCGCTCACCGCGAACGGCATCGCGGTCATGGCGCACGTCGGCCTCACCCCGCAGCGCGTGGCGCAGCTCGGCGGCTTCAAGGTGCAGGCGAAGACCGGTCGCGCGGCGCGGCGGTTGATCGACGACGCCCTCGCGCTCGAAGATGCGGGCGCGTTTTCGATCGTCCTCGAGAGCGTGCCGGCGGCGGTCGGCGCGCTCGCCACTCAGAAGCTCGCGATCCCCACGATCGGTATCGGCGCCGGCGTGGACTGCGATGGCCAGGTGCTCGTGCTGCACGACGTGCTTGGCCTCTACGGCGAGTTCAAGCCGAAGTTCGCCAAGCGCTACGCCGACATCGGCGCCGCCGCGGTCGGCGCGCTGCGCGAGTTCGATCGTGAGGTCCGCGACGGCACGTTCCCGACGGACGAGCACAGCTTCACGATGAAGGAGAGCGAGCTCCTCTCGCTGCAGCGGAGCCTGGCGCAGCAAAGAGCGGGCTGATGCGCGTCGCGATCCTGGGCATGGGCGCGATCGGGCACGTCGTTGCCCAGGCGCTCGATGGCCACGTGGAGCTCGTAAGGGTCGATCGGACGCGCGCCCCGCTTCGCGACGGCGAACGGCCGGTCGATGCCGCGATCGTGGCCACGAAGACGCTGGGCACGCCGTGGGCCGCGGAGGTAGCGGCGAAGATTCTCACGCGCGACGGGGTCGCGCTCACCATCCAGAACGGGCTTGGCAACTACGAGACGCTCGTCGCCGCGGTCGGACGGGACCGCGCGGCGATCGGCGTGATCTATGTCGGGGCGCAGCTCGTGGATGGAGCGCTCCGCGCCACGGGACCGGGGAAGGTCGAGCTCGGTCGTCCCGCGGGCAGGGGTCCGCGCGCGAACCTCGATGCGCTCACGAAGCTGCTGAAAGCCGGTGGGATGGACGTGATGGCGGTCGACGATCCCTGGCCGGCCGTCTGGCGCAAAGTCGTAACGAACGCTGCGGTCAACCCGCTGAGCGCGCTCGTCGGTAAGACCAACGCGGAGCTGCTCGCGGACGCGCCGGCCTGCCGCATCGCCGATGGCCTCGCGCGCGAAGTGGCGCGCGTCGCGAGCGCATCCGGCATCGCGATCGAGGAAGACGAAGCGATCCGCCAGTGGCGTGCGATGGCGGCGCTCACCGGAGCGAACCGCTCATCGATGCTCCAGGACGTCGAAGCCGGGCGTGCGACGGAGATTGACTCGATCAGCGGCGCGGTCTTTCGTGAGGGTGAGAAGCGTGGCGTCGCCGCGCCGCTCAATCAGGCGATGACGCTCCTGGTCTCAGCCTTCCACCCACGCCCGGCGCAGGTTTCAACCGGCGCCGGTACTCGCGACGGATGAAGTCAGGCGCGTACGGCAGGTAGCGCATCTGCCGCGCCCTCGATGCTGAAGAAATCGCTGATGATCTCGCCGCTGCAGTTCACGCTCCCGCAGAGGCACGTCGAGCGTTGGCCGCTAGAGGCGTTCAACCGGTAATCGATCGTGATCTCTTCGCCCGGGCGGATGCTTCGCCACGCGAAGACCTTGACGCCGCTGCGCATCGCGTTCGGATCGCAGGAATGGTTCAGGTAGCAGCCCGGTGGGAGGAGGATCGCGCTTGTCTCGAAGTCCAGTTCGCAGAGATGTCTGCGCTCCCCGCGAGAAAGCGATCGGATGTCCGCGTTCGAGACGACGCGCCCGTACCGGCGGCGGAAATGAACTCGCCAGCGCGGAGTGCGCGCAAGGCAAAGACGCCCTTTCCTTTTCTCCCGGCCGGTCTCACGGTGACGTCGCTGATCACCTAAAACTCCGGACCTTGACGATTCGCGCATTCTCGATCGGGAACCGCGACGAGTACTCGGACGTTAGACGGGCGTGAAGTACCTGCTTGCGCTCGTCCTGCTTCTCGCCGCCTGCGGCGGCGCCACGAGCGGCGTGCCCGCTGCGACGCTCCCGCCCGAGGCGCGGAACGCACCCGACCGTGTCGCCGCGGAGGGCCACACGTACATCCTCCGCTCGGACCTCTACAGCGATCTCATGCCCGGCCCCGCACCGACGCCGCGGCGGGGCGTCGGTGGCACGATCTTCCTCCGCGCGGACGTCGCAAGCGACGCGCCGCAGGGGCTGCGCGCTGAGAAAATCTGGCTCATCAAGGGCGCCGAGTCCTGGGAGACCGTTCCGCAGCCGGTCCAAACGTTCGCCGCCGACCGCGTGAATCATCTTTCGCTCGGGATCACGGACGGACCCACCTGGGACGCGGGCGCCAAGGTGGATGTCGTGCTTCAGTTCAGCGTGGCCGGGCGCGCGTACTTGATCCAGCAGCGCGGCGTGCAGGTGATGGGCGCGTTCTAACGGGCAAAAGCCCGCTGCTACAGGCGCCGTCCGATCACGAGCGCGACCGCGGAGAGAACGACGAACGCGATCCCGATCCAGCTGAAGGCGGTGGCGAGCCCGACGGCCTCGGCGAGAAAACCGAAGAGCGGCGCGCCGATACCTCCGACGTGGGCGTTCACCAGGTAGTAGGCACCCAGCACCGTGGCCCTGCGGCCAGCCGGCGCGCTGTCCATGACGAGCGTCTCCGTCACCGTGGAACGCATCGACCAGAGCAGGCCAAACACCACCAACGCGACGAGGAGCGCCTCATTCGGCACGGCGGTCACGGCGAACACTGCGGGACCCATGAGCGCCAGGCCGCCCAGCATCACGCGACGGCGACCGAAATGGTCCGAAAGCAGGCCACCGAGAGGCGCGCCGACGACTCCGACGACCTGCGGCACGCCGAAGAACACGGCAGCCAGTGCGGGCGAGATGCCGCGAGCGTCCACCAGATAAAGCGCGAGGAATGCGAGCAGGGCCGCGATGCCGAACTGGAACGCGATCGAGAGCGAGACGACCGGCCCGACATCGCGGAACACTTGGCCGATCTCGCGGAACGCCGCGAACCGGTCGCCCGGAGCGGCGCGCTCTTGCACGTGCGGCGCGACGAGCCAGAGCAGCGCGCCGAAGAGGACCGGCGCGGCCGCGAACCAGATGTAGGGCGTGCGCCAGGTGCCCGTCGCCGTCGCGAGGATCCCGGCGAGCGCCGGCGCCGCGAAGAACGAGAGATGCCCGCCGGTGATGTGGATGCCCATCGCCGTCCCGCGCATGCGCGACGAGAACGTCCGCGCGATGAGCGCGGCGGCCGGACCGTGGTAGGAGCCGGACACGATTCCGAGCAGCACGAGGAGGGCCAGCAGCTGCCAGTAGGCGCCCGCGGTGGCCAGGGCCACGCTCGCCGCGCCCATGAGGAAGAGCCCGCCGACGATCACCCCACGCGAGCCGACGCGGTCGGCGAGCATCCCCCAGGGTGCGTTCGCGAGTCCCGCCGCGATGGAGAACGCCGACACCGCGAAGCCGCTCTGCGCGTAGCTCAGCCCAAACGCGTCGCGAATGAGCGGCAGGAGCGGGTTGAGGAGAGAGTTGGTGACATGGTGCGAGAAATGCGCGGCGGTGATGGTGGCGAGAAGCCCGCGCCCGCGGGCCTCCCGGAGAGAAAGCTCCTCGACGGCGGGTTCGCTGGGGATGGCCCGAGCCTCTTCGGCGATCGTCGTCACGCGAGCTCCTCGACGGACATCCCGAGCAGCATGTTGTCGATGAGCCGTGCCTTGCCCACCCGCGCCGCGAGCGAGATCACGGCGCGCGATGCGGGACGGATGAGGTCATCCAATGTGATCGGATCGGAGACGGCGACATATTCGAGGCTGAGGCCGGCGCCCGATGCCGTGGTCCGAACACGCCCGCAGAGCTTCGCGGGATCGCGCTCGCCGTGCGTCCAGTCGTCGCGAGCGGCGAGCAGTCCGCGCGACAGTGCGACCGCCTTCCGCCGGTCGTCCGGCGACAGATACGCGTTGCGCGAGCTCATCGCGAGGCCGTCCGGCTCGCGCACGATCGGGCAGCCGACGATCCGGATGCCGAGGCGCAAGTCGCGGGTCATCGTCTGGATCACGCGCAGCTGCTGAAAGTCCTTCTGCCCGAAGTACGCGACCGATGGCCGGATGATCGCGAAGAGCTTCGCCACGACGGTCGCCACTCCGGCGAAATGACCCGGCCGCGCGGCTCCTTCGAGACGGTCCGCGATCGGTCCGGGCTGAACGCGCGTGGCGTCGCCCTCCGGATAGATCTCCGCCACGCTCGGCGCGAAGATCATCGCGACGCCGAGGCGTTCACAGAGCGCGACATCGGTGACCTCGTCGCGCGGATATCCGGCGAAGTCCTCACGGGGGCCGAACTGCGTCGGGTTCACGAAGATCGATACGACGGCCGCATCGTTCTCCCGAACGGCGCGTTCGATGAGCGAGGCGTGACCCGCATGGAGCGCACCCATGGTCGGTACAAGACCAATGGAGACATTGGCCGACGCCGCGCTGAACGCGCGAGCGTCGGCGACGGAACGAAGAACGTTCAATCGGCGGGAGTATCGAGCTTGTGCATCGCCCTGTACGCCGGGACCGTCGAGATCGGCGGACGCTCGACGTCGATGATGTCGTGCATCTCGAGATGCAGCTTTCCACCCGACGCCGCGATGAGCTTCATCGTGAAATTGGCTTCTTCGAGGAGGTTCGTGTTCTGTGCCTCGCCGACCCGCTTCAGCGCGACCTGGAGGACCTCGAAGCTCATCATCGAAAGCTCGTGCAGCGACTGGTTGCGGTGGATGCGCTGCTTCATGTCGACCTGCGCGATCGCCCCGAGGCCGGCGCGCTGGAGCGTGTCCACGAGCAAGCCCGTCTCGACGCCGTAACCGGAGAAGAACGGCAGCTGTTCGAGCAGCGCGCGGCGGCCGGCTTGCTCGCCGCTCAGCGGCTGGACGATCCCCGAGAGCTCCGGAAAGAAGAGATTCAGGATCGGGCGCGCGGCGAGCTCGGTCACGCGCCCGCCGCCGGTCGCCTGGAGATCGTCGCCGATCCGTAGCGGTCGCTGGTAGAAGGCCTTCACGAACTGGAGATCCGGCCGTAGCAGCAGCGGGCCGACGATCCCGTACACGAACTTCGGATGCGCGCTCGTGACGTCGGTGTCGATCCAGACGACGATGTCGCCGGTGAGCACTTGAAGGCTCTTCCAGAGCCCCTCGCCTTTACCGCGGTAGGTGCCGGTCTCGGGGAGGATCTCGTCGTGGATGAAAACGGGCACGCCTTCGTCCTCGGCGATCTTGCGCGTTCGATCGTCCGAACGCGAATCGATCACGGCGAGCTCGTCGATGAGCGGAAAGCGCTCGACGAGGCGGGAGCGGATCGCGCGGATGACCTGCCGGATGGTCGCTTCCTCATTGAGCGTGGGAAGGCCGACCGAGATACGGAGGTTCTGTCGCTCTTTCGCTTCGACTAGGCGGCGTAGATCGGCGAACTCGCTCGAGCTGAACGTGTTCTCGACGAACCACTTGTCGACGATCTCGCCGAGGACCCGACTGCGATCGGCGCGCTCCTGTGGAAGACGCGTGCGCTCGACAAAGACCGTCGATGCGATCGGGGCGCTCGTGCGCACGACGACCGCGTTGCGGGCCGCGTCGATCAGCGCGTGGCCGATGGGTCCGAGCGGATCTCGCGCTCCCTCACGGCCGGTGGCGCCGAAGACGATCGCGTCGTGCTCGGCGAGCTCCTCTCCGATCACGCGCGCGGGATCGCCCGACCGCGTGACGAGACGCTCGACGCGCTCGTCGTACGCGCGCTCCCCGAGAAGCTGGTACAGGGTCGAGCGCTGCCGACCGCCACCCTGCTCCGCGACATGGAGCAGCGTGACCGAGCCGTCGTGCGCCTTCGCGAGCTCGATGCCGAGCCGCGCCGCGAGCTGGGCGTACCGGCCCCCGCGGACCGGCACGAGGATGCGGCGAGCGCGCGCCGGCGCGCCCTTGACGATGGCGACGTCCGAGGGCGGGTCGCGAAGGATCGCCTCGATGGTGGTGCCGAGCAGATTCCATCCCGGCCGCCGCCAGCCGACGAGGAGCAGATCGGGACGCTCGTTCGCGCAGGCTTCGCGAATGGCGTCCCACCCGACGCGTGCGACCGTGACGAGCGAGCGCACCTGGCGGCCCGGACGGAGATCCGCGCCCAGCGCGTTGAGGGCGCGACGACGGCCGCGCGCCTCGGGCTGCGCGGACGCGAGCGTGTTCTCGCCCGTCACCTCGATGACCGATGCGAGGACGACCTCGCCGTCGCACGCCAGAGCGGCCGCGGTCTCGACGAGCGCGCTCTCGCGCTCGGGCTCGGTGATCGCGACGAGGACCTTCATGGAGTGGGTCCGAGCACGAGCGGGACCACCCGTTCATCAAGGACGCGCGGCCACGAAAGTGCGCGGACGCGCGAGCGAAAGCGCGCACCAGGCTGCTCGAGCGTGCGCTCGACGGCGTCCGCGATCGCCTCAGCTGAAGCATCAGGCCGCACATACGTCGCGGCATCGCCGGCGAGTGCACGAAGGGTGGCCAGGTCGCTGCACACGATCGGCAGGCGGTGAAGCCCGGCCTCGAGGAGAGGAATGCCGAATCCCTCACTCTCGCTCGGCAGTACGAGCGCGTCGGCCAGGGCGTAGAGGTCCGCGACCAGGCGGTACGGCGCGCGTACGCCGAGCGCGTGGAGGAGATGCACTCCAGGCGCGCCCTTCGCGAGCGCGGCGAGCTCGGCGAGGTAGCGCTCGTTCGCGGCGTTGTGCGGGCCTGGCGGACCAGTGACGACGAGGGCCGCCGCATGACCACGTCCACGGAGGACTCGAGCGGCGGCGATCGCCGCCTCGATCCGCTTCCGACGTGTGAGCCGCGCCGGGAGCAGAAGGAGCGGATCCGCGCGGTACAGATCGAGCCGCTCGGCAAGGCGCGCGCCCGCGGACGAGAGGCCGAGCGCGGCTGCGACGTCCACGCCGTTCGGAACGACGTCGACCTTATCGCGCGCGAGACCCGTGACCGACGCGAGCTGGTTGGCGCGCTCGTCGGAGACAGCGACGTAGCGGACGCCCGGGTGGGCGCGCGCGATGAGCTCCCACGGATCGCCCGGATGTCGTTCGGAGGCGTACTGGGGGTCGCACCAAGCGAGGTCGTGGGTCCACGCGATCACCTGCCCGGGCCGTTCGCTCGCGAGCCAGACCAGCGCCTCCGTGAGCGCGAGGTCTTTGTGCATGGTGAGCACGTTGTGCGCGACCACGCGATCGGCCTTCGCGAAAATCGGGCGCAGCCGGCGCACCAGCTTCTCGACAAGAGCGTCGTGCGCCTCGGTCCGCTCGCCGCGCGCAAGTGAGCGGAAGTCGCGCAGAACCGCGGGATGGCGCGAGTCCGCTTCGGGCACCCGCAGGAGACGGACGCCCTGCGGGGCGCGGCCGCGTCCGGCAACGATCATGACGAGGGCACCGGCGTCCTTCAGGGCGCGAGCGTGCGCACCCATGACCTGCTCGACGCCTCCGAGGATGGAAGGCGCGGTGTAATGGACGAGAAGGATCCGTGGGCGCCGGCGGCTCAAGCCGTCGCGGCCGTGTGCGCGCGCGTCACGCGTCCCCTTCCGCCGACCACCTTGTCGCCGCCCGGGCCTCGCCGGACCCGGAACGTCGCGCGCGAGTCGAAGATCCGCATGTCACGCACGTCAATCCGCTCCAGCCAGGGCGGCAGCGCCGGATCGAGCAGGAGCCGCTGCGTCGCGAGGTCGGGCTGCATTCCCAGAAGCGCGCGCAGGCATAGAAAGATCATCCCGGCGGACCAGGCCTGCGGGATGCACGAGACGAGGTAATCAGCCGGTCGCGATGAGAAGCGCAGGTCGCGCTGGAAGCCGCACCAGAGCTCGGGGAGCCGGTTGTTCGGGAAGCGCCGGCCGGCCTCGATGAGCGCAGCTACGATCTCGTTCGACTCCTCACGCAGGCCGTAGCGGGCGAAGCCCTGCGCGATCAGCGAGTTGTCGTGCGGCCACACCGAGCCGTTGTGGTAGCTCATCGGGTTGTAGGTTGGGTACTTGCTCGAAAGGGTGCGGATGCCCCAGCCGGTGTACATGTCCGGCTCCATCAGCCGGCGCGCGACGCGCGCCGCGCGACCAGGCGCCGCGATGCCGCACCAGAGCGCATGCCCGGCGTTGCTCGTGACCGCGGGGACCTGCCTCTTGTTCCCGTCAAGCGCCTGCGCGTAGCACGACTCCGCCTCCATCCAGAAATCGCGCTCGAAGCGCTCGTGGAGCTCCCGGGCTTCGCCACGAAGGCGATCGGCGCGCACGACATCGCCGTCGACGGCGTAGAGGTCGGCGATCCCGGCCTTGGCGGCGTAGACGTACGCCTGCACCTCGACGAGCGCCGCGGGCAGCTTGGACCACTTGCCGTCGGGATCGGTGAGTGAGTTCGACGAGTCTTTCCAACCCTGGCTGCGCATTTCGCTCCCGCGCGTCCCG
>Ga0209470_1003782_pt1 | contig 10300 bp, 7 predicted proteins | sample GraSoiAngelo_125_FD_185882 | JGI IMG/M metagenome (GOLD analysis project Ga0209470, IMG submission 185882) | Grasslands soil microbial communities from the Angelo Coastal Reserve, California, USA - 14_0927_05_40cm (SPAdes) (version 2) | ecosystem: Environmental > Terrestrial > Soil > Grasslands ... | reverse complement strand
TCTGATCAAACAAGGGCCAGACAACAGTAAGAGATTGAACTCGTTTGTCTCCCGACTCACTCGCCGCTACCCTCGCGGCTTCGCCGTCCATGTCGCTCGTCCCACTCGCTCCATTCCTCGACTTCGGCCGGAATGACAAAAGAGGTGATGACGCCTACCCGCTTCTTCGACGACGCAACCAGAAGAGAAATAAGCCAACACTGAACGTTGCAGGAACCAAGGCGAGAAGCCTCGAATAACCAAAGAAACCAGCCTTCCAGAGCTCTGCGAACATCAGTCCGATGGCAAGAATCATGATGAGATACCTTGTTCTGGTGGAATTCTCCTTAGCGCTATCTCACCGACTTCCTCACTTATATCTGTGACAGGCGTCATGCTTCGCTAGGCGTGCTCCACTGCTGTCTAGCCATCACTTCTTCAGCATCGCGTCGCGTTTCGGTTTGAATTCGTTGCCCTGCTTCCATTCCGGAAATTTATCGGCGTTGGCGATCTGGTAACCGACTTCGAATAGAAGATCGACATCTTGCACTGCGCCGGAGAGGTCCCAGTCGGCGTGAACTTCGTCCGTGACTTGATGATAATCCTTCAAATCGAATTCGTCAGAGCGCAGGGGACCGTTCGGCGGACGCGAGACCAGGTGTTCGCCTTTGCCGATGTAAAGCGACGGCACACCGACTTTTGAAAATTCGAAATTGTCCGCGCGATAAATTGCGCCTTTTTCGGGCCGGCTGTTAGGAATCGCTTTGCGCCCTTGCCGTTGCGCCGTGGCGGCAAGCGCATCGTCCATTGTCGAAAAGCCATAGCTGACGTCCTCAATGTCGCGCGCTTTGCCCCAGACGTTCATGCTGTCGATGTTGATGTCGGCCAGCGTTTTCTCGAGTGGATAAAGCGGATGCTCGGCATACCATTTCGCGCCTAACAACCCGGCTTCCTCAGCCGTCGTGCACATAAAAAGAATCGAGCGCTTCGGCGCCGGATCGGCTTTTGGAAACGCGCTTGCCAGCGCGATCACGGCCGCGTCACCGGATGCATTATCGACCGCGCCGTTGAAAATCTGGTCGCCTTGTAATTCCGGATGACGCCCGAGATGGTCCCAGTGCGCGGTGTAGATGATGTATTCGTCTTTCAAAGCGGGATCGGCACCTTCGAATTTGCCGATCACGTTGTGCGATTTGAACGAGCGCAGCGCTTGTTTGATGTCAATGTTCGCTTTCGCGTTCAGCGCCACCGGCCGGAAATCCTTAGTGACTGCGGACCTTTTCAGCGCGTCAAAATCCTGGGCGCAATCGGCAAAAAGTTTCTTCGCGACATCGATCGTGATCCACGAGCGCGCCGAGACCGCGTCCGCGTTTTTGTTCGGATTATCGAGCTCGAAATTTTCTTTCGCCCAGCTCGATCTAACCACCTGCCACGGATACGCGGCGGGCTCGGTCTCGTGAATGATGATCGCTGCGGCCGCGCCCTTTTGCGCCGCGATCTCGTATTTGTAGGTCCAGCGACCGTAATAGGTCATCGCTTTCCCTTTGAACATCTTCTCGTCGAGCTTTGACGGGTCTTTCGGATCTGGTACTGCCGGATCGTTGATCAACATCAAAATTGTTTTACCGCGAACATCGACGCCTTTGTAATCGTCCCAGCCGTATTCGGGCGCGACCACGCCGTAACCGACAAAGACGAGATCGGAATTGTCGATCTTGATTTCTGGCTGCAACCGCGCGGACGACGCGACGAAATCGTCCGGATATTTCAATTCGACTGGCGGCTTGCCGGCGACTGCGAGAACCATCTTCGGTTCGCTCGTGATTCCAGCGAGCGGCACCTCCTGAAAATAACTGCCGTCCGGATTTCCGGGTTTCAGTCCGATCGACCTAAATTGATCGGAGATATATTTGATTGACAGCTCTTCGCCTTTAGTTCCCGGCGAGCGACCTTCGAATTCGTCAGACGCGAGAGTCTTGATGTGGGCGAGCAATGCGTCTGGAGTGATGACGTCGAGGGCCGGCTTGAGTTTTTCTTCGGGTTTATCGGCGGCGAAAAGGGAGAACGAAGCGCCCAGAGCAACGGCGCAGAAAATCCTGGTCGTTTTCATATTTATTTCTTCGAAGATGTTGTAGCGGCGTTTGTATCAAACGCCGAATTAAAAAACAGGCGCTCGCCGCGGCGAGCGCCTCTACAACTATCGAGCTTCCTGGGACGGGCCAGCAGGCGCTTTCTTTTTGTCTTCGCCCTTCACGCCGATCTTTTTCAAGAACGGCTCGACTGACTGTTTGCGACCGAGAAATTTTTCGATCGACATCGTCACGTCGCGCCCGTCGCCTTGCGCGTAAATCTCCTGGCGCAGTTTCATTCCGGCTTGTTTGTCGAGATAACCATCCTTGGCTTTTTCAAACACAGTCGCCATGTCGGCGGCGATTGCGTCGGCCCAGGCGTAACCGTAGTAGCCGGCGTCGTAGCCGTTCATGTGACCAAAGTAAGTCACAAAGGTCGTGCTCGGATCGATCGGCAGAAAAACTTTTTCGAGAATCGGGTTTGATATGGCGACACAATCCCAGGCGGCGTTTTCCGGATGCGCGTCGTGCATCGCAAGGTCGAGCGCCGCGAACGCGAACTGACGTCGATAAAAAACGCCGGCGGTCGCTTTTTTGGCGTCGTTCATTTTCTGAATGATGTCGCCCGGAATTTTCTTCGATGGATCGCGATAATCGGCGGCGAAAGTATCGAGCACCTTTTTGCTCCAGACCCAGTTCTGAAGCATTTGCGATGGCGCTTCTACGAAATCGCCGGGGACATGCGTTCCGGCGAAACGTCCGGACTTCGCGCGGGTGGTAATCTCGTGCAGCGCGTGACCAAATTCGTGGAAAAGCGTTTCCACGTCGGAGTGCGTCATGAGCGACGGCTTGTCCGCGCTCGGCGGTGGAAAATTGCACAAGAGAGCGGTCACCGGCCGTTGATATTTGCCATCCGGTAGAAGTTTTCCGCTGATAATCGGGAACTCGGCGAAGTGATTAAATTTTCCTTCGCGCGGAAACATATCGAGATAAAACATGCCGAGCGGCTCGCCGGTCGCGGCATCGGTCACCATGTAAAACTGGAGATCGTCGATCCATTTGTACGGCGCGGCGATTTTTTCAAACTTCAAACCGAAAATGCTCTGGTAAATGTTGAACATGCCTTCGAGCACTTTTTGGAACGGGAAAAAATCGCGGAGCGCTTCCTTGTCCACGGCGTATTTTTGTTTCACCAGCTGGTTGTCGTAATAACGCCAATCCCAGACGCCGATCGTAGCCTTCGGATCGTGCGTGTCGGCCGCTTTCATTTTTTGGATCTCGGCAACTTCGGCGGCGAACTTCGGCTGAATGCCGGTCACGAGATCGTCGATATATTTCTTCGCGCCGGCGCTGGTCTTGGCCATTTTGATCTCGGTCTGGTAATCGTCCCACGATTTGTAGCCGAGCCGCAGCGCGATCTTGTTCCGGAGTGCGATCATTTGGTTGAGGACGGCCCGGTTCGTGTCTTTCGCGAGTGAATCGTGAATCACGTAAAGTTTTTTTCGGGTTGCTTCGCTCTTGGCGTTTTCTTCCACGGTGACGAAATGCCAGGTGACGTTCGCCAGCACGGCGTAGGCGTCGTCGCCGGTCTTGACTCCAGGTGAGGTGAAGAAACTTTCGGGGACCCCGTCGAGCTCGGCTTTTGTAAACACGACCGGCGCTTTGGCGTTCACGATGTTCGTATCGAAATCAGTGCCCAGCTTGGCGAGATCTTTACGCAACTGTTCGACCTCCTTGCGCTTGTCGGGCGGCAATTCCAATCCAGCGCGGCGATAATCGCGCATCGCCTCGTCGAAAAGCTTTTTGTCTTCGCCGGAAAGTTGGGGACGGGTGTTGGCGAACGCTTTAAGCGCTTTATAGACGTCTTCGCGATAATCGATGCCGACGGCCCAATCTTGAAATTCTTTGACCGCATTCTCGGCCGCCGCGCGCATTTTTTCGTTGGTGTTGCTTTCCTTTATGATCACCGCCTTGTTCGCAGCGTTGCCGGCCTGGTAAGTCAAATCGTCGAGCGCCACGATCGTGCTCTTGAATGTGACTTTGCTCGGGTCCTGGGCGCCGATTTGATCGAGCGCCTTGTTTGCGGTCGCGATCGCGTTTTTCGTCATTGCGTCGACCGCTTCGGGCGTTTGCTCCCAGTCGGGAATGGTGAGAACGGCATTCGCCTTTGCCGCCGCGGCGCGAAAATCGTCGACGGTTTTCAAATTTTCGGCGCGAAGAGTGGCGGCAAGAGCGAGAGCAGGAGTAAGAGCAAGAACGAAGCGGAAGATTTTCATGCGGAAAGGTTTGGTTGATGGAAGCAGCGAAGATTGTGTAGAAGGTTTGATCGGTAAAGCCAAAAGAAAGTTGTGATCGAGAAATTTCTGCTCGCGTTTATTCCGATGTTTGTCGCGATCGACCCGATCGGACTGGTCGCGATTTTCATGGGTCTTGGGACGAGCGCGTCGAGCGAACATCGCAAACGTCAGGCGCTTCTCGGCCTTCTTACCGGACTGCTCGTTTCGATCGGTTTTATTTTTCTGGGCAAAGCGATCTTTGCCGCGCTGGGAATTACCGTCGCCGATTTCCAGGTGGCGGGCGGATTGATCTTGCTCGCTCTTGCCGTGTGTGAATTGGTTGGCTACGGCCGCGTCGATCGCGATACCGATGACGAGTTCGGCGTTGTTCCGCTCGGCATGCCCTTGATCGCCGGCCCGGCTTTGCTGACTGCGCTTTTGATTTTGATCGACAGCGTGGGCGTGGTTTACACGCTGCTGTCGCTCATCGTGAACCTTGCGATCGTCGCGCTCGCGCTTTGCAACGCCGATCGGTTCGCGCGGCTAATGGGAAGACAGGGATTGCGCGGCGTTTCGAAAATTATCGCGCTCCTGCTCGCCGCGATTGCGATCAGCCTGATCCGCCGCGGCTGGCAAACGCACTAGCGTGTGCTTGGGTCGCTCAATCAACTTACCCTCTTGCCGGCTACAGATGCGGCTGGCCGGGCATCGCGCGTTTCAGTTCAGCATCTTTATCGCCATGCTGATAACGCCGATTCAGCTCGGCTTCGATCGCATAGATCTCCTTTTGCTGGTCGGATTCGCCTTCGCCTTCGTGGTGAATGAATACGGGCTCTCCCCGGTGTCCCGGTAGGTTTGTTTGCCTCTGCGGAATTTGGCGATACAAATCGAGACGCCGTTGCTGGAGCTGCTTGGTTGTCCATTTGCGATAGGGCGAGTTGGGTGGCGAATAATAAGCCGGTCCGGTGCGCGGGCCCAACGCCGCGGCGGAGGTTCCGTTATTCGATTGAGCGTTGGCGCAGCTGATGAAAGCCAGCGCGAGCGAAACTGCGAGTAATGTTTTCATGTTCTTTATATTAGATTCGTCTCTTATACGGCAAAAAGGTTCAAATATTGAACCACAGGCGGCGTCCGACGTTGCGCAAGATTTGCTCGCTTTTGCAATACATTTGGCTCTATTTCGTCAAACCAGCATCGGGTTGACACGCCTGAGAGCGTTGTTACTTTCCACGCCCTTATGAGATTTCCGCTCGCACTAACGACAAAGATCGCTGCCTACATCATCGGGCAGAAGCTGCGCGGCACGAAGAAATTCGCGACCGTTTTGCAGCTGGAACCTCTACATACTTGCAACCTCACCTGCACCGGCTGCGGACGGATTCGCGAATATTCCACCTCGCTCAAGGACATGATGACTCTGGAAGATTGTCTAGGCGCGGCCGAAGAATGCAACGCCCCGATGATCTCCATTTGCGGCGGCGAACCGCTGATTTATCCGCACATCGAGGCGCTCGTGCAGGGATTACTCGAGCAGAAGCGAATCATCTACATCTGCACCAACGCCATGTTCATGCGCAAAAAAATGCGCGAATGGATGGCATCGCAATTGTCGATCCAGCCAAAGTTCGTGGAAGACAAGATCGGCGAATTAATTGGGGCCGGTTTGATTACTGACAAAGACGCGGCCGAGGTTCGCAAAGGCCCGAAAGATCCAAATAAGCCAACCATTGGGCCGAGCAGGTGGATGTATTGGAACGTCCACCTCGATGGACTCGAGCGGATTCACGACCTGATCGTCGAGCGCGAGGGTGTTTTCAAAGAATGCATTCTCGCGATCAAGATGGCGAAAATTCTCGGGTATCAGGTTGCGACCAATACGACGATTTACAAGGAGACCGACATGAAGGAGGTCGAACAAATGTTCGATTATCTTTCCGATCTGGGCGTGGACGGCCACACCATTTCGCCCGGCTACGAGTATGACGCGGCCAAGAAGGACATGATCAAGCGGCTGAATTTGCAGCCGGAAAATTTCTTTCTCACGCGCAAAATGACGGTCGAGAAGTTTAGCAAGATCGAGGAATGGATGCAGCGTTACACGCTCTTCGGGACGCCGATCTATTTCGAATTTTTGGCCGGCCATCGCGACCTGACCTGTTCGGCCTGGGCGATTCCGACCCGGAACATTCGCGGTTGGAAAGGCCCGTGTTACTTGATGACCGACGCGCATTATTCGAGTTACTCCGAATTGCTGGAGAAGGTGGAGTGGGAGAAATACGGCGTGGTTGACGGTGTGGCGCGCGATCCGCGTTGCGAGAACTGCATGGTGCACTGCGGGTATGAACCGACAGCGAGCCTCGGCTTGCAGGCGAAGCGCGGCGATACTTGGAAGACGATCAAGTTTAATTTCGGACCGAAACCGAAACCGACAGGACGCGGCAGCGAAACTCTTGCCTTCAACGGCGTGAGCTGCGGAAACGGTCACAAAACTGGTAAGAACGCTGAAGTTACGGCTGCGCAAGCGTCGTAGAATCGACAATCGTTAGGTTGGTGTTGTAAGAATCGACATCCCAATGAGTTCGCCACGAAACATCATCGCATTGCCAAGCGCAGCTCCCGAGCGAGCTGAGCCGTATTTGGCGACTGATGCCGGGATTTCCGACGCGATCGCGCGAGCGCAGCAAAATCTTTTGGGTCAACAACGGCCGGACGGTCATTGGTGCGGCGAATTGCTGGTCGATAGCACGCTCTGCTCCGATTTCGTGCTGTTCATCCACTGGCTGGGCGAGATCGACGTTTCTCTGCAGGACCGCTGCGCGCGTCACATTTTGAAACGACAACTGCCGGACGGCGGCTGGAATATTTATTTCGGCGGTCCGAGCGAGATCAACGCGTCGGTCAAAGGGTACTTCGCATTGAAGCTGGCCGGTTATTCGCCGGATCTGCCGTTCATGCGCAAGGCGCGGGAGAACATTTTGCGGCTCGGCGGCATCCCGCGGATGAACACTTTCAGTAAATTGTATCTCGCGCTGCTCGGCCAATTTCCGTGGAAATATCTACCGACCATTCCGGTGGAAATGATTTTGCTGCCGCGCTGGGCGCCATTCCACATCTACAAAATGTCGTCCTGGAGCCGGGCGATGCTGATTCCGCTCGCCATCATCAATCATTTCAAACCGACGCGCTCGTTGCCGGGCAACAAGCAATTGCATGAGCTTTATCCGCTCGGCACCGAGCAGAGCGACCTGCGGTTGCCGCGGAGCGAACGTTTTTGGACCTGGCGAAATTTCTTCCTTCGACTCAACGACGTTCTGAAAATTTTGCATCCGCTGCGGCTCCGCCCGATGCGGAAACGGGCGCTCGAGGAAGCAGAGCGCTGGATGCTTGAGCGAATCGGTCAGGGAAGCGACGGTCTGGCCGCGGTTTATCCGGCGATGCTCAACTGTTTGATCGCGCTACGCGTCCTCGGTTATTCGAAAGATCACCCGGCTTACAAAAAGGCGGCGCAAGATTTCGCCGGTTTGTTTGTGGATGGTCCCGAGGACTTCCGGATTCAACCATGTTTGTCGCCGGTTTGGGACACCGCCATCACTTTGATCGCGCTGGCCGAATCGGGTTTGCCGACGGACGATCCGTCGCTGCGCCGCGCGGCGAAATGGCTTCTCGACAAGGAAGTACGTATTCGCGGTGATTGGGTGTTAAACAATTCGCATCCCGAGGCGAGCGGTTGGGCGTTTGAATACAACAACGTTTATTATCCCGACGTGGACGACACCGCGATGGTGTTAATGGCATTACGACTCGTTAGGCCGGAAGAAAATTGGGGATTGGAAGTTGCTTTTCGGCGCGCGCTCGATTGGGAGTTGAGTTTTCAATGTCGCGACGGCGGCTGGGCGGCGTTTGATAAAAATGTCACGACCCCTTGGCTCGAAGACATGCCGTTTGCGGACCACAACGCGATTCTCGATCCAACTTGCAGCGATCTGACCGCGCGCACGCTCGAATTGCTCGGCTACATCGGTTTCAATCCAAAAACGCATTGCGTCCGAGATGCGATCCATTATTTGATCGAGACCCAGGAAGCGGACGGCTCGTGGTATGGGCGCTGGGGCGTCAATTACATTTACGGCACCTGGCAGGTGCTACGCGGATTACGCGCCATCGGCTACGACATGACCCAGGATTGGATCCTGCGCGGACGTGATTGGCTCGAGAGCTGTCAGAATGACGACGGCGGTTGGGGTGAAACGTGCGCGACCTACGAGAATCCGGCGATGAAAGGAATTGGCAAGAGCACGGCGTCGCAAACGGCATGGGCGATCATGGGAATTTGCGCGTGCGGTGATTTCGATCGGCCGAGCATTCAACGCGGGCTGCGTTTCCTGTTGAGCTCACAAAGACCTGACGGTTCGTGGGAGGAGCCGGAAATCACCGGGACGGGATTTCCGGGAGTGTTCTATCTCAAGTATGACATGTATCGTCAAAATTTTCCGCTCCTCGCGCTCGCGACCTACGTGAATTACCGAAACGGGTTCATCACGCGGCCAGGATTCTATCAGGCTGAAAGGTAGGGTCGACGCGCTGCGCCGACCGCGGACGGTCCGAGCCGGACGGGCGGTGCAGCGCGGCGTCCCTACAACGACATCGACCTCTTCGTCGTTGGCTGTCAATTGACCGCCATTGCTCGCGGCCTAACGTGTTTATTATGGCTTACGAATTACCGAAATTACCTTACGACTACAACGCGCTCGAGCCGCACATCGACGCGCGAACGATGGAGATCCATTACACCAAGCATCATCAGGCTTACATCACCAACGTTAACAACGCGATCAAAGGCAAAGCCGACCTGGAAAAAAAATCGGTCGAAGATTTGATCCGCGATTTGAATTCCGTTCCGGAAAACATTCGCACGGTTGTGCGCAACAACGGCGGCGGACACGCCAATCACTCGTTCTTCTGGAAGATCATGGGCCCGAAAGCGGGCGGCGAGCCGAAAGGCAAACTCGCCGACGACATCAAATCGACTTTCGGCGGGTTCGATCAGTTCAAAGAAAAATTCGCCGCGGCGGGTGTTGGCCGTTTCGGCAGCGGCTGGGCCTGGCTGATCAAAAACAAGAGCGGCAAATTAGAAGTGATTTCAACGCCGAACCAGGACAGCCCATTGATGGACGGCAACACACCGATTCTCGGTCTCGATGTTTGGGAGCACGCTTACTATCTCAATTATCAAAACCGCCGGCCCGATTACATCAAAGCCTGGTGGAACGTGGTTAATTGGGACGCTGTGGCCAAGAATTACTAGCCGCTACAGCGTGGCGTGGCCTACTTAAACGAAAATTATCTCAAGCTTCAGGCCGGTTATCTTTTTCCGGAGATCGCCCGGCGGGTTCGTGAATTCTGCGAGAAGAATCCGAAAGCCGCCAAGCGTTTGATACGCTGCGGAATCGGCGACGTGACCGAGCCGTTGCCGAAGGCGGCCATCAACGCGATCAAACGCGCCGCTGACGAGCTGGGGCACCGTGAAACGTTTCGCGGCTACGGACCCGAGCAAGGTTACGAATTCCTGCGATCGGCAATCGCGCAGAACGATTTTCGCGATCGCAAGGTCGACATCGCTCCCGATGAGATTTTCGTGTCCGACGGTTCGAAGTGCGACTGCGGTTTCATTCTCGATATTCTGGGCGATCAAAACAAAGTCGCAATCACCGATCCGGTTTATCCGGTCTACGTCGACACCAACGTGATGGCGGGCCACACCGGGGCCGCGCGAAAGGATGGCAGCTACGAAGGCGTCGTTTATCTACCGTGCACGGTCGAAAATAATTTCGTTCCAGCCCCACCGAAGGAACATGTCGATCTTATTTATCTCTGTTTTCCAAACAATCCGACCGGCGCTGTCGCCACGCGCGAGCAACTCGCAGGCTGGGTCGATTACGCGCGGCAGCACGATGCGTTGATTTTATTCGACGCTGC
>Ga0209470_1003780_pt1 | contig 10304 bp, 9 predicted proteins | sample GraSoiAngelo_125_FD_185882 | JGI IMG/M metagenome (GOLD analysis project Ga0209470, IMG submission 185882) | Grasslands soil microbial communities from the Angelo Coastal Reserve, California, USA - 14_0927_05_40cm (SPAdes) (version 2) | ecosystem: Environmental > Terrestrial > Soil > Grasslands ... | reverse complement strand
TGATATGTTAGCGGGGGCTGGCGGGGTGCTTCAGGTAGGACCGTCTGTCGGTTCTGCGTGCTGGTGTCAATCATTGTCTCCGAATAAGGGGCGCTGGAGGCGCAACTACAAAGTATTCCGGCCAGGAGTAAGCCGAGCAGCTGAAGTACTTTCATCATTTGATGTCTTACAAACTCCGATAATTTAACATGAGACGAAAATCAAGCGAACTCCCTGCGATGAGCGGGCAACGGGAATCGAAACCACTTTCGGCATTTCGCGTTCTTACGCGATTTCGACGGAAGCTTGCGGCAATCAGCGCGTTAAGCGCACTTGCGGAAAATGGACGCTTTGCACGATTCGCGCAGAATTACGCAGTTCGAGTGTCCGAAATTGTCCGAAAACAATCTCGCACGCGGGCAACGTGCCAGAAAAGAGCCGTTTGAGACGGTCCACACGCGGTTAACAGCCCTCGCGCGCGCGTGTAGATCATTCGGAAAGACAACGGGCCCTAGTAATAGTTTTTTCATGGGGTTGGGGTCGGGGAACTAAGCATTCGCGCATTAGCGTAGTCTAATACTTGTCCCGATATAGGATTATCGGCATCGTCAGCGAATACTTCTATAAAATGAGCACCGAACCCGGTTCCTCGAATAAGCGCCTGGTTTAATCTGTCGGGCGGGTTAGGATCGTTTACGTTCTGGTGATTGCCGAATTGATATCCCGTTGCTATACAGTGCGGGGAAATCTGGATTATGATGTCAGCCGAAGGTTGGCCGATGTTGGGGTTGTAAAATAGTAAATCGTCCGCGCGCGCCCCGAAACGACCGCGGTAATGGCTGTCTCCATAGTCTATCATGGCCTGCAATGCCTCCGTGCCGCCAGCATCCGGATCAAACGGGGCTCCAGTACAAAGGACGATGGGTTTAATGCCCCAGACTCGTTCATACATGTCAATCAACCACTGGACGCCTGCTTCCCACGCTGTAATAGCATCAGGGTATCCCAGTTCATGCGCCACTTGCTCAGCCTGGGCGCGTTCCCCTGGACTATTCGCAAAGAACGATTCAGACCCGTGCCCAACGCCCGACATTACTACATAGCGCAAGCGAGCGCGGCCCTTGTAGCGATTCGCCATCGATCTTTGCACTTCTTGCCAGGTAGCTTGAAACACGGGGTCAAACGGGACTGTCGTTAGTAGTCCGTTATCGGAAGTTATGCTCTTAGCCCCAGGCAGGGCGAAGAACCATGCGGGCGCGAAGTTCCCGGCCAGAACCTGGAATGCGCCGTCTTTACCGTGGCTGTCCGACGCGTTCATGCAGGCGTCCAGAAAGGCCCAGTCATGCTGTCCTTGTCCGAACTTATCAAGCCTTTCCCACGACTCCCGCCAGAGAATGCCATTCATGTGCGGATTTGTTATGCCAGGAATGGTAAAGGGATCAATAGGAGGCTCAGAGACGTAGCTGTTGGCTAAATACATACATCCAATTCCCGCAGGTGCGGGGGTTGGAGTAGGCGTCGGCGTAGGACGGGGCACGACGGCTTGAATCGCGCTCGCATCTGCGGGCGGGAGCGATGAATCATTCTTTACCGCACATCGGCCCTTGCCGTGAGCGTCTCGACATTCGCACGGCGAAATGACTGTGACAGGCGGCGGTGTTGCCGCAGTGCAAAGGACTGCAATCGCAGCCGTGAGCATCGCGCGCGTCATTGCAAAACCTTCATATCACTTTGTCGTTGCCGCGTGAAGAGCAAAAAGACAGAATCGGCCGATTCTGATCAGCGCAAAAGATCGACGCGGCGTCGATCTAATATTGGAGCCACAGACAGTCGCTTACGCGCGCGCAACCTCTGTCGCGCTCAAAGCTAGAGCTGCGATCGCTATGGCATATAGCTTACTTAAAACATGGGGCTGCATAGGCCTAACGAGAAATGGACGGAATTATTCCGTCTAATCCGCCTGGTCGCCTGGGGAGAGCCCGACAAAAGCGGAGTCATGGCGAGAATTGTGCCGAATTATTCGGCATTTGGGAAGCGCAACGATTCGCGTGTGACGTTTTCAAGTTCGAGAAATGGAGTCAGCTTTTCATCCGCACGCACAACGTAACGCTTTCCGTCGCGATGTGCATCAACAATCCAGATCGTTCGCCCCTCGGAATCAATGGCTGACACGTAACCCAAGCTCCAACCGCGTTTCTTGAGATTGTCAGCGATGATTTCCCGGTACTTCATTCGCTAGTTTGTGGCTTTCGTTAGCACAGCTTTGTGACTGACTTTGTCACCAAAGACAGCGATTTCTTTAATCTATTTTGCGCAATACGCCCGATGGAACGTTGTACGACCTCCCGTCTCTGTCGATTTCGGCGTGGTCAACTAAAATCCGTCCGTGATACTGCTCGCCGCGTCTGAGGCGGATGCGTATACCTCCAAAATCGATTGTGTAATCCTGTGTAAGCTCGTACGGGTGTTCCGGGATCCCTTCCTGAGATCGGGGAATAAGTGGGTTGGGTTAGGACTTGCCGCTGTCGCTCAGCTTCCAGTTGTTGCCGCTGCATCTCGGCTTCATGCTGACGCTGCATCTCAGCTTCCTGTTGTTGTCGTAACGTCTCGATTTTCTTGGCTATTTCTGCCGCTCGCTTCTTGTCTGCTTCGACTTTTTGTTCCCGAGCAAGGTTATTTTCCTCGATTGTCTGAGACGTGAATTGAGCGCGGTAGTCCATGAGATTTTCGTCTGGGGGTTGAGAAACCCCTACCGATTTAGTTTTGATTCCATCCTGGACCAACTCATCATCGGGGACGTTGGACAAAACAATGTCGAAGAGATCGATCTGGGAGTTTCGGGCCTTAACTATGGTTGGCACAGGAAGGAAGGAACGTTTCTCTTCGATCCGGATGACGGAATCATTAGGCCTGATCCGAACCCGGATCCTCGGCTCGTTAATCCGGTCGCGCAGTACAGTCACTTTGATGGGATCGCTGTGGTTGCTGGCTTCACCTATCGTGGCACGCGGGTACCGCTATTAGCCAACAGGTATATCTTCGGTGACCTCAGCGGCAGTGCCGGCAATGCACGCCTCTTCTACACCTATCTGGGCAATGGTCCCATTTTCGAATTCCAAATGGGTCCGCAAAACCCGCTATTGGCATCGTTCCTGAAAGGCTTCGGCCAGGACGATAGAAATGAGCTTTACGTCATGATCGATTCGAATATCGGCCCTTCCGGTACCGGCGGTAAAGTTCTGAAAATAGTCCGAGCGGAGGAGCAGCCTTAGCAGCGTGGTGAGCGGCCGCGCGGCTGACGCGCGGCCGCGAAATCAAAACGACAATCGGCATTGTTGATGCCGGAAAGTAACAAGGCTGTTACTAAGCCTTACTTGCCAGTGAAATGGCCACCCTTTATCCACCGTTCGCCGGAAAAATCACGAAAACGAATCACATCGGAAGGAATAACGCACAATGCGAATACATCATGTATCTGTTCTTGCCATTCTTAGTCTGTTGGCGGGCCACTCGGCCGGAGCGGCTGATTGGGAAATCGTCGCCAGCCCTAGTGCGGGCAGGCAGGCTAATAGTTTGTCTTCGCTCGCACCCGTGGCGGATAATGATGTTTGGGCGGTCGGGTGGGCCTTCAACGCGCAACTCAACGCTTACCGCACGGTAACTGAACATTGGAATGGCACACGCTGGTCCCTTGTAAGGAGTCCGAACGCGACGAATGGGTACAATTTCCTCAATGGCGTGGGCGTCGTGGCGGCAAATGACGTGTGGGCGGTTGGCCAGGCAGCCAACGGCAGCACTTATAGCACCATGATCCAACACTGGAACGGGACGGCTTGGAGCATTGTTTTCAGCCCTAACATTCCCGGGTTCTCCAATATTTTGCAGGCGATTACTGTCGTCTCAGCTAACGACATCTGGGCGGTTGGTTATTCCCAAGACACCAATTTTAACACCTTTACTCTCACTCTGCACTGGAACGGGACGGCTTGGAGCATTGTTTCCAGCCCGACTGTTGATCATGACATCCTTTTTGGCGTCGATGCCATTGCAACCAATGATGTCTGGGCGGCCGGGCGGTCTCGCCCCGGCGGATACGGCGAAGACCGCACGCTGACAATGCATTGGAATGGCGCCAACTGGACTGTCGTGCCAAGCCCTAATGGTGGTGTAAACGATAATGATCTCTTTGGCGTCGCCATGGTCGCATCTAATGATGTCTGGGCGGTCGGAAATAATGGGAGCCTGGCAACGCTGGCGATCCACTGGGATGGCACAAGCTGGAGCGTCGTTCCGACGCCGGCTTTCAATCCTAACGCTACCAATCAAGTCCTCATCGGCATCGTTGCGCTATCGAGCGACGACATTTGGACTGCTGGTCAGTACATCGTGCCTCTCCAAGGCAGTGCTCAGTTCACTTTGACAGAAAACTGGAACGGCTCGAACTGGAATTTTGTTCCGAGTCCGAACGCCCAAAATTCCAATAATCGCCTGCACGGGATCGCCGCGACACCGAATGGCACGCTTTGGGCGGTCGGTACAACAGGCGTCTTCACCAGGCCCGAGCGCACTCTAATCCTGCGGAAGAATCCGTAACCGGCTCGAATCTTGAGAATTCGTTCTCTTGTTCTGTGTTGCTTCGTCGTCCCTGTCTTGACGGCTGTCGTCGATTGGGTGTAACTCGGGACCATCCACACAGGAGCTCCACATGATAATTCGTTTTACACCGTTAAATGCCACCGTTTTCACTTGTCTGGTTTCACTCATTGCGCTTGCCAGCGCTTCGGCTCAGCTGGCGCCCACAACGAGGGTACCCCGAAACGAGCCCCTGGAAAAATACGACAACCCGCCTGCGCCTCCTCGAAAAATAGAGACTTCGCCGCGAATGATCTCGCAATTCGGTTCGTTTACGAGCTTTCAAGTAAACGTCGATGCAAACGGGAATAACATCCTCGGAGACGCCGCGAACGAGTGCTCCATTTCCGTTGACCCAACGAACCTGAGCAAGATGACGATCGCCTGGAGACAATTCAACAACGTTATCTCCAACTTCCAGCAAGCCGGCTGGGCCTACACCACCGACGGCGGCACAACCTGGACTTTTCCCGGCGTTCTGGAGAACAACGTCTTCCGCAGCGACCCGGTGACAAATTCCAACGAGATTGGACAGTTTTTCTACCTCAGTCTTCAGTCGGACGTTAACCAGTCCTTTTTTTGCGACGACTTGTGGCGCTCGACAAACGGGGGCCAATCCTGGACTTTACTCTCGGGCGAAAGAGGGGCCGGAGGAGGCGACAAGCAGTGGTTCACCATCGATAAGACCAATGGCCCGGGACATGGCTTTCAATACCAGTCAGACGACGGCATTAACTGTAGCGGCGGCGGCGTGCAATTCCAACGTTCCACCAACGGCGGAGTCACCTGGCAGGCTCCGATCGTTGTTCCTAACGGCACCGATTTAGGAACGCTCGACGTCGACACGAATGGCAACCTCTTTATTGGTGGCGAAGGATTCAGCAACTTTAGTTGTGTACGCTCAAGCAATGCGCAGATCGGCAGCCAGACACCAACTTTCGACCGAGTAACTCAAGTCAACATGGGGGGCAGCCTCGGTTCCGGCGGAATCAATCCAGCCGGACTGGATGGACAGTGTTTCCTGGCCATCGATCGTTCCGGCACCGCCACTAACAACAACATTTACATGCTGGCCAGCGTGGTACCGCCAGGGCGAAGCACAACCGACGTGATGTTTGTACGTAGCACAGACGGCGGACAAACCTTTAGCGCACCGCGCCGGATTAACGACGACCCGGTTAACCCTAACAAGTGGCACTGGTTCGGCACACTGTCGGTAGCGCCCAATGGCCGCATCGATTCTGTCTGGTATGATACGCGAAACGCTGCTAATAACACTGATTCCCAGTTATTCTATTCCTGGAGCACCGACGGCGGCCTTACATGGGCAGCTAACGTGGCGATCAGCAACACATTTAATCCGTTCGAAGGTTATCCGAACCAAAGCAAGATAGGCGATTATATCACCATCGTTTCAGACGATACCGGAGGCAATATCGCATATTCGGCCACGTTCAACTTCAACCCAAGCCGGGGACAACACGAAGAAGATGTCTATTACGTTCGCGTCGCTCCTACTACCTCTGCACTCAACTTGATTAGCGCGGCCTCACGCCTGACTGATGGTACCGCCGGAACGTTCGACGTAAACATGCCACTGACCGGTACTTCCGGGGTGGAATGTCGTAGCGCCACCACTTACAACGCCGTCTTTACGTTCGATACCCCGGTAACATCGGGCGAGGTTACTGTCATCGGCGGCACGGCTACGGTAGGAGCCATTACGTTCAGTGGTAACAGCATGATGGCACAACTTACAGGTGTGACCAGTGCTGAGATTGTGACTCTCCACACGCAAAACATCAACGGCGATGGACAACCGCATGGTGACGTTCCCTTTGGTTTCCTAACAGCCGATGTGAACGCCAATCGCATCGTGGACAGACCGGACCAGCAACAGATTCAGGCCAACAGAGGCCAGCCAGCTACTGCCAGCAACTTCCGCGACGATATCAATCTGAGCGGTATAGTGGATAGGCCGGACCTGCAGTCAGTGCAGACCAATCGGGGCCACTCGATTCCATAACTCAAAGAGGATATTTTTGTCTCCGGGTGTTGGTTCGACCGACGTTCCCGGAATGGGAATATCTCGCCCGGATTAGGGCTGCGAAACGGCGTACTTAACCTGGGAAATACCAAATTCGTCGTGGTAATGGTACGAGACGTGGATTGCGCCGCCGTCGTCAAGCGCGATCGCTGGATCTCGCCCAATACGGATTAGCTCGTTCGGGTCGTCCTCAATCGCCTGCCGGCACCAGGTTCTCGACGATCGCTTTGCATAGATCAGGGCGCCATCCCGTAGCGATCCCCGGCGACCCAGGTGCCGCTCGGGGGCCCTAAAGGGAAAACTGCGGCAGGTAAGCGGCTTTGTCACCCGCTTCCCATCTCCACAGCAACTCAAATTCAATCTGTTCTTTTTCTCTTGGCGGCTGCGCGACTTCCTCAACAAGCTGCGTGTGTCGCAATTTCAATTCCGGCGTGGTCATGGATTGAATTTTCTTGTTGTCCGACGCGCAACTGACAGCCAAAAAGACAACGGCCAATAACGGTGCCAGCTTCATTGGATCGGGAGCGTAGCAGGGTAAGGTTCATTCGATCAAGCTCAAAGTAAGAATGGGATGTCCTTTATTAGACGACGCCAGCCTTACAGGCCGCCTAAGCGGCATCGGAACGGGAGCGCATCGGAAATTAGATCAAAGCCGCGTTTGTCTTTGCGCGGGCGGACTTCGTAAACGTGCATAAGAAACCGCAGACCCGCTGGCTGTAGAGATAGGTTAGCATCATTGGTCCGCAATTGGTTCACGAAACATCCTCGGAGGCTTAGCTGTCTGCTGTAGCTGATCAATATGCTTCGCAAAATCCTCATGGAACCAATGCGAGCGTAAACGCCACCAGGCTTGGACTCCAGGATATGCGTTGATGTCGCGCATGGGCGCTTCGGCCACACGCCACACGCGTGGATCCAGATGGCCCTCGAGTTGCTGGTAATAGATTTCGTCATAGATATGAAACAGCTGAGTCAAAAGCGTACCAAAGCGAACAAGATCGGCCCCTTCGAGAGATTCGAAGTCGTGGATACCGCGATAATACAACTCGCTTAGTTGCGGATGCTCTGTGAGTTGTCTAAGCCACCGAATGAGAGTGTCCATCGAAGCGAGTCGCTATGCGCGAGCATTTCTGCGGATTTCTCTCGCCAAATAAATCAGAGATACGACGACGGCAAACGCGCCGACGATTTGGCCGATTGCACTAATCGCTTCCCAATTCACAGCATGGTCTAATCATGATTGCACGAATCTCCATAGAAAGTCCCGAAGATTTTCTTTGCGCAGTCTGACTTCCTGAACCTGTGCAGGATTCCTCGATCACATATTGCCCGCATCATTTTGGCCATCCGGCAATCAAAAACGATTCTAGCGCGATCCTGTGAAGCGCATTGGGGTAGTGTTTTAGGCTGTCAAACTTGGAGCCCCAAAGGTTTTGAGTTAATGTTTCCTCCGGTGTGAGGCGGACAATCTCGAACGCAACCTGGACTGAAATCCGCACAGCCTACGCATCCGGCATCGGTTTACGTGAAATCGCCCGAAACATGGGTCTCCCGGAGGGCACGGTACTCGCACACGCAAAGCGCGAAGGTTGGACGCAACAGATTCAGTCCGCAAAGGCGCTGGCAAAGCGCGAGGATGCCGTTCTTCCTACTCCGGTTGAGGCGGTCGCGATGTCCATGCGGCAGCGCGGAGAACGCCACGTAGAGCGCATGGCAGGCGTTTCGGAGCGTGGCGTTGATCACATCGAAACAATGAACGGCCCGGAAATCCTCAACTCAGTCGATCAAATCGAGAAACTCGACAAGGTTGCGCGACGGACGTTTGGGCTAAACGATAATCCGTACAGCGGCTTCACGTTGAACGTGCTCAACATTAACAGTATTGAGATAGACAACGCGGAATAAGCGGAGACGGTATAGCGCAAGATTAAACAAAGGCCGCATCGAATCGCCTGTTGCAATCGTTTGCAATCAGCCGGTGCAATCAGTGGTCTTACTTGCCGCCAATGCTCGGAATAACTGAGACTGCTGCTCGTAACGCTTCAAGCTCGTGATGCGTGTATTGAGCGTTCATTTCCGCGCTGGCATGTCCGGTAAGCTTCTGGCGGAGTTCTTGCGCGACCCCCGCATTCGCCATAGCTGAGACGAAACCGTGTCTGAGACTGTGAAAGCTCAGGCTGGATTGCGAACGTCCTTCGCCGTTGGCTTCGCGCAGTAATCGGCCCTTAATCTCCGCGTGCTCCATGATGCGCTTAAAGGCCATCGACAATCCGCTCTTGCCGCCGCCAGCTTTACCGGCCAGCGTTGGAAATACCGGTGCTTTACCGATGCCGCGAGTTTGTTTTTCGAGCCACACGGCGAAGCGCGGATGAATTGGGACGGCAACTCTCTTGCGTGTTTTCCGCGTCGTTACCGTGATGATTCGCCCGTCTAAATCGACGGCGCTCCATTCCAAATCGGCAATATCACGCAATCGTAATCCAGTGTAATACCCGCAAAGAATTGCGCCTTTCCAATCCTCGCTTGGCGCGGCTTTGAGTAAATCTCCTAATTGCTCTCGCGTGAATACGTCTTTTTCAAAGTTGCGCGCCTCATCCTTCACAGGACGCACAGTGTTTTTCGTATTGGGATTGATGTCGATGTAACCAGCGTCGTGCGCCGCTTTAAACGGCATCCGCAGAATCTTTATCGCATGATTGACCGTTGGCGCTGCAAGTCCCTTGCGCTTCAACGCGTCGCGGAAAGAGCGGATGTCTGCTGGTGTGATCTCGCGCAAGAGGCGATCAGCCTTCGCGCCAACATGGGCGAGAAACTCCGTGACGATCTGATCGTATTTTAACCAAGCTCGTACTTCCGTTTCGTTCTTTTTGCTCTCAACCCATTCTGTCAGATATTCGCGAACAGTCTTGAAGTGCAACGGTTCGCCCACTGTGCGCTCGTACATCTGAGCGATAACTTTTCGGCATTGGCTCTCTGTCAGCCGCCCCTCACCCGCCGATTTTTCGAGTTGCTCCCATTCATCGGCCAATTTCTGCGCCAATTTCCGGTCAGTTGTTTTCGTGCTTCGTTTGAACCGCCGAACCCTTCCGTCACAGGGCGTGATCGTCACTTCAAATACGCGGTTGCGTGTGCGGTTGTGCGGCAATGTAGGCGCATGGCGCCGGCGGTTATTGATCATTCGCTACGAAGGACTAAAACCGAAAAAGAAGATACCTGATTTTGGGGGAAAACTGGCGCGTGAAGAGGGCAGCGGGATTCTGAACTTCGCTATTGCCGGGCTGGCTATGCTGCTCAAGGACATAGACGAAAACGAGTCAGGCGACATTGCGCTCACTGAACGGCAGAAAACCATCGTTGACAATCTTTTGGCAGAAAGTGACTCGCTGCGCCTCTTTTTGCAGGAGGCGATTGTGGCGGCCGAGGGCGAGGATCTATCGGTTAATGAAATTGTCGAGGCGTATGCCGCTTTTTGTCCAGAGAAAGGCTGGGATCCCCTGCCGATTACCGAAATTCAGCGTTCGCTCGAAGGGCTGATGCTGGAGCTTTTTCATGTAACTAAATCGCACTGTATCAAGCGCGACGATCGATCAGTGCGTGGTTTTTTTGGAGTCAGATTAAAATGAGCCTTGATGTTTCCAAGCTCGAA
>Ga0209470_1003778_pt1 | contig 10309 bp, 10 predicted proteins | sample GraSoiAngelo_125_FD_185882 | JGI IMG/M metagenome (GOLD analysis project Ga0209470, IMG submission 185882) | Grasslands soil microbial communities from the Angelo Coastal Reserve, California, USA - 14_0927_05_40cm (SPAdes) (version 2) | ecosystem: Environmental > Terrestrial > Soil > Grasslands ... | reverse complement strand
CATCTTTTTTCGCGCTTTCTTCTAATACAACATCGACATCCTGAGCTTTCGGCGCCCAGACACGAAAATGCGTTTGGTTTGGGCCGATTAATTCGGCCCCGATCGGATATCGGCGGGAAGTCGCGCGCTCCATGGCTGGACCCTACACAAAAATCGCCGGACGCGCAGTGAGAGCTTGATCAATATTTATCAAGCCGTTCAAATTGTCGCTGTGAACGGAAGCGCCGCCAAGATCGAGATTTTCAAGCCGCTCGACGAAGCATTTGAGCTGATGAAGAAAATTCTCTTTCAGCCGTTCGATTTGAAAAAATGGTTGGTCATCGGTTTCGCGGCGTGGCTCTCGAATCTGGGGAGCGGCGGTTACAATTTCCAATTCAATCGAGGTGACTGGAAGGGCGTTCCCTGGTTTCAAGGCCTCGACAACACGATCAATCAAATTCCGCATTGGATCCTGTTAACCGGTCTGGGTGTAATCATCGCGCTGGTGTTCGCCCTCATGATCGTCTTTGCGTGGCTGAGAGCGCGCGGCCGTTTCATGTTTGTAGATTGTATTGTCAAGAATCGGGGTGCAATCGCGGAGCCGTGGCGGGAATTTCGCGAACAGGGTAACAGCTATTTTCTTTTAGCGTTACTCGCTGGCTTCATCATTGTGATCGTTGCCGGCGTAGCGTCGCTGCCGTTTATGCTTCCAATCATCCGGGGCGTGACGTTCCTGCATCTGCACGACGTTTACCTCATTTGCATGATTGCTCTCTGGGCCGTTGTCTTCGTCCTGCTCATTCTCGCGTGGACGTTGATCTCTCATTTCATGGTCGCGATCATGTATCGTCGGCGCTGTCTGGCGCTTGAAGCTTTTTCGGCAGCGGTCTCGTTGATTACGAATTACCCCGGCGAAATCACGCTCTATTGTTTGTTTTGGATTGCGCTTGGGATTGGAGCGGCAATCGCAGCCTGCGCAGTAATTCTGGCGACGTGTTGCATTGCGCTCATTCCGTACATCGGGACAGTAATCTTGCTGCCGTTGCTTGTTTGTCTGCGCGCGTTCGGGCTCCGATTCATCCGACAATTCGGTCCTGACTACGATGTCTGGGCTGCGATGCCTGAAGCTTCGCCAACGTCGTCTATTCCGCCGCCCCTGCCGAGCTAACGCAGTTACACCTCAGTCGCTGCCCAGAATTTGCGAAACGCGGTCGGCCACGTGCGATCGATCACGCTTTCGCGCGCGAGATTACCCATCCGTTTTCGCCGATCGGGATCGGCAACCAGCTCTCGAATCGCGCGGGTGAGGTCTTCGACGTCGTGCGATTTCGTGATCAAGCCGTTGCGATTGTTCTCGACCAACTCTTTCGGTCCGCCCGAATCGGAAACGATCACCGGAACGCCGGAGGCTTGCGCTTCAATGATCACATTGCCGAACGTGTCCGTGGTGCTCGGAAAAACGAAGATATCGGCCGAGGCGTAAGCGGCCGCGAGCTCCCCGCCAGTCAAATATCCGGTGAAGAGAGCCTCCGGGAGCGATTCGGAAAACTCGCGCGCATACGGGCCGTGGCCGACAACACAAAGTTGGACCGACAATCCCTCGTCGCGCAGCCGCCGATACGCTTCCGCCAAAAGATCGAGATCTTTCTCACGTGAGACTCGACCGACATAAAGCAATCGAATGTGACCGTTTTTCTCGCCGAATTTTTCGAAGAACGCCGGATCGCGCCGGGTAGGATGGAACAGCTGCGTGTCGAGCCCGCGGGGAAAAATTTTCAACTTGGCCGGTTCAAACCCGCGCTTGATCCAGCTTTCTCGATATTCCTCCGAGTTCACGAAGACAGTATCGAGCTGGTTGTAGAACCAGTGCATGTAGCGCCAGGTCACGCTTTCGAGAAAACTGTCTTCGGTCAGGATGCGGACATATTGCGGAAAATCGGTGTGATAGATGCCGCTGGTTTGCAGGTTCAGCATTTTCGCCGCCAGCAATGCGGTCAAACCGATCGGCCCCGGCGTGCTGATAATAATTTCGCTGAAGTTTTCCCGCTGGATGTAATCGAGCATTTGCAGGATCGGCGGAAAACTAAGCTTTTGCAGCTCATACTCCGGCAATTCAAACTCGCCGATCGGTTTGAAGTTTTTGATCGGCGCGTCGTCGATGGTGAGTTCGTTTCGCGAAGTCACGACGATCAATTCCTTTCCGGCCGCAGCACCGGCTGCGGTCATTTTTCGAATGGTGGTAGCGACGCCGTTTACATCCTCGAGCGTATCGGTGAACCAGGCGCGCTTGTTGTTCTGCAAGGCCGCTGGAATTTTGCCGGTCAACTCCTTGAATATGGTTCTCAACCAATTGCGTGAGGGCGCTTGGCTGTGGAACCCATAAATGTAAGGTGCGAGCACGACCAGAATCGGCGCGATCGCGCTCAAAGCCTGCACGCTTTCGAGCATGTTTCCGGCGCTAATTTGTTGAACGAATTTTTGGAAGAAGCGAAATGCGAGCTGCTCCGCGACCATGTTCGCCATGACAAAAGCTCGCCGTTCAGGCTCGGGAATTGAATCCAATTCCTGGGCCATTTTTGCCTTCACTTCAGGTCGCCCGAAATAACCGGAAAGTTCCTTCCAGAGAGAAACATTGGCCGGCTTGAAGAGCTCGAAAATCTTACCGGACCTCACGGCTTGCCCAAACAAACTCGCTTTCTCTGCGAGCGTGAATTCGGTCGGGTCCCGGCCTTCCATGAACCGGGAGAACATTTGTTCAACCAGAGCCGCACTTGGTCCCAGCTTCTCGTGGAAGTGGTCCTGAATAAAACAGGCGACAGTGTTATAAAATCCGTGAGAAAGGGCGAGGGGAGTTCCGCCGTGCCCATGCGCCTGGCACTTGCCCGTGCGAATGTGCTCGAGAAATTTGTCCGTTGAATCGGCGCGCGGTGTTTCGGTGTAAGCCGTGGCGATGAATTGACCGCCGTGATCGTCCGAGCCACCGACAAGGATTTTCTTCCACGCCTGCTCGTGGGTGGGCGCCAAATTGTGTTTTTTGGCCAGCTCCTCGATTTTTTCCGGAGTAAGCGAACCGAAGAGCTGCTGTGCGAGTTCGCTTAGGAGTGCATCGCGCAGGCCGTTGATTCCTTCAAAATGTTTGAAGAGTAAAATCAGCCGCTCGAGATGCGATGCCTCGAGCTTGCCGTTGATGCTGTAAAGCGGATGCGCGACCGCGTGCGCGATCTGTGCGCCCTGTAAGTAGCGCTGGAGCGAGAAAATATTGTCCCGGACAATGACGATGTCGTCGTGTTGCTTTTCAGTAATGCCCCAGACTAAAAGGTGAATCTTGCACGGATCTTGCGGAAAATAAGTCGTAACCTGCTCACTGATGAACGTGTTCGGCAGATTGAGAATCTCCAGACAACCGTCGATTGTGTCGTGGTCGGTGATGGTCACGAAATCCATTCCGCGCTCGAGCAGTTGCCGATGCAGCTCGCGCGGGTCGGAATAGGAATCGGGAAAATCAAACCGCCGGAAAAGCCATTCTTCCGAGCGCGCACTAAAACGTGAGTGAATGTGGAGGTCACATTTGCTCATATATATCTAGAGGCCGCGTCTGCGCCGCTGCTCAGCGATCCAATCCTGGTACGTCGTCGGTGTCCTGCGGCCGTCGATATCACCGATAAGATCGACAATCTGTCGCCAGATGGCCGGATGGGAAAAGTCTGGCGGATGAATACTGAGACGCACGAGCGGTTTGCTCTCGAGAGCGCGACCCAGCGCGGCGTTCCAAGCCAGACTGACCGCACGTCGCCAACTGTTGCGAGCGCTGTAAACGACCGATCTCGCCGGAAATGTTTCACCGGAGCGCAAATCGCGCAGTGTTCGCAGGCGAGTCGTATATTCCATTTCCGCATCGCGCGCTGCTCGTTCCCCTTCGCTGCTCAGCAACCACGCCGGCGCGACAAAACCGCGTGGTTTTAACCCCGCGTTGCGAAATTCGTCCCGCCCGCTTTTGATTCGCCGAAAAGCTTCGTCGTATCCGAGATCATAAAATTCGCCTTCGCCCTGGGTATAAAACTGGGTCACGAATTTCTCGAGAGAGCTTTGGCGCGCTTGCCGCGGCCGTTCGTGAAAATATCCGTGAATGACGATTTCGTTCCCGGCCGCTTCCAAATTGCGCAGCCAGGAAACGAATTGTCGATCTTGCATTGACGCGCCCTGGTGATGGTAATCGGGCACAACCAGGAGCGAGCAGTGTCGGATTCCTTTTGCTGTCAGCTCGGAAATAATTTTGTCCGCGATCGGTTTTGTTGACGGCGCCACGTCGTGAACGGAAACAATGAGATAATCTTTGGTCGCACTCGCCGCCGCGACAACGGGCAGAAACTGCGTGGCCACAGCCGAGGTCATTTTACCAAATTTTCGACCCCGCTTGCGGTAGGAACAAGCGGAAACTGCAGCACCTGAGGTGGATCGCCCGCGGAGCGGCCGATCCACCTCAGGAGGAATTGCGTCAACGCACAGCGCCCATTTTGAGGATCATCCGGAACTCTCGCCCACCCAGCGGCATGACCGACAAACGCGATTGTCGAACCAGAGCGATATTCTTCAGCTCCCGCTTTGCTTTGATCTGTGGAAGCGTCACCGGCTGCGGCAAAGGTTTGATCGGAACCAGATCGACCGCGCTCCAATCGCCTTCTTTCGCCGGCGCATCGCGATAAGCAGTGCGCGCGACTTTTGCGATGCCGACGACCGCCTTTTCCTCGCCGCTATGATAAAAGAGCACTTCATCTCCCTTGGACATGCGACGCAGATTGTTGCGCGCGGCAAAATTTCGCACTCCGGTCCAACTTGTGCCGCTATCGGCCACAAAATCGGACCAGGAATAATCGGACGGTTCTTGTTTCACGAGCCAGAAATTTTTCATCGCTTCAACTTAACGCGGTTCGACAATTGTCGATCTATGTTTGAAGATCGACATCATGGCGCGCTTGCCATTCATCACGTTCGAAGGCTCGGAGGGTTGCGGAAAATCGACCCAGGTGCAACGACTCGCCGCGCGGCTCGAGAAATTGGGCGTTCCATTTCTTATCACCCGCGAACCAGGCGGGACTGCGATCGGAGAATCGATCCGCGAGCTGCTGCAATTTGCGCCGCAGAGCGCCGGTATGACGCCGGAGACCGAATTGCTTCTTTTTGAAGCGAGCCGCAGCCAGCTTGTCCGCGAACTAATCAAGCCGGCGCTCGAAAGTGGCAAATACGTGATCGCGGACCGGTTTTTCGATTCCACAACCGTTTATCAAGGGGTCGCGCGCAAATTGGACCGGAACATCGTGCGACAACTGAACGCCTTCGCTGTCGGCGATTGTGTTCCTGACGTTACATTCCTGCTCGATGTTGATGTAAAAACGGCGCGATCGCGGATGCAGCAGCCACGCCGCCCGGACCGGATGGAACAGCAATCGGACGAATTTTACGAAAAAGTCCGCGACGGCTATCAGGAACTCGCGCGGTGGCAGCGAGATCGAATTGTGATGATCGAGGGCTGGCAGTCGCCGGATGATGTCGAGAAGGAGATTTGGGACATTCTTCTGACTCGGTTCCCGCAACTCGTCTCGAAATCAGAAATCAACAATCAGAAATCAGAAACTTAAAAGATGGCTTTCACTCGGAAGGCAGCGATTGGACTTTTGCGACGCGCGCACGATCAGAAACGATTGGGCCACGCCTATTTAATTTCAGGACCGGCGGGGAGCGGCAAACGGGAAGTGGCCGCAGAGTTGGCGAGCACCGTTAATGGAACACACGCGGGCGATGTTTTTTCGTCAAAGGCGCGGGAGATTTTTGTGGCCGAGCCGGAATCGAAATCGAGAAGAATTCTAATCCAGCAGATTCGCGAGCTCGAACACGGTCTGCAAATGCGCGGCGCGGAGGGCCGCCGGAAAGTAGCGATCATCGCCGAAGCGGACCGTCTTCAGCCGCAGGCGGCGAACGCGTTTCTGAAAACGCTGGAAGAACCTCCGGCCAATTCGCTTTTGCTTTTGCTCAGTGCGTTGCCGGAAGCATTGCCGGACACGATTGTGTCGCGTTGCATTTCCATTCCGCTGGCGGCGAACGGCGAAGGAATTGAAATTCCTGAGCGCGCTGAACTGGTTGAATTGCTCCGTGACGCTGCGCGCGAAAAGAACTGGAGTATCCAGCAAGCTTATCGTGTCGCCCAAGGAATGCAGTCATTGCTTGGTGAAATCCGCGAACAAATTAGAGCGCAAACTGCCAAGGCGTTGAAGGATGAAGAGGCGCGTTACCGGAATTCGACCGACGGCGCATGGCTAGACGATCGCGAAGATTATTACAAGGCGCTGGCGGAAAGTCTTTACATTCAACGTCGCGCGGCACTTGTGGAAGTGTTGCTCGAGTTTTGGTCGGATGTGTTACGGGCGCGTAGCAAAGTCGCCCGGTGCGATTTGTCTGCGGCAAAAAAGGAAACCGCCATGCTGGCGGACCGTTTTAGCACACCGGAAGTACTGCGCCGGATTCAGCGTCTGGAAGAATTGCGGGACAACCTCGGCCGCAACATTCAGGAAGCGCTCGCCTTCGAGGTCGCGTTTCTGGATGTCTTCGGTTCCTGAAGCTCTTAGATTTTCTCGGAGGAGAAAATTCTCAAGAACTTTCCGCGATAAAAATCGTAATACGCTGGTGAAGGGAGATCTAATCGCGATTACTCAAGCGTGAAAGACCGCAAGCAGACTAAAGCGAGTTTGAAGAGGGGCTTGGGCGCAGCAATCAGGCGCGAAAGATCGGTTCTTAGGATTTCCCAAGGCGAACTCGCGTCTCGTGCCGGTCTGCATCGAACGTACGTCTCAGACCTAGAGCGTGGAGCACGCAATCCTTCCATCGACAGCATCGAGAAACTTGCCCGTGCGCTGGAGATTTCGGTCGCAAAACTTTTTGCGGCCGCCGGTAACGGCAAACACTGACGGCGAACTCTCGAGATTTCTGTCTCGATCATGATGTATTGACAGTTTCGGAGCAGCGCGGAGCATTGCGGCCTGAAGATGAGATTCGAAAATCAGGCGGCGATCGTGACCGGCGCGGGGCGGGGGATTGGACATGCAATCGCTGTCCGTCTCGCGAGTGAAGGCGCGCGGATCGCGTGTGTCAGTCGGAGCGAAGAGAATGCCAAGCGCACGGCGGATGAATTAAATATTTTGGGTGCGGATTCGGCGAAACATTACGCGGTCGACGTTGCCGATCACGCCGCGGTCCAAAAAACAGGCGCTCAAATTCTCGAGGACTTTACCAAGATCGACATCCTGGTGAATAATGCCGGCGTTACGCGAGATGGCCTTGCTATGCGAATGTCGGTGGAAGATTGGGACACGGTCATCAACACCAATTTGCGCGGCGCCTTCAATTTCACTCAGGCAATCATCCGCGCGATGATCAAACAACGCAGCGGTCGCATCATTAATATCACGTCGGTGATCGGTCTGATCGGCAACGCCGGCCAAACCAATTATGCCGCGAGTAAAGCAGGATTGATTGGGTTTACCAAATCGCTCGCGCGCGAATTGGCCAGTCGCAACATTACCGTTAACGCGGTCGCGCCCGGATTCATCACCACGGATATGACTGCAGGTCTGTCCGACGAGATTAAGAAAACGATCCAGTCCCAGATCCCGCTCGGCAAAACTGGCGCGCCCGAAGATGTCGCGAGCGCGGTTGCATTTCTCGCGTCAGCCGAGGCGAGTTACATCACCGGCCAAATCTTGTGTGTTGATGGCGGAATGGTGATGTAAGTGCGAAGGCGCACAGCCTTTTCAGGCAGCTGCTTCCGCGTGTTCTTCCTGGCCGCTCGACGACGACGAAGTCGAAAATCCAAATCGTTCGCAGTACTCGGCAAATCCATTTATCTCGTTCAGCTTGAAATTCGTCGCATCGTAGCGATGCACGCCGTTCATTTGCGAAGCTTGTCGTGCCAGGACCATGCGCATGCGTTCTTCGGTCTCCTTCGTGAAGCTCCAGCCAAAATGTTCGTAAACGCGTCGTGCGGCTGCGATCGGCTCACGCCGCACATCGTCGTAACGCAGATCGCAAACGCGTGACACCGTTAGCTGATCACGCGCGCGCATGAAAGTCTTCAGCGCTTGGGACCAATAAGTCAGCGCATCGCGACCGACTTGGACTGGATCGACTGCATCACTAAAGACGCGCCGCAAAATTGTGACCAGACTTGAAACCGAAACAACCGCTTCCATCGGGTCGCGATGGATTTGAACGAATCGCGCGTCCGGATAGATCGACAATAACGCTGGCGCGGCGAACATGTGGGCCGGCGCTTTCAGGACCCATTGCTCGGCTGATCGTCTGAACTGAAGATGTTGCAGAGAACGGCGATGAAATTCATAGGCCGATCGCAAATCCTGGTTGAAAAACCACGCGCGATAGGTTGGGACGTTGTACATGGTATCGAATTGATCGCTCATGAATGTCGGGCTCATCAGTGAAACGCATTCCTGCGGCAGCTCCGCGCCGGTGGCATGCACACTTTCGAAAGTCGGCGCCAGCCAGCGCAGCATCGCGAGATTTCTGGCTGCCTGGCGAATACGCTCTTGTCGATCTTTCGAGCTTGGCGGTGATGGCGACATCACTTCCCACGTTAACGGCGCGCGATGCGCCGGATCGGCGGCGAGGAGAATGTGTAACAAAGTCGTCCCGCTACGTGGCAAGCCGACCACGAACAACGGTTGGCGGATTTCTTGTTGTGCGATCCCGGGGTAAAGCTGGCGGTCCCGCGTAAGAAGAAGGCGATTGCACAAAATGCGCACGACATCGCTCCGCAGCGCCATTTTTCCGATTACATTAAGCCGCCCCTCGCGATCACAGGATTCGAGCAAGCGGGACAGTGGCTCAAGAAATTCTCCAGGACCGAAGTCCTCGAGATCACAGCGACGCTTTGCCGTCTCGAGGAATTTGGTGGCGGATGGAGCTGTCGATCTTATACCGACTTTTTCCAGCCCGGCGCCGGCTTTGTTCAACGCGCGGATTAAAATCGGAGCGCGAGTTTGCTCGACGGTCGTAGGGGCGCGCATACATCGACAATTGTGGCAGGTGCGCCCGAAGGCAAGCCCGCATCTTGCGCGACGGACACAGCCGTTCCATCGTTCCTTATGACGACGGAGAAAGCGACGTTCGGGGCGGGGTGTTTTTGGGGCGTGGAAGAGACTTTTCGCAAGCTTGAGGGCGTGAGCTCGACCGCCGTAGGGTATGCAGGCGGGAACAAAGAGAATCCGAGCTACGAAGATGTTTGCAGTGACGAGACCGGCCACGCCGAGGTTGTTCAAGTGGAATTCGATCCTTCGCAAATAACTTACGATCAGATCCTCGACGTTTTCTGGTCGAACCACAATCCGACGACGCTGAATCGACAAGGTCCCGATGTAGGCACGCAATACCGCTCGGTGATTTTTTATCATTCACCGGAGCAAAAAGCCGCGGCGGAAAAGTCGAAGCAAGAGATCAGCGAAAGCGGCAGATTTAATCGACCGATCGTAACGCAAATCGAGCCCGCTCCGAAGTTCTGGCGCGCGGAAGAATATCACCAGCGCTATTTGGAAAAGCGCGGCCAATCGCACTGCGCGATCTAAGCCAAATGGCCGGCGAAGTCGTCCGCACGAAAACCTTCGTCCCCGATGCGGCCAACTTCATTGTCGATCTTGCCCACAAAGCGCTGGCTGAGCGGAACGAGTTCCGGATCGCGTTATCAGGGGGAAATACGCCGCGGCCGGTTTATTCGGAAATTGCGCGGATCGGTCGCGATTTGCCATGGGAACGCACTCTGATCACGTTCGGGGACGAGCGCTGCGTGCCGCCCGACGACGCGCAGAGTAATTTTCGCATGGCGCGCGAAGCTTTGTTCGTTCCCGCGAGCGTGCCTGAAAAATCAATCATGCGAATGCGCGGCGAGATCGATCCGGCCATTGCAGCCCAACAATATCAGGACGATGTCGATCTTCTGGCGACACAGCGTGGCGAACAAATTTACCGGCACGATCTGATTTTGCTCGGACTGGGCGACGACGGCCACACCGCTTCACTGTTCCCCGAAAGCGCCGCGCTGAACGAGGCGACCCGGCGCGTGGTCGCGAACTTCGTCTCGAAGCTGAACGCATGGCGACTGACTTTTACGTTTCCACTCGTCAACCATGCACGACACGTCTGTTTTCTGGTGAATGCGAGCAAGCAGGCGAAGTTGACCGAGCGCGTAATTAGCGGCGATCCGCAGTTTCCGGCGTCGCGAGTAAATCCGACCGCCGGCAAGCTGACCTGGATTTTAGGCGAGTGAACC
>Ga0209470_1003776_pt1 | contig 10312 bp, 10 predicted proteins | sample GraSoiAngelo_125_FD_185882 | JGI IMG/M metagenome (GOLD analysis project Ga0209470, IMG submission 185882) | Grasslands soil microbial communities from the Angelo Coastal Reserve, California, USA - 14_0927_05_40cm (SPAdes) (version 2) | ecosystem: Environmental > Terrestrial > Soil > Grasslands ... | reverse complement strand
ATTTCGCCAATAGGTTTTCGAATGTCGTAACCGCCAAGTGTCCCCGGCTCACCTTGCTCGCCGGCAATCGTGCCGCCTGTGGCAATAATGAGCACTCGTGGCAATTCCAGCGGGGTCTGGGCCCGGGCACGATTTGGGATGGAACCCAAAATAACGCTGATACCCAGGAGCAAAACGGAAATACTGAGTCTTTTCAACATCGTTGGCAGCAGTCAAGCTTTAGATTTTTTGGCCATCCACTATCGATTTTAGTCTTATCGACGCTCGAACGTCTAAACACTTTTGAGGAGGAATCATGAAATTTGCAATTCGTTTGCTACTCAGCGGTGCGCCCTGGCCCCATGGAGTTGCAACAGGGGAAATGCGCCAGATGAGTCGGTGAGCGCCAATAGCGATCAGACGCAGCGTTCCGAGCAAACCGAACGGAATCAAACCACGAAATCCGCCCAACCGCCCAATACCAACCGGGAGCCCGAGAAGCAGGCCCCCGCCGTCGAGTCCCGTCGGGCGCCCGCGGCGGCCCCAACTCCATCGGCCCCAACGCCGGCACCCCGACGGCCCCAACGCCGGCACCCCGACGGCCCCAACGCCGGCACCCCGAGCGCGAACTACGGAAACGGTACCCAGCGGTACGGCCCTGACAGTAACTCTTGCCGTAACGCCAACACCTAAAGCCGTTGGAGATTGCATCATTGGAGGTTTCTGCAGTTCCAAAATTTGAAATACAGCAACTTCCAATGTGCAATTTCAAATTTTTGCATTTTAAAACCATTCTTCATCTTCAGCCTCCGGTGTCTTCAATCCCTCAAAGAATCGCTCCAAGAGAGCACCAACTCCGCCACCAATCAGAAACCACTGAACTGTCCCGACAACGTACGTCAAGACCAGAGTCCAGATCAGCAAACCGGGCGGATTGATTCCCGCCCGATCAAACCCGGAGAACACAGCGATGATCACCAGCATTGGTGCGGTGTCAAAGATCGTCATGAGCCTCCAGAAATCGGATCGATCGAAAAGATAAACGCCGAATTTCGCGTCCCCGGGCTCCAAACGCACATGAGCTTGAAAATCGAAATATGCAAAAACGAAGAACCCGGATGCCAACAACACATGGCAAATCCCCGACGTCAACGCCACCCGTTTCCAGAAAGCCCGTTCGTTGATGCCGAAACCGTCAAACCACGTTAACAGGTGGTAAACGCCAAAAACCAACAAAGGGGGGAGACACAGCGAAGCGAACGTAAACAGCATAAATCTCTCAAAAATATCCTGGACACCGGGCCGGATCTGACCGCCGAACAGAGGCGGGCGATTCCCACGAAAATGGTCCGCATGGAAATAGTTTTAGCGCGCGCCGGAGCCGGCCGGATACGAGCTATTTCCCAGCCAGTCCTTCGGTCAGCTCAATTCGCGTCCCAATTGGATCGAGAATGAAGGCGATCTTCAGGCCAAAATTCGGCATTTCACGATAAGGCGCATCGAACTTCACACCCCCGGCTTCGAGCTTCTTGCAAAATGCCTCGAGGTTTTTAACTTCAAATCCGATGTGATCCAACGTGCGGCCCTTCGTCGGAACAGCCGGCATTTGCGCCGGCAAGAAATCCAGCTCGCTTCCGTTGAACATGGCCGCAGGCAAATCCCGCCGCGTTCCGGCAACGGCGCCAAAGGTCTTCACATACCACTGCTTTACCACCTCCATGCCGGGCGCGGTTAGGTGGACGTGATGCATCACCAACGGCAACGTCTGATTCTTCTCTTCAAGCAATTCCACTCTGAGGTTGTCTGGAAAAGTGGCGAAAGGGCCATTCACTGGAACGCTCATGTCCGCCAATTTCGCTTTCATCGCGGCCGTATCCTTCACGGAAAATGCAATGTGATCTACCGTCGATCCAACGGAACCGCCGCTAGGCTCCGCGTTATTGATTATGATGAAGATGCCGGGCAGCCGCAGTAGCTCCAGACTTCCCGTCTTGGTCAATTGCGCTCCGAATGCTTCGACCCATATTTTCTTTTGAGCTTCCGGATCTTTTGACAGCAGATGGAGATGCCCCAGCGAAATACCGCTTTCATTGGGAGCAGCGAGTTGAGCGAAGGCCGCAAGCGCCGCGAACAGAGGAAGAATCACAGCCGTGAGAAGAATCCCTTTACGCATGGCGCGTAACCTACCACGGTTCGATCAGGAATCCACCCAAAATTCTTCGGTGCGTTCGAGATCCGGCGAGTCTTCTCCAAATAACGTGTACAGATTCACATTGCTCAGGGCGGCGATTATGGAATCGGAGATCCCGGGGTGGCGCGATCTCATCAAATCGAGAAACTTGCGGATCTCGAGGCGCGCGCTTTCTTTTTCGCTGCACACGCACGCGATCGGCAAAAAGCCCTGCGTGCGGGCGTACTCTCGGGAGAGCGCTTCGTTCACATAGACAAGCGGCCGGATCAAACGGAGGTTTCCCTTTTGCGACTGCGCGGTGGGGGGAAGCGACGCAATGCGTCCGTTAAACAAGATGTTCCTCAGCAGCGCCTCAGCGCAATCGTCAGCCGTGTGGCCGAGTGCAAGAACCGAACATTGAAGCTCAGCGGCAATCTTGTAGAGATGATACCGGCGATGCCTGCTGCATACATCGCAACCGTGGGGTACGTTCTCGGCAATCAGCCGCAGCGTTGCCTTATCTTCGCGCAATACCCATTCGACGCCAAGGTCCCGGATCTTTTCCTCGAGTGCGGAGACAGGAAGCTTGAACTTGCCCTGATCCAGCGTGACCGCGATCAGCTCGTATCGAAATGGCACACGCTTCTTATATGCGACGAGCGCGTGGAGAAGCGTCAGGCTATCCTTGCCTCCGGAGACGCCGACGGCGATGCGGTCGCCGGAACGCAGCATGGAAAAACGTCCCATGGCGCGCCCCATCGCGTCGAGGACCTTTTGGCGGGCATCGATCATTACAAACTATGATACTCGAACCTGTGCCCTGGGAGAGGCAGGGTGCGGGGGATTTTGAAATCGGACAAAAGCCCATCTCAAATGCAGGAATCGTCCGATTTCAAAATCCCCCCGTGGGGCTGTCTATTTTAGAATCCCCTTGATAGGTGCGACCCCCGGAATCTCCCACTCTTCCCACATTTCATCGACTCTTTTCTGGATGTAGTCAATGTCTTCGGGAATGAGATGGGCGAAGCGGCCCTGCGCCTCCAGAAATTCCTTAACAGGAGTTCGGCCTTTGGCTGTCTTGCGGCAATCGTAGCTGTAGACGACCTGACCTTCGATGACCTCGAAGAGCGGATAAAGTCCCGACTTGATTCCAAACTCACCGATCTCATGCGAATAGCGGGGATGGAAATCCCACCCCTTCGGACAAGGATCGTACGTGTGGATGAACGTGGGACCTCCAACGGCCAGAGCCTTGCGGACCTTGTTCATGTAGTCCATCGGCGGGAAGGTGGCACAGGCTGTCGCAACATACTTACATGTGGGATGCCCGACCGCCAACATTCCGGCGACGTTCTTCTTCCACCGGCGTTGCATGATGCGATGCTTCGAGCCTGGAGGGGTAAATGTGGTTTGCGCGCCGTAGGTGGACAGACCGGTCGCCTGGATGTCCGTGTTGGCAGCCGACTCATTGTCGTACATGATGATGAGCAGATCATAGTCGGTTTGAAGTGCGCCGGAGATTCCGGAAAGCCCCATGTCGCCGCCACCCAGATCGCCGCAGAACGCGATCGCATTGATCGGCTCGTCCTTGATCTTGCCTTTCCGCTTCAATGCGCGCAGGCCCGCCGCCATTCCGATCGCGGAGGAGCCGCCGGCGCCGAGCTGCGTGTGCATCCAGGGCACAATCCACGGCGTGGTCATGTAGCTGGTATTCGCCACGTACATGCAGCCGGTCGAGCCCGTGACGACCGTCCGGGGACCTGCCACCTTGATGAACGCGCGCATTGTTGTAGCCGACTCGCATCCCTGACAGGTGCGATGACCCGATGTATAGAATTCTTCCAACGGGATTTTGTGAACGCCTTTGATCTTGTCGTAAACAATCGTTTCGGTAGCCATACGTCTCCTATTCCTTAGCGTCGGGCCCACCGGCCAGCCATAGTTGGTACACCGTCGCTGCGCGACGGCCTCCTCGAAGGGCTATTGGCCGTTCCCCCCACGCTCATTCTCTTACTCCGATCCAGGTGACAAAATTATCCAGTTTGTCCTCGGTTTTCGATCTCTGAGCGATCTCGTACATGCGCGCGCAGTCTTCAATGGACACATCGCGCCCGCCGAGACCCGTAATGACGTTTGTAATTGCCGGCCGATTCTTCAGAGGATACAGGGCTGACCGGACTTCATGCAGCAGAATTCCGCCGTCATCCGGTGAGCCATGCGCAAAGTCGCGATCGATCACACCCACGGCTTTGAAGCGTTTGAGAGACTCGCGTAGTTCGATTGTCGGGAACGGCCGGAACCAGCGCAGACTGACAAAACCGACTTTGTGGCCTTTCTCCCTCAAACGCTTGCACGCCGTGCGGCCCGGCGCGCATACGGTGCCGAGTCCGATCAGGACGGTGTCCGCGTCATCGGTCATAAACTCGGTGAAGTACGGACTCGAGTAGCGTTCACCGAACACGGCATTGAATTCCTTGTAAGCTTCCTTGATGACTCCCCGCGCGCGGCGGGCGGCGTCCCAGTTTTGGCGGCGCAACTCCATGACCCAGTCTTCATTGACTTGCGGCGCAATCGAGATTGGATTATCGGGATGCAATCTGCCGTCACCGAGATCATACCGCGGCAAAAACTGCCGCACAGCCTCCGAGGTTGGAATTTTCACCATATGCTGCGAGTGAGTCAGGAACGCGCCATCCATGGCGAGGGCCATCGGCATTCGCACGCGCTTGTCTTCGGCAATACGATATCCGATCAGCACATGCTCGAGCGCTTCTTGAGGCGTAGTTACCCAGGCAAGCAGCCACCCCATATCGCGCACAGCCATCGCGTCATTGTGCTCGACTCCGAACGCTCCGGGATCATCCAGCGCGCGGTTGCCGACAAGAAAAAGCACAGGCAAGCGGTCCGTGGCGGTCACGACCAATGCCTCGAAACCGTAGCACCAACCTGTGCCGCTCGATCCTGCGAACGCGCGGGCATTGACCGAGCTGGCATGTTTCACAATTTCGAATTGAGAATGTTCGCTGTCGGCAATGATGTACTCGGCATCCAATTGGCCGTCCGCAATGATCTTTGAAAGCGCGTCCATGACTTCCGTGTATGGACGAATCGGATAAGCAGCGATGACGTCAACATCCGCCAGCCGAACAGCCTGTGCAACCGCCTGGCAGCCGGTCAGGAGCTCTTCGCTTTCGTATATGTTTTTGACTTTGGGTTCTTCAGCAATCATCGGATTAAACCTCCTAACCTTTCTGGCCCGCGCGTGGTTTTCCGCCGAATGGTACGAGTTCGCCTTCCACAAATTCTAGACCCGTTCCCGTCACCATTGGATGAATATAACGGCCCTTGCGTTTTTTCTCCTCCGCCCAGTCGGTGTATTTGTGCGGATCGGCTTTGTAAGCATCCCACGGGCTGCTGTCCTCTGTAAATTGCAGCTCATCGACCATGACGATGCACTCATTGACGGGACAGGCCTGCGCGCATTTGTTGCAACCGGTGCAGTACTCGTATGCGATATCGTAGAGCCCATCGGAAGTCTGATCAAAGCACTGATCGGGACATTCCAGCCAACAGAGCGTACACTTGGTGCAGAGGTCAAAACGGACCACGGGGCGTTGATTCTTCGTCGTGCCGCGTTTGAAGGTCTCGTTGCGCGACTGGCCCTTCGGCCCCAACTCGAAATGGCGTTTGACAGCAGGAACTGCGGCGCCTTCCATGAATTGGAACCATTTTGGGAGAACAGGAATCTCATGCTTCCATTCAACCCCCTCACCAGGCTTCACTGTCCTTACGTTTTTCCGTACTTCATCATACGCTTGGCGCGCAGCCTCAGCGCGGGCCGGCTCTTTCGGGTTCTTATATTTTAGATATTTTTCGACGGCCTCAATCCCGATGATGTCCGGATCGATGCCGGCGACGGCGCCAAGGGTTTTCTCGTGCGTGAGGTCATCCCGGAAAACCCAAAGACCGCCGAAACTAAGATCGCCTGAATAAGTGGCGAGCTTCCAGCTATAAGGTTTTTTGGCGATGAACTGCAGAAGCTCGTCCTGGCTCTTCTTGGTAACGACCAGCAAGGTTCCACCTGGCTGCACTTTTTCATTGATGGGCCGAACGCCGTGCCAACCCCAGGGCTCGACGCCTTTGATCATCGTGTCGTCGAGCACGACGGAAATGTCGCACTGATCGATATCGAGCTTGGCGCCGCATTCCGCCTCCAGTTCCTCCTCGGACAGATCGTGCGAGACGAACGCAAAGTACTTGCACGGGATGCCATTGCGCTCCGGAGAATCGCTGTAGCGCCCGTTGGAAAAACCGATCCGTCCCATCCCGCTGGCGATGATGACGATGTCGCTGCCGATCTTCTTGCCGAGATTTTTCTGAAAAATACCGCGATAGTTGATTTCAACGCGTTTAATCAATGGATACCTCCTACGGTCCGAATTTCTTGAATACCAGGCACCGTCGTAAACCGGTCCACGCCCCGCAGCCCGAAGACTTTGGGATCTATCGAACGAATGTGTTCTTCCATCGCCCGGCGCGCCTCGACGGAATCGCGTGCCTGGATCGCGGTCACAATGCGCCGATGTGAAGCCAGCGACAAACGGGCACGCTCAGCTGTTTGAAAACTTTCGTTTCTGCTCGGGGAAATCACATTCATTACCGTCGCGCCGACCTGCATCAGCGCGCGATTGTGGGTCGCTTCGGCAAGAGTGGAATGAAAAGCGGCGTCTGTCGGGCCAGCCATGCGCTTTTCCTTCATTTCACTTTCCTGCTGTTGAAGAATCGATTCCAGGCGAACCAGATCCTGGCGAGTCGCGCGTTCCGCCGCCAAAGCCGCGATCGACGGTTCGATAAGCAAGCGGAGCTCGAAAATGTCATGAAGCGCGAGGTGGTGCAGCGCGTTTGCCAGTTCCTCCGGCCTGCCGCCGGCAATGAAGCTTCCCGAGCCGTGGCGGCTCACGATCAGCCCCTTCAGTTGCATCGCCCGAAGAGCCTCGCGAATCGTCGCCCGGCTGACACGCAGACGTCCGGCCAGAGCACGCTCCGAGGGCAGGCGGTCACCTGGTTTCAACCGGCCTTGCTGCAGCAAACCCGCCAGACGAACCATCACTTCTTCGTATACAGGCGCCTTTTTGGCCTTGCCCAAGGAGAACCCCCAAGATAAAAGTGGTCAGACCACTTGACACTATGGTATAACTGGTCAGACCACTTTTGTGGGCTGAATTATATTGGGGACGCACGCCGGTGTCCAGGGAAATCCGGCATCGTAAGCGCAAGATCATTTTTAAGGAAGGCAATCATGGAAAAAGCATTGGAAGGAATTCGAGTTCTCGACATGACACACGTGCAGTCGGGCCCGGCCTGCACTCAGCTTTTGGCGTGGTTCGGCGCCGACGTTATCAAGATTGAACGGCCTGGCGAGGGCGACCCCACGCGCAGCCAGCTGCGCGACACTCCCGATGCCGACAGCCTCTACTTCACCATGCTGAATTCGAACAAGCGCAGTATCACTCTGAATCCCAAAACCCCGGAGGGCAAGCGGATCCTCACAAAGCTGATCGAACTGTGCGACGTGATGGTCGAGAATTTCGCACCGGGCGCCATCGATCGCATGGGCTTTTCTTGGGAAACAATACAACAGATCAATCCTCGCATGATCTATGCCTCACTGAAGGGATTCGGTCCTGGACCATATGAAGATTGCAAGGTATACGAGAACGTCGCCCAGTGCTGCGGCGGAGCGGCTTCCACTACCGGCGAGCCCCATGGTGCTCCAATGATGAGTGGCGCTCAAATCGGCGACTCCGGCACTGGCATCCACCTGGTAGCAGGAATCCTGGCTGCCCTGTTACAACGCGAGAAGACCGGCCGCGGCCAGCGCGTCACGTGCGCGATGCAGGACGCGGTTCTGAATCTCTGCCGCGTGAAACTGCGCGACCAGCAGCGGCTGGCTCACGGCCCGCTCAAAGAGTATCCGCAATATCTCAACGGAGGTTTCAACGGAACCGTGCCTCGCGCCGGAAACGCTTCCGGCGGAGGCCACCCCGGCTGGCTTATGCGCTGTAAGGGCTGGGAAACGGACCAGGACGCCTACATTTACGTAGTTGCTCAGTGGCAGGCATTCGCTGCCCTGGCCAAACTCATTGGTCATGAAGATTGGCTCACCGATCCCGAATACAACACCCCGGAGGCGCGCCTGAACAAACTCGATAAGGTATTTGCGGAAATCGAGAAGTGGACCATGACGATGACAAAGATGGACGTGATGGCCACACTCAATCCGCTCGATGTGCCGTGCGGTCCGATTCTCTCTATGAAGGAAATCGCCGAGGAGCCGGCCCTTCGCAAGACTGGAACCGTGGTGGAAGTCGATCATCCCGAGCGCGGAAAATATCTGACCGTCGGGAACCCGATCAAACTGTCGGACTCACCCGTCGAGGTCCGCCGTTCGCCTCTGTTGGGCGAGCACACAGAGGAGATTCTCCGCAACCTGGTCGGTATGAACGAGAATGACATCCACGCGGCGCGACAGCAAGGGGCGATCTGAGCTTAACCGGTTGCCACGCCTGAGGGCGAGCGCTCCACACGTCCAACAGGTTCAGACGGGATATGCCGCGATTCCAACATCTTCGGCCATCAGTTCTTTGCCACGAACCATCATCGTTAAGCCTGGCCGAGACCGAGGCAGTTCCTTGGTCAGTCTCGCGCCCAATTGCTGGTGCTTCTGAACGACCCAGTAGCGGTTGTCGGAAAGAAAAAGCGGACTGTAGGTCAGCATGACGCCGGACGGCGACTCAAAATTGTTCCTCGCGTAATCGGTTACGGCTTCGAAAAGTCCACGTCCATGATGGTCGGGTGCGATCGTGAGGTCGACGAGCATCACGGTGTCGCCGGAATGGCTGTGAGTTTTCCAGGTGCCATCGGCAGTCAGTTCCTGAAATGTTTTCGGCACCCGATTGGGATCACCCTCGAGGTCCAGCCTCATCGCTTCCAGGACAGCCGCGATAACATCGCCAACGTAAGCTGCAACTATATAACTGCCGGAATTTGCAATCCTTTCACTCCATTCGTGGACACTACGCGGCGCGAACGCTTTCCAGTACGTCTTCAGAATGCTTACGCAAGCTTCACGCTGTTCGATCTCCACGCCACGCCGAAATGTCACATCCATCGCCGTTTCCCGCTAATCGGCACACTGCAACACGGTTGAACATACGTCAAGTTTTTTAAAAAGCCGGCGTGACGACCTGTTTGGCAACGAGTTGACGACCATGCTAAAAAGCTTGTCCTCTGGCCTCTGCCACCGGCAGCGCATGGTCCTTTGAGCTACTACTTTGAAAGGGTGGTCAATGAAATATAGCGTCTTAATTTTGGGGGCTTCTTACGGTTCCCTGTTCAGCACGAAATTATTGATGGCGGGACACGGCGTTTCTCTAGTTTGCACCAAGCCAACGGCCGAGCTCATCAACCGCGAGGGCACCGTGGTACGGTTTCCGATTCGTGGGCGCCAATCGCCGGTCGATATTTCATCGAAAAAACTTCCAGGTGCGCTTCGAGCGACAACACCTGACGAGATAGATCCCCGTAAATTCGATCTGATCGTGCTCGGCATGCAGGAGGCTCAGTACGGGACCTCTGGTGTCCGGGAACTCATGGGCTTCATTGCCGAATCGCGCGTTCCCTGCCTGGCGATCATGAACATGCCACCTTTAGCGTATTTGAACCGCATTCGCGGAGTTCAGACCAATACATTGAAGGAATGTTATGCCGATCCGGACGTTTGGAAGAGTTTCGTTCCGGGATTGATTACCCTCTCCAGCCCCGATCCCCAGGCATTTCGCCCGCCCGATCAGCCGAAGAATGTCTTGCACGTTGGATTGCCCACGAATTTCAAGGCAGCCCCCTTCGACGCTGACGAGCCGACGAAACTGCTTCGGAACCTCGAGGTCGACATCGAGCAGGCTCGGTTCGACCCCGGCGATGGCCCGATCGAGATTCCCGTAAAGCTCAAGGTCTACGATTCCATTTTCGTCCCTCTGGCGAAGTGGCCGATGTTGGTGGCTGGAAACTATCGCTCGATTCGAGGCGACGTAATGATTCCTATCAAAGATGCCGTTCACGGCAACCTTGATCAGTCCCGGCAAGTGTACGATTGGGTTTGGA
>Ga0209470_1003768_pt1 | contig 10329 bp, 9 predicted proteins | sample GraSoiAngelo_125_FD_185882 | JGI IMG/M metagenome (GOLD analysis project Ga0209470, IMG submission 185882) | Grasslands soil microbial communities from the Angelo Coastal Reserve, California, USA - 14_0927_05_40cm (SPAdes) (version 2) | ecosystem: Environmental > Terrestrial > Soil > Grasslands ... | reverse complement strand
GCATTAACGAAATCCTCCACTCCATTTTATCAGACATGGGCGATGCTGTGATCGTTGCCGACAAGGACGAGAACTTTCTCTTCTTCAACCCGGCAGCGGAGCGCATGTTCGGAGCTGGGGCAACCAAGACAAACGCTAGCGAATGGTCGCATCGCTACGGTCTTTACCTGCCGGACAAGGTCACCCCTTTTCCGCATGAGCAACTGCCGCTGATGCGGTCGATTCACGGGGAGGAAGTGAACAACGTGGAGTTGTTTGTGCGCCATGAAAAAGCGCCGCATGGGATCTGGACGCGTATCACCGGTCGCCCCCTACGGGATTCTAACGGCGAGTTGTTGGGTGGTGTCATCGTTTGCCGCGACATCACCCAAATCAAAGAGGAAGAATTTTTTCGCGCTGGACAAAGCGGCGTGCTGGAGATGATCGCAGCCGACGCCCCGCTGGCGGACGTGCTGACCAGTCTTGTGCTTCTCATGGAAGGCCAGGCGGAAGGACTGCGTTGTTCCATTCTTCTTTTGAACCGCGATGGGAAACACGTGCGTCATGGCGCGGCGCCGAATCTTCCCGAAGCTTATGTGAAAGCGGTAGACGGCGCACCGATAGGACCTCGCAACGGTTCCTGTGGCACTGCCATGTACACGCGAAGACCAGTGGTGGTGACCGATGTGATGACAGATCCGCTGTGGGCTGATTATCGTGAGCTTGCCCAGATTTGCGGATTGCGTGCCTGTTGGTCGACCCCGATCCTTTCGTGGCAAGGCGATGTCTTGGGTTCGTTCGCCATGTATCGCCAGGAAACGCGCGGACCGCAGCCTGAGGAAAGGCGGCTCACAGAGATCGCCACGCATATTGCCGGGATTGCCATCGACCGTCAGCGGCAACAAGAGGTCTTGCGCGAGCGGGATGCTCGTATAAACCTTGCCGCCGAGTCGGCCGATCTTGCCTTCTGGGTCTTATATCCCGAACAGGGCGCCGCCTGGATGAGCGATAAGGGGCGCAGGATTTACGGCTTCGACTCCAACCTGCCACTGACCTGTGAACTGATCCTTTCGCGGGTTCATCCCGACGAACGAGCAGCAGTCAAAGCCGAGTACGATCGGGCTTGCTCCCTGCATGGAGCGTTCGAGAGCGAACACCGCCTTCTCCTGCCTTACGGCAAGACGCGCTGGGTAATTATGCGGGGACGCTGTTTGCAGGACGAGCACGGAAATCTTTTGGAAACAATTGGGGTGACACTCGACGTCAGTCCGCAAAAGCAGGCCGCCCTTCAGCTGCAAGTTCAACGCGAAGAGATGGCACATCGAAATCGCGTCGCCCTGATGGGCGAAATGACTGCGTCCTTCGCGCACGAACTAAATCAACCGCTTACCGCTATTGCGAACAGTGCCTCCGCCGCCCGGCGTTTCCTTGAGCATGGAAACACCGATCCAGTATTACTTCAGCAATTGTTGCAGGACATGGTCGCCGACAGCCGACGTGCAGGCGAAGTGATTCGTGGGATCCGAAGTTTGGTGCGCAAGGAGACAAGTGTGCAGACTCTGTTGAACCTTAATTCAGTTATCACTGATACCGTTCGCCTTGTTAGCTCGGATGTTCTCAATCGGGAAAGCGTCGTTACGACCGAACTGGATCCGCACCTTCCTGAGGTGCAAGCCGCTCTTGTTCAAATTCAGCAGGTGCTGCTTAATCTGATCATCAACGCGCTCGACGCGGTTGAACAACTGGCGCCGCCACAACGGCGCATCATTATTAGCACCCGTTCGGATAAGGGAGACGTGGCCGAAGTTAGCGTACGCGATTTTGGAGTTGGGCTGCCGAAGGATCACCCGGACAAAGTTTTCGATCACTTCTTTTCCACGAAACAAAAAGGAATGGGCATGGGTCTAGCCATAGTGCGATCGATTGTCGAAGCGCACGGGGGCACGATCACGGCGGAGAACGTACCCGACCGCGGTGCGCGCATGGTTGTTCGCCTGCCGGCAGCACCCGGACAAGTTCAAAAAAGCAAAGCTGCGGCATGAGCAACTCGAGTGACGCGGAAGGAAATGAGGTGTGTCTGGTGGATGACGACGCTTCCGTCCTCAAATCGATGCATTACCTGCTCGCGTCCGAAGGATTCAAGGTTCGCCCGTTCAATAAAGCGGAAGATTTTCTGGCGCACGCCAGCAGTCATCATGTGCCGGTAGTCGTGACCGACATCTGGATGGATGGCGTAACCGGTTTGGAAGTGCTGGCCCGCCTTTGCGCAATCTCACCGAAGACTCGGGTCATCGTCATCACCGCTCGCGAAGATCTGGCCGCGCGCGCCACCGCCATGGCCATTGGCCCGGTCGCATTTTTCATGAAGCCGTTTGACGACGAAAAGTTCATCGCCGCCGTGCGTAAAGCCCTTGGTAATGAAGCTTCCACCTGACGTCGAGTTTCACGAAGATATTCGGCTGCTCATTTACAGGCCGCACGGCTCAATGAATGAAGAAGCTGTTAACAAAATCGTATCTGTCGTTGGAGACCTCGAAGCCAAGTTGCAAGAGCCTTTCAATCGATTCTTGGATACGTTGGGTCACGACGAAATTGAGCTGAATTTTAGGTACGTTATTCATGTTTCTCTTTATCGACGTCTTTCCTACACGGGGCGTCCACCGGTTAAATCAGCCATTCTCGCGACGGATTCTACCGCCATTCATTATGCACGCCTGCATGCCGTTCTGACTCAAGGTTCTCCGATCAATGTTCGGGTCTTCCAAAAACGCGAAGAAGCTGCGCAATGGCTCGGTGTTCCGATCGAACGATTGGCGGCAAAGAGCAAAGATTCTCAGTAATCAAACTCGTGTGGACAGCTCCCCACACAGACTGAGCGAATGGGACTTTGGTCCCATAGTCAATCACGCGTTGATTTCCGACGTTGGGACGCGATGAATTCTCCTGCCGACTGCGCCAGTTCAAAAGGCTCGGGCGCGATTTCGAAGAGTGTGTTTGGTCCGGATTTTTGCGTTACTATCCCGCGCACCGGCTCATGGCCTGGCAACCGCGGGGCACACTGAACGATCTCATGCTAGATCAAATCGCTGAGTGGCTGGTCCACATCGAAAAAGCATTCCTTCCGTTCAAACGCTTCGTTGATCTCAGTCAGTTGACGACTGTTGCGGTTCGCACCCGTCACGTTTTTGAAGTTGCGCGAAGGAGAGCGGAGCAGTTCACCGGAGCCGAGCCGGTGCGGACTGCGTTGTTTTCCGAAGACTGGGTCGCCTTTGGCATCGCGTGTTTCTACGAGTCGCTGATGGAAAACACGCTGATCGAGGCGCGCGCATTTCGCGATCTCGCCGGGGCGGCGGAATGGCTCGGCATCCCAGTCGACGTTTTAACGCTGAAGGATGAGCCCGCGCCTCACATTTGATCCACGGCTGGGAAACGTTCTTGATGCGAACTGCGTAAAACGATGCCGTCTCGCACATTGTTTCGGCAATTGACCAACAAAGGCAACCTGGCGAACAAATGGGCGCCGTTAACTCTAAAGAATTAGAGACTCTGGCCGTATGTTCGCGATCGTACCCAGATGCGACGGATTTGAAATTTTATGCGGAAACAAAGCTGCACGCGAAGCGCACGTATCGTGAAAACCGCTGATCTGGTCAATGGCCTCCTGCGATCATCTCCTTCATGATCTGGCGGCCAGTGGCCTGCAACGGCCCCATTCCGCTTCCGGGCAGGAACCACATGCCTTTGTCTTTGTCGCGGCAGTAAACAATGTTGACCCCGTCGCTGGTGACCGCGTGATGGAATGTGGCGCCGGCGTTTTCGGCAATAAATCGAAAGAAAGTTTCGCGCCATGGGTCATCGGCATAATGGAAAATCTCTTCACCAAGCTTCTTTAGTTCTTCAACGCTGATGGTACGAATGGATTTGGCGATTGCTTTGCGCCGCTCCTTGTCGAGGTTCTCAAGATCGAATTTTTCGAATGGCATGGGATTGAGCTTAGTCCGTTAAATATCGTTCGCCAACCGATGGAGGAGATCTGGATGAGCGGCAACTGAAGTGGGCGTGACTCATTTTCACCAGCAACGGCAGGCGTCTGGTGTAATCGAAGCCTGTATCAGAATGCGTCGAGCCGTTGCTCTTCATAACCGACTTCGTCCTAAGCGCCCGTTGGACTTTAGTCTTATTCGTGATTAGAAAGCGTTTGGAAAACTAAAGATCGCCTTTCCATGAAGCTGCTCCTTCAAGAAATCCGTCGTAACCCGCTGCTTTGGTTGCTTGTATTTGTTCCTATCGCGCTCGCAGCGGAGAAACTCAATCACGAAGCGCACACGCTGCACTTCATTCTTTCGGTGCTCGCGATTTTGCCGTTAGCTGTTCTGCTAAGTCATGCAACGGAATCTGTCGCGGCGAAGACGGGCGATTCGGTGGGCGGTCTGCTTAACGCGACCCTTGGCAATTTAACCGAGCTTGTCATCGCGATCGCTGCTTTGCAGGCAGGACAATATACATTGGTGAAGGCATCGGTCGCCGGCGCCATCGTGACGAATTCGTTGTTCATGTTGGGCGCATCGTTCCTGCTCGGCGGACTCCGCTATCACGTTCAGGAATTCAATCGTATCGCCGCGCGATTTCAGGCTGGGTTGCTTTTTCTCGCCACGATAGGGCTTTTGATCCCGTCCGCAGTGGCCGCGCGCGATTCGTTAGGCGCAGGCGGCTCAACCAAAACCTTGAGTGTGGCACTCTCAGTTTTGCTTTTGCTCGCATACGGTCTGGGCCTTTGGTTTTCGCTCAACACGCATCGCGAATTGTTCGCGGGCACAGCCGAGGAACATGAAGCGGCGTGGCCGATCGGTCTGGCGCTCGCCACACTGGCGGGTGTTACGGTTTTCGTCGCATTGGTAAGCGAAGTGTTTGTCGGATCCGTTCAGTACGCGGCGACCGCTTTTGGAATGAGCCCTGCCTTCGTTGGGTTCATCGTTGTGGCCTTGGTGGGCGCAGCTGCCGAAATGGCGGCCGCATTTTCCGCCGCGCGCAAAAATCGTCTCGACTTGAGTGTCAGCATTGCACTTGGCAGCGCCGCGCAGATTGCGCTCTTCGTTGCTCCGGTTCTGGTACTTCTCAGTTATTTGATTGGCCCCACGCCGATGGATTTGAATTTCTGGCCCGGTGCAGTCGCAATGATTCTCTTCGCAACGCTCACCGCGTCTCTGGTGACCACGTCTGGCCGCTCCGCCTGGTTCGTCGGCGTGCTCGCGATCTTGGTTTATCTGATATTCGCCACGGCGCTCTACCTTTTGCCGCCGTCGGGCACCATGTGAACGACTCGGCTGCCAAAACAGGCCCTTAAAAAAATCCTTCTCAAACGGTCAGTTTCCCTGTTATATATCCCCCGGATAAGAAGGTTTCCCCTATTGCATATTCCCGTTTAATCTTTTTGCTCGGTAATTATGGAATGGGTGACGGCAGTCTGGGCGACGTTAATGTGGGGATGCGTGGCGACGGCTCTCACGCATCTTTTGGTCGGAATATGGCAGCGCCGCGTAACGCGCTTTTACTTCATTCTGCAGGTAAGGAAGGAAATTCCGAAATGACTGGCCCAACCCCGTTCGTCTTCGTCATCGATGACGATGCATCCGTGCGAAAAGGGTTAAAGCGATTGTTACGCTCAGCCAACTATGAAAGCGAAGTCTTCAAATCGGCATCCGATTTTTTAGCGCGCCCACCCCATCCGGGACCAGCTTGCGTCATCGTCGATGTACAAATGCCCGGCATAAATGGAATCGATTTCCAGCAGGCTCTGATTCAGCGCCGCCGGGAAGAGCAACTCGTTTTTATTACTGGTTACGGAACCATCCCCATGTGCACGCGGGTGATGAAGGCAGGCGCTGCCGATTTTCTTCCGAAACCATTCAACTCTCGCGAGCTCTTGAAGTGCGTTGAGCAGGCTTTGCATCGATCTGCCGAGCAACGTCGCCGTGCAGCGGAAAGGAATGAAGCTCGCCGTTTGCTTGATTTGCTGACGCCGCGCGAGTTCGAAGTGATGCAACTTGTTATTACAGGAATGTTAAATAAACAGGTCGGCGGTGAGCTTGGCGTGGCGGAGAAAACTGTGAAGGTCCATCGCGGCCGGCTGATGCAGAAGCTCGGCGTCACCTCAGTAGCTGAGCTCGTCCAACTGGTGCAAAAGGCAGAGGTACGTCCGCCAGCCGGGAGTGAGACCAAAGTCTAATGTCGTTCGCGTGAGATCACGCGATAATTGAAGGCGTGTCTTACGTTTTCGCCAATCGGGTTGTCCGTTAACGGAATCCCGCGTGCGAAGCTGGATACAATGATAGAAGTTGGTTGTTATGACCACTAAGAGCTAATGAAAACAAAAGAGATCATCAAAACAGCCAGTGAACTAGCCAAGCCATTCCGCATCAGCAAAGGTAAAGATTTCCGTCTCAAAGATGTCGATCCAGACGACACGCTCGAATTCACCAAGGAGGCAGACAAACCCAGAGCGAAAGAAGCGCTGGCGATGGGCGTCACAGCCCTGGCCGAGTTGCAAGACCAGCTATACGCCCAGGACAAGTGGGCAGTGCTCTTGATCTTTCAAGCAATGGACGCGGCTGGCAAGGACGGTGCCATCAAGCATGTCATGTCCGGGGTAAATCCACAGGGCTGCCAGGTTAACTCTTTCAAATCACCTTCTGCCGAGGACCTTGATCACGATTTTCTCTGGCGCTGCATGAAACACCTGCCGAATCGCGGTCAGATTGGAATCTTTAATCGTAGTTATTATGAAGAGGTGCTCGTCGTCCGGGTGCATCCCGAATTCCTGGCAAAACAAAAGATGCCTCCAAAACTCGTGGGCAAAAAGATTTGGGAAGAGCGTTTCGAAGACATCCGCAATTTCGAACAGTATCTAGCGAGGAATGGCGTGGTGGTGCGAAAATTCTTTCTTCACGTTTCAAAGAAGGAACAGAAACGACGATTCCTTGAGCGCATCGATGATCCGCTGAAAAACTGGAAGTTCTCGTCCAATGACGCCAGTGAGCGCGACTTTTGGGACGATTACATGGAAGCGTACGAACAAATGATTCAGGAAACGGCGACCAAAGAGGCACCATGGTACCTGGTACCGGCGGACAACAAATGGTTTACCCGAGTCGTCGTCGCCGGGGCAGTTATCGAAACCCTCGCCTCACTCGATTTGGCTTATCCAAAAGTGGATGAAGGAAAACTCAAGGAACTCGCCGCTGCGAAAAAGAAGTTGTTGAGCAAGTAACGTCCGGCGCTGCGAAAATCGTTCGGCCTTGCAGGTGGATCTGTTTCGAATTTGACCGCGACCATCTAGGTCCATGGGCGAATGTCCACTAGGTGAGGCCGCGCTGCGGATCTCCGAAATCGAGCTAGTGAAGGCTGCCAACGTCTGGAGAATCGAAGAAGCTCCGGTCAGACGGGTGCTGGTGGTGCCCCACCGAACGATTGGATGCACAGCCAGCTAGAAGGAGCACTGAAAACACAAAGAGTAAGGTCGTTGTTCTCACGGGACGCGAAGAATTGCCTAACGCCTCCACACCATGCTGGTACGGGACCACCTACGTCATCATGGCAACCAAGACTGGCCCCCATGCCGTGAGTACGATATTGCCAATAGCGTAGGGCACGGTGTAGCCGAGAGCCGGGAGGTCGCTCTGCGCCTCTTCCTGGATCGCGCGAAGCGCGGCCGTGATCGTCCCCGCGCCGGAACAAGCACCCAGGACGATGACAGGGTTCATCTTCAACACATAACGACCGAACAAGATAGACACGGTGTGCGGGAGAATCGCGATCACAATGCCCACGAAGACCAGGCTGACGCCCGACTTCTGGAGCCCCGAGAAAAAGCTGGGCCCTGCGGCAAGCCCTACGCAGGCCATGAAGACGGTCAAACCCACAGTGTCGAAGATCCACATGGCGGACCCTGGGATCCGACCGAATGTCGGGTTAACCGCGCGCAGCCAGCCGAATACCAGACCCATGATCAACGCGCCCCCGCTGGCGGTGAGCGTGAGCGGCAGACCGGCAACTGTAACGGTGAGCAATCCCATGAAGCCGCCCAGGACGATCCCCAAACCCACGAAGATCATGTCTGTCATCACAGTCTGGCGATCGGCATAGCCGAGGTCCTTGGCCGCGCGCGCGACGTCGCGCGTAGCTCCGACGAGAGTCAGTATGTCGCCCCGCTCCACCTGCGTCGCGGGAGAGAACGGCATCGGCTCGCCAAGCCTGGTAAGCTTCTTCAAAAACACTCCCCGGGCGAACTCCATGGCCGCCAGATCTACAATAGTTTTGCCGACGAAAGACCTGTTGGTGAGCACCACGTCGAGCACCTCGATCGGAAAACTCAGGAGTTCCTTGTCATTTACTTCTGCCCCGATCTCTGCCCCGCGGGCCGTCAGCAATTCCGAGCGCGTCAGGACCGCGATGACGTCACGCTCGCGAACAACCGTGTCTGGGTTGGGCTCGATGATCTTGCCGTCCCTGCGGATCCGGGAGATGAAGACGCGAGATTGTTTGGGACGCGCCTCCAGTTCGGCCACGTTCCGATTGATCAAATCCGGGTTCGTGACCTGATACGCGCGAACCGCCAGGGCTTGGTAGGCTGAGAGCGTCTCCGGCTCACCACCGCCCGAGGCCGCGATCTTCGCACGGAGTTTTAGGGCCTCCTCCTTCAGGTTGACGCGCATCAACTTCGGACCCACGTTCGGGAGAAACCAGACGATGAACGCCGTGCCGATAAGATAAGTCACGGCGTAGGCTACCGGGATGTTATTAATTAGACTCGTTTTGTCCGCGTCCGATATGCTGGCCACGCGACCAATGGCGTCGCTGGCGGTTCCGATGACCGTCGATTCCGTGAATGCGCCGGCAAGCATACCAGCTGCCGTGCCCACGTCGTAACCGAGGAGTTTCGCAGCGGTATACGCGGCGATCAGGCACGTGAGGCAGAGGACGAGCGTGATGGCAAGCTGCGGCAACGCGTCCTTCTTTAGCGCCCGGAAGAACTGGGGTCCAACCTTGTAGCCGGTGGTGAATAGAAAGAGATCAAAGAAGACATACTTGACCACGGCGGGAACCTGGATGTTGAGTTGCCCGATCGCGACTCCCGCGAGGAGCGTGCCCACGGCCGTGCCCAGGCTGAACGTCCCGATCCTAAGGCGGCCAATGAAGAAGCCGATCGCCAAGGTTAAGAAGACCGCGAGTTCCTGGTGCTCCCTAAGGGCTTGCGTGAGATAGTTCATGGTGGGGCTGCCTTTTCAAGGTGTCTGCTGATCACAGAAGTCGCAGGATGTGATCGACATTCCTCCATGTTAGTCAGCTTGTTAGAACTTGATCACGTAGTTACAAATCGCGCGGAAATCGGTGAGGTTGTCGACGTTCCCTCCAAACTGCTGGACGACCGCATAGCGCAGACGCAGAGACAAACCCTCCAGAACGCCTTTTTTGGGGCCCCACTGGAGATTAAAATCGAACTCGTTCTGCCGATACTGTGTCGCTGAATCCGGGTCCGTGCCAAACACCGCCAAGGCATAGGCGCTCAGGCCGTCGACCCAGGGAAAGTCATAACCAACCCGGAAAAGAAACGCGCTCTCACCCGCTCGATTGAAGTCTTGAACCTGAACACTGGTATAGCCGGGATAGCCGCTCCACGGGTTTTGCAGGTTGGCAGTCCCCCAGGCTTGGGTGAAAGCCGCGGTAAACAGCGCCTTGCGGATAGGCAGTTCTACTTTGACGCCGAATTGATGGCCTGAAAAACTGTGACCCTGCAGGAGGTTGTCGCCGACGCTGCCCTGATCCACGTACTGGCCAGCGAACCTCAGCCGCCAGTCGGTGGCAAGCGGGAGTTCGAAACCCGTTTGGGCATATGCGATATTGATGACGTCTTCACAATAATACTCGATCGCACCGATGTTAAATTTCCCTTTCTCGTAGAGCGCTCCGGCTGACCACACGCCGTGCTGAACATCAGCGCCCGCGTCTTGTGCCATCGAGACAAATTCGCTGTCATTTCGCTCTTTGATTGCGTAAAAATACCCGAGTCCGTACTTGATCGCCGGGACGTCCTCGGCCGGGGTTGGCGTCGGGACTGCGACCTCTTTTCCATCTTTGCTCAGGCCTATGCCGCCGTCCGTGGGTGTGCCGGCATCGTCGCTGCTGCTCGTGCCAAGCTTGGTGCGGCCTTGCAAAACAATCGCCTCAAAAGTATTTGGCGTCATGCGGGTGTCGTTGCGGTTGATAAAAGGCGTGTCGTAGCCCTTGGCTCCGACAGTAATGCCCACGTCTTTGACGATCCGGAGTTCCGCGTAGAACTCGCCCAGGACCGTA
>Ga0209470_1003766_pt1 | contig 10333 bp, 15 predicted proteins | sample GraSoiAngelo_125_FD_185882 | JGI IMG/M metagenome (GOLD analysis project Ga0209470, IMG submission 185882) | Grasslands soil microbial communities from the Angelo Coastal Reserve, California, USA - 14_0927_05_40cm (SPAdes) (version 2) | ecosystem: Environmental > Terrestrial > Soil > Grasslands ... | reverse complement strand
AGCATAGCAGTCTTCTCCGGGCATTCCGACATCGGCAACGATGATCTGCGGACGTTCACTGACCACCATCGCCAACGCTTCGCCCATGGACGCGGCGGGAGCCGTCCGGGTTCCGGATCGTCTACCGGCAGTGGCCGGAAGGCTACGACCCGCTGAGCAAGGGTGAGAAGCCGTACCAGCTACCGACCGATCGCTCGGTGCACGGCAAGCTGGCGCTGCCGCCGCTGGAGGGTCCGACGGCCCCCAAACAACGGCAATGGCTCGCACCGCGTGCATGCGGAGCGCCGGTGAGCGATCGTCCGACCTATTGCGGTCGCTGGGTGCTGAGCAGCAGGAGCAGGAGCACGCCTCGATCGCTCTCACGACTTGTCGGCGCCGTTCGCTGGAGTGCCGCGGGCTGACTCGGGTCCCGTGTCGGCGTGGCGACCGCCGGCGACGGAGTCGAGACCCGCTTGGCAGCGTCGCTCTTAGCACCCAACGCGAGCAGAGCAACAAGAACATAGGCGACGATGAGACCGAGGTTCCCAGTGCCTGCCAAGCCGCGTTCAGCCTAGCACGCACCCACGGCCGGGGCGTAAGAATCTATGCTGGGATGAAGACCGGCTCACAGCAGGACTCGCCGCTCCCGTGGTGATCAGCGCCCGCCATGCCGCCTCCTGCACAGCTCGCCACGGCATCGGCCACCAGTGGAGCACCTGCCCGAGCCACGGGTAGAGAGCGTGACTTCGGTGGAGGAACGTCGCGCGCCAGCCGTTCCTATCGTGGGTCAGCGAGAGGTCGTAGCTGTGCCGCCGCATCCCGACGACGATCGCGCCGACGCCCGATCACGAGTCGAGCCAGCGGCGCGCCAAGAGAATCCCGGGCTCGGCGCTCTTGACGCGGGTACACGCGAGCGGCGTAGAGGAGCGCGCGGCTCTCGATTGTCACTGGCCGCCGCCCAACGAGAACAAGGTATCCCGCCGTCCGCACTCCGGGCAGTTGCCGGGCTTCGTGGTGATACGGATGTGAGAGCTCACTCGCTGCACCCGCTCTCTCACGTCCTCAATGGGAACACCGGCATGACCCGCCAGGCACCACGTGCAGATCGCATCCTCGGCAAAGGCGGTGGTGATGTGTTCGACGATCGCTTTCGCGTATGGATCAGAACGCGGTTCTCGCTTCGTCTCAGGGACATGGCGCGCGCGCCCAACGGTCTTAGCGAAAGACTTCTGGCGTCCCGGCCCGACCACAAGCCCGCGCCGACCGCATTCTGAGCACGCTGGGCCATCGATGCGGACCCCCGACGAACCTCTCAGCTGCCACACCGCCTTCTGCGCGGTGCCGATATTGAGCCCAAGGCGCCGCGCGATGCAGGCAGGGCACAAGAAGCGCCCAACCTGGTCGAGAACGAGCTGCAGAACCCGATCTTCCGGGGGACGCGCACTCCTTCGCTCCAGCCCTGTTACGAAGGCGAGCCGGCCGCAAATGGCGCACTGACCCGGAAACTCCGCCAGGGCGGTTTGCTGCCCGACCACGGCGAGCGTGCTGTCCACGGCGGGTAAACTCACCTCGAACGCAAAGGCAAGGCAGGCCCTACAGAACTGCTGATCGCCGTGCTCATGCAGAAACGCCATCAAGTCGACGTCGCTTCCCATTGACCGACCCTCCACAAACCCGATCCACTCTCCCGTGGTCCGTGCCGATACGTCGGCAACGACGCTTGCGTTGTCCGAGGAACGACGGACGAAGGAACTACGCGGGTTCGGGCGTCAGACGGGCGGGGCGGTTTCGAGCGAGGCGCGAGGAAGGCCGACGCGATGTGTATGACCGACCACGACCGATACAGGCGTGGAGCGCGACCGACTGGCCGCGAGCGCCGCCGGCGCCATCGAAAGCGGATCGATCGTGATCGCAGACGGGGTGAGGTTGGCAAGCTGTCGAACGACTCGCCGCACGCTCTCCGTCGTCGACTGGCGCAGTCCCGAGGTCACCGGCGTGGTCGGCGTCTTGAAGCTCGGCGCTGCGAAATCCGAGCCGTCGACGTCGAGCATTTCGAACAACACGAACGAGAAGACACAAACCCGCAGATGCTGTACAGGGCAAGCCAAACCGGCGAGCGGTCACGCGGGCGCAACCCGTCCATCACTGCCGGTGAGGGTGAGCCGAGTCGCGTACGAAGTCAAGTCTCACCCAGGCGTGGTGCGACACTGGGCCGCGACCTTTCGTCGCTCGGCTGTCTCGGCGACACTCATTTCCCGGTCGCATCGGTGTGATTCACCGTCACCGGGTCAACCGCCTAACGTCGCCAACGTCATGAGTGCCGCCGGTGCCCATCACATGTCCGTCCCTACGACGTCGAATTCCCCGAGGCGCCCTGGCCCGCAGCTGCTCGATCTCGCGCTGGAAGTGGGCGATGCGCTTTGGGCGATACCGCCGTCCAGGGTACGGAACGAGGCGACGAGCTGGCGTTACGAGCCTCCGAACAACGGGCGCGCTAACCGGCCCTGCGTCACCTCGGCGTAGCTCACCTCGAACGCGAGGCGCGGCTCCAGCCAGACGACGCCATGCCGGGCGCTCTTGTCCGCGAAAGGCGACGTCGCGCGCACCAGCAGCTTGCTGCGGACGAGCAGGTCTGTCACGGTCCAGCCAGTGAAGCCCCACTCGACCGTGCCCCGGTAGCGCAGTTCGCCTCCGACGCGCTGCCCGACCAGGACGCCGCCGAAGTCGCCCTGGACGTCGGCGATGCCGCCAACGAGGAAGCGCCCTTCGTGGCGGACCTTCACCTTGCACCAGTCAGTTGTCGGCCCGCCGGAGTACCGCGACCCCTCGTTCTTCGCTATCAGCCCTTCGTACCCTCGCGCAAGGACTTGCTGCCACGCCTTTATCCCGTCGGCGTCGAGGCGACGCGCGGGAAGAACGAGCGGCCCGTCACCGATCTCGCGCAGAAGCCACTGCCGGCGCTCGCCGAGCGGCACGCCACGGAGATCGCGGCCGCGCCGCCAAAAGACAGTCGAAGGTCACGAATACAGGCGGCGTCGCGAGTTCACCGGTCTCCTCGTGTAGGAGGTGGAAGCGGGACACGAGGTTCTCGTCGAAGCGCGCGATCTCGCCGTCGAGAATCAGCGTCGCCGCCGGTAGCCTGCGGATGGCCTCGGCGACCGCGGGAAGCGGCCGGCGTGATCGCGCCCGGTGCGGCTCACGAGCCAGACGCGCGGGCCCTCCTTGTGGGCGACGATCCGCCAGCCATCGAGCTTTTCCTCGTACACCCAGCCGTGGCGGTGGAACGCCGCGGCGACGAGTGTGGCCAGCATCGGCGTAACGTGCGGGAGACGACCGAACACCGGGACGATTGACCATGGACGACCGCAAGTGGGCCTCCGAGCGGCTGGCCGAACGCGGGTGGGGAAAGCCGAAGCAAGATGTCGTGATCGACGACGACCGCGAGACGTCCGGGTTCCGGATCGTCTACCGGCAGTGGCCGGAAGGGTACGACCCGCTGTCGAAGGGCGAGAAGCCGTACCAGCTACCGAGCGACAAGTCGGTGCCTCGCGTCGGAATTCCCAAGAGAGTCGCCCGGTGGCCCTCGGCGCGCGTGAGCTTCCCCGCGGGCGCCGAACGCCGCTCGATGCCGCGACGTCATGCCCCGGATCCGCGATCTCTAGCCGCGATCGTCCCGCCAACAGTCCGACGGCCCTCGAGCACTTTCGGCAGGACCGTGATACGTTTCGTCGGCTCGCATTCACAGGAGGCGCCATGAAGCACTTCACCGCAAGCGCAATCTTCCTCGCAGTCGTCGCCGCAGCGTCCGCGGCGTGGTCCCAGAACGTCAAGGTCACGCCGCTTGGGTCGCACGCGGGCGAGCTGTGCGTGCGGGACCGCGCGACCCTCTTCGAGGACCCGAGCGGCGTCCGCATCCTCTACGATGCCGGCCAGTCAGTGACGGGTGCGGACGATCCGCGGCTCGGGAAGATCGACGTGGTCATCCTGAGCCACGCCCACGGCGACCACATCGGGGACCTGAAGTTGAAGGCGCTGGAATCCGGGACGTGCGCGACGCCGGAGGTGGTGTCAGCCGCGCCGAATTCGACGACCGGCGAGATCGTGGCCGCGAAGAATGCCGCCATCGTGATGGTCGGGCCGCTCGCCAATTTCATCGCGAAGAAGGCGGAGACGATCCAGGGGAAACCGACGGCGGCCTGTGTCGTCGACGCCGGCGATATCATCGGGCCGTTGTCTGCACCGTGCACCGCGTTCGTCCAGACGGGTGGCACGCGCACGTTCAAGGCTTCGGCTTCGTCGAGAGCGGTCGAGATCATTCCCGTTCCTGCAATGCACGAGAGCACCGTGCCGATCGCCCTCCTCGGCGAAGCGTCGCGCAAGAACCTGCAGCCCGACAACATGAGCCTTACCCTCGGACCCGCCAACGGCTACGTGATCCGCTTCACCAACGGCCTGGTCGCCTACCTGAGCGGCGACACGGGCTTGCACGCTGAGATGCAGCTCGTCGCGCGCGACTTCTATCACGCGAACCTGATGGAGCTGAACTTAGGGGCGAGCGCCCTTTCGCCCGAGGGCGCCGCTTACGCGGTGAATACGCTTGTGCAGCCTGCATCGGTGATCGTCAACCACGTGAATGAAGCGGCCACTTCCGGTGGGAAGGTGAAGCCCGGCACGCGCACTGCTGCGTTCATCGCGTTGGTAAAAGGCCGCCCCGTGTATCCGGCGTTGAGCGGCAAAACGATCGAGCTCGACGGCTCCGGCAAATGCGTGGCGGGTTGCTGATGCCAGAGTCGTGAGCAATCTCCCAAGCCATGCACGGCGGACGGACGACGTCGAGGCCCTGCCGGCGGCAAAAGCCTATCGAGTCGGTGTACTCCTCACTGAGACCGCGCGTTAGTCGATCAGCGGGCACGGCGCGGATCGCCAGCTCGATGCTGAGCCAGGGTCTCCCCTGGCGAAACTGTTAGCTAAGAGTGCACGCGTGACCCAGAAGGATGCTGAAGCTATGAAGCCGCCGCCGTTCGCCGCCGCTTCAGGGCCAAGTGACCTCCGGTGCCGGCGCCCCGGACCGGAGCGGCGACCGCGCGTGTCCGCACGGTAAGGCGTGGAGGCTGCGTCAGCCCGAGCAAGGGCACCCACACTCCTTGACAGTAGCGCTCAAGTGCTGAGTCGGCGAGCGATGGGCCCGCGTAAGGGGCATTCACAGAACGGCTCAGCTCGTCGAGTCGGAACCCCGTCACCCCGCTCTCTCCATACGGGTACCCGAAGCGGCGCAGCGCGGCCGCGAACCGCACGGCTGCCGCGTGGGCACCAACCTCGTTCCGCATCCGAGTCCACGTCACCTGGCCGCGCGCCACCATGGTGGCCCAGTCGAATGTCTCGCTGACGATCGACCCGAAAAGAATCAGAGCGTGAAGTCGGGCGCCCTCGAAGTCTGAGAGGGCGCGGGTGACCAGGTAGGTTCCGAAGCTATGGGCGATGACGGACGGCGGACCGTGGCGCGCCTGTACCCGGTCGTACAGCGCGAGGAAGCGACGCACGAGTCGGGCGGCGGTACCCCCAGTGGGGCGAAGGAACGCGGTCCACGCCACTCGACGGGAATAACCGAACCACACGGGCTGACCTCCGGCCACGCGAATCGCGCCCGCGCTTCCAGCCGCCCACTCGAGCCAGGGATTCCGCCACAACCACAGTCCGTGCACCAGGATCACCGCGGGACGCGCCGACATCCGACCCGACCCTCGTAACTTCCGACCGCCGATCGTCGCGCGGCTCTGCTGGCCCGTCAATTTCACACCGTTTTCATCGCGGCGACTCGTCTGTGAGCGAGTAATCTTCTGCGAACGACGTCTTCGGCGCCCGCCACGCCGCCTCCTGCACCGCACGCCACGGCGTCAGCCACCACGTCAGCACCTGCCCGACCCACGGGTACAAAACGTGGCTCCGGTGAAGGAACGTCGCACGCCAACCGCTCCTATCGTGGGTCAGCGTCAGGTCGTAGCCCTGCCGCTGCATCCCGACGACGACGAGCCCGAGACCGAACCAGGAGTCGGGCCAGGCGTGGAGGATGGCAAGCTCGGGCGCGTCAGTCTTCACGCGCATAGCGGCGAGGGCGGCGAGCAGGAGTGCGCGACGAGGGGCGGTGTTCATCGGCGGGGTGGCGCGTCAGGCCGGGACAGCAGGCACCGCTGCGCGACCTTTCAGGCCACCGTGATCGTGATCTGGCTCCACCCATGGGTGAAGTCGATGTTGAAGGTGCCCTCGACGTCGGCGGCGTTCTGGGCATCCACTCTGATACGGACGGTGTAGAGCCCTGGCGGGAATATTGTCTGCACCCCGGAAGGCACCGGGTGGCTGAAGAATCGCAGCTGTTGCGGGGCTGACTGAAGCGCATAGCAGAGGTCCAGCCGACGACGAACATCGTGCTCAATATCACGAGGGTTCCAGTTCCAGTCCAGTTCGTGGGCCCATTTGAGAACCACGGGAGCGACGAAGCCTGGGGCGGGAGCCGTCCGGCCATCTGCGTCTCGCTGTAAGACAGCCGTCAAGCGTCCACGGCATTTGCGGGCCACGTCGTGGCCGTGATTCCGTACCATCACATGACAGAAGTAGCCGGGCACGCCTCCAGCGTCGGTGACAGTCCTGATCATGTACGTTTGAGCCGCATCGAAGTAGACATGGAGGCGGGGGCGCCGGGCGAAGCGCCAGAGAGACGGCACCCATCCACCTACCGACTTTGCGGCGGCAAGCAAATCCAACATCTTCCTGAGACTACGGCGGGCGCCCCGGTGATAGTCAAGGGTTTGCTGGCGCACCTGGGCCGTCTGGTGGAGCATGAAGGCCGAGGACTGGTGGCCAAGGCTCTAGGTTCTAGATTTTGGGGCCACACCACCTTGCCCGTGGGTCCCTCCAGGAAACCTGGGCCAACAGAATGAGCGCCAGCTTCAAGTGACGCGCACACGGCCAAGCTTGGCCCGCAGTGAAGGGGGGCGGGCGACTTGCGGGCTCGTTGCAGGTCGTATGGCAACGGTCTGGGTCTCACTCGGTCGCAGCGGCGACGACACCGCACCCCACGGGAAGCCGCATGAACATTGGCCGTGATGCCATGGGGCGTGATGGGTGAGACAGAGCGCCGGGCCTCGAGGTCGATGAGAAGCCTGATCACCGACCTCTGTGGATTTCGCCGCCGGAATAAGGCGCGTTTATCTGACTACCGCCAATCCGTCGAAGAGCAGTTGTCGCGAGGGTGGAATGGTGAGGCCAAGCGCCCTCGACGTTGGAGGCCGCGCGCCAAACACCAGGCTCCTGCCGCCCTACGATTCATTTGACTGGTGGCCCCTGATGCTGTCCACGCGTCAGGTCGTCCGACACGGCACGCGGGCTCTGTGATTGCGTTTCCCTGAATTTAGCCGCCGCGCTTCGCAGCGCGGGACGCAGTTCGGCCCAGGCCTTTTCGATCGCCGGTTTGATCTCGTCCCACGACTCACCAGCCGTCCTCTTCAGCGCCTTGAGCCGCTCGGTGGCTTCCGTCCCCTTCACCCTGAGCTGTTGGGCCAGTCGCTTCGCCTCCTCAATGAGAGAGATGGCTGCCGTGACGAGGATCATTCGTCCCGTCATCGTTGCCCTCCTTTCCCGCTGCCAGAGACGGTGCGCGAGCGGGCGTGCTGGCCGGTAACGGCAAGAGCCGTACCAGCGTTAGAGCCTTCGACAGCGCAGGGAATACGCGGCTCTAGGGATGACGCCAGTCAACGCCACTTGGACAAGCTGGCCCGGATGTCGCGCGGCTGACAAAGGCCCACTGCGGACTCCGAAGCTCATCGAGAAGTGCTCAGTGAAGCCATCCGCTGAGGATCGCGAATGACGATGGAACACGGGTCATACCTCGGTACGAGAAACCGGACTCGTCCCGACACTCGGAAAGCTATGGTCGGGGCGCTGAAGGCAGGCTTGATCGTGATGGCAGTCTTCGCCGATAGGATCGCGCCCTACTCCTACGACGAGTCGGTCCCTGGATCTCGCAAGAAGCCACCGAGTGTCCGGTTCATGGGCACTGACAACATCGGGCGGGACATGTGGAGCCGTGCGGTGAGGCACGCTCGGAGACTCTCGACAGCGGGTCGGAGGCAGGACAGTAAACCTTGGGCCCATCCGGCCCACCACGGAAAGAGACGGAGTTCAAGGTAGGGCGGCGAGCGGCCTGACGGGACGGGCCCGAGCATGGCGACCTGGTTGGGCTGGATCAGGCCGCCCGCCGGACATGGCGATGGTGCCGGCCCCCGACTTCGCGAATCTGCACGACCACGCCGCGCTCCGGTCGCTCGATTGGCCCACGGTCGGCATCTTTGTCGAGCGAGCGGTGAGTTCGCGCCCGATGATAAGTACGTGAGGTAGCGGGTCAGGATGCGGCGGAGGTGCCGTTCGCCAAGGACGAGGACATGATCCAGATCGGTAGAGGGAGAGGCGATCGACGCCCTGCACGAGCGCGAGATTGAAGGTGAGCTTTAGCTCGACGACGACCGGCGGCTCACGGCCGCCCGTGGCGTCGCCGCTTGACCGCGCGGTACAGATCCACCTCGCACGTCACGCGCTCGACGGTCGCACGCGGCCGGTCGACGTCGCGCTCCGTCTCGCGGCGCGCGGTTCGTCAGCGCCGGGGAACGACGCGGGCCGCTCGGCCTGGAATACGAACGCCCGTGCCGCTCGCCGGCCACGCGTCGACGGTCTCGGAGCTTGCGGGCGCCGGCCGTGCCGTCGTCTCCAGCGCCAGAGGCTGATCTCGCGTGCCACGGTCGCGATGAGACGATAGCGGACGAACGACGAGACCGGCCGCACTGCCATGGCGAAGGCTGCCAGAAGCGTACGCGTCATCGTGCCGCCTCTTGCCATCGTGCTCACCCTACGGCCCGGTGCCGTCGATCGCGAAAGAAAAAGTGACGGAGAGACGCGTCAGGGCGTCGCGACGCGCAGCGTCCGCACGATCTCCCGGCTGCTGCTCCCGGCTGGCGGTCGCCTCGCACGGTGGCGTAACCCCATCTCGCCCCTCACGGGCCGAGGCGGGATGCGAGATGGTCAGCCGTGCCGAGGCGCGACGCCGCCTAACGACACCCCGAGGGTCGCTCTATATCCGATTGGGCGATATTGACGCCTCGCCGTCGTTCAGCTACGGTGCCGCGCGTGACTGACACCCGCTGGCAACACCCTTGGCTCCGCGTCCAGCGCCTCATCCGTTCCATCCTTGAGGTGCGCCGGGACACGATCACACGCCCGGTGATGAAGGCGACGCTGACGAAGGCGCGGCGGGAGCGGGAGAAGATCCGGCGCGCCGGATGGTGGAACTGACCTGAAGGCATGGTCTTCGAGGACCGCTCGCCCGACAGTCGGGTGCGTCGTCGCGCCAGACGCCGGGCCGTCTTCCCCGTCGCGAGCGTCGTGATCTCGATCCTGCTCGCCTCGGGCGTGGTGATGGTCCGCGGGCGGTGGTGAGCTGAGATGGCTGGACCGTCTCGTCGCGGCTCGGATCCTGAGCCGACCCTTTCGATCTTCCCCGACCAGCTCCATATCGGCGACCGCTTCGACGATGCGGAGACGGGGGACGAGCCCCATGAGTGGGAAGTCGCGTCCCGCCCCGTCACGTTCAAGAAGGGCCATGAGGTGCGCGCTCGCGTCCAACGGCCCGGGAATCCCGCGACGGCTCGAGAGAAGTACTGGGCGGCCCACGAGAAGATCACGGTCCGACGGGTGACGGCATCGCCGACGCGGCCTACGGCGGAGCCCGACGGCGACGGCACCGACGTCGAATCGCTGCGCCGCGAGCTCCGGCGGCTGCGTGCCGAGGTTTTGGGGCTTCAGGAAGAGAAGCAAGACCTCGAGCGGCGGAACGCCGACTTGACGCGCGAGCTTGAGGAGACCCAGAAGAAGATCCCGCGGCGGATGTCGACGTCGTAGAACGAGCTGAGAAAGGACGTCCAATGGCCAGGATCAAGCACATCGCCATTCGCACTCCGTACCCCGAGAAGACCGCGGCCTTCTACAAGGACGTGCTCGGCCTGAAGGAGGTCGGCCAGGCGCGAGCGGGCGAGAGTCCCCGGGACGCGGCGGGCTACACGGGCATTCACCATCTGGGCTTCATGGTCGACGACATCGGATCTTGCCTGCTCGGCCCCCACGTGCAGGAATCGAGACGATGCAGCGCCAGCAGATCGAGCAGGCGAACGCCATCTTCGCGCGGCTGGTCGAGGCGGCGCCGCAGTTCGCCGATGGAACAAGCGCCCGACGGTGTGCTACATGGCGAAGAACGACGCCGGCTCGATCGCCGACTGCCGCGAGGCGGTCGCGCGCAAATCCCAATCACTTC
>Ga0209470_1003760_pt1 | contig 10347 bp, 8 predicted proteins | sample GraSoiAngelo_125_FD_185882 | JGI IMG/M metagenome (GOLD analysis project Ga0209470, IMG submission 185882) | Grasslands soil microbial communities from the Angelo Coastal Reserve, California, USA - 14_0927_05_40cm (SPAdes) (version 2) | ecosystem: Environmental > Terrestrial > Soil > Grasslands ... | reverse complement strand
AGTGGTCAGCCGTAGGCCGATGTCGATTCGGCAGGCGGCGGAACTCATCGCGAAGGTAGCTCGCACCGTTCATTATGCACATGAACACGGCATTCTGCATCGAGACATCAAACCGGGAAACATTCTGCTGGATGCAAACGGCGAACCGCATCTTACCGACTTCGGCCTTGCCCGATTAGTAGAATCCGAGAGCACTATCACGCAGACGATGGAAGTGCTGGGGACGCCCAGTTACATGGCGCCGGAACAAGCCGTCGGTAACAACGCAGCCGTCAGCAGCGTCACGGATGTCTATGGAATTGGCGCAGTGTTTTACCAACTACTTACCGGTCATCCGCCGTTTGCTGGAGGAACCACCTACCAGACCATCAAGTTACTCTTGGATACTGAGCCGCGGCAACCGCGCCTGTGGAATCCAAAAATCGATCGCGATCTCTCTACCATTTGCCTCAAGTGTCTGGAGAAGGATCCCAAGCGTCGATATTCGTCTGCGCTCGCGCTGGCTGAGGATTTGGAACGCTGGCTAAAGTACGAACCTATTACGGCCCGGCGCATTGGGCTGGTCGCGCGCGGAAAAAAATGGGTACGGCGCAATCCGACCCGCGCGCTTCTTGCGGGGTCTCTGATTGCATTGATTGCAGCGGTTGGATGGAACGTGTGGAAGAGCGAACTAATCCACCGTCCCGTAACAAAGGGAATCGCCGTTCTGCCGTTTGAAAATCTGAGCGGCGATCCGGAGAACGCCTATTTTGCGGACGGCATTCAAGAGGAGATCCTGACGCGGTTGGCTAGCATCGCTGAGTTAAGCGTGATCTCGCGCACTTCGACGTCGCGGTATCAGAGCAAGCCTCGCAATCTGGCCGAGATCGGGGAGCAGCTTAGAGTCGTGAACATTCTCGAGGGTGGGGTGCAAAAGACGGCCGATCACGTGCGTGTCACCGTGCAGTTGGTCAACGCGCAAACCAATTCTCAGCTCTGGGCCGAGACCTACGATCGGAAGCTGACTGATATCTTTGCCGTTGAGAGTGAGATCGCCAAGGGAATCGCGGAGTCGTTGCGGGCAAAGCTCACCGGTCGCGAAGAGCAAGCGCTGGCGGTTAAACCGACGAGTAACCCCGAGGGTTACGATGCTTATCTTCGTGGGCTGGCTTACAGTTTCAAAACCGAAAATACAGCCGCCAATGCCCTTGAGGCGCAGAAGCATCTCAGAGAAGCAGTGCGTCTGGATCCAAACTTCGCTCTTGCCTGGGCGCTGCTGTCATACGTTGAATCGCGCGGGTACCTCGTAGAAACTCTCCAGCCAACGCTGGCCCTGCGCGAAGAGGCGCGGCAGGCAGCCGAAACTGCGCTCACTCTTCAGCCCAATCTTGGCGAAGCGCTGTATGCCAAGGGCTATTACTATTACTCTTGCCTAAAGGATTACGACACAGCCGTGCGTTACTTTGAGCAGGCACGTCAGTTTATGCCGAACAACAGCCAGATTCCTGCAGCGATGGCCTATGTCGCACGGAGGCGAGGTCAGTGGGAGCGGAGCGAAGCGTACTTCAACGAAGCTGAGCGGTTAGATCCGCGCAACGGGTACCTCCTAAACCAGCACGCGATTTCCTATATCGCTCTTCGTCGTTTCCCCGAAGCGCTGCGAAAGCTTGATCAGGTTCTTAACATCACGCCGGACGAAGTCGAGACGCTCGCGACAAAGGCGGCTATCAAACAGGCCGAGGGCGATCTACCAGGCGCTGCGGCGCTGCTCGCTCCGCTGCGCCCCGCTGCCGCTGCTACGCAGGCGTTGGAGGCGCAAGTTTACCAAGCGATCCTGGAGCGTCGCCCTGCACAAATGATCGCTCGGCTGAAAGAGGTATTGGCCAATCCTGATCCAGCCTTGGGTTACATCAATGGCCGGCTGCGCTTTTGGTTGGGCTGGGCGCAAGAAGTCAGCGGAAACCATGCTGACGCCCAGCTAACCTGGCGACAAGCACGCAGCGAACTTGAATCTTTCCTTCAAGAACAACCGGAAAATTATAGTCTCATTGAAATTCTGGCGCTAACGAATGCAGACCTGGGTGATAAAGCTGGAGCGATGGCTTTGACGGAACGGGCTTTGGCCCAGCTTCGGATCGAGATAGACGCGTTAGTGGGTGCCGTTCCGATGCAGATCCTCGCTCGAGTAGCGGCTCAAACGGGCGAACCAGACCGAGCCATCTCTGCTTTACAGAAACTGCTCTCAATACCATGCGCGGGCCCACTGCCCGAGAACGTACCGCTCACGCCTGCGCTGCTCCGGCTCGATCCCATGTTCGACTCGCTCCGGGGCGATCCGCGATTTCAAGAACTTTGCAAAGATAAGCAGCCGTGAACGTCCGGGGCTTTTTCGTCGAGCTGAAACGCCGAAACGTTTACAAGGTCGCCATAGCTTACGCGGTTGTGGGCTGGCTTCTCATTCAAGTCGCAACCCAGGTGATTCCATTTTTTGAGATTCCGAATTGGGGAATTCGGCTCGTCGCATTGTTCATCGCGCTTGGATTTCCGATTGCCTTGATAATCGCGTGGGCATTTGAGCTGACGCCCGAAGGTTTGAGACGAACGGAGTTCGTTGAGGATTTGCCGGGAAAACCGTCCCGCAGTCGTATATGGATCTACGTCATCATTGTAGCGGTCGCGCTTTTGCTCGCTCTGTTTTTCGTGGGCCGCTACACAGCTCTGCGACAAGCTGGGACTCTCGGCTTGGTAACAAAATCCATCGCGGTTCTACCCTTCGAGAACCTCAGCCGCGATCCAGATAACGCATATTTCGCGGACGGCGTGCAAGATGAAATTCTAACTGACCTGGCCCGGATCGCAGATCTAAAAGTGATCGGCCGCGCCTCTGTGATGCAATACAAGAGCGGGATCGCGCGCGATCTCCGCAAGATTGGCCACCAACTCGGGGTAGCGAACGTGTTGGAAGGAAGTGTTCAGCGCTCCGGCAATCGTGTACGGGTGAATGCGCAGTTAGTTGATGCTCGGACTCGCCGGCAGTTATGGGGACAGGCTTACGACCGGGATCTTGCGGACGTGTTCACAATTCAAAGTGATATCGCAAAGGCGATAGCCAGCCAGTTGCAGGCGAAGCTAACCGGGCGCGAGCAGCAGGCGCTAGCAGTTAAACCGACAAACAATCCGGAGGCTTACGACGCGTATCTGCGCGGCCTGGCTTTCGAAGCGCGCAGCGCCTACTCAAACAATGCCTTGCGGAAAGCCACTAGTTTTTACGAGCGGGCGGCGCAGCTTGACCCGAATTTTGCCTTTGCCTGGGCGCGACTTTCTCGTGCAGACGCGTCGCTTTACTTCGTCCGTGTTGATCAAACCGCTGCTCGCTGCGATAAGGCGAAAGCAGCTCTGGAGAATGCGCAGAAGCTGGCACCGGACTCGCCTGAAACCCTGCTCGCCCTGGGCTATTATCAGTATTGGGTACTGCGTGATTATAGGCTCGCCAAAGCTACGTTCGGCCTCGTTAACAAACTATCGCCAGGTAACAGTGAGGTCGCTTGGGCCCTGAGCGCCGTGAACCGGCGCGAGGGAAAATGGAATCAAAGCATTGTCTACTTGGAGCAAAGTCTCACTCTCGATCCGCGTAACTTGGAGCTCCTGAGCGATACAGCGTGGACTTATGCGATGCTTCGACGATTCCCAGATGCGCTCGCGCTCTACGATCGGGCGCTGGATATTCTCCCGGATGATCCTGATCTGATGGCCGTAAAGGCCAGCGTTTATCAGGCGGAGGGCAACCTGGCGCAAGCCGCAGGATTTTTGTCAGTAATAAACGCGCAGACCCCATCTGAGAATGCCTTCGTAATCAAGATGACTCAGTTGAGGCTTGAACGGAATCACGCTGAGGCAATTCGATTATTGCAAGAGCGACTGGCTGAATTGCACTCTGGTCCTGAGATCGACAAGGGTATCAATCAGGTCTTAATGGCTTTTGCCCAACGCCTCGCCGGCGACACTGCTGGGGCAAAAGCTGCCGCTGAACAGGCGCGCAACACGCTGAACCCGCTTTGCAAGGATCAACCAGATAACTCTTTCTTTGCGCAAGAGGTGTCTCTTGCTAACGCGGCGCTCGGAGACGAGGACGCGGCCCTAAAGGAAGCGGAGCGTGCAATCGCGCTCTTGCCGATTACTAAAGACCGAGTATCGGGCCCTACCCGTGAAGAGGTGCTGGCGTTAGTTCAGATGATCTTCGGCGAGACGAGCCCCCCGATCTTAACTCTCGGCCGGCTGTTACAGACGCCATACATTAGCTGGCTTTACGGCCCAATGCCCGCTACGCCTGCGCTCTTGAGGCTCGACCCGATTTGGGATCCGTTGCGCTCCGATCCCCGATTTCAGGAGCTTTGCAAAGATAGGCAGCCGTGAATGCGGGCAATCTTTTCGCCGAGCTGAAACGGCGAAGCGACGTTTTCTGCATCTTGCGCGTAACGTCGAGCGGAATTTTACGCAATACCTCTGTGAACGGCCGAAAATGAATTCTTGATGACGAGAGATCACGGAAGGCCAAAACAATGAAAGAAAATTAGTTTATGAAAAAGCGAAACTCACCAGCCAAATACCCTTGTTCCAACGCGCCGAGGTGCGAGCCCAAGTAGACATCGTTACTCCCGGAGTTCCGAGCGAAGGTCTTCGCCGAAGTTTGGAGGTATTCAACAATGATACCGGCGCGACGTCCGTGCTCATGGGCGGTGCAGCTCCATAAACAAGCCGAGTTAAACAGTCGCAATTCGCAATCAGCCGCCACGTTTCGACGCGTGGCGGCTTTTGTCTGCGAAGCGCAGACATTTGCAGCTTATTTTTCCATTCCGGCCACAGCGTGCTCCGAGTGCTCAGGTGCGCTGTGACTATGCAGGGACGGGCGGATGCGCAGGAAAAATTGGAAAGCGTAGCCGAGATCGTCTCCGTAATAGCGATCGAGGCGGTCGGGACGGTCGTTGATGGTGAATTGCGTGCCCAGTCCGATGTCGAGGCCGTTGCCGTGGGACACATCGCGTACGTAACCAATCGTGTAGCCGCTCACCGGAAAAATGTGAGATTCATCCGGCGGCTTAAGGACGAGTTCATGTCCGGATTTTTCCACGCGTTCCCAACGCAGATAAATAGTGTTGCGCCCGCGTTGGTAATTTGACTCGACCAGGGACGATTGCGTTTTGCCCTCGCCAGTGTCGTGGTTCTGGCCCCAAACAAACGTGTTCGACCAGTTGCTATCGTGGCCGAGCGGGAGGTTGTAGATAAGCGACGCTGTTGTGCGATGTCGATTGAGCTCAGGCTCGAGGGCTTCGGGACTGTGGATGTAGCCGTATGAAACTTGCAACGCCAGATTGCGGGTTGGGTTCCAGGAGATTCGGCCACTGTACGAATCGAAGTCCGGCTCATCGAAATTGTAACGGTTTTCGTCCGGCTCCCGCCCGGTGAAAATGCTGCCTTCAATCTTTACGTTATTCCAGGCGACGCCGGCAGTGGCGACGCCAAAGGTGACGTGGGTCGAATCTTGCCAGTGATGGCCGAGCGGCGCGTCGGGATCATCCATCGCTGATGGGCGATGCATGAATGTTGGCGGACCGAGCGCCGGTTCACCTGGATAACCGAAGTAAACGTAGGCGCTGAGATCGTAACCGAATTTTTGCGACAGACTGACTGAGAGTTCGTCAAAGAGATCATGCGGATGCTGGCGATCGTGCAACGGCTGATCGTTCCACGATTCGCCACTTTGAAAGAGAAGCGGATAACCGCGACCACCTTCCGTCAGCGGGTCGAGACTCATCATTAAACGCGCACCGAACTGTGCATTGTTTCCGAGCGGATGTGAAAACATCGCCATGATCCAGTCCAGCGCATCGATCCGGTCATCGCCGCGTCGGGTGCTCACGTTGGTGTAACGCGGGAAAATTGCGCCGTGCAACATCAGCGTGTTCTCGTCAAACATGAACATGCGGCCATACAGGGGGCTCGAGTCTGGCAGCCAGCTCGTGCCTGAGCCTTCGCGGCTCATTGGATCTGCAATGTCGATGGACGAATGCATTTCCATGTGCATCTCATGGCCGCCATGCTCATGGTGCGGCATCGCCATGCTGTTCGCATCGGCCGTTGCGTGTCGTGAATGGGACGTTGGGCGTTGAAGGTCTGCCGCGCCGTAGCCCTGCGAAGTGAGGTTGGGCGTTGAACGTTTCTTTTCTGCCACTGGCACGAGTTTCATTCCGCATTTGGGACAATTGCCTGGATGATCTATCACGACTTCCGGATGCATTGGGCAGGTGTATTTCTGCTTCTTCTTTTTTTCCTGCTCATGCTCGTGATAATGCTCACCACCAGAGTGCTGCGCGATCGCCGTGGTGTTCATGGCCAGCGCAGCTGCGCTCACGATTAGAACTACAAATTTTTTTCGCATTTTGTTCTGGTTGTAGGGCAGGCGCCTCGCCTACCAGCTGGATAAAACGGCAACCGGAGCGGTTGCCCTACAAACAGAACGCGATTAGTTGCGCTCTAAGCGAGAGAAGGCGGAGCGTTAGCGAAAAGGCTCTGCTGTAAGATTAATTCAGCAAATGAGCGCGAGCTGGGCGGTCCCGTGTCGAGCAACAACGGAGCCGGCGTCCGCAAAGAACACACGATGAGCGTGCGTTCTTCAGCGTAAAAATCGACATTGGAAAAATCCGCGCGATCGCGCGCCCAACTTTTTGATTGTGCAAGAACAACGGCTCGCAGGACTTTGCAGCATTGCACCTGTGCGGATTGCTCTTTTTGCTTCGCAGGCTTGGAATGAAACGGGCAGGCGGCTTGTGTCGAATCGGTCTTTGTCGCCATCGCGGCGAACGCGCAATGATTGGAGATCGCGATCCAGGAAAAGATCGCAATCGCAACGCCAGAGCACCGAATGCTCGTTTCCACCACGGCGGTAATTAGTCGAATCAACTTGAAAAACTCAAACATTTTCTTCTGCGGGATCGATAGCGGGCGCAACAGCTCCCGGAGATATTCCTCCCGGCGGCACCGCTTCGCTTGGCTCTGCTACTTTGTCGCTCGGCTGATCAAATTGCGGTTGTTCTACACGTGTCGCGAGCAACATCGCAGTGAACAACAACGCAGCTGCCAGATAGTACGGAGCGCCGGGAATATGAAACGAGTGCTTCGGATTAATGAACCACGCGAATATTCCAGAGAAGAGGAACGGACCAATAACAAAAGCGATTGAACGAAGGCTCTGGATCGCTCCCTGCAATTCGCCCTGCTCGCGTTCGCTCACGCGGTGCGTCATCATTCCTTGTGCAGCCGGGAAGGAGATATTCCACATCGAAATTATCGGGATCGACGCGATGTAAACAGCACTCGTTCGGGCGAGACCAGCGATCAGCATGCCGACCGCACCGAAAAATTGGCCGATGTAAAGTGTGCGACGCTCACCGAGCCATCCAACGATTCGTCCTGTGAGTCCGCCAGAAATCGCCGCGGTGAAAATGCCGACGATCGCGAGCGAAGCGCCAATCATGCCTGAGCTCCACTCGTAACGGTAAATCGCGTAAAGCGCCCAGATCACGAACACTTCGTGCGAGACGTAGGCAAGAAACTGAAGCGAAGCGAGTTTCCGCAGCTCCGGATGGGAGCGAAGTAATACCAACGAGCCAATCGGATTCGCGCGGCGCAACGTGAATTCTTTGCGATGTTCGTCGCGCAGTGATTCGGGCACAAAAATGTAACCGTACAGCCAGTTCGCCAGACTAAATCCAGCCGCGACCCAGAACGGCAGCCGAACATCGATGTCTCCGAGTGGCCCGCCAATTCCCGGGCCAAGAATGAACCCGAGGCCGAACGCTACGCCGATCATGCCGAAAGCGCCTGCGCGTTTCTCTTTTGGCGTGACATCGGCGATGTAGGCCATTGCTGTTGGAATACTGGACGCGGTGATTCCAGAGATAACGCGGCCGAGAAAAAGCCAGCCGATTGTGGGCGAGAGCGCCATGACGATGTAATCGAGGCCAAGGCCAAGGTTCGACAGAAGAATGACCGGGCGCCGGCCGAACTTGTCGGACAACACACCCAGCACCGGCGAAAAGAAAAATTGCATCAACGCAAAAACTGTTCCAAAAACGCCGTTCCACTTTGCTGCCGAGTTCATGTTGCCGCCCAGGAAATCGAGAATCAATTTCGGCAACACCGGTGCGATCAGTCCGAGCGCGAGCATGTCGAGCATGACGGTGACGAAGATGAACGCGATGGCGGCCTGGCGAGATTTCATGCGGGTGGCGAGCATGCACGCAACGTTGTAGCGGTGGTTGTGTCAACCGCCGAACCGAACGAAGGCGTTCGCCGCGACGAATGCCTCTACAACGTGCAACGCGTCGAGGACAGCGCCTTCCACCTTGGCTAACTTGCGCAATGATGCCGCTTTCTTATCGCTCGTCGAAAACCGAAGTGCGCCAGAGCAGAATCCACGGCCGCGGTTTGTTCGCCACGGATGACATTGCCAAGGGTGAAATCGTGACGGTCAAAGGCGGCCACATCATTGATCGAAAAACCTTGCGCGAAGAAGTCGCGCCACGACTTGGTCCGGTGGAAATTCAGATCGACAAGGATTTGTTCATCGCGCCTGTCACAGACGAAGAGCGGGAGTTGTCGATGCTGTATTCGAATCATTCTTGTAATCCAAATCTTGGTGTCCGCGGAGAGATTACGTTCGTGGCGAGGCGCGACATTCGAGCAGGCGAAGAGCTCACGCATGATTGGGCGATGACTGATGACGATGATTACTTGGCGGACTGTAAATGCGGAGCTCCCGATTGCCGCAAAATTCTCACCGGGAAAGACTGGCAACGCGCGGATTTGCAGAAGCGCTATGCCGGTTATTTCTCAGCCTATCTTGCGGACAAGATTGCGCGGCAGGCTAAGCTCGATGCATGAAACTGCTGTTCGCCTTCTATTATGTCTGTGTCTCAGCGCTTCTCGCTCAGACGCCTACCGGTGAAAGCGCTGCGGTCCTCCAAGCCGAGCGCGATGGATGTGCTGCGTATTTGCGCGGTGACGCCGAGAAAATCGCAAACTTCTTAACCCGTGACTACACGCTCACAAACTCAAAGGGTGAAATCACCGCAGCGGGCGATGATATCGAAGATGCCAGAAGTGGCAGAGTCCATTACGATGTTTTCGAAAACTACGACATGAAGGTGCGGGTCTACGGCGATCACACTGCCATCGTGACTGGGAAGACGAAAATAAAAGGTAACGCGCAGGGTAAACCGATCGACATCATTGTTCAGTTCACCGATACGTTTGTAAAAGAGAGCGGCCGCTGGCGTCTCGCAGCCGGTCATGTGTCGCGCTTGAAAGAATAAAGGCTAGTCAGTTTGAATTTTTCTCCGCTGATCCGGCGCGAAAAATCTTCCTGCTCGGTCTCCTGAAGGTTAAATGCTAGCGTGATCCGCCGCATATGTACGAGCGCCGAAAGCAGCGTCTTCTCAGCCGATTTGAATTTGGCAAGCGTGTTGGGCGACATGGTCTGGTGGCCCTTGGAGTTTTGGTGTTCGGACTCGGAATCGGCGTTGCGGGGTATCATTGGCTTGCTCATTTAAACTGGATCGATTCGCTTCTGAATGCATCGATGATTCTAGGAGGAATGGGTCCCGTGGATCCATTGCCTACTAATGCCGCAAAACTTTTCGCTTCGTTTTACGCTTTGTTTTCGGGGCTGGCGTTCATCGGCATCGTATCAGTGCTGCTGGCCCCATTTGTGCATCGTATGCTGCACCGATTTTACGCGGAGGACCGTGACTAGATGGATTTTCTGCATCGATTTTGCGCAAGGCGAGCTTCGTTCTTGGGAGGATTGAGGCGTTCAGAGACGGCATCTTTGCGATTGTGGTTACGCTGCTAGTGGTCGACTTAAGGACCCACCTCAACGATCGTGGCAGCGACCACCTTTGATTTGCTCCGAATGAAGAAACTATTACTAAATTCATTCGTCGCAGGGGCGGCTTTGGCCGGAATGGCAGGTTGCGCCCAAATAAAAAAACCGCCCGCGAAGGTTAAGGCGATGCCGGCCGGTTTTCGTTTCGATCAAGTCGGGCGGGTTACGCTGTACGTCGGTGAGCCGTGCACATCGCAAATCATGTTCGATTTCTATGGCGCAGGATCAACGGTCTGGCTCGCGGCACCGATGTGGGTGACGAAAGTCCTCACGGACGCGGCGAATAAAAACCGGCACGTTCATGTCTCGGGAAAATGGCGGCGTGGCGGACAATCGAACTGTAGCTACGTTGAAGTGACAATCGCTGAGTTAATGAAATGAAATCAAAGCAGATTGAGGACACGCCGAAAAAGTTCGGCCCTGTT
>Ga0209470_1003759_pt1 | contig 10347 bp, 9 predicted proteins | sample GraSoiAngelo_125_FD_185882 | JGI IMG/M metagenome (GOLD analysis project Ga0209470, IMG submission 185882) | Grasslands soil microbial communities from the Angelo Coastal Reserve, California, USA - 14_0927_05_40cm (SPAdes) (version 2) | ecosystem: Environmental > Terrestrial > Soil > Grasslands ... | reverse complement strand
GAAGCGCAACTGGATCGCTTCTTCATCAAGCTCCGCATGAATTTTCCCGGTGTGGAGGATATTCACACGATTCTCGACCGCACAACCTACCTCGACGAGCCCAGTGTCGAGCGCGTGTGGGATGCGGAAAAGATTCTTCAGCTCCGCGAAGTCGCGCTGGCCGTGCCGATCTCCGAGACTGTCCAGGATTATGCCATCCGGATTGTTATGGCCACGCAGCCGACGACTTCTCTTGCCCACGAAATGACGAAGAAATATTTACGGTATGGCGCCAGCCCTCGCGGCGCGCAGGCTCTGATCGTCGGAGGCAAAGTGAGAGCGCTGCTTAGCGGCCGGTCCGAAGTGGCTTGCGAAGATATAAGGCATGTGGTCATGCCTGCGCTGCGCCACCGGGTGATTCTGAATTTCGAAGGCGAGGCTGAACGCGTCGATTCGGATACGATTCTTGAAGCGATCATCCAATGGGTGCCCGAGAAGCGGTAAGATGTGAAAGCCTATGGATTTCAAAGTAACTACAAGACGTGCAAACTCTGTGCTGATCATCGATCTCGCGGGTAAGTTCACCGCAGGCGAGGCGCTCACGAGTCTGCGCGACACGATCCGTGACGAAATTGCCAAAGGGCACAATAAGATTTTGCTCAATCTGAAAGATCTTTCCTATGTGGACAGTAGCGGACTTGGTGAGCTGATCATGGCATTGGGCACCGTTGAGCAGATGATCTGTGCGGCGTGCGGTGCGACAGTCTTTAAAGACGACGAAGGCAACTGGGATGCCTGTCCGCAATGTGAAGGGAAAGAGCGGAAGGCTTGGGGCCAGCTGAAGCTCAGTAATCCCGGGCGTCAGGTCACCGATCTGCTTCAGTTCACAAAGTTGTATACGGTGTTTAACGTCCATGAGTCTGAACAAGAGGCGCTGGCAAGTTTCAGGTCTCGATAGTCCCTCCCGATGAGCACGGTTCCGAACAAAGTCATTTATTCCATGATTGGAGTAAGCAGGTACTTCGATAAGAAGGCCGTTCTGAAGGATATCTATCTCTCTTATTTTTATGGAGCGAAGATCGGCGTTATCGGTCTGAACGGATCCGGAAAGAGCACGCTGTTGAGGATTCTGGCCGGCGTCGATCAAGACTTCCAGGGCAAGACGGCCGTATCGCCGGGATTCACGATCGGCTTTCTCGAACAGGAGCCCCAACTCGACCCTGCAAAGACCGTCCGCGAGATCGTCGAAGAAGGTGTCCAGCCGATCGTGGCTCTGTTGCGTGAGTTCGATGAGATCAACGCCAAATTCGCCGAGCCAATGTCTGACAAAGAGATGTCTGATCTTTTGGAGAAGCAAGGAAAGGTGCAGGAAAGGTTAGATGCCGCTCAAGCCTGGGATCTCGACTCCCGGCTTGAAATGGCCATGGACGCACTGCGATGTCCGCCGCCGGAAACAAGTGTCTCGATTTTGTCCGGCGGCGAGAAGCGGCGTGTTGGACTTTGCCGTTTGTTGCTTCAGAAGCCGGATATTCTGCTTTTGGATGAACCGACGAATCACCTCGATGCAGAGTCTGTGGCGTGGCTCGAACATCATATCCAGCAATATGAAGGTACGGTTATTGCCGTGACGCATGATCGATACTTCCTCGACAACGTCGCAGGATGGATTTTGGAATTAGATCGCGGTCATGGAATCCCGTGGGAAGGAAATTACTCATCGTGGCTCGAGCAAAAGCGAATCCGGCTTCAGCAGGAAGAGAAGACCGAAACGCAGCGCCAGAAAACGCTGGAGCGCGAATTGGAATGGATTCGCATGTCGCCCAAAGGACGCCACGCCAAAGGGAAGGCGCGCATCAATTCTTATGAAGCATTGCTCAGTCAGGAGACCGAACGCCGGGGGCAAGATCTGGAAATCTACATTCCGCCTGGGCCTCGGCTTGGTCAGGTTGTTATCGAGGCTCTAGGTTTGAAGAAAGCATACGGCGACCGATTACTTTTTGAGGACCTGAACTTCCGTTTGCCTCCCGGGGGAATCGTGGGAGTCATTGGCCCCAATGGCGCTGGTAAGACGACGTTGTTTCGTCTGATCACCGGACAGGAGAAACCGGATGCCGGATCCGTTCGCCTGGGCGACACGGTGAAGCTTGCGCACGTGGATCAAAGCCGGGATCTGCTCGACCCGGAAAAGACGGCATGGCAGGAAATCTCGGATGGATTCGATACTGTCCAACTCGGCTCCCGCGAGGTGAACTCGCGCGCCTATGTTGCGCGTTTCAACTTTTCAGGTAGCGATCAGCAAAAGAAAGTCGGAAACCTATCAGGCGGTGAGAGGAATCGAGTGCATCTGGCGAAGACGCTGAAGCAAGGGGCCAATGTGCTGTTTCTTGACGAGCCGACGAATGATCTCGATGTCAACACACTACGGGCTCTTGAAGAAGCACTGGAGAATTTCGCCGGATGCGCAGTCATCATAAGCCACGACCGGTGGTTTCTCGATCGCGTCGCCACGCACGTCCTTGCATTTGAGGGCGACAGCCGTGTCGTGTGGTTCGAGGGGAATTACTCCGACTACGAAGCCGACCGTCGCTCTCGTTTAGGTACAGCCGCCGGCCAACCGCATCGGATTAAGTACAGGCATTTGACGAGGTGAACCCTTTCCCAGAGGGGGAGGGTTTTCTCCTCTCCTCAGGAAATTTCTACCCGATACACGGCGCTTCCGTCTAACACTGCGTTGATTGATCAGCATTCTGCCAAGCGGAAGCCGAATTGCTCAAGAACAGAAATCTCAAGGAGGGATCGAGCCGTGCGGAAGGGCAACTTACCCCAATTCGTCTACAGCAGGCCAACGATGTGCCTTCACTGTCATTTGATTGTGGAGATGGTTCACGAGCGCGACGCCGATCCTCAGAAGGGATCATGGCAGTGCCCTCAGTGTGGTCACATGTATCCATTTCAACATTGGAAGATTCGAAAGCAGTCTCCGAGGAAGGCTGAAGCCGCGTAGTTCTGAAATATCAGCCGGGCCGATTGGCGTGGCGTAAAGAGGCAAGCAAGATGTCCAAGTTGTTCCTCGTCAATATTCCCTACAACTGCTCAGAGCGTGAGCTTCAAGAATGGGTGGAGTCCCGGGGTTTCGAAACGCGATCTATCCGCATTGTACACGACCTCGTGGCAGGAGTATCGCCTGCGTTCGGATACGTCGAGCTTCAAGACGACACCCAGACCCATGAAGCAATCGATATCCTCAACGGCAAGAGGATGCGCAACCAAACTATTCTGGTCAAGGAGGCTCAGGTTCAAACAACCGGCGCCACAGGCGGCGGGTTGGAGCGAAGGACGGCATAGTTTACCGAGCCGCCGCTATAGCCGGAAAGAACCCAGAGCGCTCACAATCGAGAACACGATGGCCATAGCTGTCAGCGCCAGACACGCGAGCGCGGCCACGAGATGGTCCAGGCGTTCTGGCTGCAGCGGATCCAAAAATTTTGCAGTCGCGTAGCCTCCGGCGAAACCGCCGAGGTGCGCCCAATTGTCGACCCCCCGGAAAATGAACCCAAAAATGAATAGAGCCACGGCCCAGGATTTGGCCTGATCTCCCACGATGCTGCTGCCGGTCCGGCGGCCGTAGAAAACCAGAGCTCCAAGCAATCCGAAGATCGGCGCAGAGGCCCCAACCGTGAAACCGGCACCCCCCAGGAAAGGTATGAATGCGCCCGATAACGTGCTCGCAGCAAATCCTGTTACACCTGCAAAGGTGTAGATGATGACCATGCGGCTCGGGCCGTACGTTTCCGACGTGGCCGGAGCGAGCTGCCGGATCCACATCATATTGAAGAGGATATGTAAAACTCCGGCATGGAGCCATCCCGCGGTTAAAAACGTCCACCATCGTCCGGCACGAAAGACCGGAATCACACCGCTGGCCCCAAACACAAAAAGACTCCGGCCGCTGGGGGCGAGGAAGTTGAAGCCGCCCGTACTCACCCCTTGGACGTCGAAGGCCAGCGTCAACAGGTAGAGAATGATGCAACTCCACATGACAAATTGCGTGAATCCGAGATCACGTCCCAAACGGCTCAGTAGCGGCGCAAATCCCCATAGCCCTGGATTCCACCGTCCGCACGTAAAGCATCGCTCGTCATTGACGCCCACAAGATTGCGGCATGCGGGACAAACGACGGATCCCCATTTCTGTCTCAACATGAAATAAGCTTATGACAAAATCGCGAAATTACCCTCTCCCTCTGGAACAGGGCGCGCGCTGAAAGCGCGCGGGTGAGGGCTGAAGATTTGGTAAGACCTGCAACCTCAACCGGTGCGCGTCAGACTTGCCTCTGTCGCGCCGACCTCTCCCAGGAGAGGTAAGAGTTCGTGATATATAAATAACCATGCGCCACCATATTTTCGGCCTTATCCTGATAAGTTTTTCTCTCACGCCGGCGTTCGCACAAGATCCGGTGAAGCTTCTTGTGGACCGTTTGGAGCTCGAAAAATACAAAGCCAGTATCAAAGGTCTCACCCAGTTTGGGGACAGGCGCGAGGGAACGCAGCGCAACCGCCGGGCCATCGATTGGATCGAGCAGCAACTGAAGAGTTATGGATGTACCAACACCGAACGGCTGACCTACGATTACCAACCGGAGATACGCCCGCGAGCGAATCTGCCGCCGGACACCGCTGCGGGAGGGGGGCGTCCGCGGGGTGTACGGGTCCCAACGGGCGTGAACACAGACCCGTTGAAACAGCGAAATGCGAGATTGCGCGAGCTCAACCGTGAGCCTTCGGTGCCGGGTTCGCGCGAAGAGGTCTACTGCACGAAGGTTGGTGTTACACATCCCGAGGAAATGTATATCCTAGGCGCGCACATGGATGGCCACGGTTGGGGTGAAGCGGCAAACGACGACGGCTCCGGCACTGCGCTCGTGATGGAAGTCGCCCGCGTATTGAGCACCCCCGATGTCAAGACCGATCGATCGATCCGCTTCATCCTCTGGAACAACGAAGAAACCGGTCTCAATGGCGCGCGTTCTTACGTGGATCAGCGAAAAAATCTTCAAGGCAAAGAAGACCCGCCGGGATCTGGAAAATATCCGGAGCCGAAGTGGCTTGGCATGGTCCAGCACGACATGATGCTGTTTGATCACGGGATGCCGCGGCCGGACGGCACCCTCAGCAAAGAGCAGCGTCCTGAAGCCGATGTGAACATCGAGTTTCAGATCAACTCGAAAATGGCGCCCGAATCACAGTCGCTCGCCTGGGCCTTCGAGAAGGCCAACGAGAAATACGCGACGGATTATCCGGCTTCGGTCGGCAGCCATATGACCAATACCGATTCGACTCCATTTCAGGACCTCGCCCCTTCGATCAGCCTTCGCGAGAACGAACGCGGAACACAGATCGGCAACGGGTGGGATCCGCAGTGGCATCAACCATCGGACCTGTATGCCACTTACAACGATAAAGACTTCCGGCTTGGCTTGAATGCCGCCCAAACGACGCTGGCTGCCATCGCACAACTGGCGGGCGCAAGACTTGTTTCCGGGGGTGGGCAAACGTCTGCCACCGTACCATAATTCCATGGCCGGTAAGTCGAAATTTCCCGGGTCCATTTGCTGTAGACTTTTATACAACGCTTAAAATATTGCCTGGAAAATATGCTCAGGCTGGCATCTAGCATGCAGCTCAAAATTCGGATTCCACCAAATGGCGAAGAACGGCGAGATCAATAAAAAGTTTGGGATTTATAAGAGCCTGTGCTGCGGATTCGAAATTGTGCTCGTTGAAGGTGCGAAATTTCCAGATTGCCCAAACCATTCCAGACTCACGACAGAATGGAAGTCCACCAGCGACGAACGGGTTCCCCGAGCTACTGAACTTCCCAGCGCTAAAAAGAAGAGCGACCCTGCCGCGTAACCCACAGCACCATCCTAACTTATCCCCCTCCTCGCAGAGGAGGGGGAGTGGCGCGGCAGCTTAATAGAAGCTGGCGCGCCACCCCGTCCGCGCCGTTTCGGTGTTTCGCGGCATTCTTTCGGTGTTTCGCGGCATTCTTTTGATGGTGCAGCCACCCCTGCTCTGGGAGGAGGGGAAAATTACGCAACCATAATTACGAAGTACTGTACTTAGGAGGGGAGTTTCCTGGACGGTTATGCTACCCTTCGCGCGGCATGGAGGAGCGGCAAGGTCATACCACTTTTGCGATCCTCATACTGGCGCTGTTGCTGCTGACGCGGCTTCCGGCGATGGGGGAGTATTTCACGATCGATAACGTTAACCTGGCGCTTTCCCTCGAGAAGTTTGATCCACGCATTCATCAGCCGCAGCCTCCGGGTTATCCCTTCTTCGTGTTCTTTGCCCGGATCGTGAACGTTATCTTCCGAAACGCGGAGCGGACATTCATCGCGGTCTCGTTAGTAGTGAGCGCGGCGGCATGTTGCGTCGCGTTTGCTCTGGCCGGACGGATGTTCTCGCGATGGGCGGGAGCGTCAGCAGCGTTTCTTCTGCTCGTGAACCCGGTCTTTTGGCAGGCCAGTCTGGATGGACCGCTGCGGCCCCATCTTGCCCTGTTTTCCCTATTGACGGCGTTTTGCTGCTGGCGGTGCTGGAACGGTGAAAAGCAATATGCATATTGGGGAGCCGTCGCGCTTGGTGTGGGCAGCGGCTTCCGCCCCGACCTTATTGCGTTCCTATCGCCGCTTTGGTTGGTTTCGACGTGGGCTGGGACGAGGTCCTGGAGGATTGTATTCAGGGCATGTGTCTTATTCGTGGGCATCGTTGGTGTGTGGTTAGGAGCGCTCATTATCGCAATGGGCGGAATCCGGACTTTCACGGGCGTGATGCTGGGGTACGCCGTCGAGCAATCTGGGCAGGGATCAGCGGTTTTCGGATCGTCGATGGTGGCGTGGTTGAGACAGATCAACAGGCTGGTGATCTGGAACGCGCTGGCCGTAGTGGGATGGATTTGGGCTCTCCCGTTTGTGCTCAGGAGCCAACCTTCAATTGAGGCTTCGCCCTATCGGTCTCGCGATTCGCGCCACCCAGACGCGTCAGATTCTTTTGAGCTGTCGCGCCTCCCCTCCTCTGCGAGGAGGGGAATGATAGCCGCATTCTTCTTCATTTGGATTATTCCGGGACTCATCATTCAAGCGATAGTTCATGTTGATGCTCCCGGGCATACGCTGTTTTCTGTGCCTGCACTGTGTGTCTTGGGAGGATACGTGTTGTCGCGGCTGCGCGCGAGCGAGTTCGCTCTAGGCGCATCGCTACTGGTGAATGCGTTATTTTTTCTGGATTTTTTCCCCCTGCCGGCCGCAGTTAATGATCCGAACCGGATCCCTTCGATAAAAAACGCAATTCTGTTTGGGTCTTTCGAGGCATCGATCGGGCAGGTGCGATACCTGGACGAAACGACTCGTTCAACCCTGAAGGAGATTCAGAATTTTGTCCCGAAAGATCGCCCATCCCTCATCATTACCACTGACGCGTACGTCGATCAGTGGTTCATGAATTGGCGGATCGGCCGCTACTATCTGCCACAAAAGGATTTTTGGATCCTGCAAAACAACACGAAGCCCAACCGTGTGGAGCGTGTGCGCCGCGACCTGGTGATGGAGGCCCGAGAAACGCCGCTCGAAATTCCAATCTTTCGTGAGGGACGCATTCTGTGGCTGATCGAACCCGGCAGTGCTCTTCACAAGCATATTGCGGCGGTGCAAAATTTGATGGGTGGAAAATATGTCTTCTACTCCGATATCACTCCTGATTCCCCTCCATTTACGATTGATGGCGTTCAAATCATACCGAAGTTGTGAGCCATGGATTTCAATGACGTTCGATTGAGATACGAATCGCTTCGCGATGAGATCGACCGCGCTATTGGTAGCGTGCTCTCCGGCGGCCGCTACATTCTCGGTCCATTGGTTGAGACGTTCGAGGACGAATTTGCGCGATATTGCGGAGCGGCCAGAGGAATCGGTGTTGGTTCCGGGACGGACGCACTCAAAATCGGTCTGCGGGCCATCGGTGTCCGGCCAGGCGAGGACGTTCTGGTACCCGCCGTGAGCGCGGCCGCGACGGCGATGTCGGTCGCCGCCATGGGTGCAAGACCGATCTTTGTTGATATCTCTTTGGATGACTTCAACATCCTTCCTGAGCAGTGTCTGGAGAGAAAAACTTCGCGGACGAAGGCTGTCATTCCCGTGCATTTGTACGGAATGCCTGCCCGCCTGAAGGAGATTAGGAAGGCCGGCGTTCCCATTCTCGAAGATGCGGCCCAGGCACATGGCAGCGAGGCGAGTTGGGGCCGATGCGGTTCGTTCGGCACCGCCGCCGCGTTCAGTTTTTATCCCACGAAGAACCTTGCAACTTATGGCGATGGAGGAATGCTTGTAACCTCCGACGCTGCCATCACTGAAGCATCCAGGCTGCTGCGCAATTACGGACAACGTGAGAATTACTCATCAAAGATCCTTGGCGAAAACAGCCGCCTCGATGAGCTGCATGCAGCAATTCTTCGCGTCAGCCTCCGGAGACTTGATGAATGGAATGGCAGGCGGCGCGCCATTGCGGAAAAGTACCGGGAAGCCTTTCGTGAATTGCCGATCGGGCTGCAAGCCCAAACCGGCAAGAGCAACGCCCACCTGTTTGTCGTCACAACTGCGCACCGCGACAGACTGCGCAGTTACCTTGATGAATGCGGCGTACCAACATTGACCCATTATCCCGTGGCCCTGCATCGTCAAAAAGCTTTCGCAGAGTTCAGGCCGGCTCGCTGCCCAAATGCAGATCTGCTCTGCTCTCGCGTGCTGAGCCTGCCGATGCATGCTTTCCTGTCGGATGCCGACGTGGATCGGGTGATTGAAGGGGTCCGCGAATTCTTTAAGCGTAGGGTATGAGGAGGCATGGCCGCGTAATAGAGGCTTCGCCCTATCGGGCTCGCGCTTCGCGCCCGGCGCGCCAGCTTCTATTAAGCTGTCGCGCCTCCCCTCCTCTGCGAGGAAGGGAATGCCCTCCACCCATACGTCTCTACGATTTTCGTGCGTAGCAGATCAGCGACAGGCCGAATGGCAGGCGATGGCCGGACCGAAACCATTTGGCCTCTCGAGATAGAACGGCCCTAAATACCCCATCCAGCCATCCCAGACCTTTCGGCAGCGGCTTCACATCGCTTCCGCCCCCGATGCCCGCGCGTTTGAGCAGTCTCCGGGCAAGAATCACGGGAAATAAGAACCCGTTCGCGTAGCTGGTCCATTCGATGGTGAATCCGCACTGCTCCAATTTCTTCCTGAGCTCAAGTAGCCGATAGCGGTAGCAGACCTGTAGCTCTTCATCGTGCGACGACCACAGCCACATAAACGCGGGTACCCGGATAAAAAAGTGGCCGCCAGGTTTCAGTACGCGAATCATTTCGCGGAAAGCGGCATCGTGTGTGTCGTAGGGCGTTTGTGTGACGACCTCGAATGAGAAAACAACATCGAACGTTTCGGACTTGAACGGAATATCCGTTATGGAAGCTTGAATCACTTTCTTAATGCCGCGCTTTCGTACATGCTCGAGTGCGGCATTAGCAATATCGAGGCCATAGACGTCGTGGGAATTTAGATCTGTGTAATAGCTTAAATTGAAGCCGGTGCCGCAGCCCGCATCGAGAATTTTCCGTTTCGGTTCGGCCAGCTCGGACGCCGCGATGCTATCGGTGATTTGGCGCATGGCGGCAAACCACCAATGCTTTTCTTCGAGCCGGTACAGCAACTCGAAATCTTCCGCACGCATGCGCAGGAGATTACCAGTAATGTTTGCGGCAGCGGCGGTAATAGTCCACGGTTCTGGTCAATCCTTCTTCTAATGTGGTGCGGGGTTTCCAGCCCGTCGCGGCATTGAATTTTTCGGCTGACGTGTAGACGCTGCCGATGTCGATAGCTTTCTTATCTGCAGGAAAAGGTACGATGCGGTAAGAACCGCGCCCGGTGACGCGCAGCAGCAGTTGAACGAATGCTTCGAGTGTGACCGGCCGCTCTCCGCCCAGATTGAAATAATCGCCGCGAAGCCCGCTGTGGGTGGCCGCGATCAGCAGAGCATCGACGACGTCGTCGATGTAGTTGAATCCGCGCAATTGCTGGCCGTTTCCGAACAGCTGGATTTCTTCGCCGTCGATCGCCTGTTTGATAAACCAGCCGACGAAGCCCTGGCGCGGGTGCTTCACGAGCTGACGCGGTCCATACGTGTTGACCAACCGGAGGGAGACCGCCGAAATCCCGTGCGCCCGGTCATACACCATGTGGAGCCATTCACCGGCCATTTTGCTGACACCGTTCACGTCGATGGGCTTCAAGAGCTGCGTTTCAACCAGCGGCAGGCTTTCCGGCCGGC
>Ga0209470_1003752_pt1 | contig 10357 bp, 5 predicted proteins | sample GraSoiAngelo_125_FD_185882 | JGI IMG/M metagenome (GOLD analysis project Ga0209470, IMG submission 185882) | Grasslands soil microbial communities from the Angelo Coastal Reserve, California, USA - 14_0927_05_40cm (SPAdes) (version 2) | ecosystem: Environmental > Terrestrial > Soil > Grasslands ... | reverse complement strand
CGACGCGCAGCTTCCCCGTCGCCAGCATCATCGCCGCCTCTCCACCGCCCGCGAGGTGCGCGACCAGCTCGGTCAGGCCTGGATACCGGAACCCCGCGACGTGGAGCGCGTGCTTGTGCACCGGGCCCGTGACGATTGCATCGACCACACCGTCCCGGGCGAGCGCGACGGCCTGTTCGACTGCGACGCCCGCCAGCCGCCCCGCTCCCTGCTCCCCGCTCCCCGCTCCCCCTCCCCAGGACCCGACCCCGATCTTCCGCTGCGCCGGAATGTCCGCGATCTGCTCGTCCGCGCCGATCAGCGTGATGCCCGCGTCCAGGCCCGGGGCGAGCGCCTTGGCCACGACCTCCGGCCCGATGCCCCGCGGGTCGCCGAGCGTGACGGCGAGACGGGGTGGGCGGCGGGACACGGCGTCAGAACCGGACGTCGACGTACGTGGTGCGACGCAGGATCTCGAGGTAATGCTTGATCGCGAGCTGCTGGGACAGGGCGTCCTTGATCCGGTCCTTCACGTCCTCGAAGCTCAGCTCTCCCTCGGGCAGGCGCTTCAGGAGCTCGAACACGATGAAGCGGGGCCGCGGCGTCGCGGCGCCGGCGACGAACACCGGCTTGAGGCCCGGCACCGTGTCGTTCCCCACCGCCTTGGCGTAATCGGGCGGCAGCTGCGCGATGGGCAGCCCGTCGGCGAGCTTGGGCTCGTTCGGGTCGGAATAGCGCCGGGCCAACGTGTCGAACGAGGCGCCCCCTCCCGCCGCCAGGGCGTCGTGCACCGAATCCGCTGCGCGCTTCGCCAGGGCGATCTGCGCCGGCGAGAGCTTCGCCTGGATCAGCACGTGGCGGGCGAGGATTTCCGCGGGCTGCGCGCGCTCCACCTGGATGATGTGGTAACCGAACTCCGTCTCCACCGGCGGCGAGATCTCGCCGGGCTTGAGCCGGAACGCGACGTCCTCGAACTCCTTGACCATCAGGCCGCGTCGGAACCAGCCCAGCTCGCCGCCCTGCTCGCGCGACGCGCTGTCCGCCGAATACTGCTTCGCCACGTCGGCGAAGCTGGCACCGTGGCGCAGCGCGACGAACAGCGATTCCGCGAGCTGCAGCGCGCGGGCCCGCGCCGCCGAGTCGGGCTTCGGGACGACGACGATCTGCCGGAACGAGATCGCCGGAGGGCGCTTCGGCTGCTGCCCCCGGTTCGCCTCCCAGAACTCGTGCATTTGCGCATCGGTCGGCGGGATCGGCCGCAGTTTGCCCTTGCCCTTCAGCTCTTCGATCAGCCGCTGCTGCAGGATCGAGCGGCGCTGTTGGTCGGCGAGCCAGCGCCGCCACTCCTCTTCGGACACGAACCCCGCGGCCTGAAGCTGCGCCCGGAACTCCGGGATGGACGCGAACTGCTTGCGCACGTTCTGGACCGTCTGCTCCACGGCTTCCTGGACTTCCTGCTCCGTCACCTTGATGGTGGTGTCCCGCTCCGCTTGTTGCACCATCAGCTCCTCGTCCGCCATCTGGGCGAGGATCTGGTGCCGCGCGGCGTCGCGTCCGGCCGAGTCATCGGGGATCTTCCCGCCCTGGGACTGCGCCAACGCGAGCTGCTCCTCGACTTGCGAGGCGAGGATCGGCTTCGAGCCGACGATCGCCAGGATGCGGTCCACCGGACGCGGACCGGTGGGCGCGGGGGTCCGCGCCCCCCCCTGCGCCGCGATCGGTCGGGCCCCGAGGGCGGCGAGGCACAGCAGGACGAGCGCCGGGGGACGCGTGCGCATGCTAGCGAGGCGGTTGCTTGCCACTCTCCGGGGGAACCGGCGGTGGGCCGGGCGCGCGCTTGAGACCGGAGGGCGGCGCGGCCGGAGCGCCCGCGGACGGACGGGGACCGCCGCCGGAGTCCGCCGCGGAGCGGATCACCTGGGCGCGCTCCAGGGCGCGGGTGATCCCGGCTTCGTTGAGCGACCACGGCCCGCCCTGGCGCAGCGCGCCCGCGAGGAACGGCGGCACCGGGAAGAGCTGCGCTTTCCCTTCCTTCAGCGCACGATCCAGGTAGGCGTCGAGCCGCGCCATCGCGAGCCGAATCCGCGCCGGCTCGCCGGCGGCGGAGTCTTTGAGCAGCTGCGGCGAGACACCGATCAAGCCCTCCAGCACGTTCAGCGCCGAATCGTGCTCGGCGCGGATCTGCCGCCAATCCTCGGCGGCGAGCGTCACGCCCGCCGAGTCGACTTGGCGCAGCAGCATGTCGCGCTGCGCCAGGATCCGCACGAACTGGGTCAGCTGCGCGTCGCTCGCCGACGTGATGCCGCGCACGTCGTTCGGGTCCAGGGCCAGGAGCCAGCGCGCCAGATCCTTCACGCGGAAGGCACCCCCCTGGTAGGTCGCGAGTTTGCGGCCGTCGTCGCGCGCCCCGACGATCTGCGGGATCGCCTGCCGCACCAGCGCCGGCGCTGACGACGCGATCTCGAGCCGGCGCACCTTCGCGAGACTGTCGAGGTAGAGCGAGTCGAAGCGCATCGTCCGCCCGTTCTCGAGCTGCGCCTGGAACGAATCGCGTACCTCGGCGAGCGGCGGCCGCCGGATGATGTGGAACCCGAACGGGGAGCGGACCACGTCGCTGATCGCGCCCGGCTCGAGCTTCCAGGCGGCGCTGTCGAACGCCGGCACGAATTGCCCGCGGCCCGTCGCGGGGAGATAGCCGCCCCGCGCCTTCGAGCCGGGATCGTCGGAGTAGCGCTTCGCGAGCTGGGCGAAGTCGGCGCCGTGCCGCGCGGCGGCCTGCCGCAGCAGCCCTTCGGCCTGTTTCCGCTGTTTGTCCTGCTGGGGCGGCGCCGCATTGGGTGGCACCCGGATGAGAATGTGCTGGAACAGCCGCACCGTGCCCGCACGGTAGGCCGACTCCGCCTGCGCCGGCGTCACCTTCACCCGTGCCGACACCAGCGCCTCGTGAAACCGCTCCCACCGGACCTGCGACACCGACGGCCACTCGGCGGCGAGCACCAGCGCCGAGTCGTCCATGTCGCGACCGCGCGCCAGCTCCACGACGAACACGGCGTAGTCGAGGTAGGCGCCCGCGACGCTCGTCAGCACCTCGGCGCGGAGCGGGATCCGCTTCGCGTGCCCCGCCAGGTCCGCCAGTCGCTCGACCGTGAGGGTCTGCCCGGCCGCCGTGCCCGCGACCTCCGGGTGCGCCGAGAACGCATCGCGCAGGGCGGTGCACCCCGCGAGCGCGAGCACGACGAGAACCAGACCCGACCGCCGCATGCCGTCTCCTTTATGTACGAGAATCCTGCAGGACCGCCGTGAGAGCCCGCACCAGCCCGGGGCCCACGGCCTCGCCCCCGAGCCGGCGGAGCCGCAGGGAGAGCGGGGCCGAGCGCCGCACGTCGGCCTCGAATTGCACCGCGTCCAGCGCCGCCGTCAAGCCGGCGAGACGGGGGCGGGCGTCCCGCCGGAACGCGAGCCGCGCCTCGTCGCCCTTCACCAGCACGGTCTCGAGTCCCGCCCGAGCGCCGAGCGCGCGCAGCTCGGATACGAGGAGCAGCCGCTCGGCGGCGTCGGGCAACGGCCCGAACCGGTCGCGCAGCTCCTCGCGCACGGCTTGAATCTCGCCAGGCTCCGAGGCCCGCGCCAGCCGCCGGTACAAATCGAGCTTCGCGGCCTCGTCCGGCACGTAGTCGTCCGCGAGATGGGCGGGTTGATCGAAGATGACTTCAGGCGGCGCGAACGTCCTGCTCCCCGCTCCTTGCTCCCCGTTCTTGAGTGCTTCCACCATCTCTTGGAGCCACCGGAGATAGGTGTCGAACCCGACGGTCTGCGCGTGCCCCGTTTGCTCCGCGCCGAGCAGGTTCCCGGCGCCGCGCAGCTCGAGGTCGCGCAGCGCGATGCGGTATCCAGAGCCCAGGTCGGTGTGATGCTCGAGCACGCGCAGCCGCTCGTCGGCGTCGGGGTCGATCACGTCCGGCACCAGCAAGTAGCAGTAGGCGCGCCGGTGGCTTCGCCCCACGCGGCCCCGCAGCTGGTACAGCTGCGCCAGCCCGAACTGATCGGCGCGGCTCACGAGCATCGTGTTGGCGTTGGGCACGTCGAGGCCGGACTCGACGATCATCGTGGAAACGAGCACGTCCACTTCGCCGCGCACGAAGCGCGCCATCACCGCGTCGAGCTCCACCTCCTTCAGCTGGCCATGCGCCACGGCAACGCGGGCCCGCGGCGGGGCCAGCGCGCGCACCCGCTCGACGATCGTGTCGATCGTCTCGATGCGGTTGTGGACGAAGTACACCTGACCGGCGCGGTCCACCTCGCGCGCCAGCGCCTCCTCGATCAAGGCGTCGTCCCACGGCTCGATGAACGTCAGCACCGGCGAGCGGTCCTTGGGCGGCGTCTCCAGCAGCGTCAGGTCGCGCAGCCCCGCGAGCGACAGGTGCAGCGTGCGCGGGATCGGCGTCGCGGTGAGCGTCAGCACGTCCACCGCGAGCTTCAGCGCCTTGAGCCGCTCCTTGTGCCGCACGCCGAAGCGATGCTCCTCGTCCACGATCAGGAGGCCGAGATCGTGGAACGTCACGTCGCGCGACAGCAGGCGATGCGTCCCGATCAGAATGTCCACTTCGCCCCGCGTCATGCGCCGCGTGACCGTCGCGCTGTCCTTCGCGCTGCGGAACCGTGACAGGACCTCGATCCGGACGGGATAATCGGCGAGTCGCTCGCGGAACGTCCGGCCGTGCTGCTCCGCCAGAATCGTCGTGGGCACGAGCACCGCGACCTGCTTCCCGGCCTGCACGGCTTTGAACGCGGCCCGCAGCGCGACCTCGGTCTTCCCGTAACCCACGTCCCCCACGAGCAGCCGGTCCATCGGGCGCGGCCGCTCCATGTCGCGCTTCACTTCCTCCGACGCGCGCCGCTGGTCCGGCGTGTCCTCGTACAGGAACGCCGACTCGAGCTCGCGTTGCCACGCGGTGTCGGGCGGAAACGCGAAGCCCGACGCCAGCTGGCGCCGCGCGTACAGGTCGAGCAGCTCGACCGCCATCCGCCGGATCGCGGCGCGCGTTTTCTCCCGTTGCCGCTGCCAGGTGGTGGCGCCCAGGTGATGCAGCCGCGGCGGCGGCGCGTCGCCGTCGCCGGCCGCGCGGTACGGCTCGAGCTGATCCAACCGGTACAGCGGCACATTCAGCCGGTCGCCGCCCGCGTACTCGACCACGGCGACCTCGAGCGACCCCCCCTCGGCGCCCACGGCGATCGTCTGGATCCCCCGATAGATCCCGATCCCGTGCTCCAGGTGCACGACGTAGTCCCCGGAGGCGAGGGCGCGCGTCGCCGCGGTCGGCGCGGCCTCGCGATAGCGCCGCGGCCGCCGCAACCGGCGCGCGCGGCGGAAGATCTCGTGATCCGTGAGCACCCGGAGCCCGGGGAGGACGAACCCGCCGTCGAGCGCACCCACGGCGAGCGTCGCCCGTTGCGTGTCCAGCAGCTCGTCGAGGCGCTCGAGCTGCCCCTCGTTGTCGCACAGAATCACGGTGGGCGGCTCGCCGGCGACGATGCGTCGCAGTTGTCTGATGTCCCGGTCCACCGCGTCCGGCGGGGCCAAGGGGAACCGCGCCGCCGCATCGTCCGCGTTCAGCGCCAGCCGGCCGAATCGGGTGAGCTGCCGGCGCCACGCTCCGGGCTCGACGAACAAGGCCTCGCGCGCCGGGGGCTCCTCACCCAGCCGGCGCGCCACGTCGAGATGATGCGCCGCCTCAGCCCACGCGCGGTCGACTTCCTGCTCCAGCGCGGCCTCCTGTTCCAGCACGACCAGGGCGTCACTGGGCAGCAGATCGAGGAGCGACCGTCGCTCCGTCGTTCCGTCGTCGCGTCGCGCCGTCGCCTCCGTCTTTACGGGAAGCACCGTCACCCGGTCGACCGGCTCCCCCGAGCGCTGCGAGTCGAGATCGAAGCTGCGGAGCGACACGATCTCGTCTCCCCACCATTCGATCCGCGCGGGCGCGGCCATGCCGAACCCGTACGCGTCGAGAATGCCGCCGCGCACGCTGAACTGCGCCACTTCCGTGACCGTGGGGACCCGGGTATAGCCCATCGCTTCCAGGCGCCGGGCGATGTCGCTGAGGGTACCGCTCCCCCCTCCCCGCTCCCCTGCCTGGAGCACCAGTCGCATGGACTCGAGCGCCGCCGGCACACCCGTGTGCTCGGCGGTGGCGCGCGCCGTCGTCACGACGATCCGCACGGCGCCCGACAGCAGCTGCTCGAGCGTTTCGATCCGTTCGCCCGCGATCTCGAAGTGCGGCTCTTCCGCCCCCAGGGCCTCCCGCTGCGGGTACAGCACGGCGGAGTCGCCGACGAGGGTCTGCCCGTCGGCGAGCCAGCGTTCGGCGTCGGTGGGCGTCGGTGTGACGACGACGAACACGCGTTGCGGCAGCCGGCGGGCCAGGGCGGCGAGTAGCACGACGGCGCTCGAGCCCGGGAGCCCCGCGACGCCGAGTCGTGCGCCGGGCGCGGGCAGCTGCACCGCCAGCGCGCGCGTCGCCGGCAGCTCGTCGAGACGATCGATCAGGAAGTCGAGGGACATCAGCGGGTGAGCGTCGCGACCCCCAGCTCCACGACGGCCACGACCAGCGCGAGCGCCAGGAGGAGCCAGCTCCCGTCGGCGCGCCCGGTGCCGGCGAAGCGCGCGGCGGCAAAGGCAGGGTCCTCGAGCACCTCCGCGCCCAACAGCCGGCGCACCAACGCGGGCGGCGCCGCCGCGAGCTCCGATTCGCGGGCGTCGATTCCGTAGACCGTCGCGCCCACGGTGTCCGTGCCGCGCGTGCGGAACTCCACGCGCGGCGCGCCTTCCGCTTCCGCGACCGGCGCTTCGCCCCGCGCCAGCCGGTTCACGAGCGCATCCACAAACGGCACGAACGCCGGCGCCGCGGGGAGCGCGGTCCAAGCCGTGTCGAGGCGGCTGCCCAGGAGCAGCACGCGCCCCTCCCCCGGGTCGCGCACCAGCCACGGCTCGCCGTTCACCCTCGCGACGACTGTGCTGTCCTCGCCCCCTTCCAGCCGATACCGCCGCGTCACCTGAATCCCGTCGATCCCCGCCACACTCGACGCCGCGATCGGGCCTGGAGTTCCCGGTCCGCCGAACCTCCAAGGGCCCCCGCCCGCCGCCAGCGCGCGATTGACCTGGCCGACGAGCGCAGCGTCCACCGGGGGGATCACGACGTTCGTCCGCGCTCCCCCCCTTCGGTCGGGCCGCTCGCCGATGGAGACGTCCGGGCCGCGTGCCCCCCCCGCCCCCGCTATCCCCACCTTGCCGCCCTCCGCGAGCACGGCGAGCGCGGCGGCCACGAAGGGGCCCGCGTCCTGCGGCGCCGTCACCCGGGCGGGGGGGGCGACGCGCCAGGCGAACACGCGGCGGTCGTCCGCGCGCAGCTCGTCGGGGTCGAGCGTCGCCTCCCCCACCCACCAGCCGGGGGCAAGCGGTGGCAAGGCGATGGAAACCGCCGCTCCCGGTGCCGCGAGCGCGCGACCCACTTCGCGACCGCGCACGCGCACCGTCACGGCCGCCGCCGCCGCGCCCGGCGTGCCGACGACGCCGACCGTCACGGCTCCGTCCGTGACGCGCGCCGTGCCGATGCCCCGGTTCGCGGGCGGTTGCGGCGGGGGCGCGAGCGCCAGCACCCGGACACCGCGCGGCACGTCGGCACGCCCAGCGCCCAGGGCGGTGCGCTGCAGGTCGCTGACGACGTGCACCTCTCGCGCCGGGAGCGGCTCGGCATCCACCAGCCGCGCGGCCTGCTGTACCGCGGCCGAGAGGTCGAGTCGCCGCGGCGACACCGCCGCGCTGTCCACCGTCGCCAGCAGTCGCTCGCGCACCCCCCCACGAGCGACGCCGTCCGCGAGGATGAGCCACACCCGGTCGCCCGCCGCGGTGCGCGCGAGCGACCCGCGGGCTACCGCCCGAAGGCGATCGAGCACCGGCCGCCCATCCACGACCACGCCCGAGGATGCCGAGTTATCGAGGATCAGCGCGAGCGCCGTGGGCGCGTGGACCGTTGCCCCTCCGGTCCGAGCCGGGACGAGCGGCCGCGCCGCCGCGAGCACGATGAGCACGATCAGCAGCGTGCGCAGGATCAGGAGCAGGAGATGGCGTAGCTTCAGGCGACGCGCGCTCTGACGCTCCGCCTCGCTCAGGTAGCGGAGAGGGGGAAACTCGGCCTCGGGGGGAACGCGGCGCTCGAGCAGGTGCAGCAGTGCGGGGATCGCGGCCGCCACGAGTCCCACCAGCGCCAGCGGATGCAGGAACGTCACGCCAGCAGCCGCAGCGCCATACCGAACGGCATGTCCGTCAAGACATGATGGTAGGCGATCCCGTGCCGCCGGCATGCCGTGCGCCACGCCGCGATCTCGCGCCGCACCGTCTCGCCGTACACGCGGGCCAGCTCGCGCGGCCGCACCACCACGCTGGCCGCCGACTCGGGATCGCGGAACCGCACCTCGGGGGGTCCCGAGAGCTCGGCCTCCGCCGGATCCATCAGATGCACGACGATCACCTGATGGCCGCGGTGGCGCAGGTAGCGCAGCGCCGTGAGCGCGAGGTCGCGGTCGAACAGCAGGTCGGAGACCAGGACCACGAGCCCGCGCCGCGCCAGCAGGGCCGTGAGCCGCACCAGCGCCGCCTGCGCCGCCGTGCCGCGTCCGTCCGGCGTCCTCACGAGCCCGCGCACCAGTCGGGCCCACTGTCCGGACTTCACGCGCGCCGGCACGACCTCGCGAACCGCTTCGTCGAAGGTGATGAGGCCCGTCGCGTCCCGCTGGCGCAGCAGGATGAGCGCCAGGGCCGCCGCCAGACGATCGCCGTAGGCGCGCTTCGTGAGGCGCGCCGGCGCGCCGCGCCACGCCATCGAGCGGCTCGCGTCGACCAGGATCATCGCCCGCAAATTCGTCTCCTCCTCGAACTGCTTGACGAACAAGCGGTCGGAGCGGGCGAGCATCTTCCAGTCGAGATAGCGCGGCTCGTCGCCCGGCTGATAGGCGCGGTGCTCGGTGAACTCGACCGAGAACCCGCGGAATGGCGAGCGGTGGATGCCGGCGAGGAACCCCTCCACGACCCCCTGCGCCACGATCTCGATCCCACCGAGGCGAGCGACTTCGGCGGGATCCAGCAGATCGACGCGCTGCACGTCAGTCATGGCTCGCGGAAGGTAATGGCCGGCGGTTTGTCCCGGGTAGAGGACACCGGGGCCAAGGTGATGCCCGTCTCACGATCACAACGGTAACCATGCCAATCGGTTATCTCACCGCCCGGATGGCTGGGCACCTGGCATGCAACCTGCCCCCTGCTGCGGGTGGAGGGGAGTCCCATGTTCACGACCTTAGGCTTGCTCAGCGTGCTCACCGTTGCCGACCGCGCGCCCGCGCGCGCCCCGACCAGCGGTGACTACCGCGCCCGCATCGAGGTGTGGACCAACCGCGGCGACGATCCGTATGGCTCCGGACAATCCGTGCGCGTCTACTTCCGCGCCGATCAGGACGCCTACGTCACGATCCTGCGCGTCGACACCGATGGCCGCGTACGCGTGCTGTTTCCGCGTGAGCCGTGGGAAGACAACTTCGCCCGCGGCGGCCGCGACTACGAGGTCCTGAACGGCTCGGACCGGGCCGCCTTCTATATCGACGATTTCCCCGGCGAGGGATACGTCTTCGCCGTCACGGCGGCCGACCCCTTCGTCTACGACGCCATCGAGAGCGGCGACCACTGGGATTATCGGGTCATCGCCGACGGCCGCATCCGCGGTGACCCGTACGTCGCCCTCACCGATCTGGCGCAGCGCATCGTGCCGGGCGGCTACAGCGATTGGGACTACGACCTCGTCCCCTACTACGTCCAGCAGCGCTACGACTACCCGCGCTTCCTGTGCTACGATTGCCACACCTATGTGGGCTACCCGTTCTGGGTTCCCTACGATTACACGTGCACCCGCTTCCGGATCGTGGTCTTCGACGATCCGTACTACTACCCCTATCGCTACTACGGCGGCACGCGGGTCGTCTTCACGCGGCCGCTGCGGCCCGAGCCGCGCTTCATCTTCAAGGATCGCCAGGGCTCGGAGGCCTTCGTCACCCGCGTGCGGGAGCGGCCGACGACCGGCGACCGGCGCCGTGACGTGGGAGTCCGGGGGCGGGATCTCGGCGGAACCGGGATCATCCCACCGCCGGGTGTCCGACAGCGCGAGCAACGACCCTCCGACGGCGACCAGGGCGGCGGGGGCGACGACGAGCACCGTCGCCGGCGGCCCGACCGTCCAGATCACCGGGACCGTCCAGATCACCCCGATCATCCGGACCACCCGGACCACCCGGATCATCCGGATCATCCGGATCATCCGGACCGGCCGGACCGGCG
>Ga0209470_1003750_pt1 | contig 10360 bp, 10 predicted proteins | sample GraSoiAngelo_125_FD_185882 | JGI IMG/M metagenome (GOLD analysis project Ga0209470, IMG submission 185882) | Grasslands soil microbial communities from the Angelo Coastal Reserve, California, USA - 14_0927_05_40cm (SPAdes) (version 2) | ecosystem: Environmental > Terrestrial > Soil > Grasslands ... | reverse complement strand
TGGTCATATCGGAAGCAATCATGCGCGACTGTATGCGGAGATTCCGTCCGCTGAGTTTACCGCAGTGTATGACGTGGATCCTATCACGAACCGCACAATTGCGACCAAGTTCCACGCGACCCCTGCCAGATCTCTGGATGAATTTATTGCCATGATTGACGCCGCTTCCGTGGCAACGCCCACCAACACGCACTACGAAGTTGCACGGTCTCTCCTTGCGAAGGGCAAACACGTGTTGGTCGAAAAGCCGATCACTGACAACACTGCGCATGCTGGCGACCTGGCAGAGTTGGCCGCGCGCAACGGCCTGATCTTGCAGGTCGGCCACGTGGAACGTTTCAACCCGGTCTTGGGCGCTCTTGAAAAACATCTGACTCATCCGCGGTTCATCGAAGCGCATCGGCTCCGACCCTACTCGGAACGCTGTACCGATATCGGTGTCGTTCTCGATTTAATGATCCATGATCTGGAAGTCATTTTGCATTTCGTGCGTTCGCCTTTGTGGAGTATTGATGCAGTGGGCGTGCCTGTGCTTAGCCGGAGTGAAGACATCGCCAATGTTCGACTGCATTTCGAAGATGGATGCGTGGCAAATGTGACCGCGAGCCGCATCAGTCCCGAGCGGGTTCGCAAGATTCGCATTTTTCAGGAGGACGCGTACATCTCGCTCGACTATCAAAATCAAAGCGGCGAAATCTACCGGCGCGTTGGAAAACAGATTTGGCGTGACAGAGTCAGTGTTGAGCACGAAGAACCGCTCAAACTTCAGCTCACTTCGTTCATCGAATGTGCGAGCACGGGACGCCAGCCGCGCGTTTCCGGTTCTCAAGCGACAGCGGCATTGGAGCTGGCAGTCAAAATAACAAAGCAAATCGCAGCGAGTGGATAAGACGATCCGGTATCGCAGATCTTACTGTAGAGGCAGGCGTGCCACCTGCATGGCATGCGACTTTGCAGCCGACACGGCTGCCACTACAGAAGAATGACCATCTATTTCGTTGCCGGCGAGGTGAGCGCTGACAATCACGGCGCCGCATTGATGCGCTCCCTGCGCGAGTTGGATCCCGGGCTGAAGTTCATCGGCCGAGGCGGCCCGCAGATGCTGGAAATTGCCGGCAACCAGTTCAAAAACTGGATCGGCGACGCCGCCGTCCTTGGTTTGTGGGAAGTGCTTAGGAAGTATGGTTATTTTCGAGAGCAATTTCGCGAAACGATCAAAGAAATTCTGGAGAGCGAGCCGGACGCAGTCGTGTTGATCGACTACCCTGGTTTCAATTTGCGGCTTGCCCGCGCATTGCGAAAAAAATCGCGACGACAAAAGATAATTTATTACATCAGTCCGCAGGTATGGGCTTGGAACCGTGGCCGGATGAAAAGGATGGCGGGCTGCATCGATCTTGTGCTCTGCATTTTTCCATTTGAGGCCGATCTCTATAACGAATCAGGCCTGCGTGCGGTATTCGTCGGGCATCCGATGATTGAAAGATTGCAGACCCGGAAAATCGACGGCGAGCGCGATCCGAATTTAATTGGCCTTCTTCCAGGCAGTCGCCTGCGCGAAGTACGGAAGATTTTTCCGGTAATGATCGATACAGTGCGCTTGCTCTTGCAATCCAACCCCACTCTACACTTTCAAGTCGCCGCGGCATCCGACGAGCTCGCGCGCGAGATAAGTCAGATGCTGAACCCTCACCTTCATCCTCTCCCTTCGACGAAACGAGAGGAAACACGGCAAGCATCTAACGAGTTGCAACGCATGCTGGCGATAGAAGGTATGACAGGGACGCCTCTCTGCTCGTCGAGGGGAGAGGGGACGGTGGGGGGTGTCACAAAAACGCAAGATGGGCAGCCGATTCAAATTAGAGTTGGCGAAACAGCAGCCCTCCTGCAGCGAGCTTTCGTCGGGATCGTTGCTTCAGGCAGCGCTACGCTGGAAGCTGCTTATTTTCGGATGCCTTTTGTGCTGATTTACAAGGTGGCCGTGCCCACTTACCTCGCAGCGCGTCTCGTGGTGAACGTGAAGTATCTTGGCATGCCTAATTTGCTCGCAGGCAAAGAAGTGGTTCCGGAATTTATTCAGCACCGGGCAAAACCAGATGTCATCGCGAAGGCCGTGCAGCTGTTAATGGAAGATGCACGCGCACGCGAGCGAATGATTTCCAAATTTGAATCTATTATTGCCAAATTAGGCACAGGCGGAGCCAGCGAACAGGCCGCGCACGCAATCGTTCAAGAACTCAAGGAGCGGCGGTCTCCAGACCGCCGGGGCGATCTGGAGATCGCCCTTCCTTGATAGGTGAAGCTCGGCGAGCAAAAGAACAGCCCCGAGCAATTCTTAAAGAGATTGGAAGATCAACTCGAAACGAATTAACTGATCGCGCGATGAAAATTTGGGACATTTCAAGAACACTTTCCAACGATCTGGCAGAATGGCCCGGCGACGAGCCGTTTCGTTTTGGATTGACTAACGAGATAGCGAACGGCGCGAGCGTAAACCTTGGCGCGATCACAATGAGCGTGCACACTGGAACGCATGCCGACGCGCGATTCCACTTTGATCCAAAAGGCGAATCGATCGAGAAAGCGCCGCTCGACGCTTATGTTGGTCGCGCAACCGTGGTCGATCTTTCGCAGAGTTTTGCGCAGTCCAAGCAGAAACATTTGATCACCACCGAAGATCTCAAGCCGCATGCCGAGGACATCGCGGCTACATCGCGGCTTCTCGTAAAAACCCGTCGCTGGAGCGACTCCAGAGTTTTCCCAAATCAAATTCCCGTGATCGCAGCCGATGTCCCCGCATGGCTTCAGAAAAATGGCGTAAAGCTGCTCGGCTTGGACGTGCCGTCGATGGACGAGATCGATTCGAAATCGTTGCAGAACCATCACGCGCTGGCCGGAGCCGGCATCGCCATCGTTGAATCGCTCGATCTGACCGATGTCGCCCCCGGTATTTACAATTTGGCGGCGCTGCCTCTAAAAATCGCCGGGGCCGACGGCGCGCCGATGCGCGCGATCCTCTGGCGCGAGTGAATCGCGGCAAAATTGAGATGCCTTGTCCGTTTCATACGCGCTGTAGGGTCTGCTGTCCTCAGCAGCGATCGCTTTCCCGCGTCAAAAGAGGATGCGCTGAGGACAGCGCACGCTACAGCCGAGTATGATGACAACAAGCGTGCTCGAGGACCAGCGCACCGTTTGGATGGTGGTCGCCGTAAGTTTTTTTTTGTTTCTCATCGGCAATTTGCCGTGGCAGCTCGACGACTACGATCAGGCGAAGCAAGCATTCACTTCCTTCCAAATGATCAAGGAAGGCCGGTGGCTTCATCAACAGACTCCGCACGAACACGTAGCAACCAAACCGCCGTTCGTAGGATGGGTTTCAGTTGGTCTTTTTACACTAACGCGATCATGGGACGTAGCGTGGCGGTTCCCGTCGTTTCTCGCTGCGGTTGCCTTGGCGTTGCTCTTATTTCGCGCTGCTAGCTCCGCTTACGGACCAATTGCTGGTCTCATTGCGCTCGGGGCATTTGGATTGAATCTGCTGAGTCCCCGTCTCGCAACCCTCGTGCGCACCGACATGCCATTGGCGCTCGTAATTTTTCTGATCGGTTTGCTGATTTGGAAAAAAATTCGAGCTGGAACCGAGTGGGCGCTGCGAGACCAAGTGTATGTGTTTGCACTTCTCACAGTCGCAATGCTGATCAAAGGCCCGATTGTCTACGCATTTCTACTGCCGGGCATCGCGCTGTTTCAATTGCGACATGGTAGGGGCCGGCCTCAGCTTGTCCTGAGCGGAGTCGAAGGAGGCGCCCCGCTCCAAAAAGGCATTAGCGCCTGGCCCGGCTGGTGGCCATGGATTGCATCTCTGGCGGTCTTTTTGTTCTGGGTGACTGGCGGCATTCTTTTTCAGCCCGGTTTCTTGAATGAAGTTGTCATGCGTGAATTTGTTGCGCGATTCGGCGAGACAATTCATCGGCCGCAACCGCTTTACTTTTATTTGCCGCACCTGCTGCACAAATTTGCTCCCTGGAGCGTGCTGATCATCGCCATCGCGCTCGTGGACCTTCATTGGCGAAGATGGCGGCTGCGCTCAGCGTTTCGCGAGATGTCACCTGAGACTTTCTGGCTGCTTTGCTGGAGTGTGGGCGGATTGATTGTGATGTCCATGATTCCGTCCAAGCGTGTCGATCGAATTTTTCCAATCATACCGTCACTGTGTTTGCTGTTGGCGGCGCAAATTGGAAGAGTCGGGGCCTGTAGCCACGGCTCTGTGAGGCGTTCCTCAAATAGTGATGATTCGAGCCCGACTGGCCACCCGTCTTCGCAAGGCTGCGGCGAGGCAGGCAGGCAGGTGGCTACGGAAAATAAGGCGACCCGTATTTATCGCTGGGCTACAGCCGCGCTAGTCATTTCAATCTTATTCACCGGCGGCTACACGATCTTCAAAGTTAGCTCGGGCTATCGTAACCATCGCGACGCGCTTGCGCTCTTTGGAAGAAAAGTTCGCCACGAAGCCGAAACACATCGCTGGCGTTACGAAGTCGTGTCGGCAAAGGACGAAGGGCTACTGCTCTATTTGCAAAAAACGCATTTCATTGAGCCGGACCATGCCGTCGCCGAGTGGAACCGTGGCAATCTCAACGCGTTGATAGCGTCAACAGAGAAGGCACCAGGTTTGATGCCCCAGCTTGCGGGTGCTCTTTCTCAGTTGAAATCAACTGAGAGAAAGAAAGAGCGGGGGAATGTTTACGTTTTGATTACGCGCTAACTTTTCGTTACGGCGCAACCACAGGTTGGTCGCGGTGGCGAGGCCGCGCCGAGGGATGGACAGCACGCGCGGTCCGCACCTACCATTTATCAGACCAGCGCTAATCGCCCTGCTGAAGCCAAACATAGCGTTTTCCGTTCCAGTAAATCAACGCGCTAGCTGCTTCGTTCTTACTCACAAGAAGTGCGTCTCCGCGCAGGTGTGGGAGGCTTTGTGCTCCGGCTGCCTTAGCGCCAGCGTCTTTCGTATAAATCTGCCAGTTATCCATCCATTCGAAATCATCATCACCGTTACCGATGGCAGTCCCTGCGCCCAGAATTGTTACTTTGTTGGTCCCTCCCTGAACGATCGCAATCCCGAGCTTGCCGTTCGAGCGCTGCTTCACTAGAACCGCTATGTCGATCTTGTGGTCGCCATCGAAGTCTCCGCGCAGATAGAACGGGCTTAAATAGAACGAGACCTCATATTTCTTTCCCATGGAACCGTTCGTAATAACTGTCTGGACCAGCTGAGGAATATCATGAGCTTGAACAAGCACACCCGCGGTTTGCGAGTGCGCGGGATCCTTTGCCGCAGGTTCGGCGACAGCAATCGCGATGGGCAACAACAGAGTAAATGCAACGCCGACGAGGGCTAACGATTTCATGGCGACTGTCGCGTCACTTCTTCGTGAAGCGAGTTAGCTGCGTAAATACGCATTGCCAGCGGTCAGCTTGCTTGACAAAAATATCTGTCGCCCGTTCGCAGGAGATGAAGTCCTGTCCCATAAACTTCCCTTTACTCGTCGTCAGCCCGGTCACCACAGCGGTGTTTCCGTAAACACGGACTTTTAGGTCCGTAGACTTCATCGACTCATGGGACAACGCGCCAGACCGGATGACTTCCAGAAACCGGGCCTTATCGATAATGCTTCCATCGGGTTCAACGATGATCCAATCATCAGCGAGAAGTCTATCGAGTGCGTCCGCGTTATTGCTGGCGACCGCTCGCGCAAATTCGTTCTCCAATTTCAACAGTTCTTCTTCCATCGTATTTTCAGGCAGGAAAATCAGCTAACGCTAGCGACAGCGAGTATACAATCAGAAATCCGATATCGGAAGTCAGAGAACGGTCTCGCGCCTGCAGCATCAGTAACTGACGCGCGTTTCATATCATTGTAGAGGCGTTTGTGCCAAACGCCTTATTTCTTAAGGTTCGGCGCTTGGCACAAGCGCCGCTACAACAAACGCAACCGCGACCCCGGGCCGTTCCTGCCCGTGAACGCCTTCGAAGCGTGTCGCTAACTCTATCGGCCAGCTAGCTCTTTGTTTGTTAGCTTCGAGAACTTCTCTTCGATACCTTGCTGGATACGCTGGCGTCTGATGTCGTCTTTCTTTTTTTTCAGCGTCGAGATTAGCTTACTCATCCCATCAGCGAGATCCGTGTTCGCTGATTCCCATTCGCTCTTACTTCGAAACGTGACATTGGGATAGGCGGTCTGCAGATCAGGTATTTTCCGGCCTTCTTGCTGGACTCTTTCTACCACCTTGACGAGCCCATCCGTATCTCCGAAAGCGTAACCATTTATGTAAGGGCCCACCAATTGAAAGAAGGCATTCTGGGCCTGTAACAATTCGAACCCCGGGCTGCCGATACTGCCCATCTTGCTCTGATTTAGAAGGATTCCAAACTGCCGACCTCGATACTGAGCGGTATAAAACCAGTACACCGCTTCCTTTCGGTAGCCCAAGTCGTAGAGCTGAATCGCAGCAACATAGAGCTCCGGAAATGTGAGCTGGTCCCAAGCTCTCTTCATTTTGGTTATCGTGGCAAGAAATTCGTCTCCCTTCGCCGACGCCAGGCCCGAACTAAACCGGCCGACACTTACGGATGGACCTTTCGAGTCGTAATACGGCGTGACGTAAACATCAATGTGTGAGGCGTCTTTCACTGACTCCGCCGCTTCCAAAGAAAACCACGCGACGCTTGCGACGTATAGCGCGAAAAGTAGTTTTTTCATTTCTTAATTAACGAGATCAAGCCCAGCTGCCGCCGGAGAGACTCAGCGTTGTTTGATTCATAATTCTTAATTTATCCCTCATCGTTTGAGTAGGCGGTTAGATGCCATGAAGGGTTGCAAGGCGTGGGCAAAATAGGCACACGCAGTTGTATGAAAAAGAAAATCAACTCAACCCTTCATGACAGGAGCAACTTAATCAAAGCGGGCGGCGATGGCAACGAGCCAAGGGGCCGGCGGTTAAAAGTGGGTCTGGACGTGGACCTGCGCAGTATTGCTGTGGCGATTCAGTGCGAGCGGGGCGCGATTGGGCCGGCCCGGAAGTTTTCCCGTGAGCAACTCATCCTCTGGGTGAAACAGAAGGTGGCAATGGGCTACAGGGTGGATGCGGTGTCGGAGTGCTGCGGCTTTGGTTACACGCTGCACGAGCAACTGGTGGAGGCGGGAGCGCGCTCAGTGATCACTACGCCGATGCGTTTAAACCTGGAGCGGCGAAGAAAGAACGATCGCATGGATGCGCGGGAGTTGTGCGTGAGGCTGTCACGTTACCTGGACGGGCACAAGGATGAGTTGCGCGCCATTAGGATTCCTTCGCGGGCTGAGAGAGAGCGCCGGGAGTTGGGGCGACAGCGCGAGTTTTGGAAAAAACAATTGCGGCGGCTGGAAAATCATGGGCGAGCGCTGCGCATCGAGCATGAGCACGAGACTTTAGGCGCGGGTTGGGCCGGGCCGCGCAAGTGGAAAAGGCTCGCGCCGCAGTGCAGCGAGTTTGTGCGTGGGCAACTTAGCCCGGTGGTGGAACAGATCCGGGCGGCTAAAGGGCACCTGGAGCGATTGAGTGAGCAGATCGAGGCGTTGGTAGCAGAGGAAAAAATCCCGACCGGCCTGGGTGCCTTGACGGTATCGCTGATCGACGGGGAGGTATGCGATTGGCGGCGTTTTGCTCAGCGCAAAGCGGTGGGCAGTTACACTGGCTGTTGTCCCAGCGAGCACAGCTCGGGCGGGGTGCAACGCTTTGGCGCCATCGATAGGCATGGCAACAAGCACGTGCGCACGTTGTTGGTCCAAGCGGTGTGGCGGCTTCTGCGCTGGCAGCCTAACTGGCACGCGCGCCAGAAGTATCTGCAGAAGTTAAAACACGGCGCCTCGTTGAAAAAGAAAATAGCCGTGGCGCTGGCTCGACAACTGGCCATTGATTTGTGGCGCTGGCGAACGGGTCGCGCGACCGCGCTCGAGCTGGGCTGGACATTGTCTGCTGGCTCAAAGGTATAACTCTCGAAGTCTTTAACCCTCAACTTTTACGAAACGCAATTTCCAGGCAAAATTGATTTGGCCCCAGGGTGGAACGCTGCTCGACGCTGGAGCTGGTCCGGCAACTGCCGGATCATCGCTTAGATGGGGCGCGTTCCGCTCAAGGCGGCTTCCCGAAGTCAAGCACGACATCATGGGCTCGCACAAAAACAGCGATGCTCGAATAGGAGCTGGTGACCCGCCGCCGGCGGGAAAGACGACACAGAGAAGCTGCGCCCTGCGGATTTAAATCAGTAACTTGGAAATTGCGGGAAAGGAAAAAAACTAACAACGCCCACTCCGCAATTGACAACCCTCATAGGGGCTCCAGCGCTTTATTGGTCGTCCAGCAGTTATTCATGGCCGAGCGGAACGGGTGTCAAAATGCGGCGGAGTGAGGCTGTGAATAACTCTGCGGCGGCGGAAAGGATCATGGTTGATAAGTTGATGGAGCTCCTTGTTGAATGGGTTTGGGGAAAAAGGGCACGCACCGGCCCACTACGAATATGCAGCGCCGATCGCTCGACGATTGTAACCATACTTTCGAGTGGTGCCGGGCGTGCTTTCATTCGTAACGAATCCTCAGATGAAGAACCCTTCCCGAGGTCTTGGACAATAATGCCTTCGCCGAATGAAAGCCAGCGTGTTCGCGCTACCGCCCCGAGAAAAAAGCAAACTCAACAAGAAAGCAAAAAAATAAACACTTATGAACATGACGAGCAAATCCGCGCAGTTCGCGGCTTTAATTGGTATCGATTGGGCGAGCCAACGGCACGCTCTTTGTCTGTATGATTGCGCCACAGCAAAGAGAGAAAGTTCCATTCTGGAGCACACGCCCGAGGCCATTGCACAGTGGGCGCGAGGGCTGCAAGAGCGCTTTAAGGGAAAGAAGATCGCTCTCTGTCTGGAGCAAAGCAAAGGCCCGCTCATTTACGCACTCTTGGAGTATCCCTTTTTTGTTCTCTATCCGATCAACCCGGCGACTGCTGCACGTTACCGAATGGCCTTTAAAACCAGCCGGGCTAAGGACGATCCCAGTGACGCGCAAGTCTGCTTGGAATTAGTGCTGCATCACCGCGAGAAACTCAACCCTTGGTTGCCCCATGATGCGCCCACCCGCGAGCTCTCCTGTCTCTTACAACATCGCCGCGCGGCAGTGGATTTGCGCACGCTTCTTACCAACATGCTGCGCGATGCACTCAAGAGCTATTATCCCCAGGCCCTGGAATTGGCCGCTCAGGATCTCTTTGCTCCGCTGGGCTGCCAGTTCCTGCTCAAATGGCCTTCGCTCCAGGAGCTGCACAAAGCGCGCAAGGAAAGTGTGCGCAAGTTTTATTACGCGCACAACTGCCGGCGCATGGATGTGATTGAAAAACGCCTCGACGCCATCGCCCAGATGACCCCGCTCTGCCGCGATCTCGCCTTATTAGAACCGGCCATGGTGCAGGTAAGAATGCTCGCTCGCCAGTTACTCCAACTCGGTGGCGCGCTCAAAGAGTACGACTCCAAGATCGAGCAACTCTTCGCCCAACACAGCGATGCTTTAATCTGGGAAAGCTTCCCTGGCGCTGGCCCGACCCTGGCACCGCGCCTGGCCTGCGCTTTTGGCACCCAGCGCTCCCGCTACCAGAGCGCTGTCGCTATCCAACAGTACAGCGGGACCGCACCGGTCACTGAGAAAAGCGGCAAAAATCAGCACTGGGTTCATCGACGCTGGGCCCGGCCGCACTTTACTCACCAAAGCTTCTTCGAATATGCCAGCCAGTCGGTGCTCCATTGCAGCTGGGCCAAGCTCTATCTCAAGGAACAGATGGCGCGTGGCAAAGCTTATCCCACCGCCATCCGCGCCTTGGCCTTCAAGTGGCAGCGCATCATGTTCGTGTGCTGGCGCGACCGCGTCCCTTACGATGAAACAATCTACCGCCAGAGTCTCCAACGCAGAGGCTCACACCTTGCCCGCAAACTCAACTAACAACCCTCTAAAGCCGCTTGAAAATCCTACCAACAACTCCTACCCAAACCCTTGACGGACTACCTCAGATGTATGGTTAGGTCTCACGGGCGCTTCTTTTGTGGGTTTCCATAAAAACCTCGGACCTCAACCAAATCAAATAGGCGAATACGCGTCAGCTTACCAACTGGGAATTCGACTTCTTGGCGGTTTTGAGGCGCCTTCGGCGGCTGCACAGGAGGGCTAAACTGCTCGAACTCGACGGTATATGGCGGGTAGTCGCCGTGCAGTGTAACGATAATTTTGTTTGCAATCCCATTGCTTTCAAACGTGAAATCCGTTTTCTTGTTAGACGTGG
>Ga0209470_1003748_pt1 | contig 10365 bp, 8 predicted proteins | sample GraSoiAngelo_125_FD_185882 | JGI IMG/M metagenome (GOLD analysis project Ga0209470, IMG submission 185882) | Grasslands soil microbial communities from the Angelo Coastal Reserve, California, USA - 14_0927_05_40cm (SPAdes) (version 2) | ecosystem: Environmental > Terrestrial > Soil > Grasslands ... | reverse complement strand
CGCGCTCGAAGTCGCCGCGTATGGAATGACCACTGATGAGATGCTGAAGATGCTGGAGGACTGGATGGCCACACTGCACCCGCTTTATCTGCAGCTGCATACGTGGGCGAAATACAAGCTCGCTGAGAAATTTCACCAGCCAGTGCCGAAGAAGATTCCGGCGCACTGGATCGGCAATCGCTGGGCGCAGGAATGGCCGGGTCTGGTGGAAGCAGCCAACATCGACAAGTACTTTGAAGGCCGAAAACCAGAATGGATCGTCAAAACAGCTGAGCAATTTTATACCGGCCTTGGCTTTTCACCGTTACCGGAAAGTTTTTGGCAAAGATCAGACTTGTATCCAGTACCGCCTAACGAGAACCGGAAGAAAAACACGCATGCCTCGTGTTGGCATGTCGATCTTGAGAACGACATTCGTTCGCTGCAAAGCATCGAACCGAACGCGCGCTGGTTTTTCACCGCGCACCACGAGCTCGGACACGGATACTACTTCAAAGCTTACACGCGTCCGGAGGTTCCTTATTTGTTGCGGATCGGCGCGGCGCCGGGATTTCACGAAGGCGTCGGCGAATTAATCTCGCTTGCCTCGAGCCAGGTGCCGTATCTCCAGTCCCGCGGCGTTTTGCCAGCTGATTTCAAGCCGGACAAGACTGCATTTCTTCTGGATGACGCGCTGGCCCGCTCGATTCCTTTCATTTATTTCTCCTGCGGTGTGATGCCGCATTGGGAAGCAGACATCTACGCGCGCAATCTACCGCCTGATCAATGGAACGCACGCTGGTGGAAATACGTGAGTGATTTTCAGGGCGTCGAGCCGCCGTCACCGCGTGGGGAAGAATTTTGCGACGCCGCGACCAAGACGCACATTAACGACAACCCGGCTTATTACTACAACTATGCGTTCGCGACCGTGTTTAAGTTTCAGCTGCATGATTACATCGCGCGCAAAATTCTGCATCAACCGCCGCAGTCATGTAATTACGCGGACAACAAAGAAGTCGGCAGGTGGTTGAATAACATCCTTAAAAAAGGCGGCACGGAAGATTGGCGCAAAGTCCTGAAAGAAGCCACAGGCGAAGACATCTCCACGCGCGCGATGATGGATTACTTCAAGCCGCTCATGACCTGGCTGGAAGAACAAAACAAAGGCCGCCAGATCGGTTGGGAATGAGTCATCCTCGTCGACGCCATCCTCTACTGCTCGGGCGTCGCATTAAGGTGAGGAAGACCATCGGTAGGAACAGAGTAGATGTCGATTTTTTCTTCGCCGCTATGTTGGTAGCGCACACATGAATTCGCCATCCCCGCAACGTCGCCTTGCCGCGATCGCGTTTACTGACTTCGTCGGCTATAGCGCGATTGCGCAGCGCGACGATCCGTTAGCGTTGGAGCTGTTAGAGGAGCATCGCGAGATTCTGCGGCCGTTGTTCGCGCGGTTCGGTGGCCAGGAGATTAAAACGATTGGCGACGCCTTCATGGTGGAATTTTCCAGCGCACTCGATGCGGCAAACTGCGCAGTGGAAATTCAGCGTACGCTGGCGAAGCGCAATCATGATGTCGCGACCGGCCGGCAAATTGAAGTCCGCATTGGCATTCACATCGGCGACGTGATGCACCGCGACCGCGATGTTTACGGCGACGGCGTGAACATTGCTTCTCGCATTCAACCGTTGGCCGCGCCTGGCGGGATCTGCATTTCGCAGGATGTCGAGCGGCAAATCCGCAACACGTTCACGCCGCGCCTGGAAAAGCTGGGCCCAACGGAGTTGAAAAACATTCAACTGCCACTGGATTTATTTCGTGTCGTTTTGCCGTGGGAAAAACCAAAACGCATCGTTGCAAGCACACGCCGGCCGCAATCTCGCACCGTTTGGATGTCGATCTTAAGTCTGTCGATCTTGCTGCTCGCAATCGGTGTCTGGTTTTTCCGCGCACATCCGCATACCGCGCCGGCATCCAAATCCGTAGCGGTATTGCCGTTCGTCAACATGAGTGCCGAGAAGGAGAACGAATACTTGAGCGATGGTATCACCGAGGACCTCTGCACGGCGCTCACTCAAGTCAAAGGATTACACGTACCGGCCCGGACCTCATCGTTTGCGTTCAAAGGGAAAACCGAGGACATCCGCAAAATTGGCGAGCAACTAAATGTGGCGACGGTGCTTGAGGGTAGCGTCAGCAAAGCCGGCAACAAACTGCGTGTCAGCGCCCAATTGAGCAGTGTAGCCGATGGCTTTCACTTGTGGGCGGCAACCTATGATCGGGAAATGACCGACATTCTCGAGATCCGGAGCGACATTTCTCGCCATGTCGTTGAGGCGCTGAAAGTCCAGCTTGGCATCGAAGAAACAGAGCGCTTGGCCAAGAAACCCACCGAGAATACCCAAGCTTACGAGAATTATCTGTTGGGCCGGTTCGAATTGAACAAGTTTACCGACGAGGGATTTGGCAAGAGCGTCCAGCATTTCCAACAGGCGATCGCTTTGGATCCAAAGTTCGCGCTCGCCTACGCGAGCTTAGCGGAAGCCTACAACATGATTGGTTATTGGGGATACCTTCCACCCAAGGAAGCCTTTCCCGAAGCGAAGCGAGCGGCACAGAACGCATTGATGATTGACCCTGATCTAGCCGAAGCCCATGGTGCGCTCGCCTACACAGAATTTCAATACGAGTGGAGATTTGACGAAGCTGAAACGGAATTTAGAGAAGCCATCCGGCTCAACCCAAATTCGGTGAGCGCACGTGTCCGGTTCGCGGAGTATCTTTCCGACTTTCAACGCGCCCGGGAGGCTCACGAACAATTGGAACGGGCAAGCGTGTTGGATCCGCTTTCCGTTGAGGTCAGTTTCTTTTTCGCAGGGCAGTTATTCTTCACGCGCGATTTCGACCGCGCCATACAGGAGCTCCAGAAAACCATCTCGATGGATCCAAATAATGCATGGGTCTATCATTTCCTGGCCGCGTTGTTCTATCAAAAGAGGATGCCGGCCCAAGCTTTTGCCGCCAACGAAAAAGGCGACGGTCTGGAAGGCGTATTTAGCGACGCAGAAATGGATGAGATGAGAAAGGCGTACGAAACTGCTGGCCTATCAGCGTATTTCCGAAAAGAAAATGAACTCCGGCAAAAACGCCTGGCGGAAGGGAAATATCAATCGCCATTAAACATCGCCTTGAATTATGCGATCGCGGGCGACCATTCAGAAGCGCTGGATTGGCTCGAAAGAGCGGTGGAGGAGCGTACTCCATGGTTGCCGGAATTGAAGGTCGATCCCAACTGGGACCCTGTGCGTTCGCAACCGCGCTTCATCGCGATCATGAAAAAGATCGGCTTGGAAAAGTGACCGACGCGGGCCGAGTTCTTGTTATTACAGGCGCGGGCGTTTCGGCTGAGAGTGGCATCCCAACTTTCCGCGGCAAGGACGGTTACTGGCGAAACTTCGATCCGGCAAAGCTGGCAACGCCGGAAGCGTTCGCGCGCGATCCGAAATTAGTCTGGGAATGGTACCGCGAGCGTCGGCAGCGCATCCGAAATGCGCAACCGAACGCCGCGCATCGAGCAATCGCGAAACTGGCGCAACGTGCCAGCGAGTTCCTGCTCGTAACGCAAAATGTGGATGATCTGCACGTTCGTGCTGGCTTGCCTACAGAAAAGATGGTGCAAATTCACGGAGATATTTTTGTGACGCGCTGCTCGCGTTGCCATTTCCAATTTCGCGAGGAAGGTAGGGGCGGTTCACCTGGACCGCCAGCGACACGCTCTGTGGGACGATTGAGGTCAATCGCCCCTACCTCAGCGCAACGTGAAGAAATTCCGATGTGTCCGAAATGCGATGAGTTGATGAGGCCCGGTGTGGTTTGGTTTGGCGAACAACTCGATCCGGATAAGATCGACACCGTCGAAGGATTTCTAGCCCGTGGCCGGTGCGATTGCGCGGTCGTGATCGGTACGACGGCAACCTTCGGATACATCATCGATTGGGCATTGCGAGCCAACGCCAGCGGCGGCGAGCTCATCGAAGTGAATCCCGATGAGACACCGCTTTCAACATTTGCGACGCAGCGAATCCACGAGCCGGCTGCGATCGCTTTGCCGCGCCTCATCGATCAAATTTGTAATCCTTAGTCATTACCAAATATCATAGCGAGCACTGACGTGTTGCGCCGCGCTCAGATCGAGCGGAAGCCACTCCGATATGCTTTCTGTGGTGCTAGACTCCGCGTGTACTCTCTTCGGCAGGCGCCTCGTTTTGTCGCCGATCGAGGTATCCCTGCAAAATCATTTGCGCCGCGACTTGATCCACATAGCCACGGGTCTGGTGCGTCTTCTTGCCGGCGTCGCGGAGGGCTCGTTCCGCTGCGACGGTGCTTAGCCGTTCGTCCCACGTGACGACCGGGCAGCGGAGAATCGCCCGCAGTTTTTCCACAAACTGGAGGGCGTCGTTTGCGGCAAGGCCAATCGCGCCGTTCATCTGACGCGGAATTCCAACCACCACATGATCGACTTTCTTTTCCCGGACAATTTCCGCCACTCGCGACGTCGTTTGCGCGTCTGCTCGGATCGTTTCCAGTGGATGGGCCAGTAAGTGCAATTCGTCCGAGATGGCCACCCCGATGCGGGCCCGGCCAAAATCGAGGGCCAAGATCGGACGTTTAGCCTTAGTCATTGCAGTTCCGGCGGAAGTCTCCCGATCAAGTCTTTGATCTTTTCGGCTTGATGACGATGACAAACCAAAACTGCATCACCGGTTCGCACCACAATGAGATTGTGAACTCCAAGCAGGGCGATCGTCGTGTCCTCCTCATCGAAAATGATGTTATTGGTGGAATTGAGCGCAGCGATCGGGCAGTTTGCGGCGTTTCCCTCGGGATCGCTCTTAAAATATCTCGCGACCGCTCTCCAACTTCCGATGTCGTCCCAGTCGAAGCTGGCTTCGACCACAAGGACCCGGTCCGCTTTTTCCATGATCGCGTAATCGAATGAGATCTGCGGCAGTTTGCTGAAACGTTCGCGCAAAACCTTCGCAAAATTTCCCGGCGCGCAAAGTTGTGAAATGAAATCCGCCAGCTTTGGCGCGTGGCGGTTGAATTCTCCGAGCACTGTGGGCACGGACCAGACGAACATCCCTGCGTTCCAGCGGAAATTTCCCTTTCTTAAAAAAGACTCGGCGAGATCGGGGTTAGGTTTCTCGCGGAAGCGCACCACCCGGTGAATTGTTTCCTTATCGTCGCGCTTTCGTAGATGGACCGGCTCACCGTGCTCGATGTAACCAAAACCGGGACATGCCCACGTCGGTTTAATACCGATGGTGACGAGCTCGCCGGTCTCCTTGGCCGCGTCTGCAGCCAATGCCAATGTTTCTTGAAAAGCCGCACGGTCCTCGATCACGTGATCCGCCGGAAGGACGATCATCGTGGCCGCATGATCACGACCTGCCACCCAACCGGTGCCAAGGGCAACCGCGGCCGCAGTGTCACGCTTGGCCGGTTCGGCCACGATATTTTCCTTCGGCAGATCGGCAAGCAATTCACGAACTGCCGCTTCTTGCTCCGCGTTTGTCAGGATGAGAACACGTTCGCGCGGCACCAAACCCTCAAGACGCGCGACCGTTTCTTCCAGAAGAGTTTTGTCAGAGATCAGTTGAAGCAGTTGCTTAGGCCGGGCCCGGCGGCTCAGCGGCCAGAAACGTTCACCGCTCCCGCCAGCGAGAATCAGCGCGTAGATCGGATTGGGCATGTCAATGGAAAAGATGCACGCAGACTGGATCTCCCAGGCTGCGAAGATTTTCCCATTTCTTTTTTTGAAACGAGACGTATATGGTAGGCGATGTCTCTTCCGATATCCATTTCAAAAACTGCCGAACAGCTCCCGGTTGATCCATTCCTCTTTCTAACGCGCGGCGCCATTGGCGTCGGCTTGGGAATATTGATGGCGGACAAAATCAAGCCTCCGCTTCGCCAGGCGGCAGCGATTGCCCTGGTCGCGATCGGAGCGTTGGCTGCTACGCCGTGGCTGGTGAAAATCACAGTCGGACAGATTCATCGGCCGGAATCGGAGTGGGGAAGCCGCGCGCGGCTGCGCTCCATTCGTGGAGATCCTGGTTATAGCTCCGACAACGACATTTATTGACAGCCCATAGAGGCGCATGCCGGAAGCCGGCGCTCAGAACCGCCACTACAGCTTGATTCAAGCTGCTCCGCAGATTAAGCGTGCTTCGCGGCATGTCTCGTATATCGACATCTTCCAGCAGCGAAGTTTTGCGTGCGCACTGCGCCGCGATTGCCAAGGAAGAGGCGGTTCTTCGCGAGGGCGGTGGCAAAGCCGGCCACGAACGTCAACGAAAGATGGGCCGGTTGCCTGTGCGCGAGCGGCTCAGTCTTTTACTCGACAAGAATTCGCCCTTTTTCGAGATCGGTCTCTGGGCTGCCTACAAAATGTACGAGCAATGGGGGAAGATCCCGGCAGCAGGCGTGGTCGCTGGCATCGGCAATGTCGAGGGCGTTCCGTGCATGATTATCGCCAACGACGCAACTGTAAAGGCTGGCGCCTTCTTTCCACAAACAACCAAGAAAGTAATTCACGCCCAGCGTATCGCCTTTGAATGCTCATTACCCATCGTTTACCTGGTCGATTCTGCAGGCGTGTTTCTGCCGATGCAGGACGAAATTTTTCCGGATGAAGATGACTTCGGCCGCATCTTTCGCAACAACTCGGTTATTTCCGCCGCGGGCATTCCTCAATTCGCCGCCATCATGGGCAATTGCGTTGCCGGTGGCGCATACCTTCCGGTTTTGTGCGACAAGATTTTGATGACGAAGGGAAGCGGCCTGTACCTCGCAGGCCCTTCGCTGGTCAAAGCCGCTATCGGACAAATTGTCGATGCGGAAGAGCTAGGCGGCGCACAAATGCACGCCGAGATCAGCGGGACGGTTGATTTTTATGAAAAGGACGACCCGTCTTGTCTGAAGCGCCTTCGTTCGCTCATTGCGTTACTGCCCGAAGCAAAAGAACCCGAAGCGTCCCGTGTGCCAAAGGAAACAGCGAAACCGGCGAAGAATCCGGATGGTATCTATGATTTGATCAGCTTCGACGGGCAAAAGCAGTACGACGTGCGCGATCTGCTCGCGACAGTTGTCGATGCAAACTCAGTCGACGAATACAAAGCTGATTATGGCAAGACAATCGTGACTGCGTATGCCCACATCGGTGGACGACCCGTGGGCATCGTGGCAAATCAGCGTCTTCAGGTCCGGACGAAAAAAGAGGGCATCCAGATGGGCGGCGTCATTTATTCCGATAGCGCCGATAAAGCGGCGCGTTTCGTGATGGACTGCAACCAGACGAGTTTGCCGATCATCTTTTTTCAGGACGTCACAGGATTCATGGTCGGACGCGATGCTGAAGAGAGTGGGATCATTCGCAGCGGCGCGAAGCTGGTGAATGCCGTCAGCAATTCTGTGGTGCCGAAAATCACGGTAGTCGTCGGTGGATCATTCGGTGCTGGCAACTACGCGATGTGTGGAAAAGCCTACGACCCGCGATTCATCGTTGCGTGGCCAACTGCTCGCTATGCTGTGATGGGCGCCGCTCAGGCGTCCGACACCGTCTTTGCGATTCTCGCCCGCGCTCGCGAACGAGGCGATAAAAAGGCGACCCACGAAGAACTCGAAGAACTTCGTGCAAAAGTGAAACAGAGTTACGAAGAACAAACCGACATCCGCTACGGCGCTGCGCACGGGTGGGTGGACGCGATCATTCAGCCGCACGAAACCCGAAACATTCTCGCCCAGGTGCTGCCATATGTGTCGCGTCCGACGCCTAAAGGACACTTCCACACCGGCGTCATCCAGGTCTAATCGATTCAAGGATTTAACGAATCCATGCCCGTCGTTCTCGTCGAAAAACAAACTCCGCAAATCAGAGCCATCGTGCTTAACCGACCGGAACGGCGTAATGCGTTGACGCTCGAGCTGCTCAACGAACTGAACGCTGCGATCAAAGTTGCCTCGGAGCAACCGCAGGAGCGTGTACTGATTTTGCGCGGAGCAGGTGCGGCGTTCTGCACCGGTTTGGACTTGAAGGAAGCTGCCGACCAGACGAAAGCGCATGCGACCGCACAGATGGTTGCCAAGACTTTGATCACGCTGAGCCAAACGCGTCTCATCACAATCGCCGCGGTTCACGGTGCGGCGGTGGCTGGCGGGGCAGGGATCATGTCGGCATGCGATTTCGTCATCGCGGCAGAGGGAACGAAAATTGGCTATCCGGAAGTGCGTCGCGGGTTGGTAGCCGGTCTAGTCATGACATTTTTGCGCCGGCAAGTTGGCGAACGAAACATGCGCGAGCTGTTGCTTGGCTCCGAATTGATCGACGCCGCAGGTGCAAAGGAAATTGGTCTGGTCAACCGCGTTGTTGCTCGGAATGATTTGATCGACGAAGCGCAAAAGGTTGCCGATTCCGTACTGCAAGGAGCGCCGGGGGCGCTGGCGCAAACGAAACGGCTGATCGACGAACTTTGGTGGCGTTCGGTGAAAGACGATGTCGATCTTGCGCTTAAGTATCACCTGCAAGCGCGGGAATCGAGTGAAGCGCGCGAAGGCATCGCCGCCTTTAACGAAAAACGGAAACCGAACTGGGTACCGTAGACGCGTATCGCTTCGCCCGTAGTTTCCAATTTCCAAGGCCTGCAACAGCGCGTGTCCTCGTGCGCAATCTTGTAGCCAGGCCGCTGTGCGACGTTTAAACAAGAAATGTCGATGAAAGGAACGAGCGCACAATCGAAACGCAATTGGCAGCCTAAAGCTCGATGGGGCGTACCGGCAGCGTGGCTCACTCTTTGCGCGGTTTGGAGCTCGACCTGGCTCGTGATCAAGATCGGATTGCGCGATCTGCCTCCGATTTCCTACGCAGGAATCCGTTTTCTCATCGCGATTATTGTTCTTCTCGCAGTATCGTACGGGCGAGTGCGCTTGTTGCCGCGGCGCGCGTTGGATTACGCTGTACTCGCATTCACTGGCGTGTTGATGTTTGCGGTAAACTACGGGCTACTGTTCTGGGGTGAACTATACGTTTCGTCCGGTCTGGCAGCCGTGTTGCAAGCCACCATCCCAATCTTCGGTATGCTATTCGCGCATCTGATGCTGCCCGACGAACCGCTGCGACTGCACAAACTCACGGGTGCGCTGCTGGCGCTTGGCGGCGTGACGATGATCTGCGGGCGGCTGCTCGGGTTCAACGGCCTCATGGCGTTCTGGGCCGGACTCGGCATCGTGTTCGGAGCTGCGGGCGCAGCGTTCTCCAACGTGCTGCTTAAAGTGCGCAGCATCCAATTGCCCCCGGCGATGATCGCCGCCTGGCAAATGATCTTCGGGGCGACACCGTTGCTCGTAATCGGATTCATCATGGAGGGAAATCCGTTGCACTTTCATTGGAGCGCGCTCTCGATCTTTTGTTTATTTTACCTGGCCGTGATCGGCTCGGCGCTCACGTTTTTACTGCTCTATTGGCTGCTGCCGCGAATGACTGTAGCGAGGCTACAAGCGATCTCGCTCATCACGCCGCCAGGTGCTGTCGCGTTAGGATGGGCGATCGGCGGCGAAAAGTTTTCTTTGTGGTCGCTTTTCGGGGCGTGTTTCGTGCTCGCCGGCGTGTGGATGATTTTCCGAAAAGGAGAGGCGCACGAGGCACGAGCCAAAATCCGCAGGTCAGAGATCTCTTTGCCGCGAACATGAAATTCCGGACAGGAAAAACGCTTTCTTCCCGGCGTTTTGGACATTGCTTTGCAAAGGTAATTCCCATCAAATCGCGATTGGTCGGGTAGCAAAACGCAGCTAAGATGAGTTTCACAGCGCCGATGTGGCGAAATGGCAGACGCAACGGACTTAAAATCCGTTCTCGCGAAAAGCGAGGTATGGGTTCGAATCCCATCATCGGCACCTCTGAAAAGCCAATTTGCGAGGGAAAAATCGGGCAAATTGACCAATCTTCGGTTACGCACGGTTCCGCAACGAAAAGCACGAAAGCGAAGCCTATTTGACAAGTATTCGCCAAGTGTGGACAGCGGAAGCTTAGAATGGCGCCGCGTCGGCGCTTTTTGATATTGGTGGACACTTTCCGCCAATCCAACGCGATGAAGCAGGCAATGTGATCGCGACGCACGAGCACGCTGGCGAGCTCAAAGAGCCGTAGGCTTGCTTTTTTTTGTCGCCCCGGTCGTCTGTTCCCGATAGCTTCGTCGCAGATCGAAGAGAACGAAGAAAACCGATGGCGCCTCGCGCCGCGCAATGGAGCGAACTAACTCGACGGGAGACTCGATGCGCGAAGTGTCGCATCTCATTATTTTGGGAGACAAAAGCCTTATGAAATCC
>Ga0209470_1003747_pt1 | contig 10366 bp, 10 predicted proteins | sample GraSoiAngelo_125_FD_185882 | JGI IMG/M metagenome (GOLD analysis project Ga0209470, IMG submission 185882) | Grasslands soil microbial communities from the Angelo Coastal Reserve, California, USA - 14_0927_05_40cm (SPAdes) (version 2) | ecosystem: Environmental > Terrestrial > Soil > Grasslands ... | reverse complement strand
CTGCAGATCGGTGAACTGATAGGCCCGCCGCAGCGCATCGACCGAACCGTGGCGAAGCGCCACCCCGTTGCGCCGCGCGATCTCGAACATCAACTCGGGCTCGAGAGAACCTTCGACGTGAATGTGCAGCTCCGCCTTCGGGATTCGGCGGATGAGCTCGTCCAGCGACATCAATGCGGCAATCCGAAGAGGTAATAGATCAGGCAGAGAACCGCCAGAACGATGGAGCCGGCGTTCTTCTCGCGCGCACGTCCGGCCAGAAGGTTCATGATTGGGGAGAGCACCAGGCCGCCGGTCAGTCCGTTAGCGATGTTGTAGGTGAACACCATTATGGTGATGGTGACGAAAGCGGGAACCAACTCGGTCAGGTCGTCGAACGCGATCCGCCGGATCGACTCCAGCATCAGCACGCCGACCGCGATCAGCGGCGGCCCGTAGGCGAAGCGAAGCTGCTGCAGCGGCTCGACCAGCGGAATGAAGAAGAGGGAGATCGCGAAAAGCGCCGCGGTGGTCACCGCCGCCAGACCGGTGCGTGCCCCTTCGCGGATTCCGGTAGCCGACTCGATGTACGCGCCGCTGCGTATGTGTGACTCCGAGCGTCCGGTGTACCTCCTCGGCGTATTTCTTGACCGCCGCCTGCATCTTGAGGGCGGCATACGAACCGCGCACCGCATGGTCCTCGTGCGCAAGCGGGGCACCGAACAGAGCCATGACGCCGTCGTCCATCACCTGGTTGACGGTGGCCTCGTAGGAGTGGACAGCGTCCATCATGTGGCCGAGGACGGTGTCGAGCAGAGCCCTACGTCGGGCCGGCTTGGCTTCCGGTCGCGGCCAACGCAGCCACGGCGTTCATCTCCTGGCGCTCGGCGCAGCCGTCTGGTATGCCCGAGAGGCGACGCGCCAAACCGAGATTCAGGTCCGACCGCACCTGCTTCTCGAAACGTCAGGCCCATCGGCCTATGTTCTCCGAGTGGTGAACGTCGGGAACGGCACGGCGCATTCGCTCGAGTTCGAGGCCATCGAGATCCCGCCGCCGCACCCGACGCCCATCTCCGAGAGCCGCCGCGAATCCCAGGGCCCTGTTATGACCCCGGCCGCGTTCAGTCCGTCCGCGATGCACGCATCACCGTGAACGCCTGCAGAAGCGCCCCACGAGCGTGTCTAGTGGCGGGTGATGTAGGCCTCGCGGAGGACGTTCGCCTCCAACTCGAGCTCGTCCACGCGGTGCTTGACCACATCGCCGATGCTGACGATACCGCGGAGCTTCCCGCCTTCGACCACAGGGATTTGCCGCACCCGGTGGCGAGTCATCTGGGCCATGACACTCGTTACGTTGTCCTCCGGCCCGCAGGTGACCACCGACTTCGTCATCACCTGGGACGCGCGCATTCCCAACAGCCCCGCCCCGTGCTCGGCGAGACTGTGGACGATGTCGCGCTCAGAGATCAGCCCGAGGAACGTGGTTCCATCTTGGCTGACGACCAGAGCGCCGATGCCTCTCGACCGCAGTTCCCAGACGATCGTCGAGATCGTTGTGTCGGGCAACGTCGTTGCCACGCTCTCGCCCTTGGCCTTGAGGATTGACGCGACGTTCATGATGGGGCCCTCCCTCGTCGATCCTGGCATCGAACCCACAGCGATTCTACGCCGCTCTGGCAACCCTTAGCGTGTCGCAAGGTCTTGCCCCGGCGTCACAGCGCACCGCTGCCCCACCTCGACACTGTGTTCGTCTCGGCGGCGGGCTGATCGGCGGCGTCGTGGCCTGGTATGCCGGAACCGCGAACCTCGTCGGCGTCGAACCGGACGAGGCGGCGACGCTCACGGCGGCACTCAAGATCTGCACCCGTCACATCAGCGCGTACTTCTGCCGTCGGGCTTGAAGATCGTCCTGCATCATCCTGCATCGGCTATGCTTGTCTGGGCTCAGCTCGAATGGACCTGGTGATCTGGGTCGTGGTGCTCGTCGCTGCCATCGTCATCCCTGCGGGTGCATTGACACTAAAGCTCAGGCCCCGCCCTGGGGCCCAGATTGTCCTGGCCATAGCGTACCTGCGAGCGCTCAGAACCACGAACGACAAGAAAGAAAGTCTGAGGCGGGCTCTCACGGTGCTTCGCAATCGACCGCTGTTTGCTGATCTCCGCGATGAGGACATCACATTCCTGGCAGAGCTATTTGAGGACTGTCGTCACCCCCAGGTCGCCTTGGGCCAGGTTGTGCACCTCGCCGAGAGCCGGCGGTCGCCACGGCGTTTGCAGGATCACGATTCCCTTCGCGCCTTCGTCGCGGGGGCACGGAAAGAAGGTGCCTAACCGGCCCGGCTGCCGACACCGCCGCCCGCGCTCAGGAGATCCGCCGTCGACTTCCCGGACAGGCCCGACGTCAGCGCCTCGACACGGCGCCTCGAGTACGTCCCGCTCTATAGACTCGCCGAAATCCTGCAGCGGGTGGCGCAGACGCTGCACCAGAAGGTCGGGTTCATCGCCTGGATGCGGGCGCGTGCCTCGGGGTTCGTCCTGATCGAGGCGCCCTAGGTCGCGGGCTCGGCATCGCGCGTATCTCCGGCACGATGGCCTTCGCCGCCTTGAGCCCGCCACGCGACGTCCGTTGCCCGGGCCGCTGCGGTCCTTTCGTGCGGTGCCCGGTATCGGCGGGCGCTGTCGGCTTCGCCGCAGCCCCGGTCAGAGTGCTCCGAGGTAGTGAGATGGTCCGGCCTTCCCCGAGACGTGTATCGCCCAGAAATAAGCACGAAATCGGCGCTCTTTCCGCGGTTTGGGCATAGGGAAATCGGAGCGTACCCGGCCGGATCACCGCGTCCTTATTGTGGTCAGACCTCGGGATGGTGGGGGTAGGCGCGCACGATACGATCGCTGAACGTCTCGGCTGTGTAAGTTGCGGGAATGGGGGTGGACAGGGATGTCCCGGATGTGTTCGCAGGCCGCATGTAAGGTAGAGGTGGGGATGTGCACGCATGAGAAGACGGTGGTGGCTGTAGTCGCGCTGCTCGCCGTCGGCTATGTCGCGGCGAGGGCATTCAGCCTCTTCTAATGCGTCCGGCGGGAGACGCGGGATCGAAAGCGTCATCGGAACCCGCCGGCATCTACCTCGCAGGTGAGCTTCAGCCACCCTTGGCGAGTGCGCTGATTCTCGATTTGAACCAGCGAAACCAGCAAAGAAGGAACCCCCTCCGTGTTTTAGTCGCGTGGTATGTTCGACGTCTTCCTGCTACCTGGGGCAACGGTAGACCGGAGGCGCTCTATTGGTTGAGCTCAGCGTTGGGGACCACGTGATTCGGAGTCACCCCCTGTTCAAGACTCGCGGGACCGTGGTGCGGGTCGCGGCGCAGCGCCGGGGAGCGGCGCGGCAGGTGTGGGTCAAGTGGGACCACCCCGACACGCTCCCCAACCCGAGCCTTGAGAGCGCAGACAGCCTCAAGGTGATCAAGGGCACGAGTTCGCCGGCCTAGCCGCAGCGAGCGCGACCGCGGCCGCGGTTCTCCGGCGCTCCGCGTGCCAGAGGTGTGTGCCCCTCCGCGACCAACAGCACGACCGAGGCGTGGGTGGCGGCTCGCAGAGCGGAGGTGCTATACCTTGCGGACGTTCGCAGCCTGCAGCCCCTTCGGGCCGCGGGTGACTTCGAACTCGACCCGATCACCTTCAGCAAGGCTCTTGAAGCCTTGCGCCTGGACGGCGGAGTAGTGGACGAACACGTCCTCGCCGCCCTCTTGCGTGATGAAGCCGAAGCCCTTCGCGTCGTTGAACCACTTCACTGTTCCTGTTGCCATGACTGAAACCTTCCTCCGGGGCATTGCCCCTGTTGCCCCCGCCGTGATGGCGGTGTCATCCGCCGACATTGGCGGACAAACAAAAACGCCGCGCGAACTGGATCTCGCACGGCGTGTAGCTCAAACCTCCAAGCACGCGACCGAAGCTGCCCAGAACTATTGGTAATATGACAAATCCCGGTTGCACCGTCAACCCGATTCGTGCCCCGCGCGGAGGATCCCGACCTCCATGGTCTTGCGGCTCGCAGATGCTGGCCGGTGAGATTAAGGGGAGCGTGGACTGGACGGTGACCACGCCTCCGTGGGAGGAGGCGAAACCATGGCCGCTGCCGCTCTGGAAGGTGCTAACCCCTGAATCGGGCACTCAAGGCGCTCGGCCCGTAGCGGGGAGAGCCGGGGGCCATCCGGCCGCTGCGTAGGCGTCCAGCCCGACGACAGTCTACGCCGACGCCTCGTGGACGGCAGCGGCGGGCGCTCGCTCGATCTCGGCAAGCGTGAGGGTCACGCGCCGCCTCCCTCAGCGGGTGTAGACTCGTCCGGGCGGATGGACGCCCACCGCCGGGATGGCCCGGTCGCCATGCGGCGCAGACGACGCCTCTCGTCGGGAGCCGGGACGGGATCGTCGTTGGGGCCTCGGGCGCGGTCACCGTCCATCCGTCCACCCTTTCCCCGGTCGCGCGGGCCGCGATTGAAGGCTCCGGGACTACCGGGCTGCGTTGCGGCACCTCGAGCACGCACGGCGTTGTATGAGCCTGCCGAGCATCGCGGGCTTGCCCTCCAGTTTGCCCAGGACATCAACGTCCGTGCGTTCTGCTATTTTTCTTTGGCGCTTTGGCACCGAGGATACCCCGACCAGGCGAGCCAAGGCCGCCGGCGCAGCAGTCCAATACGCGAAAGAGTCCGCGCACGCCCACACGCTCGCCTATGCGCGGGTTTTTAGCGCTATGACAGCAACCTTCGACGGGTGCAGTCATCGAGCGCCGTGTACTGAAACGCCCAGCGACCGGCGATTTTCACAAACTTAACGTCGACCTGGACGCTCTCGCCGGGCTCGGCCGAGGTCCCGAAAGATCCGCTGGATCGTGCCCATCGCCACGCGGACCTCGTGCACGCGCCGGAGCCAGAATTGGGTGCGCGAAGCGGCGGCCTCGACGGCGCCCGTCCGGAAATTGTTTTGTAATTTTCGTTCGTCGGGTGAGGGTCCTCCTGGCTCACGCTTGACGTGGTCGTGCTCGGGATGTTTTAAGGAACTTTCAGCTGCATGTTTTAGTCGCGTCGAGGTTGCAGGGTGCTGCTGATCTGTAACTGCATAAGAGACTTGGCGAAAACGTGATCGCGACTCAAACACGGGTTCCAATCCGTTGCGGGAGTTGGACCGGAACGAAACCTGTCATGACACCGGTCCCTTTTTGCTACCGCGCTGCTACCAAACCATCCCGAACCACGCCGGTCGCATGCCATACGGCGTCAGTCCCACGTGTAGGGATCTTCGAGCTTTAGATCGTCCTGGACCGCGATGGAAATGCTCTTCGGATCACTCTTAATCAGCGGGTCCAAGGTTCGAGTCCTTGACGGCCCACCAATGAAAGCGGGCGCTTCCAGGGCATCGGAAGCGTCCGCTGATTTTCGGGCAGCGGATGTGGGCTCGGTGACCCCAAAATCAGACGAATCGGCGCGGCCGATCAACAACGGACAAACTCGTGATCGCAAGGATCCGCTAGCCACAGCGGCCGGCGGTGACGACTACCTCCCCGGCGTGTCGCCGACCTTGAAGATCTTCGCCCCCACGGCCTCCTCGACGCGCGCGCTACGAATACGGAAGAGGCTCGGGCCATAAGTCGCATCGGGCCGCATCCCGGCCTCGAACACGCCGCGGACCTTGTAGATGCGCAGCGGGTCGTAGAGAATCTTTAGTCCCTTCGTCGCGAACACGTAGACCGTCTCGTCCTGCCCGACCGGCACTTCGCAGCAGTAATTCCCCAGGGCCGAAACCCGACTGAGCAGGAAGAACGACAGATCGGGCGGCCCCGCCGGAATGATGAACCCTTGGATCTCGACCTCCTTGCCGTTGTACGACGCGATGGCCTGGGTCACACCGAAATTCGCCCTGATCGAATCCACCAGCAGCGCGAACGTCAGTCGCGGAACTTCGTTACCGTGCGCGACGAGACGGAGAAGCGCGAGCGCGGCGCAGAAACTCGCGGCGAGAATCGTGCGCGATCGCTGCCGTGTGCGTGGCGAGCTATGACAGCGGGGCAAGGTTCTCCTCGACCTCGGTGCGGTACGCGAGCACCGCGGGAAGCATCCCGGCGAGTATACCCAGAAGGATGACGCTTCCCAGAACGACCGGTTCGAGCGCGCTGAAGACCGGCGGATTCGCGACCTGAACACCCCGCGCGGCGAGCACAGACGCGCCGACCCAGGCCACGACGTGCCCGCCGGCGAGGCCTGCGACGCCGCCGGCGGTCGCGAGCGTCGCGGACTCCGCGAGGACGATGCGCAGGATCGTTCCACGGCGCGCACCCAGCGCGCGCATGGTCGCGATCTCGCGCCGACGTGTGAGGGTGGCGCCGTACATCGAGACGAACACGTAGAGCACGACGACGATGGCCACGACCGCCAGGATCGCGGCGAGCGCTTCCTCCGCCACGCCAAGCAGATTGAAGATCGTGAGCAGCACCGCGCTCGGTAAGACCGACTGGGTCTCGGTCGAGACGTTCAGTTCTCGATGGAGGCTCGGCAGATCCGACATGCGCTTGGCCCTGACGAGCACGGCGGTCAGGGGCTTGATCGGCATCCTCCGCGCGATCTCGTTCATCCCCCAGAAGCTCGCGAGCGAGAAGAAAATGGCGCGGTCGTCGGCGCTCCGGGTCGGTCGAAGGGTTCCGACCACCGTCAGAGGGTACTCGGCCATTTCTTCTCCCTCGTAGAAGCGGTCGCCGATCCGCAAGCCCGTGCGCCGTGCCGCCTCGGAGCCCAGCAGCGCCTCGTAGGTGGGCCGATCCGGAGCGTCGTCGTGAAAGAACCGCCCTTCCGAGAGGGAGAACGTCTTTCGCCGCCACGGGAACGCCGCGAAATACGCCGGCCCCGTCGCCACGTAGCGAAATCCCTGGAAGGCGTCTCCCAGCGCGAGGGGCACGGCCGCGTCGACCCGAGGGTCCTCTTGCAAGCGCCGGAAGGTTCTGGTGAGAATGTTCGGCGTCGCGACGTCCATGCGGAAGACGACGCTCAGCACGAGCTGGGTTGGACTGCCCTTTGCGCCGACCACGAGGTTGTAGTCGGTGGTCCCCTCGACAAACCCTTCCTTGATCCCCCGGGTGAGGAGAACGCTCGCGATGACCAGACTGACCGCGAGCGCGACGGACAGCGCCGTCAAGATGCTGGCGACGGTCCGCGCCCGAAGGTATTTGACGGCGACGGTGAAGATCGTCATCGACCGCTCGATCCGTTCCGGCCCGCCGTCTTATTGATCTCCGCGATCTCGAGAACTCGATCGGCTTCACCGATCACCGAGTCGTCGTGCGAGACCATGAGCAGCGTCTTCTCCGCGCCTCGGCACACCGCGAGAAACGCGGCGAGCACCTCCCTGGCCGTCGTTGCATCCAGGCTGGCGCACGGCTCGTCGGCCAAGAGCACCGGTGGGTCATTCGCCAGCGCTCGCGCGATCGCGACCCGTTGCTGCTCGCCTCGCGAGAGCTGCTGCGGCTTGTGGGAGAGACGCGAGCCCAGACCCAGCCCGGCCAGGAGATCGGCCGCGCGTCGGCGCTGCTCACCTCTCGGGACGGCGTCCGCGAACATCATGGCGAGCATCACGTTCTCGAGCGCGCTCAGGGCCGAGAGTAGGTTGAACGTCTGGAACACGTACCCGAGGCGCTCGGCCCTGAATCGGTCGCGACGAGCTTCGGGCAGAGCGGAGATCTCCATACCGTCGACGTGGATGGTTCCTGCGGTGGGGACGGAGACTCCTGCGATCAGATTGAGGAGCGTCGTCTTGCCGGAGCCGCTCCGGCCGCGGAGGACGGTACAGGACCCGGCCGGAAGACTCAGGCCCTCGATGTCGAGGACCTCGAGCGTCTTCCCGACGCCGAGCGGGAACGACTTCTTCACGCTCCGCAGAACGACCGCCGGCCGCGCGACCATGCCGCTACGCCACAGGAACGCGCTGGGCGGGGCGTCACGGTCGACGCCCCGCGCGCGATCACGATGTTATCGGATGGCGATCGGGTTGATCGGCACGCCGATCCCGCCGCGCAGCAGCAATGGACCTAGGACGAAGAGGAACTCGTACGCCTGGTCCTTAGCCAGCTCATCGAGGTTGAGGATCTCCATGATGTAGGCGCCGCGGTTCCAGAGGAAATCGGTGTGAATCGGCAGCGCGAGATACCCGAAGGCCTTTCGCTGATACTTCGGGTCTGGCGGGAATCCCCACTCCAGCGCCGCGTTGTCCGAGCCGACCGCCACGATGTCCATGTCGTTGAAGAATTTCAGAGAGTCAGGCCCGATGCCTGGTTGTGGTTGATGCCACTTCGTGTGCGCCGCATCGAGACGCCCGGAGGCATCCGGCTCGTCCCACGTCTTGCGCCAGCCCGTCCGCACCAGCAGGATGTCGCCCTTGCGGATCTCGACGTTCTGCGCCTTCGCGGTGTTCTGCAGGTCCTCCAGCGTGATCCAGTAATCGACGGGCAGGGGATCGCTCTTCTTGTATTTCGCGACGTCGAGCAGCACGCCGCGGCCGACCATGAACTTCACGCTCGCCGCATCGCCATGTTCGGTGCCGGCAGGCTTCGGCGGCGGCATGTTGTTGAACAGCGCGTTCTCCCGGTAGATGTGCGCGAACGTGTCCAGATGCGACCCGGTGTGGTTGTGCATGACGGTGAAGCTGGCCGCGCCCTGATAGCGCTTCGGGTCGAAGCTCCCGGTCGTCGCCGCCACCCGATCGTACCCATCGAGCTCCTGAATGACCTGCACGCCGAAACGCGCCGGCCGCACCACGCGCGCGACGTCGCCGTGGAGCTCCTCGCCGAGGGCATAGGCCTTCCCCGTCTTCACCAGGCTGGCAGCCTTCACGATCATCTCCGGGGTGATGTAGTTGAGCATCCCCCGCTTGTCCTGCTCGCCCCATCGGCCCCAGTTGCCGCGCTTGCCCCACTTGCCCGGCACCGTCCACGGCGCCGGCTCGCGCGCCAGCTTGTCGTCCAGCGGGTACTGCGGCGCTTGTTGGGCGCTCGTACCCGCGATCGACAGGCAGAACACTCCGAGAGCCAGGCCTCCCAGCCCCACGAGGAGAGACGTCAGGCGTTTCATCGCTTGTGCCTCCTTGGAGATTCCGGAACATTTCCCGCCGCGCGCCGCCGCGGGCTATGTGACCTAGCCGGCGGCTCCCGATGGCCCGGCCCTGGATTACTCGTCGCTCGCGGCCTCGTCAAGAGCAAAGTTCGCTTGGAGAACGGTTCACCGATGGTTTCGACACCGCGCATCCGTAACCACCTACAGCCGTTCCGCGGATCACAGCTGGCGTCATGCTCAACGTTTAGGGTCGACAAGTGGACTGCTCTTGCGGCGACAGACTGGTGCGCCCAGCCGTAGCCACGACCGGGCAACTCATCAATGTTGCCGACGTCGCAGGCGATCAGCGCTTTTACCCGGGGGTGGACGCGCAGACTGGCTACCAGACGCGTAACCTCGTCGCCACGCCTCTTCTGAACTTGAACGGCCGGATCCTCGGCGTCTTTGAGGTGTTGAACAAGCTGGAAGGATCGTTCACTCGGGCCGACGAGGAGCTGTTGACAGCGTTTGCTGCGCAGGCGGCGATCGCAGTGGAAACCGCGGCCATGGTCGAGGATCTCCGCGACCATCGGGACCAGCTCGTGCAGGAGAATGCCCACCTGCGGAAGGAGGTCAGGGGGAAATTCGCCTCGCCCACGCTGCTCGGGGTCAGTGAACCGATGCAGAAGATCCTGAAGCAGATCGACCAGATCACGGAGAACCCGGTCACCGTCTTGATTACGGGCGAGAGTGGAACCGGGAAGGAACTCGTGGCCAAGGCGATTCACTACGCGAGCCCGGGCGCCGAGACGTCCAACGATCGTTGGTGTTCCGCCTAGCGCGGTTCCTAACTTCGCGAAGTCATTGATCGTGCAAGCGTGTTGTGTCTTGCAAAGACTCTTCCGACGGCACTGACGTGTTGGCCGTATCGTAACTCCCGCCACGGCTTACTGCGGTCAGATAGCACGCGGACAGGGCGCAGCCCGTCGTTCAGCCGCGGCAGACGCACCGGGCCCGGCATCGTGCCCTTCTACCAAAGGAGACGCCCCACAATCTTTGGTGTTGTTCCTCTACTCGGTTCTCCACGACGCTGGTTTTATCGGCGATGACGGCACTGTCAGCGGGGCGCTGCAATTAACGAACACGGTCAGACGATTCGCGTTCGGAGCTGCTGGTTTCACGGCGCTGATGGCAGGGGTGCAGGCCGGAGGCAAACGGAACCGCTCCCGTCGTGCGTCGTCGGATAGGGAAACGAGTTCGGTAAACTCCTGGACCGACGCATCCAACGTCAGGATGAGGGCGAGGCCGCCGACAACGAC
>Ga0209470_1003745_pt1 | contig 10372 bp, 11 predicted proteins | sample GraSoiAngelo_125_FD_185882 | JGI IMG/M metagenome (GOLD analysis project Ga0209470, IMG submission 185882) | Grasslands soil microbial communities from the Angelo Coastal Reserve, California, USA - 14_0927_05_40cm (SPAdes) (version 2) | ecosystem: Environmental > Terrestrial > Soil > Grasslands ... | reverse complement strand
GTCGGTGGTCGTGCTGGTGGTGCTCGTGGTGGTCGGCGCCTCCGTGGTGGAGCTGGTCGAGGTGGTCGTGGTCGTCGTCGGCGCCTGAGTCGTCGTCGTGCTCGTCGAGGTCGTGGTGGTCGGCGCCTCGGTGGTAGTGGTCGAGGTGGTCGTGGTCGCCGGCGGGTCGGTGGTCGCGGTGGTGGTCGTCGCGGGTTGTGTGGTGGTCGTGGTGGAAGCGGTGGAAGCGGGACGGAAGGTGGCGAGCACCATGAACCAGTTGCTGGCCGTGCAGAGGGTCAGGCTCCCCTCCTGCGGCCCCTCGGCGCTGGACAGGATGTCCTCGAGGAGGGAGGAGGCGCTGCCGTTGCGCACGTCGAGGACGTACGGCACCCGCTGGCTGCTTCCGGGAATCGCGTAAGCCGGCTGGCCGCCGGCGACGACGGCCGCCACGACCAGCTCGCCGGCGGGGGCCGAGGCGGTCTGAGCCGCGCTGGCGTTGGTCCCCTGGCCTCCCGAGACCACGGCCTGGTCGAGCGCTCCCGCCGTGGCCACACCTCGGTAGTCCGCCGCCGCTGCCTGCAGATAGGCGGGCGCGGACGCCGACACCGTGATCGCGAGGCCCGAGGGCGACGCGGCGGAGTTCTCCCGGTAGTAGAGGGCGATGTCGCCCGCTCCGCTGAACGTCGTCGAGACCGAGCGCGTCCACGGGCCATTGACGTTGTCGGAAACCTGCACCTCGCCCGGAACGTCGAACTGGCTGAACCAGCCGACGAGCAGGTCGCCGGCCGCAACTGGCTCGGTCAGGGTGAGGGTGTCCGACGCGACGCGGTCGGACGAGGCTGCCGCTCCCTGGATGAATTCGGGCGACTGGGCCGGCGTAGTGACCGTGAGGGGCGCCGACTGCGCCGAGTGATCGTTCGCGAGGTCGAAGGCGTCGACCGAATAGGTGTAGGTGGTCGAGGGCATCACACCCGGATCCAGGAAGATCGTCGTGTCGGGCCGCGCCGTTCCGATGGCGGCACCGTCGCGGTACACGGTGTAGCCGGCGACGCTGCCGGTGGACGGCGACCACGCGAGGGCGACCCGTGTGGAGGCCACGCTGGTGGCCTCGAGGCCGGCAGGCGTCGAGGGCGGCTCTTGCGGGGTGGCGGGAGCGAGATGGAAAACGGCGCACACCGCGTACCAGTCGGTGGCGGAGGCAAGGGTGGCCGTGCCGTCCTGGGCCCCCGCGGCGCTCGACACGAGGTCCGCTTCGTAAGAGGACCCATTCGATGTCTGCGCCCGCGCCGTGTAGGGTACGCCCACGCTGCTTCCGGGCGTCACCGAGCCGGGATCGCCGCCGGTCACCAAGGCTGCGAAGACGAGCTCGCCCGCATCCACCGCCGCGGTCGCACCGGTGTCGACGGCCGTTCCCACGTCGCGCGCAGCAGCGATCTGGTCCAGCGAGCCGGCGAGGGCGACGCCCGAATAGTCAGCGACGGTTCCCTGCAGGTACGCGGTCGAGGAGACGGATACGGTAATCGTCATCCCACCGGGCGCCGCCTGGCTGTTCTCGCGGTAGTAGAGGGCGATGTCACCGGTGTCGCTCATGAAGGTCAGCGATCCGGGCACCCGCGTCCAGGTGCCGTTCACGTCGTCCGAGACCTGAACCTGCTCGGGGGCGTCGAACTGGGAAAACCACCCGACCAGCAGATCCCCCTGGCCAACCGAGAGGGTGAGCGGGACGGTGAGCGTCGAGACGCGAGACCCGGTCGAGAATGCCGCCCCTTGGACGAAGGTCGGGGTGGTCGATTGGGCGACCGCCGAGCGTGGAAGTGGAACTCCGAGGGCGGCAATCACCGCAAGGGCAGCAGCGGACAGGGCCGATGGCGAATGGTTCACGGTGATTCACTCTGCGATACTTGCAGCGTCCCGTCGCGGGGCCGGCGAGGGCAGCGACGAGGAGCTGGGCACGCTGCCAGGTCTGTCTCGTCAGCAATCATGGCCGTGTGGCCTCGTCCCCGGCATGGCTGCGGGCGAAGAGCAAGACAAATGCCACGAAGGCTCAACACGGCATCGCGACTTTTCGGAGACGAGCCCGAAAAAGCGGGCGCAGAGATCGTGCGCCAATGCAGGACGCCCGGTAGCACTTGCAGACGCGACCGGGTGAGGGTCGTCTTCCTGCCGGGAATGCGCAGTGAGATCAGCCATGCGTCTTGGCTGGGCATCCAGGTCCCTCGCCACCTAGCTAGGCAATCGCATGCAGCCCGAGACTGAACCCTTCTGCCCGCAGAATCGCCGCCTGCCGCTCTCCTTCCGCCCGCAAGATCGCCGCCTGCTTGTCGCCCTCAGCCACGATGATGCTCGCCTGGCGTTTGCCTTCCCCCTACGTGACCGTCGCCCGCCGCGTCCGCTCTGCCGAAAGCCGGCGGTTCATCGCTTCCTGCACGTCGCGGGGCGGCTGAATCTCTTGATCCGCGAGTAGACGAGGAAGTCGATATTGATGGGGGCGTTGTCCGTTGATGGTGGTCTGGTGCGGCAGCTCCAGCCCCTGTTCGCGGAGGTCCACGGCGACGGCGCGGTCGACGATCGGCCACAGCCACACGAGCCCCGGTCCCTTGTGTCCGATGGAGCGCCCGAGGCGGAAGACGACCAGGCGGTCGTACTCGGGCACCACCTGAATGGCTCGCTACGCGACCGGGACGAAGGCGACGCTGAAGACGACGGCGAAGACGACGGTGGCGACGAGCACCTCAACCATGACGATGCGCTCCTTCAGACCTTCAACGCCGTGACGCGAACGCGGCGCATCACCTCGCCCAGCATCGGGGCCTCCCCGAGCGGTTCGGATGGGGAGCAGGCGCGGAGTTGACCTGCGAGCACCGGATCGCGCAATCGCTCGACGGTCACAAGGGTGCGGTCGCAGTCCTTGCAAGCGACTGCGAACAGACGGCTCGACTCGTCAGGCAATATCTCTCCCTTCTGCGCCCACGCACTTGATGTACCAGTCGATCTCCTCCTGCAGGCTTTCGAAGCTCCATAGGATCGGGCGTGGCGGAACCAGACTCTTCGCCAGGCACAGGTACCGATGGGAGTGTGCGGGGAATGCTTGACCCGCGATCCTTGTGGCGAACAGCCAGAGCTTCACGAGGCACTTCACGCAATCGCCGTCGTCCGTCTGCCGCAGGGCAGTTGCCAAGGATTCGATGAGCCGTAGGCAGCGAGCGACCTCGGAGCGATCAGCGGTGCGGAGGCGATTGACGAGGACGGCGAACTCGAAACAGCCGAAGACGGAGACGCCGAGGGAGCGGCGGAAGCGATGCCCCCGCTCCTTGAGGCGGTTCCAGATGAGATCGTCGTTCGAGAGGGCGCGGACGTAGGCGGGGAGGCGGTTCATGCGATGCCTCCTGTCACCGCCGCGCTGCCGTTGGGTTGGCGAACCAGGCGCAGATACGACGACGGCGACACGCCGAGTGCCTTCGCGGCAGCGCGGACGGGGAGCTTCTGGCTGGCGACGATGCGGAGTTGGCGCTCGGAGACTTGCAGTCTCGGGCGGCCCAACCGCTTCCCCTCGGCGCGAGCGCGACGGAGGCCGCTTTTGACCCTTTCCACAATCAGCGACCTCTCCAACTGCGCGATGGCCGCGATGATCGTGAAGACGGCGGTGCCCAACGGCGACCCAGCACGCCATGGGGCGATATTGACGAATATTAATCTAGCGGCATTGCCAGCCCCTGTTGCCCCGTTTCCTACATCCGGCTACGATAGGAGGTGATCGCGGTCGGCACCTCGAGCGACGCGACCCGAAGGAGACACCAGTGAAGACTCAGCGAAACAGCATCGGTGATCGCGCAGCCCGGCCGGGGCGCCGGAGACCATCCGGGCGCTCGACCCGTCCGTCCATCGGCCGGAGGCGAGGAGGGAGGGATGGAGCGCCGGGAGGACGAGGGGCCAATGAATCACCAGACGACACCGGCCGCGCCTGCGGTCCTCCGCGCAGTCTCAAAGTCTCACAGTCGCAGAGTCGCACCGGCACCGACATCGAGAGCACTCGCCGATCAGCAGAGCGAGTTGCGCAAGCTAATCCGCCACGTCGCCGCAGGCCACGAGCACGCCCTGATCGTCACCGGTCCCGGCGGACTCGGCAAGTCGTACACCGCCTGGGACGAGCTCCAAAAGAACCGGGTCGTCCCCCACTTGATGAACGCGCGCTGCGCGCCTTTCACGCTCTACCAGCACCTCTATGAGCACCGGGCGAGCGCCGAAGTGACCCTGCTCGACGACGTGGATTCGCTCGACGACCGGACGGTGCTCAGTTACTTGAAGGCCGCCACCGAGGCCCCCCGCATCGTCAACAACAATAGTTCGACGCCGCTACTGGCGAAGAAGAATCTCCCCGACACCTTCGACGGGGGCCTCATCGTGCTCGCCAACGAGGTGCCCACGACCCGGAGTTGGAAGGCATTCGTCACCCGCCTTCTGTCCCTGCACATCGAGGCGGCGCCCGCCGAAGTCATCGCCTTCATGCGGGACCTCACGCGCAACGGCTTCCTCGTCGAAATGGGCACCGGGCCGGTGACGCTCTCTGCCGCCGACTGTCGCCAGGTCATCGACTATCTCGCCGAGCGCCACGTCACCAACCTACGCCACCTGCGGCAGGCCCTGAAGCTCTTCCACGCCCACCGAGCCCACGACGAGTGGAAGGGGCTCGTCGCCGCCATACTCGCGGGGGCCGCGCAGCAGGTCAGCACGGCGCGGACCAGCGACGAGCACATCGTGCTCGCCCTCGAGGAACGAACGGACCTGACTCGTGAACAGCGCGCCCAGGAATTCACCGCCGCGCCAGGAGGAGGCAGCCGGGCGACGTACTTCCGCCGCCTCGCCCAGCTGGGGCTCACCTGAGACCGTGAGACTGTGAGACTTTGAGACTGCCATGAACCCGATTCGACGCCTCAACGGTGGCTTCGTGAGCTACGACCCCCCCGGCCCCGAGCTTGGGCGGCCCAGCTACATGGACGACGACGAGGCCCGGACGATGGGCTGGGTCATCGAGGAACCCGATGGGCGCACCAGGCCCACCCGGACCTACCCCGCCGGCCGCCGCCGCTGGAGCAGCGAGCCGGTACGCCCCACGGACATCGACACGGCCATGGGCGAAGTCAAACGCAGGAAGGCGGCGGCGCGCCAGCAGTGGGAGGAGGACGGCGGCGAGGGCGTCCATGAGCCGCCGACGTACCGCATCAGAAATCTCTACACGGGCGATCTGGTAATGAGCGATATTCTGTAGAGAGGTTTGGCCATGAGAAAGCCACGGCACATCAAAGGCACCGGGTCGATCTTCAGCCGACCGGGGAGCCCGTATCTCTATGTTGGTTACTGGAACGGGAAGCGCTTCGTGAAAGAGTCCGCGAAGACGACCGACGAACAGGTTGCGCAGGCATTGCTCGACAAGCGGCGCGAGCAGGTGCGGACCAGGCGCCACATGGACCCGCGCAAGCAAGAGCGCATCACGGTCAACGAACTGCTCGACGCCCTGGAGGCGCACTGGAAGCTCCGCGATCAGGCGAGCGTCAAGACGATGTTCCCAAGCGCCAAGACCGCGCTGCTTGCCGAGTTGGACGCCATGCCGGCGGTGAACGTAGACTGCCCCTTGCTCACGGAGATTCAGACGAAGTGGAAGGCGGCGGACCGCTCACACGCGACGGTCAACAAGTTTCTCGGGGTGCTCCATAGGGCGTTCGTCCTCGGGTGGAAGAATGGCCGCATCTCGGCGGTGCCTCCGTTCCCCAACCGACTGGAGGAGCTATCCGCCGTCCGTCAGGGGTTCGTGGAGCCGGCCGACTTCGCCAACTTCCTCGCCGCCATCCCCGACACGGACGTGCGCGACTTCGCGCAGTGGTTAGGCAACAAGGGGCAGCGGGTTGGCGAAGCGCGGAAGCTCCGCTGGTCATACATCCACGGCGATGAACTCCACATTCCCGCGCCCGACACCAAGCAGCGCCGGGGACGAGTGATCCCGCTGGTGGCGGGCCTGGCAGAAATCATCGAGCGGCGCCGGGCCGTACGGCGGCTCGATTGCCCCCTCATCTTTCATCAAGGTGGCGTGCGGATGGGCAGGTTCCGCCAGACATGGCAGGAGGCTATGAGGGCTACCGGGCTGCGCATCACCCCGCACGACGTGAGGAGGAGTGCGGTGCGGAACTTGGTGCAGGTGGTGGACCGTGACGTGGCTCGCGCCATCTCGGGACATCGCACAGAGGGTATCTTCTCTCGCTACAACATCGTGAGTCCGACCCAGGTCGCAGACGCCCTCAAGAAGCTGGCGGCCTACAAGCTCCAGGCGGTGAAGAAGGCGGCGAAGGTCGTTAAGATCGGATGAAGGCGACGCCCGTCAACCTGCTGAACACAGGCCGCCCGATGCGGAAGTGCTCGCGCTGCCGGCGGCTCAAGGCGGTCTTCCCGTCGAGCACGGGTAAGAAGGCGCACGGCGGCGTCTCGGACGTGTGCTGGACCTGCGGCACGACGGCGCAAGAGCCACGAAAGGAGGTCATGCGAGAGGAGACCAAGGCGGAAGCGGCACCCCGACGCCCAGGCCGCCCGAACGAAGGCTCCGTGTGGCTCCGTAACGGCATCTATCAGGTGACTGTGACGGTGGACGGGAAGACGCGCCGGGTGTCGAGCAAGTCAGGCGACCGGGCAGTCGCGCAAGCTCTGCTCGCCAGCCTGCTGAGCAGAAACCCCACGAAGGGTGTGCGGAAAGGGTGTGCAGTTTCCCAAACCCTTCCCACTTTGGACACTGATGGACGATAAGCATATGGAATCTCAGGTGAGACTGACATCCGAGCCAATGCTGCGCGAGCAGTGGACGAGGAGCTGACCATGGCCCGACTCGAGCCCGCCACGCAACGCAGCTTCGCGACGCGCTTCTGCATGTGGATGATGCGGCGCATGTTCGGCCGCGACCTCCGCCCCTACCCGATCGCGGCGCACGCCCCGCGCCTGGTGCCGGGGCTCACCATCATGAACGCCATCTTCGAGACGGGCGGCTGGGCGATCGAGCCCGCGCTCCGCAAGCTCATCCACCTGCGCGTCGCCACCCTCATCGGCTGCGTCTTCTGAATGGACATCAATACTGCCGTGGGCAGGAGACAGGGTATCCCGGACGACAAGCTCGAGGCGATCGAACGCTACGCGGATCACCCGGGCTTCACGGAGCGCGAGCGCGCGGCGATCGCCTACGCCGAGATGGTGACCATCTCGCCCAGCGACGTGAGCGAGGCGCAGTTCGCGGAGCTGCGGCGGCACTTCACGGAGCGCGAGATCGTCGAGCTGACGGCGCAGGCGGCGTTCGAGAACTTCCGCGCGCGCTTCAACCGCTCGCTGCGCATCGAGGCCGACGGCCTCGCGACCAGGCGCCCCAAGACGAGCTGAGATGCAGGACCGTCTCATCTTCCTGATCGGGGCGCCGCGCTCCGGGACGACGCTGCTCGCGCGCATGATGGGCGCGCACTCGGCCATCTACCAGCGCGCCGAGCCGCACCTCATCACGCCGATCGCCCACCTCGGCTTCTACGGCAGCGTGCAGAAGGCGCCCTACGATCCCGTGAACGCCGAGCAGGCGATCCACGAGCTCGTGGCCGACCTCCCGCGCGGCGAGGAGGACTACCTGGACGCGCTGCGCGCCTACACCGACACGCTCTACGGCCGCATGCTCGCCACCGCGCCCGGCAAGCGCTTCTTTCTCGACAAGACCCCCGCCTACGCCCTCGTGCTGCCGTTCCTCACCAAGCTTTACCCGAAGGCACACTACGTGGTCCTCACCCGCCACCCGCTGGCCGTCCTCTCTTCCTGGGTCGAGTCGTTCTTCGACGGCGACTACCGGGTGGCCCTCGACCACAACCCGCTGCTCGCCCGCTACGTGCCCGCGCTGGCGCGCATGCTCCGCGAGCAGCCGGTGCCGTCCGTGCACGTCCGCTACGAGGAGCTCGTGCGCGACCCCGAAACGCACTTCCGCCGCGTCTGCGATCACCTCGGCATCCCGTTCGAGGCGGAGGCGATCGCGTACGGAGAGAAGAGCGATGCGCCCACGGGCCTCGGCGACCCGACCGGGGTCGCGCGCCACACGCGCCCCGTGACCGACTCGGTCAGCAAGTGGGCGGCGGAGATCGCGGCCCGGCCCGAGACACTGGCGCTGGTGAGCAAGCTCGTGGACCAGCTCGACCCGGCCGACCTGGAGACGCTCGGCTACCCGCGCGCCGAGATCGTCGAGCAGCTCGAGGCGGCGCGCGGCGCGCCGGTGCCCGTGAAGCGCGAGGCCCCGACACGCTATGCCCTCGAGCGGAAGCTGCTGGTGGCGCTGCGGCGGAACATCCATCACAACCGCCTGGGCCGCGCCCTGAAACGCCTCCGCTTCGCGCTCGACGTCGTCCTGCGCGAGTAGCCGAGGCTGGCGCCGGGAGGCGCCGAGCCAGCCGACGGGGTCCGGGGCGCGCGGCGGAGCCGCGCGGGCGTTGGATGCGCCGCGCGCGCGAGCAGCGGCCGGGCCCCCGGGTGTGAGGAGGCCGAGCGCGAGAGCGCTCGAGCTGCGCGCGGCGGGAGCCGCGCGGGCGCTTGGACGGGGGCATCGGAAGCGCGCAGGGCGCGAAACGCCCGAGCACTGGACGGGCCCCCGGGTGTGTTAGAGGTCGTTCAGGTCCACCGCGTCGATCTCGACGCTCGCCGAGTTGTTGGCCGGATTCGCGGCGTCGTCGGGAGCCGGCGCCGTGTCGACCGCGTCCGCCTCGACGTCCACCGTGCAGCGGAAGGGTATCTTCCGCGACACCGAGGTCACGGTCTCTAGCCGGAGCGTCACCACGAAGCTCCCCTTGACGTGCCTGCCGGCGGGCACGTTCGCGGTCGTCTGCAGTCCCCGGGCGCGCGCATCCGCGTCTACCTGGCTCACGGTGCCGTCCGGGCACGAGCCGTCGGTCACGGAGAGCGTGTAGGCGCGGCTCGGCGGGCCGGCGAACTCCTCGTTGAAGACGGCGAGCTTGACCGTCCGGCTCGCGGTGCCGTGGCGGCGGATGGGGATGATGAGCGGCCGCGGGTTGGCGAGGCGGAGCACCAGCTCCGCGCCCTGTGCGCGCGTCTCGGCGATGCCGTTCGCCCCCGAGTCGACGACCACCGTACCGCTGCCCGGGCAGGATGCCCCCACGCCCACCCGCTGCACGTCGTCGCCGCCGGCGTGGACGTTGTTGGCCGTCGTCTCGGCGACATGGTTGGGGCCGCAGCGGATGACGGGCGTGTTCGGCTCCGCGTGCCCCACCAGCAGGATGCGGACGTCGTCGCCGCCCGCCGGGTCGGGCGTGTCGGCGAGCCCGTTGGCGCCGGTGAGCACGCACGGCGTGTTCGGCGCCGCATTGCCGAGCGGGATGATCTGCACGTCGTCGCCCGCCGCGGTCGAGTTGGCGATGCCGTCGGGCCCCGTGTCGACCACGATCGCGCCCGCGCCCTGGCACGCGTTGCCGACCGGGATCAGCTGGAGGTCGTCGCCGGCGGCCGCCGTGTTCGCGATCCGATCCGGGCCGCAGCGGATCTCGTCCTGGAAGGGCGTCCCCTGCCCCACCGCTGTCGCCTGCAGATCGTCGCCGCGCGCCTTCGTCTGGCAGATGCCGTTCGCGCCCGAGTCGACCTCGACGGCGCTCTGCAGCCCGGTGCCGGGCGCGATCACCTGGCGGTCGGCGTCGGCGGCCGATGCGAGGAGCAGCATGGCGAGCATCGAACGCTGGAGCACGTTCATGTGTCCCTCCTGTTCCGCTTTGTTCCGGCGAACACCTCTACGAGGAACGCCATGCAGTCAAGCGGAGGTCACGGCGACTGCGCCCGCGAGCGCCGCGTCAGCGGGCAGCGCGCTCTCCGCACCCGCGTCACCGCGAGGCCGGCGCAGTCGAAAAACTGCCGGTGCCGAGCGCTCGACGCACGCATTCGTGCGCCCCGCGCGGTGGCCCGGTTCTTGATGACGCTCACCCGCACGCCACTTCACGGCCGCTCGGCCCCGCATCTGCGCGCCGGCCGAGCAGGGGGATGACATGCACGCTCTCCGCGGACCTCGCCTCGGTCTCGGGATCGTGACGGCGCTCGCGGGCACGCTCCTCGTGTCTGCGGCTGCGCACGCCACGCCGCCCGCACCGACGGCCATGACCTTCACCATCGAGCACGCCGACTGCGACGGCCCGGGGAGCAACAGCTTCGCGCTCTATCTGAACGACACGCTGCTCGCGACCCTGCCCTCGACCGAGGACTGCGTGTGCAACGCGAGCCCGCTGGTGGCGACCTTCACCGACGCCGCGGCGCTGGCGCTCTTCGATCCGGCGGCCTGCAACCGCTTCCGCGTCGACGTGACGGGCGGCGGCCACGACGTCGCCCTCGGCTT
>Ga0209470_1003740_pt1 | contig 10376 bp, 7 predicted proteins | sample GraSoiAngelo_125_FD_185882 | JGI IMG/M metagenome (GOLD analysis project Ga0209470, IMG submission 185882) | Grasslands soil microbial communities from the Angelo Coastal Reserve, California, USA - 14_0927_05_40cm (SPAdes) (version 2) | ecosystem: Environmental > Terrestrial > Soil > Grasslands ... | reverse complement strand
CGGTGGACGGGTTTCCATCGGCGTCGATGAGGAAGTAGACGCCGTCGTAGGCCGACGAATCACCGAACATCCCGCCTCTCGTCGACGCGAACAGATACAGCGAGTTGCCATCCACGACGCTCGCATAATCGACAATCGACACGTACGGGTCGGAAGCGACGGTCGCTGCGTCGAACTTCGGGACCGATGCCCAGTCGCCGAACGACCCATCGATCGCGATCGGCGGCGTAGGCCCCGAGATCGGAATGAACAGGAAACCGGCGATCAGGATCGCGAAGAGCGTGGCCGCCCCGATTGCGACGTAACGGACCCGCTTCGAAGGCGAGGAAACCCGAATCTCTTTTCTCCCGGCTCGGACCGACCGCGTGCCGCTGATCGTTCCGTTGACCCGCCCTTGCTCGCCCATCAGGCCGTTCACGCGCCCCGTGGGCGTCACCAGGCCGTTGACCCGACCCACTCCGTTCACGAGGCCGTTCGTGCGCCCGAGCCCGTTGACGAGGCCATTCACGCGACCTCGGCCGTTCACGAGCCCGTTGACTTTCCCCGCCCCGCGCGTCGACGTCTTCGGACGCGCTCCGCTGACCAGCCCCTTGCTCCCGCGCATCCATCCGGACAAGAATCCGACGGCCGGCGGAACGGGTGAGGGCTCGGCCGCAGGTTTCGTCTCGTCTCGTTTCTCCGAGGCCGCCGCCGCGCTAATCGTGGCGTCCACACCCATCGTCTCTTCGAGCTCTTCGATGAGCCAATCGAGGACCGCGGCCTTCGTGAGTTCGAGCTCCTCGGGAGTGAGGGATTGCTCCAGCTCCCCGACGAGGAGGTCGTTGACCAAGATGTCCAGTTCGGGAGCCCCGGTCGCGGACCGCTTCGCCGCCGGTTCGGCGGGAGCGCTTGTCAGGCGTGCGCCACACGACGGACACAGCGCCACGTTCCTCGGGACCTCGGAACCGCAACTCGGACACGTGGGTCCGGACTCCGAAATGAGGTGGTCGAGCTGAGCGATTTCCTGGTCCCACGCGACGTCGTCGAGGAGCGCACTCGCCGTGGATCGCAGCTTCTCGGCCGCATCCGGCTTGCGAAGTTCCTTCGCCTGAATTCGCAGCTGCGCGACCCGGATCTTTCGTTCGTCCGGAGCGGCGGCGGCGGCCCGGTCGAGCGTCGCGATCGCCTCGTCGGTCCGGCCCATCGTTTGCAAGAGCAGGCCGCGGGCGTAGAGCAGGTCCGCGTTCTCCGGTTTCTCGCCCAAGCGAGCGTCGTAGAATGCGAGGAGAGCCGCATCGCCTTCGGAGGCGAACTGCTCGCGGATCATCTCGTCCATCTCTTCTTCGTCGAACGCGGCGCCGCATTCGAGACAGGCGGGCGCGAACGCGGAGGTGATGCAACCGCACAGGGGACACTCGTACTCGTCCTGCGCGATCGATTCCTTCGTCCGCCGCGGCGGAGCGTACTTGATGAGATGGAGGGACGCGAGCATCTTGCGCGCGGCGACCGGCCCGACCTCAGGGATCCGCGCGAGCTCGTCGACGGATGCCCGCGCGATCTTCCAGAGGGCATCGTACCCGCGGTCGATCAGCGCCTGGGCCCGGGACGGATCGAGGCCGAGGACCTTCAACAGATGGACGAGCGAGGCGGGGTCGGATTCGCCGTTGATCCGGCGCTTCGGACGGCCTGCGGGAGCGGCGGCCGTCTCCGGCTTCGCCTCGAGGTTCCCGGCTGCGGGAGATTCCTCGACCGCGGGAGCCCGAAACCGGGAGTGGCACTGGTCGCAAATGAGTTGCCAGCGATTTCGCGCCCCGCATTCCGGACACGTGGCTTGGTTCTCGAGGTGCCGGGCCTCGCGCAGGATCGTCGCGGCGCCGCACGACTCGCAGAGGATGAACGGGAACAGCTTCCCGCCGCAGGCGCTGCACGGGCCGAGGTTCTCGACGTTCTGCGTCACGGGAACCCCTCGACTCGCGGCGCGGCAGACCCGAGGAAGGGGGGAGAGCGTAGGCTCTGGCTGACGCGGAATCGTGCGACCATTTTGGGGCGCCTGCGCGCTTAGGCTTTATAGGAGATTATGGACTTTCGCCCGCTGTTATCACAGGGGACAAGAGTCGATGGAGCGGGCCGTGATCCTGTGCGACGGGTATTTCGGCCAGAGCACGGGAAAGACGGCGAACGGGCTCGTTCGGTACTCGAAGCGCTACGAGATCGTGGGCGTCATCGACCACACGAAGGCGGGACGGGATGCCGGAGAGGTGCTCGACGGGAAACCGAACGACATCCCAATCGTCGCGGACCTGAAACAGGCCATTGCACAGTGCCGGCCCGAGACCTTGATCATCGGCGTCGCCACGTTCGGCGGCTACATCCCGAAGGAGTTCAGGCCGACGATCCGAGAGGCGATCGAGAACCGGTTGAACGTCGTCGCGGGATTGCACGAGTACCTGAACGACGATCCGGAGTTCGCCAAGCTCGCGGACGCGCACGGCGTGCGGCTGGTCGATGTTCGCAAACCGCGGCCGATCCGCGACTCGAAGCAATTCAGCGATCTCTCTCGAAAGCTGCCATGCCTGCGCATCCCGGTGCTCGGGACCGACGGCGCCATCGGGAAGAGGACGACGGCCCTCCTGCTGACCGACGCGCTGAACGCCGCGCGAGTGCCCGCGACGTTCGTGGCCACGGGCCAGACCGGGCTCCTCCAGGGCACGGCGTACGGGGTGCCGCTCGATTCGATCAAGGCGGACTTCATGGTCGGCGAGCTGGAGGCGGAGATCGTCCGAGCGTACGAGGAGACGCGGGCTCGCGTGGTCGTCGTCGAAGGCCAGGGCAGCATCTCCCATCCCGCATATGTGTGCGGGACTCGCGCGATCATCAATGCATCCATGCCGTCGGCGATCCTGATGATGCACGCCCCCGCAAGGAAGACGCGGTCGTTCCGCCGGGACGTCGTCGCCTGGCCGATGCCGACGGTCGACGAGGAGATCGAGTGGCTTCAGTTCTTCACGCGCTCGATCGGTGGCAGCAAGGTAATCGGCATCGGAATCAATCACGAGAACATGACGAGGGACGAAGTGGACGCCACCGTGCGAACATACGAACAGGAATACGGGATTCCGACCGCCGATCCGCTCTGGCACGGCTGTGGAAAGTTCGTGGCTGCGATCCAGCGGATGACATGACGATCCCCCGGTCGCATCCGCGGTACGAATCCCTCGTCCGCCGAGAGCGCCTCGTCCGCGCATGGAAAGACGGCGTTGTAGCCCCCGAGGGACTCATCGCCCATGGCCGAGGGGAAGCGTGGGACTACCTGTTCGGAGAGGGGACGAGCGCACCGGCCCTCGTGGCGGAGCGCGCCGCGGCGGCGCATCTCCTCGCGGCGTCTCACCCGGTCATTTCAGTGAACGGGAACGTTGCCGCGCTCGCGGCGCGGGAAGTCGTGCAACTCGCACGGGCGATTCCCGCACGAATCGAGGTGAACCTGTTCCACCGAACAGAATCCCGCGTGAGAAAGATCGTCCAGATTCTCGAACGTGCAGGGGCGCGCGACGTCCTGGGCTTGCGACCCAACGCGCGGATCCCGGGCATCGAGTCGAAGCGAGCCCTCTCCCACCGCGACGGGATCTTCGGGGCGGATGTCGCCCTCGTCCCACTGGAGGACGGCGACCGCGCCGAGGCGCTGGTCCGCATGGGGAAGGTCGTCATCAGCGTCGACTTGAATCCGCTCTCTCGGACGTCCCAGCGAGCGACGATCCCCATCGCGGATGAGTTGACGCGGGCGATACTGAACACCAAGAAATTCGTGGAGGAACTCAAAGAGAACCCGGAGGAAGCGGCCCGGGTCCGTCGAGCGTATCGCCGGAGCGGGAACCTGGGGGCGGTGTATTCCTTCTTAGAGTGGCGACTCGGTTCTCTTCGCCGAGGACTCCGTCGCGGTGAGAAAGGCTCCGGCGCCGCGAAGCGAAAACGCGCAACCCATCGCGCGACCGGACGTCACCGCCAGTGACCGGACTTCCACTTGATCGAGCAGCCCATCGGCGGAACGAAGTTCGTCGGTGGCTGCTTGCCCGCGAGGACCGCATCGAGCACCTCGCGCATGACTTGCTTCTTCACGGCCTTCGGTTCCTTCGAGTCGTCGAGTTTCCCGCGATACCGAAGCTTCCGGGCCGAGTCGAACACGAAGAAGTCAGGAGTACACACCGCGCCGTACGATTCAGCGACCTTTTGGCTCTCGTCCCGGAGGTACGGGAAGTTGTAGCCCTTCCGCTTCGAGCGCTCGACCATGTTCGCGAAGTCATCTTCCGGATAGCTCTCCTCGTCATTCGCGTTGATCATCACGAATTGCACGCCCTTTCCCGCGTAATCGCGTTGGACGGCAATCGTGCGGTCTTCCCACGCCTGCACGTACGGACAGTGGTTGCACCAGAACGCGACCGCGAGGACCGGCTTGTCCCGGAACGAGGCGAGAGAATATGTCTTTCCATCGACCGCGGGCAGCGAGAAGTCCGGAGCCGCGGAGCCGATCGGGAGTCCTTCGTACTTCACGAGCTCCATGTGATCACCGGGCTCACCCATCCGTGCGGGCGATATAGGCTTTCGCCACCGTCATCGGGTTGCGAGATGCGTCAACGCAGGCGCTGTGCGAGTGATTCGCCGATTTCAAGACACAAACTTTATCATCGACCCGCCGGATGGAGCATTCCCGTGATTTGAGTGAAATATGTCATTGTCACGGGAGGCGTTTTGTCAGGCCTCGGGAAGGGCATCAGCACCTCCTCGATCGGCGTGCTGCTGAAGTCGAAGGGATTGAAGGTCTGTCCCGTCAAGATCGACCCCTACTTGAACGTCGACGCGGGCACGATGAACCCGTACCAACACGGCGAGGTCTTTGTCCTCGATGACGGAGCGGAGGTCGACCTGGACCTCGGCAACTACGAACGCTTTCTCGATGTGAACCTCACCGGGGACCACAACATCACCACCGGGAAGGTGTACCGCGCGGTGATCGAGAAGGAACGTCGTGGCGACTACCTCGGGAAGACGGTGCAGATCATCCCTCACATCACAGACGAGATCAAGGCGCTGCTCCGCGAGGTCGGGGAGAAGGAGAACGCCGACATCGTCCTCGTCGAGGTCGGCGGGACGGTCGGAGACATCGAGGGGATGCCCTTCCTCGAAGCCGTGCGCCAGCTCGGGCAGGAGGTCGGCAAGGAGAACATCCTGTTCGTCCACACGACCCTCGTGCCCGTCATGGGGGCCGTCGGGGAGCAGAAGACGAAACCGACGCAGCAGAGCGTGCGGGAACTCCGAGCCGCGGGGATCCAGCCCAACGTGATCATCGCCCGCGGCGAGCATTCCCTGGAGCCGGAGATCAAGAAAAAGATCGCGTTCTTCTCCGACGTGCCGGTCGAAGGGGTCATCAGCGCCCCGGACGCGTCGACGATCTACGACGTGCCCCTCTTGTTCGACGGCCAAGGTCTCACCGAGTACGCGATGAAGACCCTGGGCCTCCGGGCGAAATCGGAGGACATGCGCGAATGGAAAGCGTTCCTGGAGAATCTGAAGTCCCCGAAAAAGGAAGTGACGATCGCGCTGGTCGGCAAGTATACCCACCTGAAGGATTCGTACATCAGCCACATCGAGGCGTTCCACCACGCGAGCGCCGCCGCGCGGGTGCACGTGAAACTGAAATGGGTCGAATCCGTCGATCTGGAAAAACACGGGATGAAGTTGCTCGAGGATGTCGACGGGATCCTGGTCCCCGGCGGGTTCGGGGATCGCGGAATCGAAGGGAAGATCGCTGCGACTCGGTTCGCGGCCGAGCACAATGTCCCCTTCCAAGGCGTGTGCCTGGGATTCCAGCTCGCGACAGTCGGCTTCGCCCGCGAGGCCTTGGGTCTGGGAGGCGCGAACAGCTCGGAATTCGATCCGAAAACCCCTCACCCGGTCGTCGACTTGCTCCCGGAGCAGCATGCGGTCAAGGGCATGGGGGCGACGATGCGACTCGGGGCCCATCCGATCCAGCTGGATCCCAAGTCCACCACAGCGAAGTTGTACGCCGCCACGACGATCCATGAACGGCACCGCCACCGATATGAGATCAACCCGGCGTACATCGCGAAGCTCGAAGACGCGGGCCTGCGGTTCGTCGGTCGCTCCGACGATGGACGACGCATGGAGGTCCTGGAGCTGACCGGCCACCCCTACTTCATCGCATCCCAATTCCACCCCGAGCTGAGATCGCGTCCGTTGCGCCCGTCCCCGATTCATTTGGGGCTCGTCCGAGCGGCGGCGCGTTAGCCCGCAACCTTTAAAGTGACCCGGCCCTTGGACGTCGTCTGTGTCACTCGGTTACGAAGATCTCCTACAACGAGCCAAGAAAGCGCTCCCGGCCGCCCTCAGCAGTGGCGAGCGGTTCCAAGTCCCCTCCCCCGATGTGGTCATCGAGGGCAAGACAACAATCCTCCGGAACTTCGAGGACATCGTCGGCGCGATCCGTCGGGACCCGGACATGGTCTTGACCTACCTCCTGCGGGAGCTCGGGACCTCGGGCGCGATGGAGGGCCGCCGGGTCGTGTTCAAGAGCAAGGTCACCGCCCAGCAGGTCGAGGAGCGAGTCAAGTCCTACGTCGACGCGTACGTGCTCTGTCAAGAATGCGGCCGGCCCGACACGCGGCTCGTCAAAGAAGGCCGGATCGCGATGCTCGAGTGCGACGCGTGCGGCGCGCGGCGGCCCGTGAAGGCCGTCAAGAAGGCCGCGAAGGTCGAAGAGGCGCCCCTCGTCGAGGGGAAAGTCTACGAGCTCATGATCCAGGACATCGGCAAGAAAGGCGACGGGATCGCGAAGCTCGACAAGTACGTCATCTATGTGCCCGGGACGGCAAAGGGCGCGATCGTCAAGGTGTTCATCGAGAAAATCGCCGGCACGGTGGCCTTCGGACGCGTGACCCGGGAGTAGGCATCGATGCGCCGCGAGTACGCGTCGATCGCGGCGATGGCGGCGCTTCTGGTCGGCAGTCAGGCGGTGGCGATCGCGCTCTCCCCGTTATTCCAGGGGAGCGGCTATCAGGCGTTCCCGAATCCCAGTGACGTCACGAACACGGTCGTCTACGTGATCCTGATCCTCGTCTTCACCGCGGTGATCCTGGGACTCGTCCGATATCGCCGGCAGAACCTCGCGAAGTACGTCATCATGGCGTCCATTTTCATCACGTTGGCATTCGTTCTCTTGTTACCGTTGTACTATGGGTTGTATTACGCGACCGGCGAGAACCCGGACCCGAACTTCCAGAACATCCTCGCGAACGTCGCGACCCTCGTCTCGTTCGGCATCGCGGCCCTGCTCGTCTACGTCCTCGTGAAGTTCCCAGAGTGGTACGTCGTCGACACGATCGGCTTTGTGACCGCCGCCGGCGTCACCGCAATCCTCGGAATCTCGTTCGGCGCCATCCCGGCGATCCTGCTCCTGGTGGCCCTCGCCTTCTACGATGCCTGGGCCGTGTACCGCACGAAGCACATGATCACGCTCGCGGACGAGCTGACCAGCCAGCGATTGCCGATTCTCCTCGTGATCCCGAAGAAGGCCGGCTACTCGTTCCGGGAGCAAAAGAGCCTGAAGGGTCAGATCGCGGCGGGGGAGGAACGGGAGGCGATGTTCATCGGGCTCGGCGATCTCATCATCCCCGGAATCATGAGCGTCTCCGCATTCACGTTCTTGACCGCGCCGGGCCGATCGTTCCTCGGCCTCGAGCCGAATGCGTTCGTCGCCGCCGGGACGGTCCTCGGGAGCCTGGTGGGATTTTTCTTCCTCATGCGGTTCGTCCTCAAGGGCAATCCGCAAGCGGGGCTCCCGCTGCTGAACGGCGGCGCGCTCCTCGGCTTCGTGCTCACGAACCTCCTCGCGTACGGGTATCTGAACCTCGCGTGAGGCAGGTTCTGTAACATCTCGGGTGGTGAAGCCGGGGCAGGAGGGCTGTAACAGTTCGGGTGATGGCGAAGTGGTTCTTTCGGGTTAAGCAACACGCCGGAAGGCCATCGGAGCGCCGCTGCTGCAAACCAGTCGGAGACCGCCGAGGCGGCCGGATTGCATCTACCCGATGGTTTCCGGTGGAAGGCAATCTTGGAGCGGGCCGTCACCCGAAATGTAACGGAGGAGGCTTCCGGCCCGACGGTGGCGAAATCACCCGATTAGGCAACAGAACCCGGGCAAGGCAACTCTCTTGTCATCCGACCCCATCATTGGGTTGATGGTCCGATCCCGTCGCCTCGAGATTGCGGAAGTCGAGGCAGACCGCCTACGTAAGCGCCTTGGCCGAAACCTCGTCGGTATCGGGGTGTTCGGCTCGGTCGGCCGCGGCGATGACCGGACAGGTTCCGACATCGATCTCGTCGTCGTCGCCCAGTCGCAGGTCAAGATAAAGTCCAGAGTCGTCTCCGGGATCCCCGTCACGTTCCTTCCGTTGACACCGGAGGGGGCCCGTGAGGAGGTCTACGGGTCCAGGAAAGATCTGAACGTCGCGCTCGGCGGATGGCGTTCCCTCAAGCCCCTATACGACCCAACGAAGTTCCTTGCCCGCCTTCGGCAACGCGCCTTCCATCCGAGGCCGTTGCAATTTCGGCGGGCCTCGCAGAAGGCCCTCGTCGAGACCTTTGAGGATCTCGGGAAGCTTCGCAACGCGATCGAGGCGAAGGATCGGGACGAGATGCGCGAGATGGCGATCTGGTTCACCGATGGGGCGATGGGCGCCCTCTTCGATCTGGAGCGCTTCGTGCTGGCAACAGGCAGACGGGCGTTCGTGGAGGCCCATCGATTCGGCCGCATTGGCGAAGCTATGCGGCGGTTGCGGTATGATGACCGCTCACCCGCCGAGGCTTCCTCCCTGGCCGAAGCAATCTGGTCTGATTTGATCGCGCGAGCGAACCGGCAGGGGATTCGATTGCCCGAGCTTCTCCTGAAGAGACCGCGCGATGTCCGCCCGCCGGGGTCCCGATTGGCCGTTGCCGAACGATTCGTTCGCGGAGTCCAGCGACGCGAGGGCAGCAATCTCATCGCCGCGGGCCTGTATGGATCCGTCGCGGCCGGAGAGGACCGCAAACACTCGGACATCGACCTCTTTCTCATGTTCCGCGTTAGGCGGGAATATCCCCGAATCATCGTGTTCGGTGGATCCCTGGTCTCGATTTCCCCGAGGGACCCGACCGAGGTGCGCGGCGAGATAGAGCATGCCTGGAACCGGCCCGAATCGTTGAGCGGCTGGCGGTCGATGCGAATCCTGCACGACCCATCGGGCCTGCTCCGACGTAGCGTGGCATGGTCAAGACGGCCCTCGGAGGGAGCCTTCAATCGGGCGGTCGTCAAGAACCTGCTCGAGGGCTATGAGTACTTGGGGAAATTGGGCAAGGCGGCCAGGGCGAACGACCCGGAGGAAACACGGGAGATGGCCATCTGGTTCTCCGCCTCCGCAATGTTCGCCGCACTGTGCCTTGAGCGGCACGTCGTCGAGACAGGTCCGCGCTTGTTTGCCGAACTGCGGGACGTCGGTCCGCTCGGGCGGGCGATCTGCCGTCTTCGGTACGAGTCTCAAGGAGTCGCGGACACGGCGGAACTCGCGACGCGCATCTGGTCCTCCCTGTTAGCCCGCGCCCGTCAAGAAGGCCTCCCGTTGCCGAGAGGTCTCACTCGGGCGCCCGGGACTTCCCTCGATGGATCTTGAGGCTCACGTCGTGATTTCGGTCGGGCGAGAGGGTCCGACATCGACATCCTTCCCTCGACGATCGCTCGACGTCAGGGACCCCTGCCCGTCGTCGAGGCGTGTGACGACGAGCCATCCCGTCTTCCGCTCCAGCATGACGGGCGTCGCAGCTCGCAAGGTCGTGAGGGGGCTGACCGTGGCGACGGGGGAGCTCTCGCGGAAAGCTTCCGAGTCCACCATGATGCGGCCCGGACGCACCTCTCAAGCGGGACGATAGCCGCCCCCGGGGCTCCGCTCGACCTTTCGAATGGATTCCGTTCGAAGGAAATCCTGGAGCGGGTCGTCACCCGAACTGTAACGGACGCGGCATCTGGCCAGAAGGCGGCAGAATCACCCGATTAGGTAACAGAACCCGTGAGGCAGAAGAGTCATATATCCCGGCTCGGTTGGGACGACTCCGATGGCCCTCTGGCAAGGACGATCGAAACGCAAGCCGACGGGCGGCCGCTATCGGCCGTTCCGCAAGAAACGGAGGCGGGAGATCGGCCGGGAGCAGCAGTACGCGTTCATCGGGGCCCAGCGATTGAAGCTCTACCGCACGAAAGGGGCGAACCGGAAGGTGCGCATCCTGAGCGCGGAGTTCGCCAACGTCCTCGATCGCCGCACGTCCGTGACGAAGAAAGTCAAGATCGTCACGGTGAAGGC
>Ga0209470_1003738_pt1 | contig 10378 bp, 10 predicted proteins | sample GraSoiAngelo_125_FD_185882 | JGI IMG/M metagenome (GOLD analysis project Ga0209470, IMG submission 185882) | Grasslands soil microbial communities from the Angelo Coastal Reserve, California, USA - 14_0927_05_40cm (SPAdes) (version 2) | ecosystem: Environmental > Terrestrial > Soil > Grasslands ... | reverse complement strand
TCATCGAACATCTTCACAAGACAGGAACGCTCGTCATGAAGGGGATCGTTTCGGAAAATCAACCGGAGCTCTTTCTGGAAAATCAATAACTTCACAACGCGGGGTATTATGAGCGCTTTTTCAGATTGGCGGCCGACCCAAACCTCTGCACGAACGTGACGGCGCCACATTGGGCTTGTTCGATACCATAATCCCGAGCCCTGCGGCGATACAGGCCAAAGAGAGCTCGGATGAAGACCCCCAGTACGGCAGTCACCATTTCCGAGTCGTAGGCCAGACGGTACCGCAGAGCGAAGGGCAGCGAGAGAACCCACTGGCGTGCCGGAACGTCGGGAAAAACGCGGTCCACCAGGTGTGCCGCAGTATCCGCCATGCGGCGTCCGCAACAGGACGGGCAGACGGATCGGCTTTTGCAGGACAGCGGCAGGAGCCGATCTTTGCCGCACGATTCACATACAAGCCTCAAAAACCCACAGGCCAACACGCCGCAGGACAGGTACTCCCGCATTTCGCGTTCGACAAAGTATGGGACCTCGCGGCCGCGTTCTTGCTGGCGGGCCAGAAAGGTTTCCAGATGGTCCGCGATCGTCCGATACAGCAGCGAGTCTTCCGGATGGCGCGGCCGATACGCATTTTTGTCATCCGACTCGGGTCGAACGCACGAATGACCGGCAGTCGGCATGGCCGGTGAGAAGCAAGCCCCACACCGCCGGCCGTTCTACAGACGGACTGAAGATACAGATGCTTACCGCCAGTCCCATTTTAGGATTCGGCTAAAACCGCGACAATTCCAACCGTCATTGTCGCGACAATGCCGGACTTTCTTCCAGATGATCGCACAGCCAAAGTAGGCGCCAACAACACCCGGGGTCAGCCGCGGAAAGGCGGTCGGGGCCTCCAACAGGGTCCCTTGAACGTTCTAGGCTCAATGGACAAGTTTACCGTGTGGCCGGTGCAGGCTCGCCTGGGACAGACATTCTCTCTTGCACGACTGGAACAGCGACTCCAATTGGTCCTTCGTTGTCATACGCCGTCGGACTTGCCGTACCTCCGAGCAGTGGGTGGTTCGGGACGAGACAACATATGCGGAAGCTCCGACGACGTGTTGACTCCTGCGACTCAGACGTTTCATGACAAGAGATTCAAGTCCGAACAAGGCTCACTGTTCTTAGAGAAGCGGCTTCTTGGGGCTAGTCGCGGCGCCAACGTGAGCTTGTGCAGTTGCACGTGTCAGGCCGTTCGCTCCACGGTCATTACCCGCTTCTTCGCTACTATGGGCTGTCCGACTCCTGCAAAAAAATTCGCGGGTCTCCCAGGTTCCTGGGCTCATCTATCCCCACGCGCCGCCTCCAACCACCCCGGAGGGGAATCAATTGGGGTCAATCCAGCCGCCGGACACCCTGCTCCAGGTCCAGCAAAAACTGTTTTCTCCAAAGTCCGCCGCCGTAGCCCCCGAGCTTGCCGTCTTTGTTAACCACTCGATGACAGGGAATCACGATGGCGATCCGGTTCAGGCCGTTGGCATGACCTACCGCACGTTGTGAGCCGGCCGAATCAATTTGCCGTGCCAGGTCTTCGTACGAACGGGTCTGGCCGTAAGGTATGCGCAATAACTGGTTCCATACGCGCTCCTGAAAGGGAGTGCCCGGATAAACCAACGGAACTGAAAACTGCTTTAGATTCCCGGCGAAATATTGCTCGAGTTCCTTCTCGAGAATATTCAAATGCTCGTTGCGGCCGGGCAGGATCGCGCACGAGAACAGCTTCTTCAATGTGAGAAACTGGTTTTCGAGCATTCGCCTGTCTGTAAATTCCAGAAGGCATACGCCACGATGGTTAGCTGCGGCGACCAGAGGTCCCAGGGGACTCTCAAACCACGAGACAACGATACAGTCGAGGTCTTCGCTGCGGCCGGGGGGTCTGCCAAACGTGCGCGTGAACGCGTCCCTGAATCCACTGTGCGAATCGTAGCCGTTTCCCAGCGCGACATCGTCCAGACCGGTCCCTCGCCGAAGCTGGTCCAGAGCACTGCCCAGCCGCTGCGATCGGCAGTAGGCCTGGAAGGTCATGCCATAGTGCTTCCGGAAATATCGGCGGAGGCGAAACGGATCGACGCCCGATTGTCGCAGTTCAGCGTCCTTGATCTTTTCCGAGGTACTCCCGACGAGCTCCAGCGCGGCGTTTACCCACTTCGGCGGCTGTCCATTCGTATCCAGCGGGTGGCAGCGCTTACAAGGACGGTATCCTGCAAACAGGGCTTCGCGGACGTTGGAGAAATAGTCTACATTTTTCGGCAGCGGCTTTCTGGCCGGACAGGACGGGCGGCAAAATATTCCAGTTGTGCGCACACCTAGAAAAAAGATGCCGTCGTAGGAGGCGTCTTTCGCAAGATATGCGCGTTGCATTTCTTTGACTGCTGGCATCATCGTGTTCATGCCCGCCATTGTTTCTCGAACGTCGATAACGATTCCACCGATTTCTTGACAGTGATTTCCACTAACTCTGCTATCGGACGGCCGTGGCCGGGTGAACGTTAAATCTCGTTCCGTCATTTTCTGTTGTGATAGCCTTAGCGCAAGCTTTTGACCTTTCGGCACGGCCGATTGAGGTCGGGAATGTATCGGACTGTCTGGATTTCGGGAGGATCGATATGAAAAAGGTATTCGTGACGTTAGTTGTAATATCGGCTCTCATGCTGGGGCCGGCGGTTAGGCCGGCAGCCGCCCAGAATGCAAGAGCCTTGCTGCAGGCGGCTGACAGTGCCGTCGGCGCAAGCAAAGTCAATTCCATTCAGTACACCGGGACGGGACGGATCGCCTATCTCGGTCAGAATTTCAGTACCGCGGACGATTGGCCGCGCGTGGATTTGAAGAGCTGGTCCCAAACCATCGACTACAGTGGAAAGTCATCCAAGGAAGAGATGGTGCGTGTGCAAGGCAACAACCCGCCGCGCGGCGGCGGCGCCGGCTTTCCTATCACGGGCGAGCAGCGCTCGACGACACTGGTTAGCGGCAATTACGCCTGGAACTTGAACGCACAAGGCCAGCCGCAAGCCCAGAATGATCAAGCCGAAGTGCGCCAGTTCATGATCATGGTCAGCCCGCACGGCTTCATCAAGGCGGCGATGGCCGATTCGAATGCGACTGTAACCGACCGCGAATTCGTGGGCGGGGGCAGAACGCTGCGTGTTGTCGGCTTCACCACGATGGGTAAATACAGGGCGACGGGCGAGTTCAATGCCCAGAACATGCTGGAGCGCGTAGTCACCTGGATTCCGAGCCCGGTGATGGGCGATATGCAGGTCGAGATCCGCTACACGGATTGGAAGGACATCGGCAATGGGATCAAGGCGCCCTTCCACATCCACATGCACCAGGGCGATCATCCCCTCGTCCGCGGCATGAATTTTATGGATGTTCAGGCCAGCGAGGTGAAGGCCAACGTCGAGATTGCATCCTTGACAGTACCTGACCCTGTGCGCAATGCGGCGGCACCCAGGGTTAATGTTCAAAGCACAAAGCTTGCCGACGGCGTATGGCTGCTCGCCGGCGGCTCGCATAACAGCGTGGCGGTCGAGTTGAAAGATTTTGCGGTCCTCGTAGAGGCTCCGCTGGACGATGCGCGCACCAACGCGGTGATTGCCGAAACCAAACGGCTCATTCCAGGCAAGCAGATCCGGTACGTCGTCAATACGCACCATCACTGGGATCATTCCGGCGGCCTCCGGGCAGCGTACGCGGAAGGCGCCACCATTGTCACGAATGAGCTGAACAAGAACTTCTACGAAAGAGTCCAGTTGGTACCGCAGCCACGTACTCTGAGCACAGACCGGCTGGCGCAATTCCCATTTGCGACTACGGGCCCCGGACCAGGGAAGCTCGAAACGTATAGGGATCGATATGCGATCAGCGACGGCGATCAATCGGTCATCAGCTACCATGTCGAAGGCTTCAATCACGCCGGCGACATGGCGATCGTATATCTGCCGAAGTCGAAGATTCTCATCAATGCGGACATGGGGCCACCGGCGGCGGGGACGCCAGTCGCGAATGTCAGCCCGAACTCGGTATCGCTCTACAACAACATCAAGCGGCTGAAGCTTGATGTTTCCCAGCATGTGCCGATCCATGGCAATCCGAGCTCGAACGCGGACTTCGAACGCACCGTCGGACCAGCCGCAGCGCGTACACGGCCGGCCGGCCCCGAGGGTGGGAATTAGGCGGGGCGAAGGCGCCGGGCGAGGGTATTCCCCTCCTCGCAGAGGAGGGGAATACGCACAAGCGTAATTCGTAAACAACTGATAGGACCGCCGGCGATGTCGCAAGTTGTTGACCGTCGGGGCCATAGATCGCCGCTGCAGTTGCCTCCTCTCCCAGGGCCGCTCAGAATTTTGGGCTATGCCCTCTTGATGACGACGAAGCTGATATCGTCAGCGGGTTCTGCAAAATTCAGAACATCTGTCTTGATACCTTCGAAGATCTGCTGCGCTCGCTCATGTTTTAACTCGCGAACTTTCCGTTCCAGCCGTTCGGGGAAATACGGTTCAGCGTCCTTTATATGCTCTGAGAGTCCATCCGTATAAAGGAGCAGGATGTCGCCTGTGCCCATGAGCTTCCATTCGTTGAGTTGGTACTGATCTTTGAAACCCAGAATGCTTTGCGTCTTGCGGTGATCGATAATGTTATTTGATGGAAGTGTTCCAATTGGCGGAAACGACGTGCAAAGTTCCTGACTCACCGGCATGAAGCGGTCTAGCTTGTGAGAGAAAACTACCGGAGCCGGGTGTGCTGCTGAAAGAAACCGGAACGTGGAATCTTCCGAAATTTCTCCGTAGATCATTGTTGCGTATTTGTGAAGGCTCGACGAATCGTAGAACCGCGTGTTGAGGTTCTCGAAGAGATGTTTCGTGATATGGCCGAACATGTCCAACTCATAAAGTGATCCGATGAGAAACGCCTGATGCAACATCGCGGCGAGGATGGCGTCGGTCAAGTGGTGTCCGGAAACATCCAGAAGAACGATTCCAGCCATTTTCCTGCACGCCTTGAGGTTTTCCACAATGTCGGCCCGCCCTTGCGTCTCCGCGCGCTCGATTCGCGCCTGCAGATCGTAACGTTTTTGAAAATCGACATAGATGATATGGTCGCCGCCTCCGGCTCCGCGGAGCGGCAGGGTCTCGCCATAGACATCGACTCCCTGGAGCGACGGGATATCTGCGGGCGATGGTTTGATGCGATCTGCAATATCCTGGAAATTTTTCAGCTCTTCGCTTACCACACTGGTCGGATCAATCATCATCTGCGGTCGCATGCGATCTCCTTTGCAATGTCGATGCCGTTCCGCAATTGTAGCCGCAAGGCAGGTAAGAAAAGACTTGTCTTGCTCATTTTTTTGAGAGCGTACAAAAGTGTCGGATCGCGTCAAGAACCCAGACAACGTTGTCGTACCGACCGTTCTGGAAGAACACCGCGCGAGCGACCATCCGGCCAAGTATAAGATTGATGTGTGGATCTTCCCGTCAATCCGCCGATTTTGCCGATGCTCGCCAAGCGCGTTGGAGAATTACCGGCCGCTGGACAATGGACCTTCGAACCCAAATGGGATGGGTTTCGCGCGCTGGTTTTTCGCGACGGCGACGAGATCCTTATCCAGAGCCGCGATGAAAAATCGCTGAACCGGTACTTCCCTGAACTGCTGGGGCCGCTTCGATCGCAATTGCCGGCGCGCTCCGTCGTCGACGGCGAAATCGTCGTCGCCAGAAATGGTGCGCTCGACTTCGAAGCATTGCAGCTTCGCATTCATCCGGCCGCATCGCGGGTGAGCCTTCTCTCCCGGGAAAGTCCGGCTTCGATCGTCTTATTCGACCTGCTCTCGGAGGGGAACCAGGATTTGCGCAGCCTGGCGTTTCGGGAGCGCCGCATGAAGCTGGAATCGCTGTTTTCAACCGTAGCGCCTCCGATCCATCTGACTCCAGCAACCACCGACTTGAGCGTCGCGGCGGATTGGTTCCGCCGTTTTGAGGGCGCTGGTCTCGACGGGGTCGTGGCCAAAGCGATTTCGGGAAAGTATGAGTCCAACAAGCGCGTCATGCTGAAGGTGAAGCACGAGCGCGATTGCGATTGTGTCGTTGGCGGCTTTCGATGGCACAAGAACAGTGAGCGCGGGGCTGTCGGCTCCCTGCTGCTTGGCCTTTACGACGATTCGGGCGCCCTGCAGCATGTCGGCGTCTGCGGGAGCTTTAAGCACAGCGTGCGCCGTGACCTCGTCGAATACCTCGCCCCATATCGACGGGATGCGCTCGTCGGCCACCCCTGGAAAGCATGGGCCGAGCACGACCCGGCAGACGACGAAACCGGGCGTCGTATGCCCGGCGGCCAAAGCCGCTGGAGCCAGGGCAAGGATCTTTCCTGGGAGCCGCTGCGGCCCGAACTGGTCGTCGAAGTCGCTTACGAACATATGCAGGGCTCCCGATTCCGCCACCTGGCACAGTTTCGCCGGTGGCGTCCGGACAAGAAGCCGCGCGACTGCACATATGCCCAACTCGAAGTCGTTCCACCATTCGAACTGGCAGCCATTTTTGGAAATTAATTTGACGAGAGCGTGACCCTCACCCGGCGCTTAATTCGTCCTAGCGCCGGCCTCTCCCAGAGGGAGAGGCGTTGCGCCACTGACGCGTCGGATCGTCGTCGGGATCCGGAGTTTCCTGCGGCGGGCGCAACTTTTCCGGCACGTGGCGCAGGTTCACCCGGACACGAGTCCAGGTGGATGATCGCCCTCGCATTGAGTCGATCAGCACATCGTCTACGGCAAGCAGCTTGGCCGCCTCGGAATGCTTACGCTTCCAGCGTTCCAGGCCGGCGAGAGCAGCTTCTTTAGAGGGAGAGTTCGCGATCACCAGAAGCGGCATCTTCGTTCGCGGCTTCTTCGCGGCACGCGATGGGGCGACGCGCGGCGCCTCGCCCTCCATCTTGCGAAAGTGCGGCGGCCAGGGCGCGTCGCCGAGACCTGCGGCTTCGTCTTCGGCCGCAAGCCCGAGCAGCGTTTCGAGGGAACCTGCGTGGGTATCCATACTCGCGTGTGGGTCGCCCAACTCCGCGAAACGCTTCGGAACCGTCAGCACGGTAAAATCGGCCGGATCACATTCGGGAACTTCGTCCCAGCGAAGCGGTGCGGATACGCGCGCATCCGGCAGCGGGCGCACGGAATACGCAGAGCACGTCGTACGGTCCTTCGCATTCTGGTTGTAGTCGAGAAACACGCCGTGCCGCTCCTCCTTCCACCACTTCGAAGTGGCCAGGGCCGGTACGCGCCTCTCGACGGCACGCGAAAGCGCGAGCGCGGCACGCCGCACTTCGATGAACGTCCAGCGTGGTTCAATCCGCGCATTCACGTGCATACCACGCGAACCGCTCGTTTTCGGCCAGCCTCGAAGCCCCACCTCCTCGAGAAACGATTTCACTTCGAGAGCGACGCGCCGTACATCGTCCCAACCGACGCCCGGCCCCGGATCCAGATCGACGCGCAATTCGTCCGGGTGTTCGACATCGGCAGCGCGGACAGCGTGAGGGTGGAGCTCGATCGAGCCCAGGTTCACAACCCAAGCCAGTCCAGCGGCATCATCCACAACGATCTCTTCTGCTTTGCGTCCCGAGGGAAATGACAGCGTGACCGTTCGCAGCCATTCGGGCCGCCGGACCGGCGCGCGCTTCTGATAGAACGCCTCACCTTCGGCGCCGTTGACGAACCGTTTAAGGACTAGCGGGCGATCGCGAATTCCTGCCAGGGCGCCCGGAGCGACCGCCACGTAATAGTGCACCAGATCCAGTTTGGAGAGCTTCGTTTGCCTGGAGAAATAAGGTTTGCCGGCATGGGTCACACGCACGTCGCGCCCGTTGATCGACAGAGTTACGGCGGCGTCCTCTTTCTTCACGCGATACTTATTGCCGCGCAGGCGCGTCACCTGAGGGACCGTAGATGCTTGGAACTCTCCCGCCCATCGGACGGATGTACGTGCTCAATTGCCCGCGATGATGTACGGCATCGAAAAGGGCGATCCACAACAGTCCTCCGATAGAGTCTCTAAGAATGATTTCTTGTTCTCCTCGGATCAACCAGGCGGGCCGGTTCCATGTGGCATCTTCAAGATGGTTCAGTCTCTCAGCAAGCGCATGATGTTGTTCTTGATAGGCAGCGATCATCGCTTCCAGTGTCGCAGGGCCAGCCGCCGCGTGCACACGTAATCTGCTGTTATAGGAACCCTGTCCCGTCTCGCAAAGCTCTACACAACTGCGTTCCAGAGAAACCAGGAGCGCAACCAATTCGCCGGCCGGACGCGATCCGGCGTGTGGCCGGTAATCGAGCCGGTCGGCAGGCAGAGCTTTGAAAACGTCCACAAACACCGGGTATTCCACCGACCATCGTCGAATGAAGAAGTCGCGGTTACTGAGCTGTGTCCCAAATGATTGTTCTCGCATAACCGATTAGGTTATCAGGAGTCTCTACGCAGTGCCGTACGATTCGCGCGTTATCTGATCACGCTGGACTCCCAGTATTCCCAGATCGGCGAGCACCGACTCCAGGAAACGGGGAGTCGGTTCGACGCCTTCTGCCTTCGCGGAAGCACGCTCGAAGGTAGAAATGCCTGGTCCGCAGATGAAGAAGTGACAGTCAAGCTTCGGCGGTACGAGTTCTCTAAGCAGATCGAGTCGCACCCGGCCGCCACGCACATTCGGACCCCGCGCTTCAGGGTGGGCTTCCCGCGTGAGGGTGTGGATCACCTTCAATTGATCCGGGTGTGCTTGTGCTAACGCTTCAATCTCACTCCTGAAAATGACGTCTTCCACGGTCCGATTCGAATAAAGGAGAGTATGACGAAGTTCGGGATGGAGCTTTAGGGCACTCTTGATGATCGCAAAATTCGGAACGGATCCCGAGCCGGCGCAGATATGAAACAGGTGATTCGTCTTTTCCAGAATCCTGGCGTTTAACGTGTACGGTCCCGTGAAGCCGGTAATCATCATCCGTGTTCCCCGCGGTGTCCGGCGCACCAGTAGCGGGGATAACAATGGCGGATACTTCGTCTTTCCCGAAATATAGCGTTCCTCCTTCACGGTGATGGCGATGTACCGCTCGTGCGGCGCCGATGACATGGAGTATGCGCGCGGTGGTTCTTTTCGCCCCTTCAGATCTTCAAAGAATGAAACAAACCGCTCCAAACCCTCGAACTGATGCGGATCCACGGTCAGGAAATGGCCGGCCTCGTAGTCCAGCCGCTCGTTCCCTGTAAACAGGACGAGCGTCGTTGTATCCGGTGTTTCGCGGACCACCTCGACGACTACGGCTTCCATTTCTTTGATCCGCCGTCTCTCCAACGGCGCCGGCACGGGGGACGCGTGACTCGTACCCGCCACTGTCAATTTTTTAGCGCCGAGCGGCCGGCGGCTTGCCGACCAACAGGTCCGGTCTCGCACCGGGTCTGGGCCGAAACTTCTGAACGCGTCCGTTGCCCACTTCGGCGGTGTATAGGTTGCCATCGGGATCGACTGATGCCCCGTGCATGTTCAGGAAGCCGCCCGGGTAATCGCCCAGCCCGCCCCATGCGTAGAGCAGGTGCCCCTCGCGATCGTACTTCACCACTTTTGCCGTCGGATCCTCGAAGGCCCATACTGCACCATCGCCGTTCGCGTACAAGAAGTTGACAGAAGAAGGATTGTTGAAGGGCCATTGATCGATGAACTTGCCGTTCTCGTCGAATACCTGCATCCGGCTCTCTGCGAAGACGGCCTCAGTCGCGCCCCATGTCCACTGCTCATGTCCGGGCAACTGAGACAACGGCTTCGGCCAGTCGCGCACGACTTCGTATGGCCCGGTCAGATCCCAGCCGCCTCTCTCGCCGGGCACGGCCGCGAATCCGGAACCGGATTGCGTCTGGCTTTGTACCGAGGTTACGGTCGTGGCGACGAACAAGCCGCCGATGAACGCCACCGCTGCGATGCACAACTGCGCTGCGTACTTGCGCATGAAATCCCTCCACGACAAAAATCTTATCGGCCCGCATCTCCCAATGTTGGAACGAGATTAATGATGTCCTTTTCATTCTCGAGGCAAGAGTGATCCATAATGCGGTCTCCGACCTGCCGCTTGAAAAGTCTCTTCGTTGTAAACGGCTTCACAAAGAACACCGGATCGTTGTAGGTCACAATATGTTCGAGCGTGTTGGGATCCGCTAGCCGGAATCGTTCGATCATTTTCAATTTGTCGCTGTGCTCGTGGCCCGACGTGTCCAACCATGTGCGGTCGTTGATGCTGACGGTATCCACGACCAGAGTGCCGCCTTCCCAATGGCCGATCGAACTGCCCATCCACTCCGGATAATCGT
>Ga0209470_1003737_pt1 | contig 10379 bp, 14 predicted proteins | sample GraSoiAngelo_125_FD_185882 | JGI IMG/M metagenome (GOLD analysis project Ga0209470, IMG submission 185882) | Grasslands soil microbial communities from the Angelo Coastal Reserve, California, USA - 14_0927_05_40cm (SPAdes) (version 2) | ecosystem: Environmental > Terrestrial > Soil > Grasslands ... | reverse complement strand
GCGAACGACTGCGTTTCGTATGTCGTCCGTATCACGTCAGAGTCAAACCCTCGCGACGCGCGTCTGACCGCGCGCCGTTCAAACGGGTCCGCACTCCACACGCTCGACCATCAGTTCTCAAAGAGCCACGCGCAAAAAGTTCTTGCGGAGACGCCAATCCTAACCGGGGGTCCCGACCCGAGTCAAGGGGGCCTGCTGCCTGAAGATACGGCCCCTCCCCACCCCCCGTCCCCCACCCACCCAAATGGATTGCTAGCTGAAGCCTACGGCCCGTGCCAAATTGCCACGCATGGAGCTGTCGCACGCCGATCGCCGGCTCGCCACCGATCGCCGCGCGCCCACCGACCGTCGCCGCATCGTGACGGTCGTCGTGGAAGAGCGGCGCTCCGGCGTCGAGCGCCGCGCCCAACCCGAACGCCGCTCCGCCGAAAGCGCCGGCGAGCACATCCGCAACGCCCTGCAGCTGCTCACCAACGTCGCCGAGTCGGGCACCCTCGACGAAGAGAGCCTGCGGGATTTGGATGCGGCGATGTTCCGACTGCGGTTTGCGCTGGACCGACTAGAAGCGCGCAGCTAAGACGAGCTTCATCAGGCTCACGCCGCGGGTCGCCCGCGCTTGTGCTTCACTCGATCCTTGACGTACACGGTCGTGCCCGGAGGCCCACTACCCACCGCCGTCATGCCGAGCTTGGTGGCGATGGCGCGCGCCCCTTCATTCCCATCGCCGATGCAGGCGATCACGCGGTCGAGTTTCGCGGTCTCGAATGCCCACGCCATGGCGAGCTTGCAAGCTTCTTTCGCGAGACCCCGCCCCTGTGCCTCGGATCTTAGGGCACAGAGCAGCTCGAAGTCGGTTCCGCCCAGCGCCTGCGATCGCACCAGCCCGGCGACTCCCACACTCGCCTGACCCTCGACGATGACGAACAGGTGATGGGGGTTTTCCTCGTCGGGCAGCGGGAGGGTGCCAACGAACTCCCACACGTCCTCTTGCTGCTCGAGCGAGCTGAGCAGCTCATCGTCGGATGGGTTTAGCGGCCGAAGCTCCACGGGCCTAAGCTTGCGGGCGACTCGCTAGCCGGCGCAAGGGTGCGGCTGTCACATCCGGCCCTCATCAGCCGTGGGACCGTAGATCGGAGGCAGGGACACGTCATTGAGGCGCAGGTAGACGGTGAGCTGGCCCCGGTGGTGGATGAGGTGGTTCAAGTGGGTGCGGACGACGGTGCCGCGCGGCGCGGTGAAGATCACCCGACTGCCGTGTTTCAAGGACCAGGGCAGCGCATAGTCCGCGTCCTTGGATGCTGTCAGGGCCTCCCGCGCGGCCCGGACGTTGGTATCGAACTCCTTGAGAAGCGTCTCGGTCGTCTCGAAGCTGTACTTCGGCGCGGTGGCGAGGTCGAGGGCGGGCTCGCGTACGGTGTTCGCGATCCAGCCGGGCATCCAGGTCACGAGCTGCGCGAGGTGACCCAAGGCGAAGGACTTGGGATGCGGCTTCCACGGACCCTTGGCCGCAGGCACGCGCTCGAGCAGGCGGCGCGTGGTGGTCATTTCCTGATCGAATTCAGGGAGCAGCGTGCCAGCGATGCTCATGGGCTTCGCTCGCGCCTCACGAAGGCCGGGACACCCGAAGCAGGCGCCACGCCCAGAACGTCAGCGCGCCTGCGCCGAGCGTGATCCCGACCCACCAGGGGTTGGTCAGGAGGTCCACGCCTTCCGCGGCAATGCGCCACAGATGGGCCAGTGTGAGAAGTCCAAACACGACGCCGGTGGTGAGAACATAGGCTCTCATGGAATGAGCTCCTCTGCCTGCAACATCATGACCGTCATGCCTTCCTGACTGCCCTTCGAATGGACTTCTCAATGCGGTGTGAATGACACCAGGTCCAGCTGCATGATCGCCCCCTGCCCGCCTATCGGCTCTCGAGTTCTGATGACATCCTGGCGATCCTTCCCAATCCAATAGTGCTCATCGATACCTGGCCCCTTAACGGTCACGTGCCAGCAATGAACCACCCCCGCTGGGACGGTAATCGTTCCCGTGTCGACGACACTCAATGAAAGGTTCGCGAAAACCGGCTCCCCGCCCAGTTCCAACACGCTAGCCGTCGCCGCCCAACCACGCGCCAATGGTAGTTCGGCAAAAGATTCCCGCAAGGCGTAGTAGTTAAGAAAACTCGGCGGGCGCAGCCGCACATTAAGGGGTGTTACGGATGATCCGGCGGTGAAAAGCCCGTGCGCCATCGAATCGTCCGTGGCGAGCAGAAGATCCGTTCCAGCGCCAACCGCGTGCCGCGAAACTGGGTTTAGGCTTTTGCGCTGTATTACAACGGAGTCTGTGAACGGTTGTCCCTCAATCTGCATCGTCATCACGACAAGCCACGACGGACCCTGCTGGCTACTTGTCGGCGCGACCGTAATGGTCCGCACGCCGAGATCTTGGCGCTGATTCCCCCATTCAACTCGGGCAGAGTATTTCCAGTCGCCAGCGCGGACGCCGGGTGGCGGCGTCTGACCAACGGACGGACGCGTTGACGGCAGCACCTGTTGCGCGAGAACAATCAATGCACCACTGAGGAAAATTGAGGTATCCTCCCAGCTAGAGGCAGGATCTCGAAAGAGACCCGCAGCATGAACAGCATGCCTTGAGGTGCGTGGGGTGCGGCGGCCGCAATCAAGACAGACTCCACGTCCTGCGTGATGATCTCCTCGACGCGCCGAGGCGGCACGTGGGTCCGGCCCCATCCGAGGACCCGCTCGAGTGTGGCGTGGTCAGCGACGGTGAGTTGAAGGTCGCGGAAGTCAGCGTCCGGGAGACGAGTGCGATTGATCAGAGGGAGGGGCACCGGGCGGCTCACGGCGCTCGCCAATCGGGTGGACCAAGCGACTGAAGCTCAGACTTGGCTTCCTCAACTCGCCTGACCGAGTTGCAGGGATACAACTCGAGGAACCCCGTATCCCGGACAGTCGTAACCGCCGTATCTCGCGCCTGCCTCGTCGCCCCGTTGAAGCTGGATCGCAAATACACTAACACTCGCCCGCCCGCCGGTAGTCTGGGGTCTTGCTCTGGCGTGACGTTGAAGATGAGCGTGTCGCCCTCGTGCCACGCCTCGGACAAGAAGGGATTCCGCTTCCATCCGTGAAGCACGTTGAAAAAGAGCCGCACCAGCGGCCACGTGCTCTGATGGCGGTCGACTCGCACCCCCCGCTCAGTATACCGCTCTGTCCGAACCAGGTCGGCAACGAGTATCGAGGTGGCGGCAGCGGTTGCGGGTGTCGGGGGTCGGCACGGCTGCGCACGGGCATCGGGGGGCACGAGCGTAATCTCGATCGCGCCGCTTCGAGCTCGCTCGCCGTACGCTGCAATGGCGTTCGGGCCCTTAAGCAGGACGACCGATGCAACATCATCGGGATTCATGGCCGCCAGGGCAGACGGGGGAACCACATTGCCATCAACCACGTAGATCGGGCCCCCGGAGGTGTCGGACGTGTCCGCCACCCCGACCAGTGAGGAGGAGGCAGGAGCGGGGGTAGTCGCTGGAGGAGTTGTGCCGAGGCAAGCGCTCAGGACCATAAGCCCGAGACTGAAACCAGCGCCGATTCGCGTTGCCCAACGGCTCGCGCTTGAGCCGCGGCGCGGTGAAAAAGGATTCATTCCCTAATCTACGCGCGCCGCCGGCTTCAAGGGCGGCGCCACCCTCGCTAGGCGTCGATCGCGAGTCGTCAGAACACGGATGTCTCCCCCGCTAAACAGTCCACCGGCCGAATCGGACCGCGGTTTCGTGCGGCACGAGTCCTGCCCAACCCGATCTCGTGCGCTCGCTCCCCGCGTTCGCGTGCTGCCTGGTCGCGCTCGCCGTGTCGCGTCCTGCGTTGTGTGCGCAGGCGCCCCCGCCCCGCCTCGAGCCGGGAGCGCGAGTCCGGCTCGAGGTCTCGAGCCTGGGCCGAATCACGGGCACGCTGGTGGCGTGGGAGCCCGATACGTTGGTGGTGAGGGAGGACGGGCAAGCCGAAGGGCTCAGACTTATCATCCTCGCCGACTCGGTCTCTCGGATCGACGTGCGTCGCGAGCGGCGGATGACGCTTGAAGGCGCGGGCGTGGGTCTACTTGTTGGTACGCTCCTCGCCGTGACAGCCTCCCCGGATGAGGTAGACGAAAACGGGGACTGCACGCCGCTGGCGTGTCTCGCCTATAAGGTCTCCCCGAAACTCGATACTCGGATAGCCGTGCTAGGCCTGGTCGGAGCCCTGGCGGGAGTGATCGTGGGATCGGAGACGAAGACCCACACGTGGTCGCGCGTGCCTCTGGAGCGGCTCGACGTTGGCCCGGCGCCGGGCGGCGGGCTGGCGTTTGGAGTCAGAATCTCCTTCTAGATCCTCGTAGCAATCCATTGCCCGCCCGTCGCGCAGGCGGGAACCACAAGGGAGAGGTGTTACCCATCAGCTGAACTGTTCACAGGCGCAACACGTGGCTAGAAGGGAGGCTGCAGCACGTAGCGCACACCGAGTGCAGATGCATACAGCCCGATTCCGAATACGGCATGTGTCCCAAGACTCTTGAGTCTTGCCTGCGCGGGCTTGGGTGTTTTGGACGCAGCAAGGCCGAGGCCGAACGACGGCTGCATGATGAACAACGGGAACACTACGGTGCCAATCCCGTAGAGTAGCGCTGGCAGCAAGGTTGGTTGCGCAAGCCAGTCAGCTGATGAAAGAACGACAAACAGAACCGCGAACACGACACCGATAGTGTAGTGGGCAATCCAGCCAGCCGTGCACTCAAAAGATTTCTGTGATGCAGCAGCAATACTCGCATGCCTAAAGGTGCCCTCGGGCATGTGGCGAAGCCAGCGTCCGAGCAAGCAGTAGCTGAGCGATGGAATACCGAATGCACGCTCTAGGAACAGATTCCAAAGGTCTATCGCAATTGTTGCGCCAATACCGACAACAATGGCACTGAGGATGACGTGTGCCTCAATACTCATGATCAGAGCTGTCCTCTTGCCGCTAAGGCGGACGCGAGCATGGCGAGGGCGAGGGCGAGGCCGCCAAGGCCGCCGATCGCGAGGGCGATGTTGCTCCACGTGCGGAGGTCCGGCTGGCGATACAGGCCGCGCATGGCGAGGACGAAGCCGGCAGTAAGTATGATCAGAACGACGACCAGCCCCAACGCCGCAATGCCGAGCAAGGCAACGGTTACCGAGACCGCACCACGATTGCCCGCTATCGCACCAATCAGGACCAGAGCGAAACACGCGAGCACGCCCAGAAAACCGCTAAGAATCAGCTTGGTGGAGGTCAGCATGGTGGCAACTTGTACGTCGTTTCGCTCCCTAACGGGTTGCGCTTAGAGGGAGCGCCGGGGGAACTGACGAGGTGAGCGAGGCGGCCTAGCAGACAAAATACGAGGACCCAGGCAGGCTGGTACTGTCTGTCGGCTGTGAATTATGCGTTGCTATCCAGAATCCACCTGCGTCGTAGAAATCCGCTTGCCACTCGAGCGGGGAGCGGCCCGGTGCGACGTGCAAGGTTGCGACGGCGCTGTCCACGACATTGGGACGAGACTGAAGCGTCAGGAAGGTCGGGTTGGAAATCGTGACCACGCAGTAGGGGCCGGGAATGCCCGTTTGGGCCCCATCGACATATAGGACGTACCGCACAGGCGGCGGCGTGACATTCGTCGCTCCGTCGCCGCCACAGCCCGCGATCAACAGCGTCACCACCAGCCAGCGCTTCATGACGTTCCAGCTTCCTCCACAGATTCGTAACGTGTCGCGCTAGGGGCCGGAAGGCAAGCGCGCTTCCCCACCGAGAAAACCTTGATGCGCCCGGGAGGATTCGAACCTCCGACCAACAGCTTAGAAGGCTGCTGCTCTATCCACCTGAGCTACGGGCGCAGGAACGACTTACGCAATTTTGCGACTCTGAGTGTTTGCCGTACGTACGGCAAACATCTTCCTGCCGACCTTCAAGGTCAACCGCTCGGTGGGGTACTCCACCATGTTCGACCGGTGACGCACCGTGTCCAGGTGCCCGTAAACGCGCCGCACGAGCGCGTCGCCCGAGTGCCCTAGCTCCTTCCCGACCGTGTACGGCGAGATTGGTGCGTCGCCGTCCAACGTCTGCAACCGCGCGGCACAGTACGTGTGCCGGAAGATATACGGTGTGATGTGCTGCACTAAGCCGGCCTGTGCCGCGATCCCCTTCAGGAGCTTGCGCAGGTCGCAGAGCGGCCTCCCAGTGCGCGGACACGGGAACGCGGCACGTGGAGGCCGAATCAGTTCACGGTGGAGCAGGCTCGGGCGGCCTGATTTCTAGTGTGTCACAGTTGGTGTGTAGAGCCTTACTACGGCTCTACACACCTACACACTGTGCCGGTGTGCCACACAGTGTGTACACACCTTACACACCAACAAATCCGAGGCGTGCCCACCATCCCACAGGCGAACAACGGACCGTTCGGAGCCTCCTGGAAGAGTTGCCGTGTCTCGTCAGTAGAGCAGGCAGGTCGACGTGAAGGACGTGGCGATGTGCCACGCCCCTTGCGCGGTCGTGTCGGGGAACACCGTGAGCACGAGCGAAGAAGACGGGGCGCCACGCCACACATAGCCCGCGGAGGGGGTTGAGTCAGCCACGGTCCATCCGCTCGACGCTTTTTGTACGAAGTGGGTCGTGTTGTCGAATACACCAACTCTGAAGTACGCGCTGTCATCCACGACGCCGGCGTATGTATTGAATGCCTCAAAAGCGTAGGCGCACCGGTTACTGGCGGCCGGTACGATGTACTCGTCCACGTCACCGGCATTCCAGGTGAGAAAAACGACGGCCGAATCGGGCCGCTGGTTGTCAATGAACACTAGAGGAGGCGGCTTGCACGGTTGCGTCCATGGCGGCGGGATGGACGCGCAACGCGGCTGGTCCGCGATAGTGAGCGTCTCGCTGCCAGTGATGGAGTTGGTGGTGACGTCAGTAGCAGTGACCGTCTGTGTGCCGACAGTATTGAATGCCACATGCCATGGGTGGCTCCCGACGTCCACAGAGACGAACGTGTAGGAGGTCAGGGGCAACTCTGCTGCCGGGTCGGTTGAAGTGAGGTGCACCGTGCCGCTGTAGTCGGTGACAGTTATCCCGGAAGCGTCCTTAGCGGTGACGGTGACGGTGACGACGGTCCCGGAGATGACTGAGCTGGGAAGGCCCGTAAGTACGAATCTGGTGGCGACCCGAGGCCCGCCAGCCTCACCGCAGCCGACGAGTCCCGCAAACACGAGACTACCGATGACAGCTCGTTTCGGCGCGTGAGCGAGAGCGTCGGTCAGTGTCGGCCCGCCTATATAGGCCGACACTCGACCGACGGATCGACCGAACTGGAGGGGGCTGGCCAACCTAGTTCGTGGTTTTGCACGCTGCCGCGACGCGGGCGCTGTCTCCCGGAATGTAGATCGCGATCGCGTTGCCTTTCCGGTTTGCGCTCGTGCCGAAGATGCTGCTCGCGATCTTAGCGCCGGTGCTCGGGTCTTTCATGGAACCAAGAATCACGCCGTTTGCACCTAGTTCAGCAGCCTTCTTCCGCTGCGACTTAATCATCCCGCTCTCCGAGGTCATGTCGCTTTCGCCCTTTGAGTTCAGGACGGCGACCTCGGTGTAGGGCTTGCCGACCCTACCGGAATCCGTGAACACCTGGACACCGTCGGGGCAGACGGGCTGAAGCTTTAGAGAGGGGTTCATGAGGGCGGCGTTTGTCGAGACGCACGCCGCGAGGAGCACCACAGGCCAAGGCCACCGCATATCCAGTCCTCCGGGGTGGGGTGGTCCCAATGTGTGGGGTGGTCCCAATGTAGGGAAGAGTCTGTAGTCCCAAGTCCCGTCGCCCAAATCGAAAGCATCGCAACCGTCAAAGAATTGACCGTCCCAGCTCACAAGCCGTACCACAAGGACCGTCCCACGCGCACCGCTGGCTGGTCACTCGCAAACGGGTCTACGGCAAACGGCGCGGCAAACATCAGTGGCCAGCCTAACTGCTAACCTGCTCTAGCGAAACACGATCCACGCGTAGCACAGCAGTCAAGGAGGCACGCGGGCTGCGACCCGGGGCCGGGCCCCCTTCCCGTTTGCCATTGTTTGCCGGTCGATGTGGGAGGATGGGTCGCCCGGAGCACAGAAACGGAAAAAAGGGGAGCATGAAAACATGCTCCCCCTTGCGCGGTTTGTCTTAGAAGGCTGCTGCTCTATCCACCTGAGCTAGGGGCGCGTGTCATTCGACAACAACTTAACACGCGGTGCCATACGAAGGGTGCGGCTGGCGGCGCGTAGCAGTGCATTACTTGCTCGCCGTTCGGATATGGTGTCAATTCTCATGCACGCCCACGCGACGCTCGCTCGGTCGTGTGACGGCGCACATTCCTCGTGCATCCGTCGATAAACCTGCTGCGGGTGGCTCATGGCGAAACGCACATTGCCTCTGCCGCTCCTCCTTCTGCTGCTCGCCACCTGCACAGAAACCCTCACGAACAATCGCCCGACGAATCCCCAGTCTGTGGCGGTGCTGACGCAGCACAACGACAACACCCGGTCCGGCTGGAACGACAAGGAAACCGCGTTGACCACCAGCAATGTCAACGTGCAGCAGTTTGGCGCGGTGTTCACGCTGACCGTGGACGACCAGGTGTATGCGCAGCCGTTGGTCGTTGGCCACGTCTCCGTCGGCGGCGGCGACCGTAACGTCGTCTACATCGCCACCGTCAACAACACGCTGTATGCCTATGATGGAGACAACGGCACACTGTACTGGCAAAGCAGCTTTACCGCGCCGGGCATGCGGCCGCCGAGAAACACCGACATGACGGGGGCATGCGGCGGGACGTACACGAATTTCAGCGGCAATATCGGGATCGTAGGCACCCCGGTGATCGATGCAACGAGAGGGACGATGTATTTCGTGGCGCGCAGCACCACGGGCAGCACGTTCGTGCAGTACCTGCATGCCGTCAACATCGTCGACGGGAGTGAAGTCGCCGGCAGCCCGACAGCCATCACCGCCACCTACACCGGGAATGGAGACGGCAGCGTCAACGGGGTGATTGCATTTGATGCCCAGCGGCAGAACCAGCGTCAGGGGTTGATCCTGCTCAACGGCGTCGTGTACGTGACGTTTTCATCCCACTGCGATTGGGGGCCGTATCACGGCTGGATACTGGGATACGACGCCGCGACGTTACAACAACAGGTGGTCTACAATGCCACGCCCAACGGATACGCCGGAGGCATGTGGGAAAGCGGAACCGGCATGGCCGCTGATGCGCAGGGCAACCTGTATGTGGTGACGGGCAACGGAACGGTGGGGGACAGCACTGATCCGACGAGCCCGACGAATCGCGGCGAAAGCGCCCTGAAGCTCACACCGGCCGGATCGACCCTGCACGTGGCGAGTTACTTCACGCCTCAGGATTTCCAGTATCTCAATGACAACGACCTGGATTACGGAACCATGGGTGGGTTCCTGATTCCGAACTCACTCTATTTCCTCACCGGGGGCAAGGACGGGAACCTGTATCTGGTGAACAAGGACGCCATGGGCGGGTACGTGCCGTCCGCCAACCAGGTGCAGCAGGTCGTCGCGTTGGGCAGCAGCGCCAACATGCATTGTCAGGCCGCGTACTACAAAGGCAGCGCGAAGGAGTTCATCTATGTCTGGTCGGAGAATCAACCGTTGCGTGCCATTCCGTTCGACCGCGGCAGCAACTTGATGGATCCGCAGGGCCAGGTGCTGTTCGGCGGTGGCGGGCCGACCGGGCAGAGCGGGGCGGTCTTGTCGGTCTCGTCGAACGGCTCCACGGACGGGACGGGCATTCTGTGGGCGTCCTATGCATCCTCGGGTGATGCGGAAAGCTTCGTCAGCCCCGGCATTCTGCGGGCCTTCGACGCGAATGACGTCACCAGGGAGGTGTGGAACAATCAACAGAATGCCACCCGCGACGGAGCGGGCAATTACGCGAAATTCTCATCTCCGACGATTGCCAACGGACACGTGTACTTGCCGACGTTCTCCAACCGGGTCGTCGTCTACGGATTGCGGTAACATCGGGAGCCGGCACAACAAGCGTTCCACGGCGCGACGGTTTGGTCCCGGCGCCCCAAAGCCTTAACGTAGGGCGTCGGCAGCCGTCGACCCGGTTCAGGAGGTCATCGTGATGCGCGCCATTCGCTCCCTCGGTTCCCTGCTGCTCCTTGCCGCCCTCCCCGCGTTCCAAGGTGGAGACCGGCCTGACCGCCCCAACTCCGACAGGCCGGATCGGGATCCGCCGAGCCGCGTGGGCCGGCTGAGCTACTTGTCGGGATCAGTGTCCTTCCGCCCCGGCGACGTGGACGACTGGACCGACGCCACCATCAAC
>Ga0209470_1003733_pt1 | contig 10384 bp, 8 predicted proteins | sample GraSoiAngelo_125_FD_185882 | JGI IMG/M metagenome (GOLD analysis project Ga0209470, IMG submission 185882) | Grasslands soil microbial communities from the Angelo Coastal Reserve, California, USA - 14_0927_05_40cm (SPAdes) (version 2) | ecosystem: Environmental > Terrestrial > Soil > Grasslands ... | reverse complement strand
CCGATTCACGATCGACGCGTAGCAGATGCGGCCCTTGTCGAAGTAGATGTAGCCGAAGTTCGAGCGGTCGGCGATGGAGAGACACCCCGTCTTTTGCCCGAGCGCCAGGAGCTGCAGCACGTCGGGAAGCGAGGCCTCCTTGAGCGAGCCCTTGATGGCCATCAGCGGAACTCCTCGATCACGCGGTCGGTGGGATCCGTCCAATCCCACACCATCTTTTCCCGGCTCTTGATCCCGCCCAGGCTCGAGACGACGAGGCCGCTGGTGCGCAGGCCGGCGCTGCGCCGCGCCTCGCGCGGGGCCTGGCCTTCGAGCACCTCGCGCGCGAGCCCCGCGCTCACGGGCGCGTCCTGCGCGGCGGCGGCGCTCACCACGCGCTGGACCCCGGCGACCAGGCCGCGCACCGAGTCGGCATGCCGGTCGGCGAGGTAGTCGATCAGCGCCGGCTCGGCGTTGATGCCCTGCAGCGTGAGCAGCCGCTCGAGCACGGTCCGCTTCACGTCGCGATCCGGTTCCGTGAGCTCGGCCACGAGCCCGCCTTCGAGCCGCGACGCGATCCGCTCCTCGAGGCCGACGAGCGTGTTGGGCGGCGTCGGCGCGGTGAACACCAGCTGGCGGTCCTGGTCCTGCAGCAGGTTGAAGAGGTTGAAGAGCTCCTCCTGGGTCCGCTCCTTCCCCGCGATCAGATGAATGTCGTCGAGCAGCAGCGCCGTGGCGCGACGGTAGCGGGCCCGCCACCAGTCCACGTGGTTGCCGTCGATCGCCGCGATCAGCTCGTCGATGAACGCCTGGGTCGAGAGGCAGGCCACGACCGCACCCCGCTTCCGCGCCAGCTCGAGCCCGATGGCGTTGAGCAGGTGCGTCTTGCCGAGGCCGCTCTTCCCCACCAGCACGAGCGGGTTGTACTTCTTGCCGGGGTGTTCGAGCACGGCCCGCGCGGCGCTCACCGCGACCTGATTCGAGGGCCCCACCGCGAACGCCACGAGCGGAAAGGCCGCCGACGGCCCGGGCGGCGGCGCCCCGCCCTCGCGCACCCTGGCCGCCGCCTGCTCCGCTTCACCCATGCGCTCCGGATCGCGGAATACGCTGTGGCCCGCGGCCTCGGGATCGAACTGGGCGACTTCGGACTCGAGCGCCTTGAGTCGCTCCACGTCGTGCGCGAACTCGGTGATCGCGGCGTCGACCGCGGCGGGCGCCTCCTGCTTGAGCAGCGCCTCGAGCCGCTGCGTGCGGTAGCCCTCCCCCTCCCAACGCAGCATCGCCTCCGTCACGCGGGCCCGCCACGCCTCGACCGCCTTCCCGACCGTGACGGTGACGTCGGCGAGGAACGCCCCGAATTCGTCGGCCCCCCCCGGCCTCCCCGGCCCCCCGCTCGAGGCAGCAGCGGCGACGGGGGCGGCGGCCGGGCTGAGCCCGAGAATCCGCTTCGCCGTCTCGGGCGTCACCGAGGCCTCGTTCACCGCCTGGAAGGCAACGAGCCGATTGAGCGCACCCATCAGCTCGCGCACGTTGGCGAACTCCGCGCCGGCGACCGTCTCGAGCACGCCCGGGTCGAAGCGCACCCCGCGCTCCTCGGACTTGCGCCGCAGGATCGCCACGCGCGTCTCGTAGTCGGGGACGCCGATGTCCACGACCAGGCCGCCTGAGAGCCGCGAGATGAGTCGCTCGTCGAGATCGGCGATCTGGGGCGGCGGCCGGTCGCTCGTGAGCACGATCTGCCGGCCCGCCGTCTGCAGTGCCTCCGTGAGGCGCAGCAGCTCCGACTGCATCTCCTTGCGGTTCGTGAGGAACTGCACGTCGTCCACGAGCAGCACGTCCACGTTCTGGAAGCGGCGGCGGAACGCGTCGCCCTGTCCCGCCGCGATGGCGGCGTGGAACGCCTCGACCCACTCGTCGAGCGTCAGGTACTCGATGCTCAGCGCCGGCGCCGCCTTCTTCGCCGCATGACCGACGGCCATGAGCAGGTGCGTCTTGCCCAGCCCGGAGCCGCTGTAGATGAACAGCGGGTTGTACGCCGTGCCGGGGTTCTCGGCCACCGTGCGCCCCGCGGTGACGGCGAGGCGGTTCGCCGCCCCCACCACGAACGTATCGAACGAGTACTTGGGATGGAGCGCGGTCGTCATGCGGCGCTGCCCGCCGCGAGCTTCTTCAGCACGAGCTCGGAGATGCCCTTCAGGGTCTCGAACACCCCCTGCCCGTGCAGCGCGTCGGCCGAGAAGCTCGGCACCCCGCGGAAGTTCAGCGCGTCGTCCAGGTCGGCCCCCGAGAGGATCAGCTCCCGCGGCAGGTCCTGCTTGTTGTACTGCATCACGAGCGGCACGGTGCGGATGTCCACGCCGTGCTCGAGCAGATTGCTCTGCAGGTTCTGGAGGCTCTCCAGGTTCTCGTCCAGCTGGCGCGCCTGGCTGTCGGCGACGAACACGACCCCGTCCGCCCCCTGGAGCACGAGCCGCCGGGTGGCGTTGTAGTACACCTGGCCGGGCACGGTGTAGAGCTGAAACCGCGTCGTGAACCCCGAGATCTGCCCGAGGTCGATCGGCAGGAAATCGAAGAACAGCGTCCGGTCGGTCTGGGTGGCGAGGGATACCATGCGCCCGCGGCGCGCGTCGGGCACCCGGCCGTAGATGTAGTGCAGGTTGGTCGTCTTCCCCGATCGCCCCGGCCCGTAATACACGATCTTGCAGGTGATCTCGCGCATCGTGAAGTTGACCAGCGACACGGGCCTACCTCCCGAAGAGCGTGTTCAAGCTGTCCGTCAGGTCACGCTCGAAGTCCGCCGCCAGCACCTGCTTGGGAACGCTGTCCTTGGGGCTCGCCGCCTGCAGATCGGCGGCGAGCTGCTCAAAGAATAACTGCACCAGCCCGAGCGACGAAACGTCGAGGTCGTACACGGCGAGCGTCACGAGCCGGCCCCGACTCGTCGCCACGCCGGCGAGAAAGATCCCGTGTCGCTGGCCCTGGTGGTTCAGGGCCGCGAACGGCGTCTGGCGGAGCTCTCGGGCGATCTGCTCGGTCGACGCCATGATGGCGGCGCCGAGGGCCGCCGCCGACATCACGTCCACCGCGCGCGAGAAGCCGTGCTGCGCCAACACCTGGCCCGCGGACGTCATCACCAGGACCAGGCGCGCGCCGGCTTCCTTCACGAACTTGACCAGCGGCTCCAGGGTCCAGGCTTCGACGGCGCGGGTCGTCATGCGACCACCTCCGCCGCCCGCAGCAGCTCCAGGCGCACGAGGCCTACGTTCACGTCCGGCTCCGCGACCGCCACCACGAGGATCCCCGAAGGCGCCCCGACGACGAGCAGCGCCCCCTGCTCCGCCTGCAGGTGCCAGAAGACGCCCGCGCCCAGCCCCGCGGCCTCCAGGGCGCGCCCCAGTCGGCTCGCGACGCTCCCGGCGAGCGCCGCCACCGCGGCTCCTTTGATCCCCTCCATCAGCTGTTCGGCGACGACGAGCCCGTCGTCCGCGGAGACGAGCATCGCGCCGCGCACGCCGCGCACCCGCGTGACCAGGTCCAGCGCCTGCCCGTACCCCGCGGGCGCGGCGCTCACCGCTGCTGCTCCAGCCAGCGGCGCGCCGCGCCGGCGGCGCGCTGCGCGATGACCGCCAGCCGTCCCATGGGGACCGAGCGGTCGCGCACCACCAGCAGCAGCACGTCGCCCGCGAGCGCCGTGAGGTGCACGTGCCCCTGCTTGCCCTCGGCGGCGAGGGCGGTCCACCCACCGAGGGTCAGCAGCTTCGCGGTGCGCGCGGCCTCCTGAGAGACGCCCGCCAGATACGCCGCGACGGCGTCGGTCACGTCGCGTGCCCCCCCCGGGTCCTTGAGGGCGCCGCCCAGCACGCGGCCCGACGCGTCGAGCAGCAGCAACCCCTCGTGGGCACCCTCGAGCCCCGCGAATACCTGTTTCTCCTCGAGCGGCTCGGGCGCGGAGGCGGCGACCGGAGGCGGGGAGGGCGCGAGCGCCTGCTCAGCCGCCGCGGCCTGGCCGCTGCCCCCCCGGGCCAGGGCCAGCGCCTGGGCGATGCCCGGATCGTCCGGGGCGACGCGCTGCGCCGCCTCGAGGTGGACGGCGGCCTGCTGCACGTCTCCTACCTTGAAATAAAGGAACGCGAGCCCCTTCAGCGCCCCCACGTGGTCCGGCGCGATGCGCCGCGCCATGTCCCACTCGTCGAACGCGCGCTCGTAGTCGCGCTTGTCGGCGAGGATGCGGGCATACAGATCGTGCGCGTCCGCGAGGTGGGGGTGGCGCTCCAGTCCGGTCAACGCCACGCGGTGTGCGGCGTCGAGCTGCCGCCGTTGTCGCAGCAGCTCCCCCAGGCGCAGGAACACCAGGCTGTCCGGGTCCTGGGCGAGCTGGGTGGAGAGCGCCTTGACGTCGTCAGCCATGGATGCGAGTCCCGGTGCCGGCGAGGGTCTGCGCCGCCGTCCTGGCGCTTTGCACCGCGTCGCGCTGCGCCAGCTCCGCTTCGGAGCTCCCGGCGAGCCGCTCCCACTGGTCCCACTGCTCCACCGCTTCCGCGAAGCGCCCGGTGGCGACGAGCGCGTAGCCCAGCACGCGATGGGCGCCGACGAGCAGGGGATCGAGCCGCAGCGCGCGGCGCAGCTCCTCGACCGCCTCGGCACCCCGCCCCGCGGCGAGCCCGATCCGGCCGAGCAGCAGGTGGATCGCGGCGTCGTGGGGGTGGGCCCCCGCCGCTTGCTCGGCGGCCGCGCGCGCGCCTTCGAAGTCGCGCCGCGCGAGCGCGTCCTCCGCCTGCGCCACCAGCTCCGCCAGGTCGGCGGCGAGGCTGGAGCGCTCGCGTTTCGCGGTGCCGGGATCCGCCAGCACGACGATGCCCGCGCTGTCGAGCCCGAACAGCGTCTTGGCCACCTCGAACTCCGAGCGGCCCAGCTCGGCCGCGATGGCGCGCACGTCGCGCGCGCCGTCGATCATCGCCAGCATCTCCCACTCGGGCGGCAACAGGTCGAGCTCCCCCTCCCCGCCCTCCTGGGGCGGTGCGAGCATCGGGACGACGCCCAGGTGCGGGATGCGGCTCTCGATGCGCGACCATTCGTCGATGCGCCGCGCGCCCTCCATGAGGAGCGCCTCCGTGGGAATGCGCACGGCGGTCTCGGTGGCGACGTCGCTGAGCGGCCCCTCGGTGAACGAGAAGTAGCCCTCGCGCCAGCTCATCACTTCGAACACCACCTCTTCGATCTGGAAGCGCACCTGGCGTTGCAGCTCGCGCCGCGTGAGGGCGCCGAGCGAGACGAGGATCTCGCCCAGGCGGCGGGAGTCCCCCTGACGCTGCTGCATGTCGCGCGCGCGCTCGAGGTCGGCCTCGGTGATCTTGCCGGTGCGTAGCAACAGCGCGCCCAGCGGGTGCGGGTTGGAGCGGATCTCGGCGAAGATGATCGTCCCGTCCTCGAAATAGATCGTGCCCGCGTTGTGGCGCAGGTCCGAGGTGACGCGTAGCACCCCCGTTTTCCGGCTCAGATCCAGGAGCTGGAACACGTCGTGGATCCCGAGCTCGCGGAGCGGGCCTTCGATCGCCATGGGTCAGGCCGCGTCCGACGCGAAGATGTGCTGCAGGTCGAGCGCGGTGCGCGCGTGCATGCGCGCGCGCTGCGCGAACGGCCCGGCGGGATCGAGCCGCGTCACCTTCTCCCAGGTCTGCACCGCCTCGCCGTAGCGGTGCAGCCGCGCGAGCGCCACCCCCGCCTGGAACAAGGCCTCGACGTGGTCGGGGTCGAACTTGAGCACGCGCCGGAACGCCTCGAGCGCGTGCGCGTCCCGTTTGTCGTCGAGCAGCGCGCGCCCGAGGCACAGCAGCGCCGGTAAGTCGTACGGGTCCTGCTCCAGCATCTCGGCGAGACGGCTGACCGCCTGGCGCAGGCGGCCGGAGCGCCGCAGCAGGTCCGCCAGCGCCAGCGCGGCCTCGTGGAAGGTGGGCAGGACGTCGAGCGCGCGCTCGTAACTCTGCTGTGCCTCGCTCCAGTCTTCCTTTTCCTCGTGCAGCCGCCCCAGGTCGAGCCAGACCTGGACGTAGCCAGGATCCAGCTCCAGCGCCGCCCGGTAGGCGGCGAGCGCCCCGCGCTTGTCGCCGACCTTGTGCGCCACGTCGCCCTGGAGCTTGTGCAGATCAGCCCGCCCCGGCTCGCGCTCTGCGCCTGGTGCAGCGCGGTGAGCGCCCCCGCCGCGTCGCCGGCCGCGGCGCGCCCGCGCGCCACTGCCACGAGGGCCTCCACGTCTTCGGGGGTGAGCGTGAGGAGCTGCTCCGCCAGGGCGCGCGCCTCCGTGGCGCGCTCGCCGCCCAGGGCGAAGAGCGCCTTCACCTCGCCGAGCAGCGCGTCGGCGCGCTGCGGCTCGAGCGCGCGCGCTTCGCGGTAGCGCTCCAGCGCCTCGCCGTACAGGCCCCGCTTCGCGAAGATGTCGCCCAGGAGCACGGCCGCCTCGGCGCGATTCGCGCCACGCTGCACCGCACGCACCGCCTCCGCCGCGGCCACGTCCATCAGTCCCTTGCTCACGTAGTCACGCGCCAGCGCGAGCGGGTCGTCGGCGGCCGGCTGGGCCACGGCGCGCGGGGGCGCCACCGGCGCGAGCTCCTGGAAGATGTTGTCGAGGAGCCGCTGGTCGAACGCGAAGTCCTCGCCGATCGTTTCGGCCGTCACGTCGGCGGAGATCTCGGGCGCGATGCCGATCGTCGCGCGCTCGTACTGCAGGTCGATCGTGAGCTGAAACTTCTGCGACACGTAGTAGGGGTCGAGCTCGAGGGCGCGCTTCGTGGCGCGGAGCGCCCCGTCGAAGTCGCCCAGGTTCGAGAGGGTGAAGCTCAGGTTGTAGTGCGCCCCCGCGTGCTCGGGGTCGGCCTCGACGGCGCGCGCGAACGCGTTGCGCGCGTCCGGGAAGCGCTTCAGCTCGACCAGCACGAGCCCCACCCCGTTCCACGCAGGCGCCGAGCGCGGCTCAGTGGCGAGCACCTGGCGGTACGCCTCGAGCGAGAGCTGAAAGCGCCGCAGCTGGTACAACAGCAGCGCCAGGTTGAGGCGCGCGGCGCTGAACGTCCCCTGCAGCTGGAGCGCGGTGCGCAACGCCTCGATCGCCCCGTCGGTGTCCCGGGTGTGGGCCTCGACCACCCCCAGGTTGTTCCACGCGAGCGCGTACTTCGGGTCGACCTCCACCGCCTGCTTGTACGACGCGAGCGCGTCGTCCGAGCGGCCGCCCTGGTGCAGCACCACGCCCCGCTCGTTCCACAGCTTGGGCGAGTCGGGGACCTCGCGCAGCAGCGTCTCGTACAGCTCCAGGGCGCTGGGAAAGTCCCGCTTCAGGAGGTGCACCTCGGCCATCGCCTGCAGCGTGAGGCGGCGATCCTCGCCGCGCTCGAGCGCGAGGCGATACTCGCGCAGCGCCTCGTTGTAGTAGCCCTTCTGGCGGAACGCGAGGCCGAGGTTGTAGTGCGCCAGCGCGTTGCCCTCGACCACCTGGGGCTCCGGCATCTGGCGCTGGCGCTGCTCGCGGCTCTTGCGCTCGGCGTTGTAGCGCTCCAGCGAGAGGTTCGTCTGGGCGCGCGCGAGCGGCGGGTTGAGCTGGATCGCGCGCTTCGACGCGGCGCGCGCGTCCTGGTGGCGACCCATATCGCCGAGCACGAACGCCATGAGGTAGTGCGCGTTCGCGTTATCGGGGTTCAGCTCCACGGCCCGCTCCAGGGCGGCGAGCGCCTCGCTGTTCAACCCGCGGCTGTAATAGATCTCGCCGAGATAGAACTGCACCACGCTCGAGTCGGGGTCGAGCTCCACCGCGCGCAGGAACCAGTCGGTGGCCGTCTCGGGCCGGCCGCGGTTCTTCTCGGCGAGGCCGAGCTGGATGATGGCCGCCACGTCGTCCGAGCGGTGCGCGAGCAGCTGCTCGAACTCGGCGGTGGCCAGCTCGTGCGACCCGAGGATCGCATAGGCGCGCCCCAGCTCCCACCGCGCGTCACGGTCGTCGGGGGCGCTGCGCAGCCGCTCGCGCAGCTGCGCCACGCGCCGGTCGTAATAGCCGGTGTCGTGGTAGGCGATCTCCAAGTTGCGCTGCGCGACCTGCATCTTGGGGTCGAGCTCGAGGGCGCGCGTGAACTCCGCGATCGCGTCCTCCACCAGCCCCTTCTGGTAGTAGAGGACGCCGAGGTTGTTGTGGGCCCCGGCGTCCGAGGGGTCGATCCGGCGGGCGAAGGATCGGAGGACGGCGAGGTCGCGTTCCGAGAGCGCCGGCGCCGTCACGGGTCAGGTCAGGCGGATGGCGTCGAAGATGGCCTTGAGAGACGCCAGATCGGGGAGCAGCAGGAAGTGCCCCCGCAGCCCCTCGGCCGAGTCGATGTGGAACTCGGTCTCGACGCAGAACACGAAGTCGCGCTCGTGCCCGAAGTTGAGGTACGTGGTCGTGAGCACCGCCGCGGAGAGGTCCACCACGAGACTCGGCACGGACGGCAGCAGCAGCATCCCCATGAAGTCGGACAGCGCGTTCATGTAGGCGCCGGACAGGATGTTGCCGGCTTCCTTGAGGCACGACTGCTCGAGCGCGTCGAACACGTTCGTCGTGCCGATCGGCCGCCGCAGCAGCATGTCGCACAGCCGCCGCCCCACCGCCTCCGGGAAGAGCAGCAGGGTGCGTCCCGTCAAATCCCCCAGCATGTGCATCAGCACGGCGGCGACGACGTCCTGCGGGTTGCCGAGCAGGTCCGGGACTTCTTCGAGCCGCGCGATGTTGATCTGCGGCACGCTGATCATGATCCTGCGGTTGGTGAGCTGCGACAGCGCCGTCGCGGCGTGGCCGGCGCCGATGTTCGCCACCTCGCGCAGCGCGTCGATCTGGAGCTCTTTCAGGTCCCGGACGTCCTCCATCTCGCCTCCCCCCCTTACAGGAGCCCACCGGCGTCGAGGATCAACGCCGGGATCCCGTCGCCCATGATGGTCGCTCCGCTGAACACCGGGAGCGTGCCCTGGGGCGCGTCGAAGCCCTTCACGACGATCTCGTGCTGCCCAAGCATGCCGTCCACCACGAGCCCCGCGCGCCGCTCCCCCATCTCCAGCACGATGACGGGCGCGCGCAGCGGCGGATCGCCCGCCACGCCGAGCAGCCGCCGCAGGTGCACGAGCGGCACCACCCGGTCGCGCAGCACGATCGCTTCGCGGCCCTCCACCGTAGTCGTGGCCTGGGCGCTGAGCTCCACCGTTTCCGCCACGTACGTGAGCGGCAGCGCGTAGCGCTCCTTGCCGACCCCGGCGATCAGCGCGCGCACGATCGCGAGCGTCACGGGAAGCCGCAGCACGAACACCGTCCCCTTGCCCGGCTCCGACCGGATGTCGATCGAGCCGCCCAGCGCGCGGACGCGCGTCGCCGCCACGTCAATCCCCACTCCTCGGCCCGAGACGCTCGTCACCGCTTCCGCCGTCGAGAACCCGGGCCGGGCAAGCACCCGCAGCAGCTGGTCGTCGGACAGCGCGTCGGCGTGCGCATCAACCACGCCCTCGCGCCGCGCGCGCTCCAGGATCCTGGCGCGATCGATGCCGCGCCCGTCGTCCGAGACGGTGATGGCGACGCTCGCCCGCTCGCGCACCGCGGCCAGCACGATCTCGCCCTCCGGGGGCTTGCCGTGGCGCCGTCGCTCGGCGGGCGCCTCGATGCCGTGGTCCACCGCGTTGCGCAGCAGGTGGAGCAGCGGGTCGCCCAGCTCGTCCAGGATGGCGCGGTCGAGCTCGATCTCTTTGCCCTCCACGCGGAACGCCACCTGCTTGCCCAGTTCCCGCGCGAGATCGCGCACCAGGCGGGGGAAGCGGTCGAATACCTGCCACACCGGCGTCATCCGCGCCTGGATGATCTCCGCCTGGAGGTCGGAGGAGAGCCGGGAGATGTGGATCGCCACGTCGTCGATCGCGGGATCGCGGCGCTCCGCGGCCACCTGGTTGAGCCGCCCCCGCGCCGTCACGAGCTCGCCGATCAGATCCATCAGCCCGTCGAGCCGCCGCAGGTCTACTCGGATGTGGCGGCTCTTCGGAGGAACAGGCTCCTCGAGCGGGGCCGCGCCCGGGGCCGCGGGGCGGACCTCCACCCCGCCCCCGCCGACCGAGACGTGGTCGACGTCCCCCGCCGCGCGCACCGCGCGCTCGACCTCGGCCGGCGGCGCCGCCGCGTCGAGCCGGAAGCTGAAGCGGCCGTCGAAGTCCTCCGCCTCGAACGCCGCGGGGGCGGGTGTGACGCTGTGCACCGGCCCCAGCGCCTGCGCCTTCTTGAGGACGAGCAACGCACGCCCGCCCTTGAGCGGCGCCTCGCTGCGCAGCGTCACCTGTACCAGCCGCCCGGCGGCGCCCGGTGTGACCGGGGGGGGAGCCGCCTCGCCCACCGGCGGAGCATCCGGTACGGGTATGG
>Ga0209470_1003729_pt1 | contig 10390 bp, 10 predicted proteins | sample GraSoiAngelo_125_FD_185882 | JGI IMG/M metagenome (GOLD analysis project Ga0209470, IMG submission 185882) | Grasslands soil microbial communities from the Angelo Coastal Reserve, California, USA - 14_0927_05_40cm (SPAdes) (version 2) | ecosystem: Environmental > Terrestrial > Soil > Grasslands ... | reverse complement strand
TTCGGCAAGCACCACGAGATCGAGCTCGCGCTCGTCGCCCTGATCTGTCGCGGCCACATCCTCGTCGAGGACGTCCCCGGCACGGGCAAGACGGTCCTCGCTAAGGCGCTCTCCCGGTCGCTCGGGTGCTCGTTCCGACGGATCCAGTTCACGCCAGACCTGCTCCCCTCGGATGTGACGGGCGTGTCGATCTTCAATCAGCGGACGAACGCCTTCGAGTTCCGCCCGGGGCCGGTCATGACCCAGATCGTCCTCGCGGATGAGATCAACCGCGCGACCCCCAAGACGCAGTCCGCCCTCCTCGAGGCGATGGAGGAGCACCAGGTCACAGTCGACGGCACGACGTACCAGCTCCCCGAGCCGTTCCTGGTCATGGCGACACAGAACCCGATCGAGGACGAGGGGACGTTCCCGCTGCCCGAGGCGCAGCTGGACCGGTTCTTCATGCTCGTGCAGCTCGGCTACCCGAAGGAGCGCGAGGAGATCGCGATCCTCGACGCGCAGCGGATCATCCACCCGCTCGAGACGATCGATCAGGTCATGAGCTCGGAGGAGCTCCTTCGCGCCCAGTCCGCCTCGCGCGAGATCCACATCGCCGAATCGGTGAAGACGTACGTGGTCAGCGTGGTCACGGCGACACGGTCACATCCCGACGTATACCTCGGCGCGTCCCCACGCGGATCGCTGGCGCTCTCCCGCGCGGCTCAGGCCTACGCCGCCATGAACGGCCGCGACTTCGTCGTCCCGGATGACGTGAAGGCCCTCGCGGCGCCGACGCTCGCGCACCGGTTGATCCTCCAGCCGCAGGCGCGGCTCAAGGACCTCGCGGCGACGACGGTGATCGCCGAGATCCTCGCCTCCGTGCCGGTGGAGTCGACCTCAGCGCAAGCGCTCCGGGCGTAAGCGCCTTGAAACCCTGGCGCTTCGCGGTTCTCTGGCTCGTCCTCTTCATCGTCGCGGTCTCAACGGGGGTCGAGCTCCTTTCGTACCTCTCCTATCTCGTCCTCTTCGTCGCGATCGCGATGTGGGTCCTCGCGCGGCTCACGCTCGAGGGCCTCTCCGTGAAACGTTCGCTGGGCCAGTCCTACGCGCATCTTGGCGACACGATCGAGCTCTCCTACGAGCTCAACAACGACCACGCCCTCGGAAAGCTCTGGCTCGAGGTGTTCGAGAGATCGAACTGGCCCGAGCCCCTTCCAGGTCGCGTGCTCTCGATCGGCGGGCGCAAAACGCGCAAGTGGAAGGTGCTCGCCAAGGCGCAGCGCCGTGGCCGGTTCCGGCTCGGGCCGATCGTCCTTCGGAGCGGCGATCCGTTCGGTCTCTTCGCCACGGAGGCGCGCATCGCTTCCGAGGCGTTGCTGCTCGTCTATCCCCGCGTCGTGGGGCTGCCGTTCTGGACGCTCCCCGGTTCGTTCCTTGAGGGCAACGTCCTGACCGGCCAGCGCTCGCTCCAGTCCACGTCGATGGTCATGGGCATCCGCGAGTACCGGCCGGGCGACGCGATGAACCGCATTCACTGGCCTTCGTCGGTGCGTCACCGCCGGCTGCATGTGAAGGAGTTCGAGCTCGACAAGACGGCCGACCTGTGGATCTACCTCGACCTGGACGGACGGTGGCATCACGGGGACGGCGAGGACTCGACCGAGGAACGCGCGGTCACCGTCGCCGCGTCGGTGGTCGCGAAAGCGCTCCGTGCGCACCGGAATGTCGGCCTCGTCACCAACGGACATCGGGCCGAGGTCCTCCATCCCGACCGCGGGACGAAACAGTTCGGCAAGCTCATGCAATACCTGGCAGAGGTGCACGCCGGAGGGACGCGCACGTTGCAGGAGACGCTGGTGGAGACGTTGCCGCGCCTGCGCCGCGGTGCGTCGTGCCTCCTCATTACGCCCTCGCTCGACCGCGGATGGGTCCGGCCGGCGAGCACCCTGCGCGAGACGAACATCGCCACGCAGGCGGTCGTGGTCAGCCCGCCGGTGGACCTGGACGAGCGCGATCGCGCGCGCAGGCGAGCGGTCCTCGGCGAGCTCGCCGTCGCCGGCATTCCGAGCGCCCATCTGGCGGCGGGCGCACCGATCGAAGAGCTCTTCCATGAATCGCCGGCGGCGATCGCGTGACCAGCGAGCTCGCTGCGCTCCTCCGCGCGAGCCTGCGCGCGCTCTTTCCGCACGTGGACCGGCGGCGGCTTCGCTTCCGCGGCGGGTGGTTCGCGCTCCCGATCTACCTCGTCGTCGTCTCGATGTATCCGCTCTCGCTCGAGCACGCGGACTGGGTGGACATCGACGAGCACTTCTGGTGGATCGCGCTCTCCGGTGTCCTGGTGGGAACGCTCCTCGGAAATGGCCGGACGCGGGTGCGCCGCTCGATGCTGATCGGCGCGGCCGTCGGCACTCTCGCCGTCGTGATCGGCACGACGTTCGCTGCCACCGGTGGGGGCGTCTTCCGCGACAAACTCATGCACCTCGCGATCCTCGTGAACAACTGGATCACCCAGGTCCTCGCGGGCGAGGCGGCGAGCGATCCGACGGTCTTCGTGCTGCTCCTCGGCGCGTCGGTCTGGTGCGCGACGCTCGTGGGATCGTTCGCCCTCGCGCGCAACGGGCGCATCTGGGACTCGGTCTTCTTCAACGGGGCGTGCCTGGTGATCAACGTGTCCGTCGCGCTCACGAACCTGTATCCCGACCTCATCGTGTTCACGCTCGCCGTGCTCGTGCTCCTGGTGCGCATCCACATCGTGAATCTTCAGGAGCGGTGGACCACGCAGAACATCGTGCCTTCGGGCGAGATGGACTGGCGGTTGCTTCGCGGTGGCCTGACCTGGACGGCCGTCCTCGTGATCATGGCCCTGGTCACGCCGCGCGTCGGCGCGGCCGAGGTGCTCAACACCGCATGGAGCACGTTCGAAGGCCCTTACCACAGTGTGGAGGCGGAGTGGCAGCGGTTCTTCGCGGGGGTGTCCGGACCGAGCCGCCTGCGTGGCGTTTCGTTCTCAGACTCGATCCGCCTCGGGCAGGCACCGAACCTCGGGGACCGCGTGATCATGACGGTTCAGGCCGGCGCGGGACACTTCTGGCGCGCGGTGACCTACGACTTCTACACCGGCGCCGGCTGGCGTACGACCGAAAACGACAAAGCCGACAAGATCACGCTCCCGACCACCGATCGCGAGAAGTTCGACGCGCGGTTCGACATCATCGTTCCGCATTCGAACATCCTCTTCGCCGCGAACGAGCCGCAAAAGGTGGACGTCCCCTACCAGTTCTACACGGGGCAGGACCGCACGTACTCGACGTCGCTCCATGCGCTTAACCGGTCGCAGGCGGCGGGGAGCTATACGGTGACGAGCCTCGTGTCCGCCGCCGATAAGCAGACCCTGCGGCGTGTGCCGGCGACCTACCCCGATTACATCAAGGCGAAGTACCTGCAGCTCCCGTCGACCCTACCGCAGCGGGTGAAAGACCTCGCGCACAAGGTGCTCGACAACATCCCGAACACGTATGACCGGGCCGAGGCGCTCGAGACGTACCTACGAAGCCCACCGTTCCAGTACTCGCCGCAGGTGAAGGCCACGCCGCCGGGCCGCGATCCGGTTGACTACTTCCTCTTCGACTTGAAGCAGGACTTCTGCGAATACTTCGCGTCGGCGATGGTGATCATGCTGCGCGAGGAAGGCGTTCCCGCGCGGCTCGTCGAAGGATTCACCACGGGAACGTACGACGCCGCGAGCGGCGAGTACGTCGTCAAGGAGCAGGATGCCCACGCGTGGGTCGAGGTCTACTTCCCGCAGTACGGGTGGATCGAATTCGAGCCCACGCCGTCGCAGCCACCATTCGCGCGCGTCGATTCGAGCCTCGGGGCCGGCGGCGGCGACGCGGACACCGGCGGCAACGGTGGCGCAGGCGACCCCAACGCCGCCGACCGCGTAAACCGCGGCGAGAGCGAGCTCGACCAGGGCGGGGACGGCTCCGGATTCTCGGGCGACAGCGTCGTCGCGGTCGTCCGTGCGATCGATCCGCGCCCGATCGGTGTGCTCCTCGTGTTTCTGCTGGTCCTCCTCGCGCTCGCGGTGGCCCGTTTCAACTGGCGCTTCCGCAGCTACGGGCCGATCGAATCGGCATGGGCAAAGACGCGGCTACTCGCGAGCTACGTGGGCTACCCCCCGCACCATTCGCAAACCACCTACGAGTTCGCGTCGGCGCTCGGTGCAGCGCTCCCCGAGACGGCCGAGCCCGTGCACACGATCGCGGAGGCCCGCGTGCGCGAGCGCTACTCAACCGCCGGGGTGGACGTGGATATCGAGGAGGCAGCGGTGACCGCGTGGCATCGCGCGGCCAGCTCGATGCTTACGCTGCTTCCGGGCAGGATCCTCCGCTTCTTCACTCGGCTCTTCCGCTGAGCACGGAGCACCCCAACGTCGCGCGCGTCCGCGAGTTTGCCGGCAAACGCGGCGTAGACCTTCCGGTGCGGCGCTTCGCGGCCACCACGCGGACCGCCGAGGACGCGGCGCGCCAGATCGGCACAGAGGTCGAGCGCATCGTGAAGTCGCTGGTCTTCATGGCCAACGGGGAGCCGGTGGTGGTGCTGTGCTCGGGGCGCTCGCGGGTTGACGAGGGGCGCCTTGCCACCGCGCTGGGTGCGCGCGGTGTGCGTCGCGCGACCGCGGACGAGGCCAAGACCTTCACGGGGTACGCGATCGGCGGGGTCCCGCCATTCGCGTATGCGCGGCCGTGCCGCGTCGTGGCGGACCAGGGGCTTTTGGCGTTCGATGAGGTGTGGGCCGCGGCGGGCCTCCCGGACGCCGTTTTTCCGATCGCACCGACCGAGCTGCTGCGGCTTGCCGGTGCTCTGGTCGCCGCGGTCGCGAGCTAGAACCGGTAGCGGGTCACCGTGCGCGGGAATCCTCGGACATCCCACGCGAACACTTTCGTCGGGATCAGCACATAGCCACCGTTGTCCCACTGCTCGGGCTTGGGGCGGTATTTGTAGACGCGTCCGTATTTCGCGCGGTACTGCTTCGTGATCCGCTCCGAGAGCGAGCGCGCAACGGTCGGCAGACGCGCCGCCCGGCCCTCCACCATGACCGCGAACGTGTCGCGCTCCACGCCCATCGCGATGCGCGGCTCGCGCGTCACGTTCCGCGCCCACTTCGTGTCGGCGCCGCCTTCGAAGTACCAGCGCTCATCGATCCAGGCGCCCCACTGGCCCACCAGATGCGGTTTGCCGTCAGGGTCGATCGTCACGAGCCAGTGCGACTGGGCCCGCTCGAGCACGGCGCGGGTCTTGGACCACGGGACCATACCGGTGGCGCCCTTGGGCACTCCGTAGCCGGCGGGCATGCGCGGACGCGCGGCCCGCGGGCCTCTAGCGATCTTCTTCTTCGTCGCCCGCCTCGTCGTCGCCTTCGTACTCGTCGCTATAGAACCCGAGCTCCTCTGATTTGAAAACGGTGACGAGGAAGTCCTCGCGCTCCGGATCGTGTGTCTGCACGAGCTCCTCGTCGATCTGATCGATGATCTGCTGCAGCTCGTCGTCGGTCAGGTCCACCTCGAGCAGCAGCGTGCCGTGGACCTCGAAGCGGCCGTAGTGCAGATCGATGCGGCCGACGCGACGCGCCCCGCCGTAGATCGCGAAGATCTCGCTGGATTCGGTGCGGACGGTGCGTTCGAAACGCGCGGCTTCCATCGGCCGCGAGAGGTTACTCCATAGGGCTGCCGCATGGCGCTACATCCCGAGCCGCGCCGTGCGGACCGCATTGATGTCGGCGAAGGCCCTGATGCGCGCGCGAACTTCGTCCGGCACCGGATCGTCGAGCGTGAGGATCATGAGCGCCTCGCCTCGCGGGTGGAGCCGGCCGACCTGCATCGACGAGATGTTCACGTCGTGCTCGCCGAGCAGCGTTCCGACGCGGCCGACGAGGCCGGGCTTGTCCTGGTGCTTCGTCAGGAGCAGGTGCCCCTCGACGGGGACGTCGACCCAGAAATCGTCGATGAACACGATGCGGGGCTCGCCCTGCACCAGGGTCCCCGCGACCTGGGTCGACCCGACGCTCACGGACAGGAGCGCGGCGTAACGCGCGGCCTCAGTCTCGCGGCGCTCCTCTATCACCAGGCCGCGTGAGCGCGCGAGGTCTAGCGCGTTCACGAGGTTCACGCGCTGCTCGCTGAATGTTTCGAGCAGTCCCTTTACCGCGGCCGCGCGGAGCGGCTCGGGGTCGAGCTCGAGGACCGAACCCGCGTATGAGAGCGAGAGCTGCGCGGGCCGATCGTCGAGAAGCTGTGCCGCAAGCGATCCGAGGCGTTCCGCGAGGCGCAGCCAGGCAATCCCGCCAGCCTCCTCCGCCGGCGGTCGTGGCGCATTGACCGCGAATCGCGCCGGCCTTCCGTCGAGGACGTCGAGGATCTGCTCGACGACGTCGACGGCCACATTCGTCTGCGCCTCCGCCGTCGAGCCGGCGATGTGCGGCGTGAGCACCGTGCGTGGCGCCCGGCGGATCGCGGCGTCGGCCGGCAACGGCTCCTCCGCGAAGACGTCGAGCGCGGCGCCGGCGATCGTGCCCTTCTCCAGCGCCGCGGCGAGCGCGTCGAGGTCGACGACCTCGCCCCGCGCCGCGTTCACGACTACGGCAGTCGGCTTCATCTTCGTGAGCGCGGCCGCGTCGACAAGCCCCCGAGTCTTCTCGGTGAGCGGCACGTGGAGCGAGATCACGTCCGCGGTGCGAACGAGCTCGTCGAGCTCGACGAGCCGCGCGCCCGCGGCCCGCGCGGAGGCCTCCGTCGCGAAGGGATCGTGCGCGATCACGGTCATGCCGAAGGCCGCCGCGCGGCGTGCCACCTCCCCGCCGACCCGTCCGACCCCGATGAGCCCGAGCGTCTTTCCGCGCAGCTCGCGGCCGATGAACTTCGACCGGGTCCACTCACTCGCGCGGACGCTGCGGTCCGCGTCGACGACCCGGCGCAGGAGCGCGAGCGTCAGCGCGACGGTGTGCTCCGCCGCCGCGACGATGTTGCCGAGCGGCGCGTTCACGACATACACGCCGCGCGCGGTCGCCGCCGGCACGTCGATATTGTCGACACCCACGCCCGCGCGGCCGACCACCTGGAGGCGCTTCGCGGCGTCGAGGATGGCAACGGTCACCTTCGTCTCGCTGCGGACGACGAGCCCGTCGGCGTCCGCGAGACGGGCCGCGAGGTCGGCCTCCTTCAGGCCTGTCGTCTGGCGGACCTCGCAGCGTGCGCGGAGCAACGCGAGACCCTCTTCAGCGAGAGGGTCCGCGACGTGAACGATGCTGCGGCGGCTAGCGACGAGAAGCGACCGCAGTCGGGGGGCTCTGCCCCCCGGCCCCCGCGACGCGTGCGGTCGACGAGGCGCGGGCGGCCGCACGAGTCGGCGGTTGCGCGGTCTCCGCGTATGCGCGTAGCGCGGCGGTCATCGCGACGCCCGGCTCGACGGGCTGGTTCAGATCACGCAGCGTCAGCTCGAGAGCGCTGAAGAACGCCACGATGTCCTGTAGCGTGACGAACCCGAGGTGCGCGACCCGCACGAGCTGACCTTCCATCTTTCCCTGACCGCCGGCCACGATCGTGTCGTGGTCGTCGCGCAGGATGCGAATGAGGTTCCGTGTGTCGACGCGCGCCGGCGGCCGGAACGCGGTTACCGCGGGCGACGCGTAGCGCTCATCCGCGAAGAGCTGCAGGCTTACCGCCTGGAGCCCGCGACGCGTCGCGCGCGCCAGGTCGCGGTGGCGGCGGATGATCGCCTCGAGGCCTTCTTCGGCGAGGAGCCGGAGCGATTCTTGGAGGGCGATGAAGATCGTGACGGCAGGCGTTGCCGGGGTCTGCGCCTTCTCGAGCGCGGCCTTGTACGCGGCGAGGTCGAAGTACGCCTTGGGCAGATTCGATTTCTCGTACGCCTTCCAGGCACGCGGGCTCATCGTCACCATGGCGACGCCGGGTGGCGCGCCCCACGCCTTCTGCGAGGCCGTGATCGCGACGTCGATCCCCCATGCGTCGATCTCGAGCTCCGCGCAGCCGGCCCCGGAGACGCTGTCGACGATGAGGAGCTTTCCCGAATCGCGAACGACCGCGGCGATGTCCTTGAGCGGATTGAGGACGCCGGTCGACGTCTCGTTGTGCGTGACGAGGATCGCTTTCGCGCTGTCCTTGCCTTTTTCCTTGGCGAGCTCGTCGCGAACGAGGTCGGGCTCGATGGCCCGGCCGTACGGCACGTCGACACGCCGGGCGTCGACCCCGTACGCCTTGCAGATCGCCGCGAAGCGCTCGCCGAACGCGCCACAGCTGAACGTCAGCACCTTGTCGCCGGACGACAGCGTGTTGGCGATCGCGGCTTCCATCCCGCCGGACCCCGATGCGGAGAGGAGCAGGACATCGTGCTCGGTGCGGAGAAAATCCTGGAGCGCGCGAGTCAGCGCCGCGAGGAGCGCGGCGAACTCAGGCCCGCGATGGTTTATCAGGGGTCTCGCCGACGCGGCGAGCACCGCCTGTGGAACGAACGTGGGACCGGGAATACGGAGGTTCTGCGGACGGTACATTGACGCCCTCCCAGTGGTGATGATGCCAGCCGCCAATCGCGGCCACAAGGCGAAAGTCGCGCATGGCTGAACCGAAGTTCGCTCCGTCCATCCTTTCGGCCGACTTCGCCCGCCTCGCCGATGCGGTGAAGGCCGCGGAGCAGGCCGGCGCCGACTGGGTCCACGTCGACGTGATGGACGGTCACTTCGTGCCCAACCTGACCTTCGGACCGAAAATGGTGGCGGACCTCCACAAGGCCACGCGCCTCCCGCTCGACGTGCACCTGATGATCGACAGGTACGCCTCGGCCGGCGCCACGTACCTGACCATCCACGTCGAGGCCTCAAACGATGTGCCGGGCACGCTCCAGGCGATCCGCTCCCGTGGTGTGCGCCCCGGCATCACGCTGAACCCCGAGACCCCCGTCGACGCCGTGCTCCCGCACCTGGGCGCGGTCGATCTCGTCCTGGTCATGAGCGTCCGTCCCGGCTTCGGTGGCCAGAAGTTCATCGAGGGCTCGCTCGACAAGGTGCGCGCGATCCGCGCCGCGCTCGACCAGCGCCGGCTCGCCGTCGAGCTGGAGGTCGACGGCGGCATCAAGCCTGACAACGCCGCACGCGTCGCGGCAGCAGGCGCGACCGTGCTCGTCGCCGGCTCGGCGATCTACGAAGACCCTGATGGGCCGGTTGCAGCCCTCGCGAAGTTCAAGCGCGCCGTACTGGGTTAGGTGAAGCGCGACCCGACGCACTCTCGCGTTTCATGCGTTCATGTGCTGAATGGAACGTCGCGCGGCCGCGGCCGCGTTCATCCGCGAACGCACCTCGGCGATCATGGCGCGCGTGATCGCCGAAGCCATCGCCGGAGACGCGTCGAGCGTCGACCCGGCCAGGACGCGACGCCTTCTCACCGAATACCTCGAGCGGCGCGTCCCGTCGTGGCTGCAGGCACTCGCCACGAGCGACGAGGAGCGTGAACACGCCATCACGCGCCTCCTGCGAATCGATCAGGAGGCGGGCGTCGACGTTCCTCCGGTCGTGGTCCTTGGAACGGTTGCCATTGGCTACCACGTGATCGAGCAGGAGCTGCGCGTGCACGCCTCCGCGTACGGCTATTCCGCGGACGAGCTCTGGGCGGAGATCGACACGCTCCGCCGGCTGGTCACGGCACGGCGGCAGGCGATGGCCGACCGTGGCGAGGTGGCCTGAGCCCGAGCTACTCCGCGTCGCCCAGCCCCAGCTCCTCGAGGCGGGCGTCGCTGATGCCGAAGTGATGGGCGATCTCGTGCACCACCGTGTCGCGGACGATCACGGCCTGCCGCCTCGGCGACGAGGTCATGCGCTCGATCGGACGGCGAAAGATGCAGATGCGATCGGGGAGGTACGGCTCCTGGTAGCCGCGGGCGGTGAGCGGCACTCCTTCATAGAGCCCGAGGAGCGTCGCGCCATCGCGCATTTGGTCTTCGCTCGGCTCGTCCTCGATCACGATCTCGAGATTGCGGATCCGTTCGCGGAATTCCGTAGGAAGCTCCGCGAGCGCGTTGCGAACCAGCCGCGCGAAGCGCGCGCGGCGCAGATCGGACACATCCGCACTCTAGCGTTGCGGGGCTCCGCCCCCCATCCCCGAGGCTCCATCGTCAAGCGCCGATCGCACGCGCTCGAGCGCACGCGCGCGCAGACGGCAGACGCCTGACTCGGAGAGGCCGATCTCGCGTCCGATCTCGCGCAGCGTGAGGCCACGCCCGTACGAGAGGACCAGCACGCGGCGCTCGAGGGGCGGCAGATCCCGCAGCGCCCGAGCGACCAAAGACCAGCGAGCGTCCCGCGGCTCGGGGCGGCGCTGGCGCTGCGCGATGTCGCCGATGC
>Ga0209470_1003727_pt1 | contig 10391 bp, 9 predicted proteins | sample GraSoiAngelo_125_FD_185882 | JGI IMG/M metagenome (GOLD analysis project Ga0209470, IMG submission 185882) | Grasslands soil microbial communities from the Angelo Coastal Reserve, California, USA - 14_0927_05_40cm (SPAdes) (version 2) | ecosystem: Environmental > Terrestrial > Soil > Grasslands ... | reverse complement strand
CGCCGTGCGGGTGATACTTGCCGAGCACCTCGCCGACGATGGCCGCCGACTTCCGCGGCCGCGCCCCCGCCGTCAGGCGGAGGTTCTGGTACATGGCGTAGAGGATGCGGCGCTGGACGGGCTTCAACCCGTCGCGGGCATCGGGAAGCGCACGCGAAGTGATGACGCTGAGGGCGTAGCTGAGATAGCGCTCCTCGGCGGCTTCGCGGAGATCGGTCTCGAGTGGCAGTGCTGCGGCTCGACCCATCGTCCCCCTCCCCACCCCCGTCGGCCGGCATCTTAGCAGTCCGAACGGCGAAGGCGAGCGGCGCGCGCCCGCGCGCGGCCGGGCCGGTTTGCAAGGCTTTGCCGGCTGGCGCCGCGTATTCTCGGGGCTGGCCGATGGCACCGGCCTTGCTCCGGCGCCCTCCCGTGCAGAGAGGGGACGGCTCCATGGTGATCCGGGTGCTGCTCGTTGCGGACGGTCCGGACGCCGCGGCGACGGCCGTGTCGAACACCGTCGAGATCAACACCACCGACCCTCGCTGGCCGGCCTGGCTCGTGGATGCGATCACGTTCCAGGCCCGCGAAGGCGCCCGGCGGCTGCGCGATCGGCTGATCGCGGAGCAGGCGATCGCGGCCGACGGATCCGTATCGCTCCCGGCGGTCGGCCCCGCCGCCCAGGCCGGACGCTAGCCTGCCGCGCCGGGACTGTCGCTGCCGCGGCACGGCAGAGCAGCTGCGCCGTCGGTTCGCACCGAATTCGCGGTATCTGCGGCGACGACCCGACGCTCGCGGATATCGCTTCCCCAGACCCCGAGACCCGGGCCTACCGCCGGCCCGTGTTCGAGACCGGATACGGTGCCCGGTATCCTGAGGTCGCTTCGAGGGACGACGATGAGCGGGACGCAGCGCGAGTGGTGGGCGAAGCTCCGGGACTACTTCGACGGCAACGAGCGGTTCTTCTCCGAGCCGGGCCGAACGGAGCGCGAGAAGGCGCCGGTGCGTGAGTTCCTCAAGTATCTCGGCGTCGAGTTCCGGGAGGAGGAGTTGGCTGTCCCGCCGAAGGACGGCGAGGTGGAGGTGCGCTTCCGGGACGCGCGCCTGCAGAACGTCGAGCGCATGGAGCCAGCCAGTCGCCGGCACGAGGAGGTCCGGCAGTTCGCTGAGCACGTGCGGAGCGCCGCCCCGGAGGCACCCCCATGCGACAGCGTGCCGATGCGCACCGCCGAGCTGCTCAGGGAAGTGGTCAAGGCGCTGGACAAGAAGAGCCGCAAGACGGCGAACCGCGCCTCGCTCGACGCGCTGGTGTACGTAAACATCCCCGGTCGCCATCTGCACCCGGGGCCAGACGTGATCGAAGAAGACACGAGTATCGTGGCGCAATTCGGCTGGCGGTCGGTGTCGGTGCTATGGCCGCCCTACGCGGCCGTGATGTGCGCGAAGTCGGCGGCGCCGAGGTTCCTTCGCATGAAGACCGGGCGGATCATCCGCTATTCCGGTATCGCATGGGAGGGCGCGGCGCTGCCGGCCGGCGAGACCTCCGTCGCGCACGTCGCCTGGTCCGCTCTCGCCAACTTCGCCGTGGTGGGCTACGTCGCGCTCGGCGCCCTCGTTCTTGCCACTCGCGCGATGCGCGACGCGTTCGGTACACTGGGCACTCGGCTTGCCCACGAGGTGTGGGTCGTCGAGGCGGAGTCCGCGACCCCAGCCGGCTGGAGCGTCGTGAGCACTTGCGTGTCACTTCAAGATGCCACGGCGCGCCTCGGCCATTTGGCGCAGCGGTTCGCAGGCGTTCCCGTCTTCGAGCGTCGCCGCTGGCGACTGCGCGAGGTCACGACGGGCGAAGTCGTGCCGGGTGAGCTATTCGGCTGCTGGCCGAACGGCGACGGCGGCCTCGGAGAGCCGTGATTGACGGATAGCGGATCGCGTGCCGGCATCTCCTGGCGCGCGTACCAAGAGGGAACGAGCGGTGCCGTGTGCCCGTTGACCGATCTCGGCGACTATGTCGTCCACCACGACCCGTTCGTGTTCTTCAACGACATCACCCGGGCCAACGACGCCCACGCGCCGTCCTGCGTCGCCCATGTGCGCCCCTACGCTGAGCTGCAAGCCAGCCTCAACGACGACACGGCAGCACGCTACAACTTCATCACACCAAGCGTGTGCGACGACATGCACACCGACTGCGCCCCGCTGAACGACAGGGTGAAGCAGGGTGACACGTGGCTGTCGACGGAGCTGCCGAAGCTCCTCGTCTCACGGGCCTACGCCAACAACGGCGCCATCTTCATCACCTGGGACGAGGGCAAGCCCGGCGACGGCCCGATCGGTATGATCGTGCTCTCGCCCAAGGCCAAGGGCGGGGGGTACCAGAACACCATCCACTACACCCACAGCTCGACGCTGCGCACGATCGAGGAGATCTTCGGCGTGACCCCGATGCTGGGCGACGCGGCGAACGCCACCGACTTGAGCGACCTGTTCGCCAGCTTCCCGTAGACGGGCGCGGCCGGAGCGACCTCAGGGCGCCGCGGCCGGACGCCCGGCCTCGCCGCCGTAGATCTGGTTCTTGTAGAAGCGCTCCTGGCCGAAGCGCATGGTGTGCGGACGCCCGAGCCGCTCCTTCAGGAAGTCGACCGCGAAGAGCGGCGTGAGCTGCTTCTCGTCCCAGGCGTACGCCTTCAGGAACTGCTCGTTGTCCTTGCCCTTCTTGTCCCACTTGGAGAGCAGCGACGAGGTGAAGTAGACCCGCTTCCCGTCCCAGGTCTCCGACACCATGCCCACCTGGGAGCCGATCTTCCGCTCGTGCACCAGCTTCGGCTCGTGCGGGTCGCTCACGTCGTAGACGCGGCAGGTGCCGTCCATGAAGGTGCCGACGAAGAGAAAGCGATCGTCGGCCGAGAGGCTGAAGTCGGCGGGAAGCGGAATGTACATCGGGTTCGCGATGTCCGCGACCGCGCTCGCCGTGAACGAGCCGTCGTCCTGCTGCTCCACCAGCCAGAGCTTGGAGGTCAGCGCGGTGGTGGTGAAGGCGTAGTCGTGCCGGGGCCCGAGGGCCCAGCGGATCTCCAGCGGGGCGCCGCGCACGTCGAGCGTCTGGATCGGCTTGCGGGCGTGGAAGTCCCAGACCACCATCGTGTTGCCGAAGCGCTTCACCGCCTGCGCGTCGTTCATCACCTTGCCGATCGGCGCCATGTAGTTGTTCCAGCCGGTGAAGGACGACGTGAGCATGCGGTTGAGCCGCGGCTGCACCCGGGCGTCGTAGCCGTACGGGGCCTTGTCCGGCAGCCAGAGCGTCCGGATGAACTTACCGTCGTTGTCGTACTCGACGAGCGCCGTCCTGCCGCCGTGGTCCTTGCTGTTGGAGAGGCCGGTGATCAGCATCCGACCCGGGAGGGCGAAGAAGGTGTGCGGGCCCACGACGCCGCCGCTGTCCTTGACGAAGGTGGCGATGGTGCGGACGAGCTTCGGGTGCGCCGGGGCCGGCGCCACGTCGAAGACCCAGATCATGCTGTCGTCGAGGCCGCCGGCCCAGAGGTAACGGCGGTCGTCGGTGAAGCCCGCATCATGCGCCTCGTGCCGGCCGCCCACCGACACCGAGGAGATCACCTTGCCGTAGTGTGCCGCGTCCGCCGGGTTGGCGCCGATCGCGACCAGCTTGTCGGAGCCGTCGCCCACGCCCTCGATGCCGAGCGTCCAGACGTAGACGTAATCCTCCTGCCCCATGATCCTGGGCATGTACGGCGACAGGCAGGTCTCGTCCGCGCGCGCCGCAGCGAGACCCAGCAGCAGGGCGGTCAGCGCCGCGCTCGTCACGAACCGGTGGGTCGGACGCTGAGCCGCTGACGCCGGCCGGCAGCGCACGGGGCCGTAGCCGGCGGACCTACGCCGCCTTCCGCCCCGTGTTGCGCACGCTCTCCAGCTGCCAGCGCGCCATCGTCACCACGTCCGAGAACCGCTCGCCCAGCTTCCGCACGACCGACGCCTCGAAGCCCGAGTGCATCTTGCAGTTGTGGCAGCGCGGGTCCTGGCGCGTCTCCCAGTAGTCCCAGTCGACGCCGCCGAAGAACTCCTTCCAGGTGGCGTAGTGCTGCCCCTCGATCAGGTAGCAGGGGCCCTTCCAGCCCTTCGGCGTGAAGGTGGGGTTGCCCCACGGCGTGCACGGGTATTCGCGCAGGCCGGCCGCGAACTGGAGGAAGAGCGGCGTGGACGATATCTTCCTGTAGCGCTTGGCGAGGGCGACGATGCGGCGGAACTTCTGGTGGATCTCATCGAGGAAGAGGAAGTGCTCGTCGCCGGGGATGGACTCGTAATGGTAGCCGGGGGAGAGGAGGATGCCGTCCACGTCGAGCTCGGTCAGGAACGCGCACATCTCCTCGATCTCCTCGACGTCGGTCTCGCGGTACACGGTGGTGTTGGTGCAGACGTAGTAGCCGAGCCGCTTCCCCTCCTTGATCATCGCGATCGCCTTGTCGAAGACGCCGGCGCGGTCGACCACGTAGTCGTGCGTCTTCTGCATGCCGTCCAGGTGGACGTTGATCGAGAGGCGCTTGTGGGGCCGGGCCTTCCTGTAGAAGCGGTCCAAGAGGATCGCATTGGTGCACATGATGACGTGCTTGCGGCGCGCGATGATACCCTCCACCAGCTCGACGATCTCCGGGTACACGGTCGGCTCGCCGCCGCACACCGAGACCACCGGCGCGCCGCACTCGTCGACCGCCGCGAAGCATTTGGAGAGCGAGAGACGGTCCTTCAGGTCGCCCGTGTAGCGCTCGGGCGAGCAGCCGATGCAGGCGAGGTTGCAGGTGTGGAGCGGCTCGAGCATGAGCACGACCGGCACGCGCTTGTTGCCCGCCCACCAGTTCTTGAGCTGCCACCGGACCATGTCGGTCGCGATGTGGAGAGGATATCGCATCGAGCCTCCTCGTCGGTCAGCCGCCGGCGGCGATCGCCGCCTCGGGCGGGGCGGCGAGCGCCTCCACCTCGAGCGCGGCCATGATGGCACCGAGCCGGCGCGCCGCCAACCGCTGCCGCCGCGCGAGCCGGGCGGCCGCCGGCCAGAGCCGCGGCCGGAGCACAATCGTCGCGAGCGCACCGCCGGCGCGCACCTCGCCCGTTGCCTCGTCGATGACGTCGAGCGCGGCGGGCAGCGCCTCGCCCGCCCCGTCGAGCACCACGCGGAGCGCGGCGAAGGGGACCCCCCGGGTGCGGGCGGCGGCCGCGAGCGCGCCGCTCTCCATCTCGACGGCGAGCGCGCCCGTTGCGCCGAGCGCCACCTTGGCCGCCGCGGTGCCGAGCACGACCGGGCTCGCGACCAGCGCTCCCGCGTGCACGCGGAAGCCCCGTCCGGCGGCCCAGACGGCCAGGCCCGCGCCCGCTGCAGGCACGCGCTCGGCGGGCTGGCCAGCCCCCTCGAGCACGATCACGCTCTCGGCCGTGACCAGGTCGCCGGCAGCGAGCCAGTCGACCAGCCCTCCCGCGCAGCCGCAGGCGAGGAAGGCGCCCGCGGGCGGCGCTGCCGCCGCCGCGGCCGAGGCGCGCGCCGGACCGATCCCGGTCTGCACCACCAGGCACGAGGCGCCGTCGGCGAGTCGACCGCTCCAGGTGCGCGGCGACCCGGCCGGCTCCACCGCCCGGAGTGCCTCGGTCACGGCCCGCCGCTCCCAGCCGAGCGCGGTGAAGATGGCGAGATCAAACATGAAGTGAGACCCGGCAGCTACTACAAACCGATCGGTCAGGCAACCGCTGGCCGAGTGGTCAGGACGCGACTTCAGGCCACCTGGCTCGGCGCCGCCGCCCGGCGCTGGCGTTCGGGGAGGACGGGGCTGTGCCGCTCCACCCGCTCGACCCCGGCCAGGACGCGGAGCTCCTCGAACCCCGCCTGGAGCAGATCGCACAGGCCCTCGCTGTTCGGCACCAGGGCCGGGTCGGCCGTGATGCCGATGGTGAGGGTGTCGGCGTAGCTCAAGATCGCGAAGGCGAGACCCACCCCCTGCGTGAGGGGCACGACCGGGACGAGCTTCTCGAGCCGCTTCCCCTGCACGTAGAGCGACACGGGCGGTCCCGGAATGTTGGTGCAGACGGTGTTGATGGGCGAAGCCTGGACCTGGAGCCAGCCGAGGGGCTTCTGTACCGCCGCCGGCAGGAACTCCATCAGGTCCAGCACGCGGGTGAAGCGTGCCGCCTGGCCGCGCTCCTTCAAGTGCGCGGTCGCCGCCCGCACCTGGCGCAGGCGCTCGAGGGGGTCGAAGATGCGGACCGGGAGCGGCGCCACCAGCATCGACACGCGATTGCCGAGCTTCAGGTGCTCGTCGCTCCGCCGCACGTTGACCGGCAGCATGGCGCGCAGCTCGATGCGATCGGGGTTCTGACCCGCGCGCTCGAGGTAGGCGCGCAGCGCGGCGCTGATGGTCGACAGCACGACGTCGTTCACCGTGCCGCCGAGGCGGTCCTTCACCGCCTTCACCTCGTTGAGGGAGAAGGTCGTCCACACGATCCGGCGGAGAATGCTCACGTGGCCGTTGAACGGCGTGGAGGGGACGTCGGACAGCACCATGCGGCCCAGCTCGGCGACGGCGTCGACGGCGTGCCGGAGCTCGGCGAGCGCGCGCCCGGGATTGCGCGCCAGGTCGACCACGGCGTGCACGCGCGCGAGGCCGCCCTGCACGCCGTCGCGCACGGCGCGCAGGAGTTGCAGCGTCGGGGTGGGCAGCGCTGGCGCCTCGCGCCTCCCCTCCGGCGGCGGCACCGGCGCGGGGGTGGGGCTCGGGTCGAACATCACGCCGAGGAGCTGCACCCCGCTCACGCCGTCGATCATGCAGTGATGCACCTTGGCGAAGATGACGCTCCGCTCTTCGCGGTAGCCGTCGATCTGGTGCAGCTCCCAGAGCGGCCGCGAGCGCTTGAGCGGCTGCGCGAAGAGGCGGCTCACGAGCGTGACGAGCTGCTCGTCGCTGCCCGGCGGCCGAAGCTGCTGGTGCAGCACGTGGTGGCGGATGTCGAACTGCGGGTCGGGCTCCCAGGTGGGATGCGCCAGGTTGAGCGGCACGGACACCACGCGCTCGGTGTAGCGCGGGATGAGATGCAGGCGCCCGGCGAGGTCGGCGAGCAGCCGGTCGAAGTCGATCGCCCCCTCGACCGTGTACACGCCGCCCACGTGCAGGAGCTGCCCGGTACGCTCGAGATAGTAGAAGGCCGCATCGAGCGACGTCATGCGGCTGCCGTTGGTGGGCTGCGACATCGCCCGCCTCAGGTGCCTTCGAGGACGAACGTCACCTGCACGGTGGCGCGGTACTCGGCGATCTTTCCGCCCTCGACCGCGGCGTTCTCCTTCAGCACCTCGATGCCGGTGATGCCGCGCAGCGTCTTGTTGGCGCGCTCGAGGGCGTTGCGGACCGCGTCCTCCCAGCTGTGCGGCGAGGCGCCGATGATCTGCGTGATGCGTGCGACCGCCATGATCCCCTCAGTCCAGGACGAAGGTGATCTTCATGTCGACCCGGTACTCGACGATCAGCCCGCGCTCGACCTTGACCCGCTTGCCGAGCACCTCGAGCCCGGTGATGCCGCGCAGCGTGCGCGCCGCGCGGGCCATCCCCTCCTCGACCGCCTCCCGGAAGCCGTCGGGGGACGACGCGATGATCTCGGTGACCCGGGCGACCGCCATCCGGCCCCGGCGTAACAGAGATGCGCGACCTGGCGCAAGCTCCGCTTTGGCGGCCATACTGCCGGCCCCATGGGAGCGCTCGCCCTCGCCCGCCGCCACCTCCGGGGCCAGGGCCCGCGCGCGGCGCTCACCGCGGCGGGGGTGGCGTGCGGGGTGGCGCTCGTGGTCGCCATCCGCATCATCAACGCGAGCACGCTCGCCTCGTTCACCGACGCGATCGAGGACCTAGCCGGCACGGCGGCCCTCCAGGTGCGCGGGCCGGGGCCCTTCCCCGAGGAGGTCGCGGAGCGGCTCCGCGCGATCCCCGGCGTCGACCACGCCGTCCCGATCGTCACCGCGACCTTCTTCGGCACGGAGCCCCCGATCGCCGGCGAGGCCCTCTCGGTCTTCGCCGCCGACGTGACCGACGGGCACGCCATCCGTACGCTCCACCTGGTCAAGGCCGGCGAGCACGTGGTCGACGACCCGCTCGGCTTTCTCGTCGACCCGCGCAGCCTGATCGTGACCGACGCGCTCGCTGCGCGGCTCGGCATCACGACGGGCGCGTCGCTCCCGCTCCGCACCCCGCACGGCATCGAGACCTTCACCGTGCGCGGCGTGCTGCCGCCCGGCGGCGTCGGGCGCGCCTTCGGCGGCAACCTGATCCTGATGGACGTGGTTGGCGGGCTCATCGATCAGGTGGACGTGACCCTCGAGCCGGGCGTGCGGGTGGAGGACGTGGAGCCGCGCCTCGACGCGGCGCTCCCGGCGGGGCTCGAGGCGATCCGCCCCGCTCGCCGCGGCGAGCAGATCGAGCGCTACCTGGCCTCCTTCCAGACCCTGCTCTCGGGGCTCTCGGGCCTGGCGCTGCTGGCGTCCATCTTCGTGGTCGGGAGCGCGGTCGCGACCTCGGTCGCCGCCCGCCGCCGCGAGCTCGGCATCCTCCGCTGCGCCGGCGCCGAGCGGCGCCAGGTGGCCGCGCTCGTGCTGGGCGACGCGCTCGCCACGGGGACGGTCGGCGCCGCGGCGGGCGTGCCGCTCGGGATCGTGCTCGCGCGCCTCCTCCTCCGCACGGTGAGCGAGTCGACCGAGCTCATCTTCTCGATGACGGTCTTCACGGCCCGGCTCGAGCTGTCGGCCTGGTCGCTCGTCGTGGGCGTCGCCACCGGCATCGGGGCCGCCGTCTTCGCCGCCTGGCTGCCCGCGCGCGACGCCGCGCTCGTCTCGCCGCTCGTCGCCGTGCGCAGCGCCGACGCGGAGCACGCCACGCGCCGCTGGCGGCCGCACGGGACGATCCTCGCGGCCGCCCTGCTCACGGGCGGCGGGCTCTGGGCCGAGAAGCGCTTCGACTCGCCCTGGTGCGGGAACGTGGCCGCGCTCGCCGCCGACTTCGCCCTCGTGCTCGTCTTCATGCGCCTTGCCGGCGGGGCCGCGGCCCTCTTCCTCGGCCCCGCGCGCGAGGCGCTCGGCTTCGCGGGCCGCCTCGCCGTCGACCGCCTCGTTCGCATCCCGGACCAGCTCGCGCTCGCGGCGGCGGTCCTCGCCCTCGGTCTCGGCCTCATGATGACGGCCGCGACCGTGGCGCGGAGCTTCGAGCAGTCAGTGCTCGACTTCATCCGCCGCCAGGTGCACGCCGACCTGGTGGTCGCCTCGACCGCCACCACGGGCTGGATCGAGGCGCCGCTCGACGAGGGCGTCGGCGACCGCCTCGCGGCCGTCCCGGGCGTGGCCCGCGTCGAGCGCGTGCGGCTCGCCGAGCACGCCTACCGCGGCGCGCGCATCAGCATCGACTCGCTCGACGCGAGCGCCTTCGCGCCCGAGCGCGAGGCGGACTTCAGCTTCGCGGCGGGCGATCCGCAGGCGGCGCTCGCCGCGGTGCGCGCCAGCACGGGCGTCCTCGTGTCGCGCAACTTCGCGCGCCAGTTCGACGTGGGCGTGGGCGCGACGCTCCGTCTCGACACGCCCGGCGGGCCGTTCGAGGCCCGGGTGGTCGGCGTGGTGGTGGACTACGTCTCGCCGCGGGGCAGCGTCATCCTCGCCCGCCCGACCTACCAGCGCTGGTGGGCGGATCGGGCGGTCAACCGCTTCCACGTGACGCTCGCGCCCGGCGCGTCGCTCGACGCCGTCCGTCACGCGGCCTTCGCGGCGGTGGGCGCCGCGCAGGGCGTGAAGGTGCTGACCCAGCGCGAGCTCTATGCCTACCACCAGGACGCCGTGCGGCGCGCCTTCCGCCTGACCGACGCGCTCGAGATCCTGCCCCTGGTGGTCGCCGCGCTCGGCCTCGCCGAGGCGCTCCTCGCCGTCTCGCTGGATCGCCGCCGCGAGTTCGCGCTCCTGCGCGCGGCAGGCGCGACGCGTGCGCAGGTGGCGCGCGCGGTGGTGGGCGAGTCGGCGGGAGTGGGCGTGCTCGGGCTCGCCGGCGGGCTCGCGATCGGCCTCGTCCTGGCGCTCCTCTGGGTGCGGGTCAACTTCACCTACCAGCTCGGCTGGGAGATCGACTTCCACTTCGCCGCGGGGAGCATCCCCGCGGCCGCGCTGGCGGCGCTCCTGGTGAGCATCCCCGCCGGGCTCCTGCCCGCCCGGCGGGTGGCGCGGCTGCCGGTGCTGGAGGCGCTGCGGGCGGAGTAGCGACCGTGGTAGACGGGACCGGCCATGGGGCGCCCTACCTTCTTCGCCCTGCTGCTCCTCGCTGCTTGCGGCGGCATGCGGCTCGAGGACCGCACCACCGACCCGACGCTCCCCGCCGCCGCCCTCGAGGTGGTCGCCG
>Ga0209470_1003725_pt1 | contig 10396 bp, 8 predicted proteins | sample GraSoiAngelo_125_FD_185882 | JGI IMG/M metagenome (GOLD analysis project Ga0209470, IMG submission 185882) | Grasslands soil microbial communities from the Angelo Coastal Reserve, California, USA - 14_0927_05_40cm (SPAdes) (version 2) | ecosystem: Environmental > Terrestrial > Soil > Grasslands ... | reverse complement strand
GCGGAGGACGAACATGCCGATCAGCACCCCGTACGCGGCGGCGACGGCGCCCGCCTCCGTCGGCGTGAAGACGCCGCCCAGAATGCCGCCGATGATGATCGCGGGCACCACGAGGCCGAGCGTGGCGCCCCGCAGCGCCCGCAGCACCCGCCGAACGCTGAACCGCTCACCGCTCACCGGGAAGTTTCGCCGCCGCGCCTGGATGGCGACCAACGCCATCATCGTCAGGCCGATCAGCACGCCCGGAATGATCCCCATGAGGAAGAGCTTGCCCACCGAGATGCCGCCGCCGTAGACATAGGCGAAGACGAGCATGGCGACGCTGGGCGGGATGATGGGCCCCATGACGGCGGATCCCGCAATGACGGCGGAGGTGAAGCCGCCCGGGTAGCCTTGCCGCACCATGCTGGGCGCCAGCATCGATCCGATCGCGGCGCACTCAGCCAGGGCGACGCCAGTCACGCCGGCGAACATCATGCTGGTGACGATGACGACGTAGGCCAACCCGCCGCGGAAGTGACCGACGAGACTGTTGGCGAAGGCGATGAGGTTGGGCAGGATGCCGCAGCGCTGCATGACGTCGCCCGCGATGACGAAGAACGGGATGGCGAGCAGCGGAAACGAATCCATCCCCGAGAACATCAGCGTCGGCAGCACCGCGATCGGGACGACGCCCGACAGCCAGATGAAGGCGAGCCCGCCGAGCCCCAGGCAAAACGCGACCGGCACGCTGAGCACCATGGTCACGGCGAAGACGGCCACGAGCACCAGGATCAGCATGGGCTCACAGATCTTCGATAGGCAGGTCGCTGCCCTGGGCTTCGACCAGGCCGAAGCGCCGTCCGACGATGACCAGCGCCATCAGCACGGCGCCGACGGGAATGGCGAGGTAGAACCAGAAGATCGACACGTGCAGCGTGGTCGTGAACTGGTCCCGCTGGTTCGGCAGCGTCTGGAGGCTCGCCCACGTGAGGGTCAGGAGGAAGAGCAGCGCGAGGGCGTCCGCGACGAGCGAGGCGACCTTGCCGACCGTCGGACCGAACCGATCGCCGATCCCGCCCGTCGCCACGTGGGCGCCGTCCCGCAGCGCGACGACTCCACCCAGGAACGCGACCCAGACCATCGTGTACCGCGTCAGCTCCTCGGTGAAGATGAGCGAGGAGCCGAACCCGTAGCGGAGGACGACCTCCACCACGACGGTCAGGAACACCGCGCTGATCCCGACGAGGGTCAGCGCCTCTAGGATTCGCGTCGCGCCGCGGACCAGCGCCCGCATGGCTACCTGTTGAGCGCGATTCCGATGTCGACGAGCTCCTTGCCCTTCGGCCCGAGATCGGCCAGCGCCTGGCCGTAGAGGCCGTGCGCCACCTTGCGGAGCTCCGTAATGGTGGTCTCCGGGACGGCGTTGACCTGCATCCCCGCCGCCTCGAGCTTCTTGAGGAGCTCGTCGTTGTCCCGCTGGCTCTCGGCGCGCTCGAACGCCGCCGCTTTCTTCCCCGCCGCCACAAGGGCCTTCTGGATGTCGGCCGGCAGCTTCTCGTAGGCCGCGCGGCTCATCAGCACGTTGCCCGGCTCGTTCACGTGCTTGGTCAGCGAGTAATACTTCTGCACGTCCGGCAGCTTCTCGAAGAAGACGACGCCCGGCGGGTTCTCCTGGCCGTCCACCACGCCCTGCTGCAGCGCGGGATAGACCTCCGCCCAGTCCATGGGCGTCGGCGAGGCGCCGAGCGCGCGCCAGAACGTGACGTGGATCTTCGTCGGCAGCGAGCGCAGCTTGAGGCCCTTGATGTCCTCCGCGACCCGGATCGGCCGCTTGTTGTTCGAGATGTGGCGGAAGCCGTTGTCCCACCAGCCGACGACCTTGAACCCCTTCTCCCAGAGGAGCGCATCGACGGTGTCACCCATGCGGCCGTCGAGCGCCTTGAACATCGTCTCCGTGTCCTTCCACAGATAGGGCAGCACGAAGGTGCTCATCTCCGGGACGAAGCGGCTCACGTGGGCGACGCCGCAGAGCACGAAGTCCGTGCTGCCCAGGCGCGTCATCTCGAGGCTCTCGCGCGTGGCGCCCAGCGCGTTGGAGTGGTAGACCTGCACCTCGACCTGGCCCTTCGTCTCCTCGGCCACCAGATGCTTGAACTTCTCGGCGCTGCGTCCCCACGCGTGCTCCTTGGAGTTGGGCGACGAGAACCTGAGCACGTACTTCGGCTGCGCCGCCACGCTCACGGCCAACGCCGTCAGAATCATCACCGTTATCACGCTCGCGAGCATCTTCCGCATGGCTCTCTCCTTGTCACCGCGGTGGTGAACAACCTATTGCTTCGTCACTAATTTAGCCCTTGAGGCCGCCAGCGCCCCAGCCGGCGATCAGATAGCGCTGAACGGCGATGAAGAAGACGAGCGCGGGAATCGTGACCATGACGCCGGCGGCCATGATGAGCCCCCAGTCGACGACGGCCATGTGGAAGAATTCGTTGATGCCGATGGCCAGCGTCTTCAGCTCGTCCTGGCCGATCAGCACCAGCGCGAAGAGGAAGTCGTTCCAGGCGACGATGAACGTGAAGATCGCGGTGGCGATGATGCCGGGCAGCGCCAGCGGCATGACGACGTAGACGAGCGCCTGGGCGCGGTTGGCGCCGTCGATCAGCGCGGCGTGCTCCAGCTCCAGCGGGATCGACTGGAAGAACGCGCGCAGGATCCACAGCGCATACGGCAGCGAGAACGAGATGTAGGTCAGCGCGAGCCCCGGGATCGAGTTGACCAGCCCGAGCTGTCGGGCCAGCAAGAAGAGCGGCACCAGCATGATGATCGGCGGGAACATGTAGGCCAGCAGCGTGAGGCGCGCCACGAACGTCCGCCCCCGGAACGCATACCGGGTGAGGCTGTAGGCGCCGATGACGCCGGCCACGAGGACGATGACGGTCGTGAGCGCGGAGACGATCACCGTGTTCTGGAAGTAGGTCCAGAAGTTCGTCTCGTAGAAGAGCTTGCGGTACGCGCGCAGCTCCCACTCGTGCGGCCAGAACGTCGGCGGCGACGCGAGCAGCTCGTGACTGACCTTGAGCGAGGAGACCACCATCCAGTAGAGGGGAAACGCGCAGAACGCGAACAGCCCCAGGCGGAGCGCCCATGCCGCCGCCCGAGAGATGGGTCGCCCGCGGCGGCGCTCACGCATCCTGTTCCTCCTCGGCGGGCGGAAACGCGATGAAATAAATCGTCACCGCCATGAGCAGCAGCGCGAGCATGATGTTCGAGAGCGCCGCCCCCATGCCCGCCTGATAGTAGGTGAACGAGCGCTGGTAGGTGAAGACGGGCAGCGTCCGGATCGCCTCGCCGGCGCCGCCGCCGAATCCCAGCAGCCACGGCACGTCGAACTTGGTGAACATCCAGATCCCGCGCAGGAGCAGGACGATCAGGAGCACGTTGCGGAGCTGGGGCAGCGTCACGTGGAAGAATTGCCGGACGGCCGAGGCGCCGTCCACGCGCGCGGCGTCGTAGAGCTCGGGCGGGATCGTCTGCAGCCGCGCCAGCACGTTCACCAGCACGAACGGAAAGAACGTCCACACGGAGAGCACGATCAGGACCCACATGATCGTGGCATGGGTCAGCCAGGCCTCCGGCATGCCGGGGATGTGCAGCGTGCCGAGCACGTACGGGATCACCCCGTAGAGGTCGTTCATCAGCCAGCGCCAGACGAACACGGCGATGACCGTCGGGATCATGTAGGGGAACAGGGCCACGCCGCGCAGGAAGTCGCACCCCACGAAGCGCCGGTGGAGGATCAACGCCCCGGCGACGCCGGCGAGGATCTGCAGCGTCGTGCTGCCGACGGCGTAGACGGTGGCCAGCCAGGCGCTGCGCCAGAAGTCGGGATCACCGAGCATCTGGGCATAGTTCCCGAGACCGACCCAGGTGCTGGTGGCCCGCAGCGAGTGCTTGGCGTAGAAGCCGAGCCACACGTTGTAGCCGACGGGGAACAGCGTGAACGCGAGCACCAGCAGGACGGACGGCAGGAGCAGGCCGATGCCGATCCACGCCTCGCGCCGGCGACGCGAGGGAATGGCCTACTTCGCCTTGCCGATGATGTCGCGAACGATCTTGTCGCTGGCTTCCTTCGCCGCCACCTTTGGATCTCGGCCGCGCTCCACCACGGCCATCACCATGTCCGCGAGGATGGGCGACGCGGCCACGTCGCCGATCCAGGGGATCAGCACGTCTTCAGGGTTGCTGACGAGCAGCGGGTGCGCCCGCCCGATCTCCACCCACTTGAGCTGCGCGTCGAGCCACGGCTTCCAGCGCTTGCGCTCGGGATGGTTCAGGTAGCTCGGGTCCTTGAAGTCCGCCTTGAAGATGGACAGCAGGTGGACCGGCACGGAGTCGCAGTACCGCCGGTAGTTCTCGGGCTTGAAGAAGAACTTCAGGAATTCCTTCGCCGCGGCCTTCTCGTCGGCGGGTGCGTCGGCGTAGATCACCCAGGGCTCGTTGTCGAACTGGGTCAGTGGCGCCTTGCCCATTGGCCCGATGGTCTTCGGCCACACCTGGAACACGTCAGGATTTCGCTTGTCGGGCGGCGCGTACTGGTCGATGTAGCCCGCCGTCCGCCCCCACATGAGCACGGAGGCGGCCTTGCCCGTCGCCCACGCCGAAAGCGTTTCCAGATAGTCGTGCGACGACCAGCCTGGCGGCAAGAACGGCTTGAGCTTCTTCCAGAACTCCAGCATCCCGATGATCTGTGGACTCTCGAGCGCGGGCTGGCCCTTGGCGTCGAAGACACTGCCGCCGTTGGCGCCCGCCCACATGTAGACGTCCTCGTTCACGAAGAACGGGATGCCGGCGAGCGTCAGCGCGTAGTACTGCGGCGGCTTGTTGAGCTTGGGCAGGTCACGGAGCAAGTCGTCCCACGTCCGCCAGCTCTGCGGATTCACCCCGGTGCCCGGCAAGTAGTCGCCGCGGCCGCCGAAGATCTCGGCGCCCCACGCATGCGTGATCCCCCAGTACTTGCCGTCCGGATACTTGAGCCACCGGAGCACCGATGGAAAGATCTTGTCCTCGCCGATCGCCTTGACCACGTCGTCCACCGGCTCGATCAGGCCCTTGGCGCGGAACGACGTTACCACGTAGCTCTGGGTGTGCGACGCGGTGGGCGGGCTCTTGGCCGCCATCGCCGCCTGGAGCTTTCGGTCCATGTCGCCCCAGCCCATGCCCTCGGCCCGGATCTCGATGTCCTTGTGCAGCTTGTGGAAGTCCTCGACGATCGCCTTCACGGCCGCGCGCGTCGCCGGGTTCGGCTCGGTGTCCCACATCGTCACGGCGATTTTCTTTTGGGCGGTCGCCCGGCGGGGGGCCGCGACTACGGCGGCGCCAGCGGCCAGCGTCGTGAGGAACTCGCGCCGGCCGAGTGTCCCTTCCTTCCGCTCCGTGACCAGCCGCTGGAGACCCGCAGTGTCCCGACGACCCATGGTGGTCCTCCTCGTCGCAACCCCGTCCGGGGCCGCGGTGGGGCGCCATCTTACACGAGGGTTGGAGCTCGTGTGTCGGCCACGAGGGGCACGGCGCCGGGCCGTGGCCTGTCATTCATGTCATGAATGGATATCATTCACGGTGTGAAGAAACGGGTGCTGCCCCGGCACGCCCAGCGCGCGCTGGCCGACCGGCTGCGGGTGATGCCGGCCGTGGTGGTCACCGGGGCGAGGCAGACGGGCAAGATCACACTGGCCCAAGCGCTGACGCCGGGCGCGCGCCGGTTCGTCTCCCTCGACGACCTCGATGCTCTGGAGCTGGCCCGGCGCGACCCGGAAGCACTGGTCGAGGGGCCGCCCGTCACGCTGGACGAGGTTCAGCGCGAGCCCGACCTGCTCCTGGCCGTGAAGCGCGCGATCGACCGCGACCGTCGCGCCGGCCGATTCCTGCTCACGGGCTCGGCCAACCTGCTGCTCATGCGCGGCGTGTCGGAGTCGCTCGCCGGCCGCGCCAGCTATCTCACGCTGTGGCCCATGGTTCGCCGCGAGCAGCGGGGCCTCGGCCGCTGCGGGCTCTGGGAAGAACTGCTCGGGGCCAAAGACTCCGAGTGGCTGGACCTCCTGCGCGCCGACAGGACCGGGCACGAGGACTGGATTGAGCTGGCGCGCCGCGGGGGCTTCCCGACCCCGGCCGTGCACCTGAGCACGGTCGCGGAGCGCGCGGTGTGGTTCGAGGGCTACGTCCGCACCTATCTGGAGCGCGATCTCCAGACTCTCTCGTCGATCTCCGCGCTGCCGGATTTCCGCCGGCTCATGCGGGCGGCCTGCCTGCGTCTGGGTCAGCTCGTCAACCAGACCGAGCTGGCCCGCGACGTGGCGCTGCCGCAGCCGACCGTGCACCGGTACCTCAACCTGCTCGAGACGTCGTACCTGCTGGTCCGGGTGCCAGCGTACGCGGTGAACCGCACCAAGCGCCTCATCAAAACCCCCAAGCTCTACTGGGGCGACGCGGGCCTGGCCCTGCACCTGGGCGGCGCGGCCGAGCCCACCGGCGCTCACCTCGAAAACCTCGTGCTGCACGACCTGCTGTGCTGGCGGGACGCGCGGGTCGAGCGCTCCGAGATCCTCTACTGGCGAACGGCGGCGGGCGAGGAGGTGGACTTCGTCGTCGAGGCCGGCCGCCACCTCGTCCCGATCGAGGTCAAGACCACGTCACGCCCTCGCCTGCGCGATGCCGGGCCGCTGCGCGCTTTCCGCGCCGAGTATGGCAAGGCGGCGCGCGCGGGCCTCCTGCTGCACACCGGCTCCACGCTCGAGTGGGTCGCCCCGGACGTCCTCACTGTGCCGTGGTGGCGGGTCTGCTGAATCGTTGATGCCGAAGTCAGCTCAGCTGGCTCCGGAACCGCCAGGCGCTGATGCCCACGAACAGGCTCGCCAGGGCGATGAGCGCGATGAGATTCGGGTAGACGACGTCGAGGCCGGCGCCCTTGACGAGCACGCTGCGCGCGATCGTGGCGAAGTGGGCGATGGGGTTGAGGAGCGTGAGCGGCTGCACCCACTTCGGCATCGCCTCGATCGGCGTGAGCCCGCCCGACAGCATCGCGAGCGGCGGATTGATGAAGAAGCTGATCAGCTGCGTCTGGCTGGCCGAGCGCGCGAACGTCGAGACGAACGTCCCGAGGCCGATGCCGGACAGCACGCAGCACGCGCAGGCGGCGAGCAGGAGCGCCGGGCTGCCGCGGAACGGGATGCCGAACACCAGCCGGGCCACGGCGATCACCAGCATGACCATCGTCATCAACAGGACGAAGAGCGGGGCCATCTTCGCCGTGATCATCTGAAGGGAGCTCGCCGGCGTCATCAGCAGCTGCTCGACCGTCCCCCGCTCCTTCTCGCGGATCATCGTCGCCGCCGACACGAGCGAGCCGTTCAGGATGATCAGCGTTCCGAACACGCCCGTCACGATGAACCAGGCGTTCACCAGGCCCGGGTTGTAGAGCAGCGCCGTCCGCAGCTCGACGGGCTCCGCGCGTGTCCCGGCGAGATCGCGGTTGAGGAAGGCCACGGCGCCCTCGACGTAGCCCTGCGCGATCTGCGCCGTATTCGCGTTCGCCGCGTTGAGCAGGACCTGCACGGTGGCCGGGCGCCCGCGCGCGCGCCGGCGCGCGAAGTCGTAGGGCACCACCACGCCGACGTCGAGTCGGCCGATGCCGAGCTCGCGCCCGAGCGTGTCCGTGGTCGCGTAGGAGCCGGTCAGCCGGAAGGTGGGGTTCTGCGTGAGCACGGAGATCAGCTCGCGGCTCTCGGCCGTGCGGCTCTCGTCCACGACGCCGAGCCTGAGGTCCTTGACCGTGGAATCGAGCGCGAAGCCGAAGAGGAGGATCTGCAGCGTCGGCGGCACGATGAGCGAGATCGCGAGCCGGCGGTCGCGCCGGATCTGCCGGAGCTCCTTCAGCGCCAGCGCCCAGAAGCGGCCCCCGAAGAGACGGCCGAGGGCCTGCCTCACGCCTTCACCTGCATGCGACGCATCGCGCGCCAGGCGAGCCCGTAGAACACCAGCCCGATGGCGCCGATGGCCAGCACCGCCCACCACACGGCCGGCCAGCCGCCCCCCTGCAAGAAGGCGTCGCGCACGATGAGGACGTAGTAGCGCGCCTGGACGAAATTCGAGATCCACCGGAGCGTGCCGGGGATGTTCTCGATCGGGAAGATGAGCCCCGAGAGCAGGAAGGAGAGCAGGAAGCCGCCCAGCGCGACGGCCTGCACGGCGGCGGCCTGGTTGGGAATGGCGGCGCCGACGAGCGAGCCGAAGCTCATCACGCAGAACACGAACAGCACGCTGCCGACGATCACCGGCGTGGGGTCGCCCGCGAAGCGCAGGCCGAAGAGCGTGAACATGAGCACGGCGAGCAGCATGCACTGCGCGAACCCGATCACCATGCCGGCCAGGATCTTGCCGAGCAGGAACTCGTGCGCCGAGATGCTCGAGACGTAGACCTGTAAGATCGTCTTCTGCTCGCCCTCGCGCGACATCGCGAGCGCGGCGAGCACCGTCGGGAAAATCGACAGGCCGAGCACGAGGAATCCGGGGCCGTAGAACTTTCGCGGCTCGCGGCCGGGATTGAACCAGAGCCGCGTCGCCGTCTGGATGGCCGGGACCGTCGCGCCGCCGAGCGGCCGCGCGAAGGCGCGCGTGATCTGGCCGGCGCTGCCGCGGATCAGCTGGGCGGTGTTGCCGTCGGTGGCGTCCACGAGCACCTGCGCCTCGACCGGCCGATGGCGGCGGATCTCGCGCTCGAAGTGCTCGGGGATGATGACCGCCGCGCGCGCCCGTCCCCTGGCCAGCATCGTCTCCGGCGACGTGGCGGGCGGCAGGGTCACCACGCGATAGGTCAGCGACGTGCGAAACGCGTCCGCGTACCGACGCGACAGCGGGGTCTGATCGAAGTCCTGGATGACGATCGGGATGTCGGTCACCGTCAGCGAGACCGTGGTGCCCATCAGCGCCGTGAGGCCCACGGGCAGCACGAGGGCCAGCCCCAGCGCGAGAGGGTCGCGCAGCAGCTGGGTGAGCTCCTTGCGGGCCTGGGCGATGATGCGCCGCATGCGATGGGCCGTCAGGCGGCGACGACGCCCTTCTCGGCGATGACCAGGAAGACGTCCTCAAGCGAGTAGTCCTCCTCCCTCGCCTCGCGCACCTGGATGCCCTCGCGCGCCAGCCTCGCCGCGAGGTCGCGCGCGGCCGCCTGCGCGTCGCCCTCGACGATGACGTGCAACCGATCGCCGAAGAGCGACACGCGCCACGGCTCGAGCTCCGTCTTCAGCACGGCCACCGCGCGCTGCGGGTCGTCGGCGAGCACCTCGAGCACGCGTCCGCCGTGCGCGGCCTTCACGCCGCTCGGCGTGCCCTCGGCCACCAGCTCGCCGGCGACCATGAATCCCAGCCGGTTGCACTGCTCGGCTTCTTCGAGATAGTGCGTGGTGACGAGGATCGCGGTGCCCTGGTCCGCGAGCTGGTTGATCATGGCCCAGAACGCGCGGCGGGCGATCGGGTCCACGCCCGACGTCGGCTCGTCGAGGAACAGCACGCGCGGCTCGTGCATGATCGCGGCGCCGAAGGCCACCCGCTGCTTCCAGCCGCCGGGCAGGCTGCCCGTGAGCTGGCCGCCCTTGCCCGGAAGGCCGGCGAAGTCGAGCACCCAGCGCTTGCGCGCCTCGCGCCGCTCGCGCGGCACCTGGTAGACGCCGGCGAAGAAGTCGAGGTTCTCGTCGATCGTGAGGTCGTCGTAGAGCGAGAACTTCTGCGACATGTAGCCGACCTGCTGCCGGACCTCCTCGGAGCGCAGCTCCCCGACCTCGCCCGCCAGGCGTACCTCGCCCCCGCTCGGCTCCAGCAGCCCGCAGAGCATCTTGATGGTGGTCGTCTTCCCCGCGCCGTTGGCGCCGAGCAGGCCGTAGACCTCGCCGTAGCGGACTTCCAGATCGATGCCCTTGACGGCCACGAAGCTCCCGAACGTCTTGCGCAAGCCGCGTGCGCCGATGGCGACCGGGTCGTCGGCCCGCTCGTGCTCGCGGCGGTCCGGGAACGGCAGCACACGCGTCTCGCCCTCGAGGCCGCGCAGGATCGCGACGAAGGTGTTCTCGAGCGTCGGCGACGCAGTTCGCACGCTCTCCACGGCGTCACCGAGCGCCTCACGAACCGCGCGTTCTCCGGACGTCACCTCGCGCACCAGCACGTCGAGCCGGTCGCCGAAGCGCTGGACGTCGGCGATCCCATCGCGCCCGGCCAGCGCCGCCTCCGCCCGGCGCAGATCGGTCGCGCGCACCTCCAGGCGCTGTAGCCCGAGGCTCTGGCGCAGCTCGGCCGGCGTGCCGGTCCGGTGCAGGCGCCCGTCGTGCATGAGCGCCACGCGATGACAGCGCTCCGCCTCGTCGAGATA
>Ga0209470_1003720_pt1 | contig 10399 bp, 7 predicted proteins | sample GraSoiAngelo_125_FD_185882 | JGI IMG/M metagenome (GOLD analysis project Ga0209470, IMG submission 185882) | Grasslands soil microbial communities from the Angelo Coastal Reserve, California, USA - 14_0927_05_40cm (SPAdes) (version 2) | ecosystem: Environmental > Terrestrial > Soil > Grasslands ... | reverse complement strand
GACGACCTCGCCAGCGACGATCTCTCGGTCGGCGCGTTTCTCCACGGCCGGGCGTCCTTCGATCTGACGGCGGAGCTTTGCGAGCGGCTGGCGCCCGACGCTTCGTTTCTGGACTTCTTCTGGCATTTTCGATCGATGAACCTACCGCTCGTGCGCCTGCTCGGTGCCGAGCCGCCAGCAGCAGCCACGTACCACGCCCTCTGCACCGGCTACGCGGGGATCCTGGCGGCGGTGTGGAGCCATCGGACCGGTCGCCCATTCCTCTTGACCGAGCACGGGATCTACGCGCGCGAGCGAAAACTCGAACTGGACCGAGCCGCGTGGTTCCGCGAGACCCGCGACCGCCGACGCTCGGACGGAACGGACGGAACGATCGACAACGAGACGGCCTCGGCTTTACGAAGGATTTGGGTGCGCTTCTTTCGCGCCCTGGCGCGATGCGCCTATGCTCGAGCCTCGAGCGTCGTCTCGTTGTCCGAGGTCAACCGAAAGAGGCAGATCGCCGACGGTGCCCCAGCCGGGAGGACGCTCGTCGTCCCCAACGGTATTGATCTCGAGGGATTCCGTGCGCGCGTTGCTGGGCCGTCTCGGGCCGCGGAGGGCCGCCCCGTGAGGGTCGCCTTCGTGGGACGACTGGTGCCGATCAAGGACATTGCCACGCTCATTCGTGCCTGTTTCCTCGCATTGCGGGTCGTCGACCTGGACGTGCGCATCATCGGTCCGATCGACGAGGATCCACCGTACGCCCGCCGGTGCCGGCGCCTGGTGGCGAAGCTCGGTCTCGGGCACGCGATTCGCTTCCAGAAGGCGCTGCCGATCGAGCGCATTTACTCCGATATCGACATCCTGGTCCTCACCAGCTTCAGCGAAGGGCAACCCCTCGTCATCCTGGAGGCCAACGCCGCGGGGATTCCGGTGGTTGCCTCCGACGTCGGGGCCTGTCGCGATCTCCTCGAGGGGCGGACCCACGTCGATCGACGGATCGGCCCGAGCGGCATCGTGACGCGGCTCGCCGCCCCCGAGGAGACCGCGGCGGCGATCGTTCGACTCGCTCAGGATCCCGGGCTGCGCCGTCTCATGGGAGCGGCAGGCCGGCGGCGCGTGGCCACGTATTATCGAAAGAGCGCCACCGTCTCGACGTATCGGACGCTCTACTCGGCCGGAGCGTGGCCGGCATCGGCTGGCGCCTCGAGCGCCTGATCCACCGGGGAGTATCCGGAGCCACCGCGGCTTACGCCACAGGCGCGGCCGTCATGGCTCTGCCGTGGGTGCTGACCACGGTGGTGCTGGTCTCTCTCCCGGCCGTCATCGGCCGAGGCAGGGCGGATACCGCCACCAGCGGAACCGTCGTGAACGTCGCCTACGCGGTCGCGCTGTTGGTGGCCGGACCGGTCCAGATCGTAGTCTCCCGCTACGCCGCGGATCGCCTTTACGAGGGACGGCTCGGAGCGATCGCGGCTCCGTTTTGTCGTGGGCTCGCCACGACGTTCCTTGTCTGCTCCGTTCCCGCCGCCTTCACGCTTCTCGCGTTGGGCCTGCCGCTTCGTGCCGCCTTGTGGGGCGCAGCCCTTTCGGCCACCGTCGGCGCTGAGTGGACCGCGTTGTCGGTCGGCAACGGACTCTGCTCACCCGCCCTCGTGCTCGGCGCCGTGGGTGCCGGATCGGCACTGAGCTTCCTCCTAGCGGTCTTTTTCGTCGCCGTCGCCGGGCTCGGCGTTCCGGGATACCTCTTCGGGTTGATCTCGGGTCAGACCCTTACGCTCGTGATCCTGCTCGTCGGCATCCTCCGGTCCCTGCCGGGCGAAGTCGACGAGAGGGCACGCCTCCTGCCCGCGTTTCGCGAATACGCGGCGCTCGCCGGGGCCGGGCTCGCCTTCAACGCCTGCCTGTACGTAGACAAACTCATCGCCTGGTGCCTGGTGGGCGGCGAGACGGCGGCGCTGCACGCCGGGGCATCGACCATCGCGTGGTTCTCGACCATTCCTTGCTTGGCGTGGATATTCGTGGAGGTCGAGACCAGGTTTCACCGACGCTTTCGAAGGTTCTACTTGGCCCTGGAGGGCGGAGCGCCACTCGCCGAGCTTCGTCGCGACGTTCGAGCACTCGTGGACGAGGCCGCACGACTCCTCCGCGGCGCCGCCTCCGTCCAGGCGGGAGTGACCGGATTCCTGCAGCTTGCCGCGGAGCCTTGGGCTCGTTGGCTGGGGTTGCCGCACGACGCGATCCTGCCTTATCGGCTCCTCCTTGTCGGAGCCGGCGCGCAAGCACTCGGCCTGCTCGGGCTCATCCTCCTCTACTACTTCGACCTGCGACGCGAGGCCCTTCTCTCCGCCGCAGGTCTCCTCCTGGCGATCGCCTTGTTCACCGCGGCAGCATCATGGTCAGGGCTACCGCCGAGTGTCGGAACGACGCTGGGCTGTTCGCTAGGTGCGATTCTGACTTGGGATCGCGTCTTTCGTGGGGTAAGTGCGGTGCTGCAGCACACGCTGCTCGGTCAGCCGTACGGTGCGGAACGAAGGGGGAGCCTGCGAGCGGAACGGCAGCAGTCGATTCGATAGAGGAGCGGAGGCGGGCCGGAGACGCGCCCTATCGGGTCCGCAGATCGGCTACGGGCGCCGGGCGATTCGTGTCCAGCCCGCCGCTGGCAAACTCGTGCGCGCCGATATCGATGGCGCTTCCCCTGAAGCGGGGCCCCCCGTCGACGTCCCACGCGCCTGAAAGGGGTTGGCCCTGGGCGTCGTTGCCGAGGTTGATTCCCGCGTCGATGGCGGGCGAAACCGCCTGCAGGTGTAGATCCGTGAGCGGGGTGACCAAGAGGGGATTCACGAACCGAGCACGGGCGTCTGGGTATGACCCTGGCGACGTGCTGCTGGCGCCGAAGTAAACGTTGTTGTCCACCACGACGTTGGTGTTGTTGCCTCCGCCGTTGGAGATGTAAGACTGGCCGGTCCTGGCGTAGAGAATGTTGTTCTTGATGGTGATCCCGTCGCAGTTGTATTGAAGCTCGATCTCACCGTTGGTGCCCTGATAGGTGGTGTTGTTGACCACGATCACGTTGTGCGCGTCGCCTCGGGCCGCGTCGTAGCCTCCCATGAGAATGTTGCCCTGGTAGCCCCGCGAGATGAAATTGTTGCGCACCGTGATGTTGCTGGTGGCCTTGCCGAGGTGCTCGCTGGCAACCTCGATGCCGATGTCACAGTTGTCGACCTTGTTGCGCTCGATGACGATGTCGCGGCCGCCGTCCACGTAGATGCCGTCGGCGGATCTATCCCCGCCATACGTGGGGTTTGTGGCGGAGCTGATGTTGTAGACCACGTTGTCCACGCAGACGCCATTGCGGGCCTGGTCCTGGCCGAGCGGGCCCGTGCCCTCAAAGCCGATGAAGTCGATCCCGATGTTGTCGTTGTCGTGGACGGTGTTCCCGGCCACGGTGAACCCGTCGATATTGCCGTTTAGCACGAGGGCTTCGCTTTGGCCTAGCCGGCAGTTCCGGATCTCGTTGCCCTCCACGACGATGTTGGTCATGGGCGTGGCCGCGCTGCCGTAGAAGGCGATGCCGTGGGCGTTTCCGTTGGGGCTTTCAATATTGTGGATCAGGATGTTGCGGAGCTCAATAAAGCTCGAGCTTCCTTCCACGCTGATCCCCATGGGCGTGCCGCTGCCCATGAAGTTCCGCACCGTCATGCCGACGACCCGAATGTAATTTCTATTGTTGATGGTGATGCCCTGTCCGGAACCACCGGTGCCGTCCAGAATGGCTCCGGGCTCACCATGCAGCGTGATGTAGGCGGCGGCCGAGCCACTGCGCCCGAACGAGACGGCTTCGTTGTAGATCCCGGCCCGCACGGTGACGGTGTCGCCGGGCTGGGCGGCATTCACACCCGCCGCGACAGCGGCGAAATCCCCGCCGGAAGGCGCCACAATGATTTCCCGGGCAGAGACAATTCCCGGCAGGACTAAGGCACCAAAGAAGGCGGCCAGCCGGCAGCGTTGGAAGAAATCCATCGTGGGGATTACGGGTCTCATAAGACGGCTCATGTTGTCGGGTGGAGAGGGCCACCGTCTTGGTCCAGCTTGAATACCGCGCCGAGAGTCTCGGAGTCCCTCTGACGAAGTGAGTAACTCCGCCAGGACGATTTCCCTTCGGAGGTTCAAGATAAAGATCGGTCGCGCGTTAAGCGGACTTTAGCTTGAATCGAACCTGGTTGTCCGAGGGGAGCTGGCGGAGCGAGCGGGAAATAACCGGCGGTCGCTCCGCAGAGACTACGTAGGGGGAGCAAAGGCGCGATTGAACGAGATCGCTCGAAACTTCGGGTATCAAATGGCTGCAAGCAGCCGCGCTAGTCTTTCAGAATGAACGTGATCTTCATGTTCACGCGGTACTCCACGATCTTTCCGCCCTCGATCTTCAGCTTCTGCTCTTGAATCCAGGCACCCTTCACATTCTGAAGCGTCTTGTTCGCTCGCTCGATGCCGATCCGGGTGGCGTCCTCGAAACTCTTGCTCGATGAAGCCGTGATCTCGGTGACCCTTGCGACGGCCATGGCGCGTGCTCCCTTCTCTGTCTGATGGGGAAATGGTGCGGAAGTCGTCCGGGCATTCTCGTTGATCGGGACGGCTTGTCAAGTAGCGCGCATGGCCCGCGCCGCGGCTGACCGCCGGAGCATCCACCCGTATAGCCAGATGACCAGCCCGATGAAACCGAGTAATCCGAGCCACGGGGCGGGCCCGAAATCTTCGGCTACGAGCCCGATCGGCGCGTCCTTCGAAAAGCCGACGATGAGACCGGCGTTGATCACGCCCCACAAGCTCTCGCCGACAATCAATCCCGACGCCACCAGCGTGCCGAGTCGATCCGCGCGAGCCGGGTCGGGCATCGAGTGGGCGCGCCGGTCATACCAGTGCGAGAGCACGGCGCCGACGACGACCGCGAAGGTCGCCGACATCGGGAGATAGATCCCGATGCCGACAGCCAGAGGCGGAATGCGGAGCTTCTTCATCGCGCCCAGCGTCGTATCGAGCAGGATGAGTCCGACTCCGACGAGCGCGCCGACGCCGAGCATCTTCCAGTCCAGGTTTCCGCCGATCACGCCCTGGGCCAGGGCGGAGATGAGCGTCGCCTGTGGCGCGGGAAGCGGATTGGGGGCGATCACGCCCACGTTCGCAGCCCCGGCGAATCCATAAGCCTTGGCGAGCAGGTTGAGCACCCAAGGGATCACGGACGCGCCGGCGGCCACCCCCACGATGAGCGCGATCTGCTGACGCCTCGGTGAGGCGCCCACGAGCTGGCCGGTTTTCAAATCCTGTAAATTGTCGTTCGAGATCGTCGCGCACGCGAAGACGATCGCGGTCACGAAGAGCGCGAAGGCAACGAGCGCGGGACGCGTCTCCGGAGTCGGCGACACGGCGAGGATGAGTGCTGACGCGCACAGCACGATCGATAGAATGCCGACGCCCGAGATCGGACTGTTCGAGGCGCCGATCAAGCCCGCCATGTAGCCGCAGATCGCGGCAATGAGAAAGCCGCCCAGCAGGACGAACGGCACGGCGATCAGCGTGAGCTGCAACGCACTGGACGCGAGCACCGTCGACCGCGCGAAGGTGAAGGCGAGCCACGCGGCGACGAGCAGGCACACGGCCGTGAGCGCGAGGATCCACCCGGGCGCGAGATCGCGATCCCTCTCGTCCCCGGATGCCTTGGTCCGAGAGGCGGCCAGCGTGCTGACGAGCCCGCCGACGACCGGCTTCGCCAGGGTGGCGAGCGTGTAGACCGCGGCGGCTGCGATCGCGCCGGCCCCGATGAACCGCACCTGCGTTCGCCAGATCGCAAGGGTGTGCGCGGCGAGTGCCACGCCATCCGCGGCGGGCTGCATGGAGGTCAAGATCGGTACGGCGATCGCCCATGCGATTATGAGACCGGTCAGCATCGCCATCCCCACCGACAACCCGACCAGATGCCCCGCGCCGAGCAGCGCAAGCGACCAGGCGATGTTGTACCCGCTCGAGGCCATGGCCCCGACACGGAAAAAGCCGGTCACCTCCGCGGCGGCGACGCGCGTCGCCGTCGCGACGGCAAGCCCCGCCGAGGCGACGGAGCCGAGGATCACGGCGACGAGCCCTTCTCGCGCCTCGCCCGTCTCGTCCTTGGTCTCGCCGCGCGTACCGGACCCGACCTTCAGCACCTCGGCCGCCGCGACGCCCTCGGGGTAGGGCAGGTCGGACGTCGTCACCAGCGCGCGCCGGAGCGGGATCGTGAACAAGACGCCGAGCACGCCGCCGCTCACGCAGATGAGAAACGATTGCCAGAATGGGAATCCCGTCCACCAACCCACGATCACGAGCCCCGGCAGAACGAAGATGATGGCCGAGAGCGTGCCGGCCGCGGAAGCGACGGTCTGGACGATGTTGTTCTCGAGGATCGAGGAGTCCTTCACGGCGCTCAGGATCGCCATCGAGATCACCGCCGCGGGAATCGAAGAGGCAAAGGTGAGCCCGACCTTCAGGCCGAGGTAGACGTTGGCCGCCGTGAAGATCGTGGTGATGAGCGCGCCGAGGATGAGGCCGCGTATCGTGAGCTCTCTCGGTTTCAAGGGTCCGTCATGATACTCGCGGGGTGCGGATAGCGGCTACTGTGGAATCAAGATCTTCCCCGCTCCGATCTTCGTGCGCCGCTATTCGCGTCGGCTCAATCCCGAGCTTGGACGCCATGTCCGGATCTGGGGGAAGCAGGCTCTACCGTCCAGAGGCATCACTGGGATCCAGTCTGCGCCAGATCCACACGTACCAGCTGGAGGGTAATATCGGCTGCGCGCGCGCCTCCGCCCCCCACCTCAGCACGCTGCCCTCGCGGGACAGCTCCACGATGCCTTCCAAGGCGTACCTCCCTTGGGGGTACGTGCCGATCCACTCGAGAATGTCCCGAGGCGAATTCGGCCGAATCAACCACGATGTCGGCAACTCGGCAAAGAGAAGGTACTTGGGACGGGCACGTTCGATGTCGCGAATCATCTCCCGTTGCATCTCTCGGTTACGCGGGTGATCCGCCGTCAGGAAGTACGTATTTACGAATCGCGATGCCGAGCGGCGCTGTGAATAGAAAAAGATCTGCGTCTCGGAGCCGAGGATGGCGATCCGGTCCTGGGGGGTTGTGCGACTCTTCAGATACTCGCCGATCTCGACCGATTCGGCGAACAGATTGCCGGGGTAGATTATCCGCGCCTCCGCGGCGTCGGATACTTTGGCGAAGTAGAACCCCCCGTGCTTCGCAACTCCGGTCGATAGCCCAAGGCCTGCCAATGCCCAGACGCTCGCAACCTGCGCCAGTCCGCGGCCTGACCGCGCCCTGTGTCGCTCCGCCGCGCCGGCGAGGGCCCCAACGAGGAGCGCAACGGCCGGTAGCAGTGAGATGTAGTAGTGCGGGGTGAAATAGAATCCAGGCACGATCGACAGCACGCAGGCGGCGGCAAACGCGGCGTAGAGATATCGGTTCTTTCCGAGAGCCCTGTCGCGCAAGGTCACGACGAGGCCGACCACGGCAAGGATCCAAAGGGGTTCGAACCCTGTCGTGACGTATCGTGTCGCGGTGAGAAGGGTCCGCGCCACCTCGGCGCCGAGGTGTCTGCTGAATTCGCCGGCGAACTTGAAGGCCCAGAACCAGATCAGGAAGAACTTTCCGATGGCCGCATAATATGCGAAGGTCAGCAGCGAGGGTGCCAGCGCGCCCGTGCCAAGCGCCAGCGCCTGTAGCGCGAAGCGCGGGAGCCGGCGAGGCTTGAGCGTGAGGTGGTCGAAAGCCAGGAGGACCACGGCGAGAGGCGCGAAGAAGACCCCCGATTGCTTCATTAGGAAGGCAAACCCGAAGCAGAGCCCGCTCACGAAGAACAGCGCAGCATGGTCGCGCTCCCGCGCGTGCAGCAGCGCATACAGACCGGCAACCGCGAAGAGCGCCACGAAGAACGTCGCGTGGGCGGCGAAGCCGAATACGGTCGGGCTCAACGCCATCACGCCGAACACAAGCGCACCGATGCAACCCGCCGGGCCGCCGTGCGTCTTGCGCAATGTGAGGAAGATGAGTCCCATGATCACAACATTTACGAGCAGCATCCCGAAGTGGATCGCCGTGATGGACGGTCCGAACACGGAAAGGAACAACGCGTAGAACAGATAGGTGCCGGGCAGCTTCTGCGTGTACGCCGACACGTACATCGGGACGCCTCGCAGCATCTCCTGGGCGATGTAACCGAACTCTCCCTCGTCGCGCTCGAGCGGAAACCCCAAGTGCAACGCGCGGAATAGCGATACCAGCAGGATGATGCCGAGGACCACGAAGGTCCAGGCGCGCCTGCGGTCGTGTCGGTGGCCCTGCTGGACCCGTGAGGCGGGTGTGAACGCCTTGCGGCGAGTCTTAGACGAGGTGGGCACGGGCCGGAAGTCCGCTGCTCATCGCGGGCGGCGTTGGGCGATCACTGCGATTGCCGGGGCAACGCGCCGCCAGAGCCGCGTCGGAACGTGCGCGTATCCCAGTCCCGGGAACAGGTAGCGGAAGATCCCGTACCACTCGAGCAGGACGAAATTCTCACGGGTCCAACCGAGCCAGAAGTCCCTCGATCGCTTGTGAATGTGCGTCTCATCCTTGTCCAGGAGCCGGATGAGAGGTCCAGTGACGCCATCGTAGACGGGCACGACGAATACAAAATGTCCATTCGGTACAAGCTTGGACTGAACGACCGAGGCCACCTCTTCGAGTGACGGAATGTGTTCGATCACGTCGAACGATGTGATGATGTCGAACGGATCGGAAAATGGAATCTCGTGGATGTCGGCACGGGCAAACGTCGCATCGGGAACGATCGCGGCGGCTCGCTCCGTCGCGAACTGGCTCACGTCGGTGCCGAAGCGCCGCCACTTCGGGTTCAGAGCCGAGAGAAACACCCCAAAAGCGCATCCGATGTCGAGGATTCTTGGAACCCGACCGATTGGGGCGACGCGCTCGACCAGCCTGCGGTAAAAGCGAAGCTTCCGTGGCGGGTTCTGACGGGAATAATTCGGATAAACGGTCTCGTAGTACTCCCGCTCGAAACGTGCCTCAGGCACCGGACTCATCCTTCGAGCCGTCGTTTCCACATTAGGCCCAGCGTGTCCCGCACGGTTCGTCCTACGTTCATCTTGCTGCTCCCCTCTTTATAATCGTATCGAAGGATGAACGGCACCTCGCCGAAGATGAGGTGCATGCGGCGGAGCTTGAGAAGTATGTCCACCATGCATTGGAAGCCGTCTTGATCGAGGAACTGATCACCGTATCGGGTGATCGCGTCCCTGATGACATGGGCACGGTACGCGCGATATCCGCAGGTGTAGTCCCTGACCCCTTGAATCGGGAAGACCACGCGGAACAGCCAGGACGAGCCGTGGCTCAGGATGCGGCGCAGGAACGGTACCCCGACACAGCGAGAGCCTTCCCGATATCGAGAGGCGATGACGACATCGTGTCCCTCGGAGATCATTCGGACCATGCGGAGAATGAGGCCCGGAGCGTGCGTGTCGTCCGAATCCATCGTGATGATGATGTCGCGGTCGCAGGCGACCTCCGCGGCGGCGACCATCCCATCCCGAATCGTGGCGCCGAGTCCACGATTAACCTCGTGCCGGATCAGCCGAATCGGCATCCGCGAGGTGTGAGCCTGCACGATCTGACCGGTGGCGTCCCGGCTACCATCGTCGACGAGGATCACCTGAAATGGGATGTCGGCGTCCCCCATCGCCTCGTCAAGGCGATGGAGCAGGTTCCCGATTCTTGCCTCCTCGTTGTATACAGGCAGGACGACGTAAGTCTGCCGCCTTTCGCGTGATCCACTCTTTTTGCTGTCCTGCTCGGGTCCGCTCATGGGTGTTATTTCCGGCCCAACGCCCGCAGGTAGGCGGGGGGCACTTTGGTGCCGAGCCGCTGGGCCTCCAACGCATCGCCGAGCGCTTTGACTCCATCACGCAGGTCCCACCATGCATAGCTGCGGCTGAGATAGTAGCTGCCCAGCCGTTCATCGCCCCGCGGCGCGCCCTGGATTGCCTTGTCGACCTCGGCGATCGCCTCCCGCGGACGATTCAGCCGCTCTAGAGCCTCGGCGACGGAGCCGAATTCCAGATAGTTCGCAGGATCCTCCAGGTTGAGCCCGATTGCGCGGCGTCGATCGGCAATCGACTTTTCATACTCGCCCGCATCGAAATACGCGAGGGCTCGATTGACATACGCGTCCCGATATTCCGGTCTCAACTCGATCGCGCGCGAATAGTCATACACAGCTCCAGGGAAGTCGCCCTTTCGGTATTTGATGACGCCTCGGTTATTCAGCGCCTCCGGGTTTGCCGGCTGGAGCTCCAGGACGTGATTGAAACTCACGAGCGC